>LWDU01033264.1_pt1 | contig 169932 bp, 156 predicted proteins | sample 727161 | NCBI WGS metagenome assembly LWDU01 (sample SAMN04566230, study PRJNA314399) | hydrothermal vent metagenome | isolation source: deep sea hydrothermal plume seawater | place: Mexico: Gulf of California, Guaymas Basin | collected 2004-07-11
ATGGTCGCTTTCACGGCTAGAAAGCCAAAGGCCTATCTTGGAGATGTCTCCGGGTCCTTGAACCTCATTGAAATGGCGCTTCCTCCATTTAGTTTGAGTGACTTAGCTTTCCAAATTAGGTATCGCTATGAAATTATGCCTTTAGCTTATGTCTATGTGGTTTATTCAAAAGGGGGAAGAATAATTGAATTTGATGAAGAGGACAGCTTGGGCAAATTGTACAAACGTCCTTGGAATGATCCGCAGGCAGATAACTTCACGGTGAAAGTCAGATACAGATTCTAAATTTTGTGGTCCTCGGAAACATTCCCTAACCGCAGCTGGGGTACATTCGGTTCAGGTGATGAATTATGCGTCGCGGTTTAGTTGAACTACCCTGTGGAATTTCTTCAGAAAATTAAGCCGTGCTGCTACCGCCATTAAGCACGCTGGTCTGACCGGTCATCATCCAACTGGCTTCATCGGAGATAAGATAAAGGCTGGCCGCAGCCACATCCACGGCCGTGCCAGCCCGATCTACTGCGGTCGCTATGGTAGCAATATTGGTAAAATCATCAAAATTATCCATGGCCCCAAGTGACAGAGCATTAATGGTTACGCTACCGTGGCCAACCTCCCGAGACAGATTGCGCATCAATCCCAGCGCCGCTGATTTAGCAACCGATATGCTCGAACTGGTACCCTGTTCGAAGATCGCTTCAGATCATCGCTGATCCAGGATAGCCGATATCTAATAAAGTGCCTACATTACATAGAACTAAATCCAGTTAGATCCGGAATAGTTCAAGACCCGGGTTCTTATAAATGGTCAAGCTACAGATCTCATGCTTTCGGTGACCTAGCGACAATGTGGTCGCCGCATCCACTCTACACCTCCCTGGGAGAATCAACCAAAGATCGACAAACTGCCTATCGTCAACAAATTAGCAAATCGCTGACAGTAGGTGCTATTGCAAAAATCAGATGCTGTATCAATTCAGGATTGGTGCTGGGAACAGAGCAGTTCAGAGAACAGATCAAAACCATGCGAACCTAACCCGCCGGTTTTACTCTGGCACCTTACTCTGACCCCATTATTTCTTGCTCGGCATCGGTTACATAGGGGCCCCAATCCACAGAAAAGGCCTTGTGCAGGGCTTGTACGGCTTCTTCGCCAACTCTGGCAGCCAGTACACGATCAAGGTGAGACAGGATATGAAGCACGGCATCCCGCAGTTCAAGTGCATCGTCCGAAAACTCATACTGTTTAGCTCGACCATCACAGGGATCGCTGACCTGCTTAATAATATGGTTTTCAATCAGATGGCTTGCCATAGCATGAATGTTTTGACGGGTTGTACCCATCTCCCGTGCGATTTCAGAGGGCCGCTTTACACTTCTGGCAATGTGAACCAGTATCATTGACTGCGTTCGATTGACCGAAGTCAGTTCGAATTTTCTCAGTATCGACTGCAAGCTGACATCATACCAGTCAATCGCCTTAGCCAAGCCGGCAAAAATGTGCAACGGTTGCTGTCTATCAGGCATAGCGTCGACTTCAATAAATTAGCAACGCATTATATAGCATAGGTAGGAAAAATTCGTAAAACTGCGTTGTAATTTTCAAGAAATTTATTAAGAGAGGATGCTAAAGTTGACCAAAAACTGCTCTGTCCAGGAAAAGAAGATGACAAGAAAATGAAAGGCTTAGTAACAAGCTGTTTGATTGCGATCTGTACAGCGATTCCGGCCTGCGACCAGGTGAAGCCTGATAATTGGCAAGCCCAGTCGATTGCTGTGGACTCTCTGTTCAGCAGCATAGATACGCAAAGCCAGCCCGGATGCTCTGTTGGCATCATTTACAGAGGCGATTTCATTCACCGCGGCAATTATGGCGCCGCCAATCTTGAATATGGTATCCCGCTGTCTTCAAAGTCTGTATTTCGTATAGGCTCTGTATCCAAGCAATTTACAGCCATAGCGATCCTGTTACTCGAGGAACAAGGCAAGCTGTCCCTGGATGCAGATGTACACGAATACCTGCCTGGTCTCATCAACTATCAGTCCCCCGTTACCCTGCGTCACATGCTCTGGCATACCAGCGGCATGGCTGAATACACGGACGCCGACATAACCGCGTTCAAGAATGTAAATAGTGAACCCTTTCGCTGGGGAAATGAGGATTACCTCACTACTTCTGAATTTATGGCGATTCTAAGCCAGCTGCCTCTACACTCACCGCCGAACCAAAAGTTCCGGTACAGTAACAGTGCCTATTTTCTGTTAAGCCAGGTGGTCGAGGCTGTCAGTGGACAAAGCCTGCGCGAATTCGCACAGGAGAATATATTTGAGCCACTAAAAATGAAGAAGAGCTCTTTTAACGACAATGTAAACCGAGTCATAACCGACCGGGCAACGGGTTATCGGCCATCAGAAAATGGCAAGTACGAAATATTTGAAACAAACCTAGCCTGGGTTGGTGATGGTGGCATCTATACCACAATCGACGATTTTATCCTTTGGGACCAAAACTACTATCACAATCGCTTAGGCAACGGCGACCAGACTCTAATAGAACTCATGGAGAGGCCCAGCGAGCACACCAGAGAAAAACAATCACAACTCGAATATGGCTACGGCTTCGGCCTGGAATCAAGCCTATATAAAGGGTTAAAGCGAGTCGGTCACGCAGGTCAATGGGTTGCTTTTAACAGCCACTACGCGCGATTTACTGATCTTCAGTTTTCAGTGGTGACCTTCTGTAACACCCTGGAGGTCAATGCCACGGACATAACGAATCAAATAATCGACATCTACCTGGCCAGGCTCCTAGACACGTCAGCAAATCCACCTCTGCAGTGACTGAAGGCTTGCATGACTGTAATCCAAACCGAAGCAATCTTGACGGAAAGAATTCTTAAGCGATCGCAAGGCAGGAAATCCAGCTATACCCTAAACCCTGATTACTGGTAAATTCTGTTCTGGCGAACCCATAATCTACTCTACACAGTGCTAGCTATTGATACGACTTCAGGAGATGACCATGAAACCCATATCAGCTGATTCCCATGTCGTTGAAGGACCTGAGGTATTCACTGGGCTTGCCGAACGGTTCGGAGACCAAGCACCGCGTCTGATGAGCGTCGGTGACCAGGCTGACTGTATCGTAATCCCCGAGCGTAGTCCCCGGGGTATTAATGTGGCGCAAATGGGCATGGCCGCTACCCGCCTTTCTCGTAAATCCCCACTACAGAGAAAATCCGGCCACAAGCCCGATGTGGCAAACATGCAGGACCCGGAACTTATCGAATTGTTTGCCAAGGGCTACCAGGGCATGAGAGCGGGATTGCGAGACGGAGCCAAGCGATATCAGGATCAGGATGCAGATGGTATTGGCGCTGAGTTCCTGTATCCCGGTTTCTTTTCCATGTTCAATTTCCCCAATGTGGAATTACTGGTCGCCATTCAAAAAAATTATAACGACTGGTTGCACGACTACGCGACTGCCGCAAAAAGCCGCCTCTATGGATTGGCAGCCATACCACTGCAGGATCCTGTTAGAGGGCGAGATGAACTCGAGCGAGTCATCAAGCTCGGCTTTAAAGGGGGTTGTATTCCCTGTACATCACCAGCGGATCGACCCTATTTTGATCTGGCTTACGAGCCCATCTGGAGCCTGGCGGAAGAGGCAGGATTCCCCTTATCCATGCATGTCGGCTGTAATGCCTACCTGCCGAAATCCCGGCGAGGGGCGAAACTCCCGCGCGACAGCATTGCTGACTATGCAGGATCACAGGCAACGGTGCAGAGAACCATAATTGAACTGATGTGCAGAGGTGTCTGTGAAAGACACCCGCAGCTGAAGATAGTGGTTGCCGAGTTTAATGCCGGCTGGATCGCCCACTGGCTTGGCCGAGTGGATCAGGGCCTGCAACGCGAACTGCGGCAAACCACGGAACCTTATCGTGGCGCTTCCCCCCAGGAAATCTGGAACCGGCAGTTTTATGCAACCCTGGAGGATGATCTGCCGGCGCTGCTCACCCGGCACTTGATCGGTGAGGAAAACCTGATGTGGGGCTCGGATTATCCCCACACAGATTCGACCTGGCCCTGCTCTATTGACGTATTACAGGAGATCTTTAAAGATTTTGAAGATACAGTAAAAACTAAAATCACCCATGACAACGCAAAGAACCTTTACCAGATTTAACCAGTGAATAGGTAAGACTGGGACCTGCTGTGGATCACGGCACAAGTCGTTCAGCATCAGCAAGCATCCTGAGCGTGGGATCCAGGGCTTGCCCAGGCCCGGCCAACACCACGATGCACTGGAAACTCAGGCGCTGTCCATCGGCGCCAGGACCTGCCCTGCTCGAGTGTCAATTGCGGCAAAGGTGACTTATTATTTCATGCCAATTCAGGTTCTCACTATCGACTGCCTATCATGAATATCTTTGTATTAAGCACCGGTCGTTGCGGTTCAACAACATTTATCGAAGCCTGCAAGCCTATTTCAAATTACTCATCTGGCCACGAATTCCGGATTGGATACCTTGGTCCAGAACGCCTGGCTTACCCCGATAACCACATTGAAGCTGATAATCGAATTTCAGGGTTTCTAGGGCGATTGGATAAAGTTTTCGGCAGGGATGCCTGCTATATACATCTGATGAGGGATGTAATTAAGACAGCAAAAAGTTATTCAAAAAGATTACGACCCGGTATGATATTGCCCGTTTATGCACGAGGAATCTATATCAGAACGCCTGGACAAATTGACCCCTTTCAGGTGGGCCTGGACTATTGTGAAACCGTGAATGCCAATATAAAAATGTTCTTAAAAGATAAACCGTTAAAAATGGATTCCCAGTTGTCTTCGGCAACCGCTGACTGGCAGAAATTCTGGCACAAAATTGGTGCAGAAGGCGACTATAACGCTGCCTTAAATGAATGGAATATTCGCCATAACGCTTAGCGCAAACAATCATCATCAAGCACGACATAGGATTCAGATATGACTCGATTTACCTTGCTCACACTTTGCTTTAGCCTGATGCTGGCTGCCTGCACAGACGCCGAATCACCAGGACAGGCCCTACTTGCCAGTGACATTCAGTCCTGGCCCGGCGAGGACTGGCAACTGTCCACGCCCGAACAGGAAGGCCTTGATGGAAAAGCGATTGCAGCATTAGACAAGGAATTCCGGTCTGGCCAGCACGGTTACGTTGACTCTATGCTGATCATCCGCAATGGCCGTATGGTCTTTGAAGCCTATTATGAAAACGATTACCAGAAGATTAACGCACCACTTGTGAGTAACGAACCAGGGCCCTGGAACTACTACGACATCAACTGGCATCCCTATTACCGGTCAAGCAATTTGCACAGCATACAATCAAGCACCAAGAGTGTTATGTCAGCACTGGTGGGCATCGCCATTGCCCGGGGCGATCTACCCGGCACCAGTGCCGTGTTGGGCGAACTCCTGCCCCATCGTAATATAAGTGATCCACAAAAATCCGAGATCTCCCTGGATAATATCCTGACCATGCGGCCTGGCTTCGAGTGGGAAGAAGACGTCTCTTACTGGGACCCAAACAACGATGCCATCCGGGTTGAATCAAGCGACGACTGGGTGGCTTACCTGCTCAACAAACCGATAGCTCATGACCAGGGAACGACCTATAAGTACAACAGTACGAACACGCAACTTATGTCCGAGATCGTATCGACAGCGACGGGACAAGCGCTTGACGCTTATGCCAACCAACTGCTTTTTAAACCCATCGGCATAAAAAAATATTTCTGGAAAGATGCACCCGAAGGCTTCAAGGATGTCGCCGGTGGCCTTTACTTCACGGCTCAGGACTTCGCTCGTTTTGCCCTGCTGTACGAAACCGAAGGCCTGTGGAATGACAAACAGGTCATACCATCTGAGTGGGTAACAAGATCCGTTCAGCCCCACGTTATTGATACCTTTCCGGATGATCCGGATTTCAACGTCGGCTACGGTTATCAATGGTGGATCTACAATGACGGCACGGATGGAGGGCCTGTCATGTATGGCAGCTGGGGTTGGGGTGGTCAGTTTGCCTTGATCGTGCCCGAGCTCGATCTGATCGGCGTATTCACGGGCTGGAATGTCTACGAGGGGCTTGATTACCAATATGCCTATAGCCTCTTTTATAATCGAATCGTGCTACCAACAGCGCATTCAACTGGCAACACCGCCATCGTCAGCGGTAGTTGATTGCAGTTCCACTAGAAAAACCAGCCAGACCAATCCCGCACGGAGCAGCACATGCCAGATAAATCCATTGAAGATGGCTTGAATTCTACCCCTGGCACCTATGTTCTGGTGGTTAATCTCGACGGGCATAGACAAATAACAATTGGCCGTCAGTCAACCCGCCAATTCCAGCCAGGTTACTATTTATACGTCGGCAGCGCGTTTGGTCCCGGCGGCCTCAAGGCTCGGGTCGGTCGGCACATGAGATCAGAGAAAAAAATGCGCTGGCACATTGACTATCTGTTACCGCACACGACCACCCGTGAGGTCTGGTATCAGCCACAACTACGTCTGGAATGTACCTGGTCGGAGACGATAGCAGTCGTTGACGCTGCAAATCCAATAACCGGTTTCGGGGCGAGCGACTGCCGATGTTCATCACATCTTTATCATTTCCAATCAATGCCAGAAATTGACCTGAAACCACCCGCCAGGGTGCTAAGTTTTGTTTGCTAACTCGCAGGTGATCGACCTTCAATATAGTCATCTATGAGCTCGTGCAATCGCCGAATCCGATTCTCCTGATTAGACAGGTACACGCCCTTAAACCCCCGGGAACGAAAACCGCGTTGCTGCGTGACAAACACGGACACATCATCTTCTATACCCGGTCCTATGGAATCTTCAGGAAATTGCAGCCACTTTTTTTCCACATCCGCTATGGTGCCTGTGCCCAGTGTACCCGTGGGCTGAGCCGCTTCAACCGATGCAAGGCTTGAATACCACCAATTATCAAATACACATTGTTCCGGGTCAGATCGATGCGGTCGGGCCCTTAGAAAGTGGAACCCATCGGCCCACACTGACACGGCAAAATTCGGGAACAGGGTGTAATGAAACGCATCGGTAAGCTGCTCATCCGGGACCTTATCGTAATGGCTATAACCTCGAGCGGGTCCCAGCGCACGTTTCGCCTGCTGCAGCGCTTCCCGGGTTGCTTCCGGTTTACCCTTGAAGTCAGCGGGGTCCAGATCCCAGTAGCGTAACTGGCTTGCCAGCGGTTCCTTGACATTGCCGTCCTGGTCTATCTGACCGACGCCAAACCCACCTTTCATAACCATTCGGTTATGACCTTCATCGGACAGATCAAACTGGGTCTCTTTGAAATAAGTATCGATATTGCCTCGAATCTTTTTTCGATTGGTATCCGGTGTTGCTCCCTGATGAACGGTCGGCACATGATAGGACTCGTTAAAGTTATCCAGCACTACTTTCCAGTTGCAGGGCAAGTTCATTGAATTTGCTGAAGTACGAGTCCAGCTCTGAATATCACGGTTGTGCCAATCATCCCAGATTGGCCCGAGAAATTCTTGCAGGGGCATGCAGTCCGGATTCATATTTACCCAGACAAATCCTGCAAAGGTTTCGCAGGCCAATTCCTGCAGTCTTAACTTGCCGCAGGGATTACCCTCGGGAAAATCTTCTTTATCGGGCGCAAAATTGAGTTCACCATCCGGGGTGTAGGCCCAGCTGTGATACTTGCAGACAAATCGCCTGAGTACACTGCCTTTGTCAGTGTCTACAAGCGGATTACCCCGATGCTGGCAGACATTGTAGAAAGCCTTAATGTCACCCTCCTTCTGGCGGACCATCAGGATCTCTTCCGGCCCGACCGGCTCCATCTGCCAATCGCCATTATTGGGAATCTCTGATGCCCGGCCAAGCAGCAGCCAGACTTTAGTCCACATACCTTCCCATTCTTTGTCAAAAAATTCACGCGAAGTATATCGATAACCGGGAATAGAATGGTCGCCGATTTTCTGCTCGGGCCAGCTATCTATCATTCGAAGATGATCTGACATCCTGTACTCTCCAGTAATGTAAGGATTTATGATGAGCACTATGAACTAAGCGTCAATCGGTCTCAAGTTATGAGACACAAAAAAGTGTTCTACAGAACACTCTGAACCAACCAGCTCGCCACCTAAAGTCGTCATGTTAAGCCCTCCCAGGACAACTAAAATTTGATTTTCCCAATGGTTAACGTCAAAGTAATCCTTCAATCATCTGGAGGCTCTCATGCCTAGAATCGAAGAAACGGGCGGATTAGACGGCTTCGCAGGCGTCTACGCTCACTGCCCCGATCTATTTCAGGGATTCATGTATCGCTATGGGCTTTTATGGTCACACAGCCTGTTGGATCCTGTTCTTAAGGATCTGGTTCGGCTTAAATCAGCAAACCTGAACGGCTGCCTATACTGAATTCCGGCTCGATCTTCTGCGGCGCAGGAGAATGGCATGGATGAGAAGATGATCGAAAAAATGAAAAATCACTCAGACTCAGATCTGAGTGATCGAATAAAAATGGCCCTGGACTTAACCGAAGATTTCATCATGAACCACGCCAACGGCGTCGATGACCCCTACATGGCTCGCCTCAAACAGCATTTTTCGGATGCCGAGATTGTCGAATTGACTGTCGCCATTGGCATCTGGGATTCCGTCCACAAATTCAATAACGTATTCGACGTTCATCCGCCTGTTACAGAGGGCCTATTTACTGTTGATCCCCCTGACGTGCCAGAGCGGATGCGACAGCATGTCATTGATCCGGGGAATAAATACTGATGACTCAAATTGTTGCAGTTGTTTGAACTAAACCAGCGTGACACCTGACTAGTGTCAAACCCCTCGCACCATCACCAAGCCATTGGTATCATGAATAATTAATCTGAAGATATCTTCAAGGAGGCGTTGTTATGGGATTTGCACTTTCAAATATGCAGCTCAATAGCTCAGCATTTGGTCAAGGCGGGTCCATTCCCAGCCAATATACTGGAGAAGGCGCTGACCTCTCGCCACCGCTTAGCTGGTCTGATGCACCACAGGAGTCTCAGTCGTTCGCGATAATCTGCCATGACCCGGACGCGCCGCTCATTACCAGTGACGGCACCTACGGGTTCGTCCACTGGGTTTTGTACAACATACCATCAACGATCACCCGCCTGGCGGAGGCAACTTCCGAGCATACCGGTGGCAAGAGCGATTTTGGTAAACAAGGCTACGGTGGCCCCATGCCCCCCAACGGGCATGGTCTACACCAGTATTATTTCTGGGTGCTGGCCCTTGATAATAATGAAGCGATAGAAAGTGGTCTAACGCTATGGCAACTGCTTGAGAAAGTTGAACCCTATGTCATCGGAATGAACCGGTTGGTGGGCACTTACCAGCGCGATTAGCGCTACTGAGTCAGCAACTCAGGCAGCAATCGGTTACCACTTTCCATTCTTCTTAACCAAGGGAATCAGCCAATGGATTTATTACCAGAATCAGTGATCATCACAGACGACACCATGCGCGAGGGCCTTCAGATCGAAGACGCCAATATCCCGGTTTCTGAAAAACTACGGTTACTCGATGCGCTAGGCGAAACAGGTGCCAAGGTGATATCCATAGGCTCTTTTGCCCATCCGAAGTGGACGCCGCAGATGGCCTGCATTGATGAGATCGCTGAGCAGTTCGTGCCAAAGGCCGGTATCGAGTACACCGCTGCCGTGTTCAACCAGCGCGGTTTTGAGCGCGCCGATGCTTACTATCCAAAGATTAACATCCGCCGAAAACGCTTCGGCACCCACGTCGAGCTTTGTGACACTTTTTCTCGTCGAAACTACAACCGCTCCCAGGCGCAGCAGTTGGCTTCAATGGATGGCACCATCTCAGCAGCAAGGCAAGCCGGTGCAGAATTTGGCTCGGTGGCGCTGGGTAATCCTTTCGGCTCAAATTTCGAAGGCGCGTTCTCCCTGAAACAACGCCTGGACATGCTTAAAATCATGCTGGATAAATGGCACAACGCCGGATTCGAAGTAAAAAGATGTTCTTTTGTTGAAGCCATGGGCTGGAATATGCCTCATCAAGTTCGCGAAACCATCCTCGCCATCCGCGAGACCTGGCCAGAGATCACCGATTTCCACTGCCATATGCATAATGTCAGGGGATCAACTATCACCAGTTACTATGAAGCACTTCAACTCGGCGTTCGTGAATTTGACACCTGCCTGGGCGGCATGGGTGGTTGCCCCTACTGTGGTAATGGTCGGGCTGCAGGTCATGTGCCCACCGAGGATTTTGTTGATCTATGCCATGAGATGGGTATCGAAACCGGATACGATCTCGATAAACTCATCGAAGCTGCGGTCATCGCCGAAGAAGTCGTAGGCCACCCTTTATGGGGCCACGTCTCCAAAGGCGGGCCAAGACCTCGGGGTGATCAGATTTATCCGGCGCGAATGCCTTTTGTGGAAACGCTCCAGGAAGCCGCTCACTTCCGTATGGGACCCGCTGTTTACGCAGGGCAACTGATGCCCTGGAAAGAGGGCGATGCACTCAGTGACCTGACTGAGTAAGCATCGATGTCGGAAAACAGACTTCAAAGCGATGTTAACAGGCGTTAATCGAGACGGCCTTAGTGGGCCTGAATTGGAGGACCAACATGAAGCTAACAATTGAACCCCTCACGCCCTTGATCGGTGCAGAGATCAAAGGCGTTGACGTCACTAAAATCAATGATGAAGAATTTGCGGATCTTTTCCAGGCATTCGTTGATCATTCCGTTCTATTCCTGCGTAATCAGCCGCAGATGAGTGCCGAACAACATCGCACTTTCGCACAACGATTTGGCGAGATTCATATCCATCCAGCGGCACGCGGTAAACCGGCCGAACATCCTGGCGCCATGAAAATGCGCACCAACAGCGAATCCAAGGTAGCCGCGGGCAATCGCTGGCACTCAGATGTTTCCTGCGACGCAAAACCGCCCCAGGCCAGCATTCTGCAATTGCACCAGATACCACCACTGGGTGGTGATACTTTATTTGCCAGCCTTTATGCGGCCTATGATGCGTTATCTGATCACATGAAGGTGTATCTTGATGGGCTGACTGCGCTGCATTCCGGTGAAGAACCGTTCCGGCATGTGTTCCGGTTTGAAGCCGCTGACAAAAGTGCCCGATGGCCGGAAAACCATCACCCGGTGATACGCAGACATAGCGACTCCGGCAGACCCGCCCTGTTCGTTGACCGGGAATTTACCAAAAGTATTGACGGCCTGCCGAAAGAAGAAGGCAAGGCTCTGCTGGAGTTTCTGTTCAATCACGTTGAGCGAGTTGACTTCCAGTGCCGCTTTAGATGGTCTGAAAATGCCATCGCAATCTGGGACAATCGCTGCGCCCTGCATCACGCCATGTGGGACTACTATCCAGAAGAACGATCAGGCCGACGGGTATCCGTGGTCGGCGAAGCCCCCGTGGCCTGGCACCTTGGATCTGACCAAATTCCCACATCGCGTTTTGCTGCAGCAAAACTCACTATCTAAAGCGCTAAGGAGTGCAAATGATAGCCAAAAACCTTCTCCAAACCCTGTCAGGGCCGATATTACTGCTCGTCATGACACTGAGTCATGCACAGTCCTTACCCATCCTGCCCGAAGATGATAACCAGCTCGTCTATGCCATCTACAAGGAACTCATTGAAACCAACACCACCCATTCCATTGGTGACAACACCCTGGCAGCAGAAAAAATAGCCCGCTGGCTCAAGGCTGCCGGATTTCCTCAGGAAGATATATTTATCGGTGGCAAGAAAGAAAAAAAGGGCAATCTGGTTGCAAGGCTGCATGGCACTGGGACAAATAAGCCCTTTATACTGCTGGCGCATCTCGATGTCGTTGAAGCCAAAAGGGCTGACTGGTCTATGGACCCGTTCACACTTCATGAAACCGGCGGCTATTTTTATGGCCGTGGAACGATGGATGACAAAGCCCAGGCTGCCATTAATACGGCGAATATGATCCGCATGAAGCGCGACGGTTACCAGCCTAATCGAGATATTATTCTGGCTTTAACGGCTGATGAAGAGGGCGGCGGCAGCAACGGTGTCTACTGGCTGCTGCAGCAGCATCCAACCCTTATCGATGGCGTGTTCGCCCTGAACGAAGGCGGTTACGGCCTTATCCAGGATGGCCAGCGCATCGCCAATTCAATCCAGACTGCAGAGAAAATTTATGAGAGTTTTACCGTAACCGCCACTAATCCTGGTGGACATTCGAGTATCCCTCGCCGGGACAACGCTATTTATGAACTCTCTGAAGCTTTACTCAAGATTCGCGAATATGACTTCCCCTTGATCTTTAATGATGTGATGCGTCTGGGATTCGAACGTCTGGCTCAAATCAGCCCAGGCCAGTTAGGTGAAGATTTAACAGCCATCCTGCGCGAACCCCCGGACCCGCAGGCACTGGCCCGACTGGGTCAGATTCCCTCCATCAACGCATTACTGCGAACCACCGCAGTGGCAACCATGCTGGAAGCAGGACACGCACCCAATGCACTGCCACAAAGTGCAACGGCGGTCGTTAACGTGCGGATGATGCCGGGTCAAGATGTCGAGGACGTTCTCGACACCCTGGTGAAGGTGGTCGATAACCCCGCTATTGACGTTGTTTTTACTGGTGGTGGCCGACCTTCAGACCCATCTCCATTGACAGCGGAGATCATCGGCGCTGTGGAAAGCACCACCCAGGCAATGTGGCCCGGAGTGGTGGTATTACCAACCATGACCACCGGTGCCACTGACGGCGCAAAAATGCGCAATGCCGGAATCCCCACCTATGGTGTATCCGGCCTTTTCATAGATCGAAACGATGTGCGCGCACACGGCCGCGACGAGCGACTGCTGGTCAAATCTTTCTACGAAGGCTATGAGTTCATGTATCGGCTGATCAGGAAACTAAGCTCCTAACAGGCCTTAAATGCACTTATTTAACTATACTTACTTAACTGTGCTTACTTAACTGTGCTGGCTCAACGGTACTAAAAAGCAGGGTCAAATCTAAGGAACGCTGCCATGAATCAATCGCTGGAGGAATTACCGGTTAAACAGCAGGCGGACCGCCTGCTGGCGCAGGGTTACATCGTACTCAGGAACATCATAGATAAAGCGCTGGTAGGCACCATTAGAAAAGAGTTATCACCCCATCTCCAGCAGAAGATGATGGGCCGTAATGACTTTGAAGGCTTCAGCAGCGAACGCGTCTACGCCCTGCTGGCTAAGGCGCCGGCCCTGGCAGCCATCATTGAACATCCCCAGGTCATTCGTATTCTCGATCAACTGCTACCCGCTAATTATCTACTGTCTGCCAACCTGGCCATTAATACCCATCCAGGTGAAACAGCGCAGAACTGGCATAGAGATGATTCTGCTGGCGGCATGATTCCCCTGCCACGACCTCACCTGGGCATCAGTACGATCTGGGCACTGGACGATTTCAAGGCAGATAATGGTGCAACGGAAATCCTCCCAGGCAGCCATCAATGGCAGGATAACCACCCAAAAAGGGACGCAGACAGCATCAAAATAACGATGCCAGCCGGATCAGTGCTGATCTTTCTCGGAAATGTGCTACACCGAGGGGGTGCCAACACATCGACGACAACCCGCCTCGCGGTGACACCCCAGTACTGCATGCCCTGGCTACGCCAGATTGAAAATATGGTGCTGGCGGTACCACCGGAATCCGCAGCCCAGTATAGCCCTCGAATCCAGGCAATGCTTGGTTACAGTGTCACAGAACCCGGCTTTATGGGCTACGTCAATGGCGTACATCCGAAAAGGCTCATCGACAAAAACTACCAGGGACGAAAAGCCCGAGGTATCGACAGCTAGTGGTATCATTGCTCTATGGATCAGGGCGGTAGTTAGAATCCTTAGGAGTGCGAACAAAAATGGCAATCTGGTTTAAAACACCAACGCTCGATGAAGCTGAGAAACTGCACGGTCAGACCATGGTGGCCATGCTCGGTATTGAAGTGACCGACATCACTGAAGACTCGGTGGTTGCTATCATGCCGGTCGATAAGAGAACCACCCAGATCCACGGTATTCTGCATGGCGGGGCGTCAGTCGCATTGGCAGAAACCTTGGGCAGCTATGCCGCTAACTGCTGCGTGGACCAGGATAAGTATAGGTGCGTTGGTCTTGATATCAACGCCAATCACATCCGCCCGGTCAGCAGCGGTCAGGTTACTGCTGTTGCCCGACCCGTACATATTGGACGTAAAACTCAAGTCTGGGGTATCCAGATCAGCGATAGCAACGATCGACTTGTGTGCGAATCCAGGCTGACCATCGCCGTAGTAGAAAAACAGCCAAGCGCATAGAACGTATACGCGAGGAAACTTCAGGTCATGAAACCAAACCCAGATGGCATCATCATTGGCGCAGGCATTGTCGGCCTGTGTCTGGCGCTGGAACTACATAAAGCCGGTTTCAGGGTCAAGGTCTATGAAGCGGCTGAGCAGATCAAAGAACTGGGCGTCGGCCTCAGTCTGCTGCCCCACTCGGTTAAGTATCTGTTCACGCATGGCCTGGAACAGGCCCTCGATAATAACGCGATACGGACCAAAGAACTTCGTTTCTATTGCAAGCAGGGCAAACTGATCTGGACCGAACCAAGAGGCCTGGATGCAGGCTACAAGGTGCCCCAGTATTCCATTCATCGCGGCAGGCTACAGCAACTTCTGCTGCAAAAGGTGCTGGAAACACTGGGGCCTGATGCAGTCATTACCAACAGAAAACTGCTCAATTTCGATCAGCACGGCAGCTCAGTAACAGGGAACTTTGTCAGCGAAACCGGCGAGCCATCAAGCGCAACCGCTGACTTTCTCATTGGCGCCGATGGCATTAATTCCGCTGTTCGCCAGCAGCTCTATCCAGACGAGGGCGATCCCCAGTTTGCTGGCCTGATGTTGTGGCGCGGTGCGACCTACAGCGATTCATTTCTCAGTGGCCGCTCGATGATCATGGCCGGTCATAACAGCCAGAAAATAGTGGTCTACCCGCTGACACCACCGGACAGACACGGCAAGCAGCTCATTAACTGGGTGGCTGAGTACAGGGTGCCAAAAGACACCCTGAGAACCGACGACTGGCGTGGTAAAGGTCAGCTGAGTGAATTTGCAGACCGGTTCAGACAGTGGGATTTCCCCTGGCTGCAAACCAATCAACTGTTCCATGACGCGCAAGACATCTTCAAATTCCCCATGATTGACCGCGAACCAGTGGAAAGGTGGAGCTTTGATCGTGTCACCCTGGCAGGCGACGCTGCCCATGCCATGTACCCGAACGGTTCAAATGGGGCGTCCCAGGGCATCATCGATGCCGTTACCCTGGCCCGCCAACTGCAGGGCAATGACGATGTAATCAAAGCATTAACTGCTTACCAATCCGAACGGCTCTCCCCAACCGCTAAAATCGTGCTGCAGATGGTCGAAGACCAGTGTTCCGGCGAGTGTCCGGATGAGCATCACTGTGTGCCCTACGCTGACCTTGATGCCGTCAGCATGGCTTACAAGAAACTGGCAGGGTTTGATAAACAAACGGTTAACAAATAAAAAAACGCCTTACAAATGAAGTGCGGCAGCCGATTTTCAGCGGTTTACTCTGACTCCTGACTCTGACCCCAAAACTACCAAATTATTCAATGGTAAACTGAAACATAAGAGCTGCAATGTGCTTATGGTACTCTACTCAAAGCCACCGGCTATTCAGTGATCTGGGCCAGGGGCCTTAGCGAGGCTGGCAATACCGAAGCTAATAGATAGACGCCAGGCTCGATTAGGTTAACGCTTTATAGCCTGGACAGCTTGAACTTTACGCCGATAAAATCGGCCCGAGATTGATATGGATTATTGGACCCCAGATTGGGCCCTTCAGTTAAGGAATGACATTGTTAAAACGAGAGCGCGGGTATCTGTACCCAAGGAGCGCCGACGACCCGGCAGGTGCGACGGATAAGGTAGCAAGTGAGAGCATTCAACTCGAATCGCAAGGTTTCTGTGTGGTGCCCGCCGTGCTAAGCACTGATTCTATCGAAGCACTAACTCAGGAAATAGATAAAGTCTATAAAGAAATCCCGCCTGATGGTCGCGGTGCCAGCTATAGAACCGACGAGGTTGACCAGGAGTTCCGCTACGAGATGTTTAACCGCAGTGCATTATGTCAGAAGGTGGTAGCCCATCCCCGTATTTTGCAGGTAATCGAACCCTTACTGGGTGATGATTGCCACATCATTGCTAACACCTGTTGGCGTAATCCAGCTAGCACCGACGGCCGATCCTACGAGAATCACGGCGGGGGCTTTTGGCACATCGACGCAGGCCCGCACATTCCCCGAAGCGTTGATCAGCCCTGGCCCGGCGATTTACCATACCCGATTTTTGCCATCGGAGTGCATATTTACTTGCAGGACTGCCCTATCGCCTGCGGCCCGACAGGTGTCATTCCAGGCAGCCATACATCAGGCCAGGTTCCACCGGCAGCTCAACGTGACGACATCGAGCTGACCTGGAACGGCTGCGGTGTAACACCGCTTACAGCCAAAGCCGGTGATGTTGCCATGTTCGCGTCTGATGTCTGGCACCGACGTTTGCCTAGCCTTGAGGGCGATACAGGTCGGTTCTTTTTGCAAGTTCACTACGGCCGTCGTGATATAGCCCAGCGTTTGCACACCACCGATAACAGTAATCAAATATCAGCAACCGCGCGCGGGCGTATTCAAAGCCAGCGAGAAGCACAGTTATTCGGCCTGCACGCGCCTTTGTTTTACGACGGGTAGCAAATGAAAACAGACCCCAATCATCAGACACAAGCGCAGGCAGTGCCCGTTTACGTCCGTTATTACCAGCTGTTAGGCCCTGGCATCCTGTTCGCTGCGACCGCCATCGGCGTGTCACACCTGGTGCAGTCTACCAGAGCAGGCGCGCTGTACGGCCTTGCTATGATGCCGATCCTGCTGATAGCCTGCGCGGCCAAATATCCCAGCCTGCTCATTGGCCTGATGTATCCAGCCAGAACCGGCAAAACCCTGTTGCAGGGCTATCGTGAGCAGGGCTGGTGGGCCCTGGGTAGCTACCTGCTCATCTCTTTATATTCCATGTGGTTTGTCCTGGCAGCCATTGCCATCACCACGGCTGGCCTGGTGCAGGCAATTACCGGCTGGGGTGCTGGTATTGAAATGGTGACAGCGACGGTTCTGGCGGCCGCTATTCTGATCCTGCTCAGCGGCCACTATCGAGGACTGGAACACGTCTCAAAGATACTTATCGGCCTGCTGGCCCTGCTGCTACCCATCGCCACGATCATGGTATTGCCCCAGACTGACTTTTCCATGGCCGCGTGGACGATAAAGTCCTGGGACCTGGCCACCATAGCATTCATTATTGCGCTGACGGGCTGGATGCCTATACCGATCGATGCTTCCGTGATGACGTCTACCTGGGCGGCAAGCCGTAATGAAAGCAAAGCCGAACAGACCACTGCCGCTGATGCCCGGCTGGATTTTAATATCGGCTATGGGCTAACCATCATCTTTGCAATTTGTTTTCTAATCCTGGGCGCGGGCGTCATCCACTCAAGCGGAGCACCACCACCATCCGCCGCTGGCCCCTTTGCAGCCATGGTCATCGAATTATTCACCAGCCAACTGGGTAACTGGTCGTTTTATCTGATCGGAGCGGTAGCATTGATCACCATGTTCACAACCCTTCTCACTGTAATGGACGGACAAAGCCGCGTCGTTCTATATGCTTTGCGTACGGTGCAGCCAGACTTGTCGTTTGGGCCTGGCACGTACTTTATAACGCTGCTTACCTATGCACTGGGCGGATTGGCCATTGTTAACTTTTTTATGCAGGATTTTGCCACATTCATCAACTTTGCCACGAGTTTAGGCTTCCTGATAGCACCGTTAATCGTAGTGCTGAACCATCGAGCCATGCTGGCTGCGGGTATGGCGCAAGATTCTGGGCCGCTTTATTGGGGGAGCCTGACTGGTGGCGCCATGCTCTGGGCCGCCAGTGGTGTCTATTTCTATTTGACCCTGTTCGCCTGAATCAGTGGTCGGAAAACAGATTAACCCACGATACTAGGCAAGCACTGCATCCATAACAGGCCCACAGCGCCGCCTGAGATAGGACGCATCGAAGCCTGGCATACCATCCCTTTGCAGATCAGCACGGGCCAACAACGGCCTTGGGTCAACTGAGATCCGCTGAGCCATCAATCGAGGATTGATCCACTACTGCACCGGACTGTGGAGACACCCCGTCTTTTGCCAGGTAATACCAGTCTCTGAATGGCCCGATGGTGTTCTGCCATAAACTGCGGTACTGGTTCTGGGTATCCGGGCCAATGCCCCAGGGTGTGTACTCATCTTTTCCCGGGATGTACAGAGTGCCAAAAAGCCGATCGAAGATACTGGTCACCGCAGCAAGGTTGGTATCCCAGTGCTTGTGCAGGTAGCTGTGATGCGTATGATGCATGGCTGGACTCTGCAGCCAGAATTCGAGCCAGCGCGGATAGCGGAATTGCACATGATAATGCCGAAACGATCCGTTAAAACCAAAAAGCAGCGCGAAAAAGCCCACGTTAAAAAGCGTCGCCTGGACCATATCACTCGCCATCAGATAGGCAAACACAGCTCCCGCAGTCCCATAACTCAGCCCAGCACCGGCTGCCCAGATCGGGCCAGCCAGGACATGTTCCCGGTAGCGGGTTAGCGGCGTTAACACCTCTGCCGAGTGATGCACTTTATGTATTGCCCAGAGAAACGGCACCTTATGCATGGTGATATGAATTACATAGAATACAAAGTCATAGCAAAGCAGAATAACCAGACTGTAGGCCAGCATCCAGGCATAGTTGACCTCCAAACCAGGTCCATCGCCAAACACGGTTTGCAGCAAATAAATGATCTGACGTTCAGCAAAAGGTCCAACTGTCGCGAGCAGCCCAACAACCCAAAAGGGACGCAAACAACGCTCCAGCACCCACAAACCAACATCAACCCGTGCTGACTCATGGGTATAGATTGCCCTGGGCAAGAGGAAGGCCAGGTAACCTGCCTTGGCTTCCCGCCCGGCCGCGTTTTTTGCGCCATGACCATCCCTTATAAACCAGATAAAGGAAGCGATGACCAGGGTTAACAACAGCACATGCCAACGCAGATCATTGGGAACATTGGCAGATAACACTTGCCAGGCTGCCTGGCTGACCTCGGTTAGAGGTCCTGTAATTTCATCACGACTGCTCGGCACAGCAATTCACCCGTGTGGTTTACCCTGTTAAAACACCTTACTTGCATTGAACGTAACACAGCAATCCTTTTCCCTGATTACTAGCCAGCCAAGCCAGGACTTTCGCCTGCCATTACCGCTTTAAGTCCGTTCTCAGCCAGGATGCAAGCCGTTTTAGCCCAGTCTCACGGCCAGTTCCCGCACCCCTCGACTAGCCAAACCGAGCCGGAACCGGGGCGTCTGACGCAGTTCAATCGTTTTAATCCTGGCCAGCAAACTGGAAAACGTAATCTCCATATTGAGCCGGGCAAGATTGTTGCCCAAACAGAGGTGAGCGCCACGACCAAAGCCAAGATGTCGATTGGGGTTCCGATTGGTATCAAATCGATCCGCATCGGAAAACTGCTTCGGATCCCGGTTAGCCGATCCATAAAGCAAACCGAACTTAGTACCTTTTGGAAATGATATGCCCATGACCTCGCATTCGACGCTGGCATAACGGTGAAAGAACGGCAGGGGTGAATCATAGCGAATCATTTCCTGTACAGCAGCTGGGGCTAGCGCCGGGTTGTTACGTAATTCGGCTAACTGATCCGGATGATTCAACAGGGCGAGCATGCCGTTGCCAAGGACGTCGATGGTGGATCCATGACCACCGGCTAAAATCAACATACTGGTCGATATCAATTCATCTTCATTGAGCTTACCGGCATCTCTTGCCGAGATCAGACGCGTGAGCAGGTCCTTGCCTGGCCTGCGACCACGCTGGGCTATCAAATCTTTCAGGTACAAGGCGAACTCTGTTGTTGCCTGCTCTGCCAGTTGTTTGCGGGCTTCGCTGCGATCGGCGTCAAAATACTGGACGATGTTTTCCGACCAGGTGCGCAGCATAGGGCAATCTTCATCGGCAACACCCAGCACATGGCCAATGACATAACTCGGTATATGGACTGCAAAGTCAGCTATAAAATCGATATCTTTTTTTTCCAGCAATGTATCAAGCAGCTTGTCTACCGTCTGCTGAATCATGCTCGTATACTGTGCCACCCATGAACGGGTAAATTCCTGCAGAACGATCATGCGCAACCGCCGGTGTAATTCACCATCGCGTTCTAGCATACTGAATTGCACAAAACGCTCATGGTTCGGCATATCGTGAAAATTAGCCAGGTGCTGCTGCTCAGCGACATAATCGGCTGGCATGAATGCTTCAAGAGAACGAACCATCCTGCCATCACGGGCCACACCGTCTACGTCGGGGTAACGGGAAAGCAGATGAGCGTTCATGTCTTCGTAGTAAAAAGGCTCATCAAGCTCACGCAACAGGGCATAAACGCCATACGGATTCTCTGCAAAGTTTTGCCGGCCTGGCTGGAATGCTGCCTGAATTGCTTTGTGCTGGTGGCTTGAGATGGGCATGCTTCTCCACTAACGAGGACGCTGGATGTTTTTAGCAAACAGCTTCTAAGAGCAGTATCTCTCGATCATGCCAGTAAGTCGACTGACCGGATTAGCCACTTAAGCCACGCCCAGCCATCGCAATCAGCAGATACAAACTATAACGCAGTTAAAATAGCTGCACAGGTGGCCAACAGAGCCAAGCCCTGCATTACTATTGACATTTTTAAGAATCTCACCCTAGACGCATACGCTCAGGCTTACAGAGTATCCGCGGAACTTTAACGCTGTCGCCAGTATTCGGCCGGATGAGCATCTGGATTGACTACAATACCGTCTTCTAGTACATCCAGGGGATCTCGACCATCTACACCAATGCCAAATGGATGATAACCCAGCAATCGTCTGAGCTTACGGGGCATCTGCCTGACGACCTGCGGTGGAATAGCGAGAAGCTGGATCTCCTGGGGACGCAGATAACTGACCTGATGGCTGATAAAAAAACCCATGCGTTCCTGGTCCCGGGTGACATTGGCACCGCCGCCGTGCCACATACCGCCCTCCCACAGAACCATGCTGCCGGATTTCATCTCAATCTGTATGGGCTCGATGCTCTGATCCACCGCACGTGTCCAGGTATGGCTATACGGAACCAGGTGGGTGGCGCCGTTATCCTGGGTGAAATCATCGAAAGCAATCAGCGCATTACATAGAAATGGCGGATGCGGTCTTGGAATAGGCCATAAGCCATCGTCCTGGTGAAGGAACTGCTTGGTTTCACCCGGCAGCGTATTAAACAGGGTTGTGATATTAATCTGATTGTACCTGCCAATAACACCATCGACGATGGCTCGCAGCCGGGAATCCAGAAAAACACTGTCTGCTACCCGGGTTTTGGCTAGCAGATTATGCGCTCGCCAGGTTCTTCCGGTTTCAGTACCGATAGCGCGCATCTCAGTTATAGGCACATCACTATTAAATGCCGACCGGATGGTTGCAACATCTTGCTGGGTCAGAAAATCCTCAACCACTGCATAGCCCTGCTTACGGATTTTACCAACCACATCGCCAATGTCCAAACCGTCAATTATCAAGTTGGTCTGATCTACCGGATCGTATGGGTTCTGCATCAACCTGCCCCTGTTTTATCCTGATTGTTCTACTATGATCAGGCTAGCGGTGAAGTGCAACCCTCATGAACTTGCAGCCAGTATCCTGGAGTTGCCAGCTATCATTGCGCGCCTGCATTGCGCGCCTGTCAAACGGCCATGACTGAAAGTTCTCAGCTAAACCATCAACCCTGGTTTTAACTTGAGATCACTTTTTGACCCGGGCTGCAAAACGTGTTCTATTCTTGGGTTATCACACAGTGTTAACCATTTCCTCATACAAAGTCCGGGTTAACCGAGCAATACCTTACACTAAATCATAAAAGTCAATTCAAAAGCGCGAATGCAGACGTTCCTAGAGGGATTAACTGCCCGAACAGTTGAATCAATATAAATGCAGATACTGCAGTTAATGGAGTCGGGAACATGGCAGAGGTGAGCATCGAGGAAAATCCTTCCGCTGAGCCCCCTCTGAGCGTGCGCGAACGATTGGCCTATAGCTTTTTCAACGGCGCCGATTACCTGTTGAAGAACATCATCGGCAAATACATGTTCTTTTTTTACACTACCACTTTCGCCATCAACCCACTGTGGCTGGCATTTGGACAACCCTTGTTAAAAATCCTTGATGTCGTCACCGACCCCCTGGTGGGGGAATGGTCGGACCGCACTCGCAGCCGAATGGGTAAAAGAAGGCCCTGGATCCTGTTTGGCTCCATCGCTCTGGGCATCATCTTCCCCCTGAGCTGGATGCCCACCTTCATCATGTTCTGGGATCCTGCTCCTACGGCGCTATCCATATTCATTTACTTTTTGATTCTTAAATCCCTGTATTACATCAGTCACACCGTTGCCGTGGTGCCCTACTATGCCCTTGGCGCTGAGCTTTCCAGAGATTATCAGGAGCGTACCCGAATCGTAGGCTGGCGGCATTTCGTCGGCGCGCCGATGACCATACTGGCAACCCTGCCTTTTGTATTCGCCACTAACCCCGAATATTTTACTGACGAGGCAACCGGTGTCGCCGTGGTCATGTGTGGCGTCGGCGTGATCATCATCGGCACCGGCATCCTGGCTGTACTGGGAACGCGAGAAAGAGCCAGCACAGAAGCCAAGACACCACTACCGATCAGTCAGGCTCTCAAAATAACCTTATCGAACCAGCCCTTCATGTACCTGGTGGCAACTGTATTCTTCTATGGTATCGGCCAGTACTTTGCGATCAGCTTTGGCGTCTATCTGATCAACTACATTATCTACGACGGCGACAAATCACAGTTCAGCATTTTGCTGGCCCAGGCAACTGTGGCAGGAGTCGTGATAACACTGGGTCTTAATCTACTGGTACGCAAACTGGGCCAGACCTATGAAAAAGTACCTATGCTCAAGCTGGGCATGTTGCTGAGCCTGACTGTGCCATTAACTGCCTTGATTTCCTTTCAACCCAATGAACCCATGTGGTACTTCCTGTTTCATGCCCTGGCCCTGCCCATCGGCAACACCATTATCGAAGTCCTGCCACTATCAATCGTGGCTGATATCTGTGATCTTGACCAGGTCCAGAGCGGACGCCGCAGAGAAGGTGCCTTCGTCGGTGTTTACAATGCAGCATTCAAATCCGGGTACATGTTCGCACCTGCTTTGGCCATGATACTGCTCCACTTCAGCGGATTCGATGGCACGCTGGTGAGCCAGAGTCAGGAAACCAAGGATTTGATGGAGCAATTTCTGGTCGCCGGATGTACCGTGACCTTCCTGGCGGCGTTTCTGTGCAGTCTTGGCATACGACTGTCCAAATCAGCTATCACAGATGTCCAGGCCCAGCTAAAAAGGGACTTATAAGCAACCTCTGTACCGGGTGATCAGCTAATCCTGGTTGGTGGTATACGGAGAAATACTCTCACGGGGTAACTACCGGAATTCAGTTCTTCTGGACAAGCGAGAAGAGAAATTCTTCGGTAACGTGGGTGTTGACCAATTGCAGTTAAGTTGTCTTTAGCGAAGTATCTCTATGCTATGCTCATCCCTATCATTCGCCTATCGGGAAAACGCCATTGACAGCAAAAATCGTAATTAGCGGTTCCGGTTTATGGAAGCCTTCCCACGTCATCACAAACGAGGAACTGGTAGAAGCCTACAACGGCTATGCCGCGAAGTTTAATCAGCACCACGCAGAGAAAATTGAACAAGGTACGATAGAAGCGAAACCGTTCTCTTCGGCCGAATTTATCGAAAAAGCCTCAGGCATCAAAGCCCGTTATGCCTACGTAAAGGACGGCATCCTTGATATTGACCGTATGCGGCCGAAGATCCCGGAAAGAAAAGAAGGCGAGCTTTCGCACCAGGCAGAGATAGCACTGAATGCTGCCAGAATCGCCCTTAAAGAGGCAAACAAGCCGGCCTCGGAGATTGATGCCGTGATCGTCAGCTGTGCCTATACAGAACGCTATTATCCAGCCATCGCTATCGAAGTTCAGAACGAGCTGGGTATAACCGGGTTTGGTTTTGATATGCTGGTGGCCTGCTCTGCTGCAACCTTTGCCCTGCAAAGAGCCTATGAGATGGTCAGCGCCGGTACTGCAAAATGTGTACTGATCGTCAACCCGGAACTCACCTCCCCACAGGTCAATTATCACGACAGAGACAGCCATTTTATCTTTGGGGACGTATCTACTGCGACCGTGGTCGAATCTACCGATACCTGTAAGTCTGAACACAGCTACGAAATTCTTGGTACCAGGGCGATTACGCATTATTCTAACAACATTCGATCTAATTTCGGCTATATCACCAATTCAACCGACGCCGACCCTTACGGTGCAGATAAATATTTCCATCAGGAAGGCCGCAGCGTTTTCAAAGAAGTATGCCCGATGGCAGCAAAACACATCATCGATCACCTGGAAGAATTACAATTGACGCCCAGTGATTTGAAACGCTGGTGGCTGCATCAGGCCAACCTGAATATGAACCTGCTGATCAGCAAGCGAATCCTGGGCAGGCAAGCGACCGCTGAGGAGGCACCCATCGTCCTGGATGAATATGCAAATACCGCCTCCGCCGGCTCCCTTATTGCCTTTAACCTGCACCACAAGGATCTGCAGGAAGGTGATATCGGTGTGATCTGCTCATTTGGCGCTGGCTACTCAATTGGCAGCCTGGTCATAAAGAAATGTGCCGCACCCTGAAATACTGCCAGGTAACCACCTTCCTCGTCGTAAAGTGAGCTGACTCATCGTAAACCCCGCGAACACAGGTGCAGCAAGGCTATGGGTCCTGGACTGCCGGCAAATACACGTCTTATCCTTGGCTGATTGCCCCTGTTGTTATGTCACGCGTCGGCATCGTTGCCAATCCATGGCCAATTTGCTTAACTATTTTGAAACTTATTTTTTGTAGACAAGTTCAGGATAATGCCATGACGCAAAAAAACGATATTGATGCGACCAGCAACAAGTTCCTCAGAGGGAAGTATGCCATTGCTGGAATTGGTGAGACCGGCTATGTCAGAGGATCTGGCCGAACCACCAAAGCACTGGGTACCGAGGCCGTACGAAAAGCCATGCAGGATGCCGGACTGAAACCAGGAGATGTCGATGGCATGCTGTCCTATAGTTTTAACGACTCAACCTTCACGCCTAATATTGCTGGCGAACTCGGCATTCGTCCCAATTTTTATATGGATGTCTATGGCGGCGGCTCGAGCATTGAAGCCCTGATTGGCATCGCCATGGGTGTAATAGAAGCGGGCATGTGCAACACCGTGGCAATATTTCGCGCTATGAATGGTTACAGCCAGGTACGTATCGGCGGTACGGGAGACCGGGGTGCTGTCCGGCCACTCAATGGCGGCTCACTATTCAGCCGGGGTTATGGCCTGATGAGCGCCGGGCAGATGTTCTGCCAGTCATTTATGCGACACATGTATGACTACGGCACAACCCCGGAGCAGGTAGCCGCAGTTAAGGCCATTCACTCGGAACACGCATCTAACAACCCCAAAGCCTACTACCAGAAACGCGTCAGCGTTGACGACGTTTTAAGCTCTAGAATGATAGTCAAACCTTTGCACCTGCTCGACTGCTGCGTGGAAACCGACAACGGCACTGCACTCATCGTAACCCGTACTGATAGGGCTCGGGACTGTAAGCACAGCCCCGCTGTAATCCAGTCTGTGGTTGGCCGCTGTTGTAAACCCCGGCCAGACATGCATTACCAGTCGGGTCCGATCTCAACGGTGGCCGGACACTACGCCAAAGATATCCTATGGCCAAATGCTGGCGTGGGCCCGGAAGACATCGACGTCACCGGTTCTTATGATGCTTTTACCTTTACCAGCATGATGCAATTGGAAGACTATGGCTTCTGCAAAAAAGGCGAAGGTGGCGCCTATGTATCTGATGGCACTATCCGCCTTGGCGGTAAACGGCCAAACAATACCAGCGGTGGGCACCTGTGTGAGGGCTACACGCATGGCATTAACATGGTTATCGAAAACGTTCGCCAGTTAAGAGGCGATGTGGACGACAGTTGCCCCATGGGCTCAGATGGCAAGCGGGTGCACAGCTTTGATTATAGCGAAGGTGGCTGCAGGCAGGTGCGAGATGTCGAACTAACCGCTAACCTTGGCTGGGGTACACCAGGCCTCGGCTCAGCGATGGTCATGGCAAAAAACTAGGAGATTCAGGATGTCCTTTCCCAACGAACACCTCGGAATGCCGGTGAAGATAGATGCACTGGATCATGAAAACAGAGCCTTCTTCGGTTATTGCGCTAAGCACGATCTGCACCTGCAACAATGCAATGATTGCAATCTGCTCCGCTATCCGGCAACGACTGCCTGCCCGTTCTGTGCCAGCCCGGATGCAACCTGGACGCCAGTTGAAGGCAAAGGCACGGTTTACTCCTACGGCGAGGTTCATCACGCCATCCAGGGCGCTTTCCGCCAGCATGTTCCCTACCTGTTACTGCTTGTGGAACTGGATACCCAGAAAGGTCTACCGGGCGCCTATGACGGCTTGCGTATGACGGCCAACCTGGTGAGCAGCGATGGCCAGATGGCAACGCCAGAGATGATTAGGCAGGTGGGTATCGGTAGTCGGCTTCGAATCGTCTACAAGGACATCGATGAACACGTTTCCATCCCCTTGTTTACTCTCGATGAGCAGGCCAAACAACCCGAAAAACCCTGGCGCTATGCTATCGAATAACCCAGTTACAATCCGTCTGGCCTGCCAGCAAGATGCCAAGGATTTACATACCATGGTTCTGGCACTGGCAGAATCAACTGATGAAAAAAATAAAGTCAACAGCACTGCTGACGACTTCCTGAGGTACGGTTTTGGTGAGCAACCGTCTTTCCAGGGCCTCATTGCAGAACAGGCAGGTAAATCTGTGGGACTTAGCCTGTTTTTCTATCATTTTTCGAGCTGGCAGGGAAAACTGGGCATCTATATCCAGGACCTGTATGTCAACCCGACCTGCCGGGGTACTGGCCTCGGGCGTCAACTGATCATTGAAACTGTCCGCTGCGCTAAGCAACGTGGTGCAGATCATCTCCGCCTTTCAGTTGACTCAGGCAACAAAAATGCCCAACAGTTTTACCGCCATCTAGGCATGACCTGGCGCGAACAGGAGCAGATATATCAGGCAGACCTACAGGCCTTAGAGCATATGATCCGCGTTGTTGATTAGCAGACAGGCATTTCCAGCAAAATCTGCTTTGTGACCTCTCTTCGGTAAGTTACCCAATAAGAAAAACCGGCCAGGGGCAGCGCCGATAGCAATCGGTAACCCGGGGTAAAGCTTAAGTCAGGATTATCAGGTCAGTCTTCAGCCGGTATTATCTGATCCCATTTAAGCGCATTGTACTTTTCTAAAATACGCTTGAGGTCTTCAATGGGAATAGCCTCACGACGGCCTCTGGAACTGACCACGGTGGTGGCCTTGAAAATAGCATTGTAAACAGCTTCCTCAGTTGCCTCAGCCGTAGCCGCAAACAAAGGTGACATGGATGCATTAACCAGTGACAGCGTTGCTACGGGTTGATCACTTGTTCTCGGACGCCTTGCCGAAGGATGGGTAGAAAACGCAATCACATAATCTCCCGAACCATTACTGGCGTAAGATCCGGTCCTGCCCAACCCCATAATCGAACGCTGGGCCAATCGATCAAGATTTCTAGCATCCAGCGGGGCATCGGTGGCAACGACAATCATAATAGAACCGTCGATGCTGTCACCGGCAAACTCTGCTTTGACTAGATTTTCTTTAAAGGGGTATTTACCGAGTTCACGGCCTACTGGCGCGCCATTAATGCTGAGAATACCGCCATAATTGGTCTGCACCAGTACGCCCACTTTATAACCACCCAGCGATGGGGGTAAGACTCTGGAGCTGGTGCCAATACCCCCTTTGTACCCAAATGCCTGGGTTCCCGTACCCGCGCCAACGCTGCCCTCCTCTACACGGCCTGAGCTCGCCTGAGCGAGCGCGTAAAACACCTCTTCACGCTGTATCGGATCGGCCCACATGTTGTTGACCCAGCCATCATTGGTTTCACCGACAATAGGGTTTACGGTATGTTCGCCCATACCTGGCTGCAGATAGACCCATTCTTTGAGTGCATTGGCTGCACTCCATACGCAAAGGGTGCAGGTCAGTAAAATTGGCGTTTCAATTTCACCGAATTCCCTGACCTGGGTTTCTCCGATCATCTTGCCATAGCCGTTTCCGACATGAATCCAGGCTGGCACAGGATGAGTATACAGATTACCTGGTGCTGGAATTATGGCTGTGACACCGGTGCGAATATCTGCACCGACAATTTTGGTCGTGTGACCTACTCTTACCCCTTCAACATCGGTAATCGCATTGAGAGGCCCGGGATCAAAAACACCCACAACCAAGCCTATATCCCGGGCTCTGGGCCGGTCCTCAGGCGTTTCTGCCTGGCCATTGTCAGGTTTTGCCCATAGGCAAAACGAGACCAATAAAAGCGCTTTCAGCAAAAGCAACTTCAATAAGAGTGCTTTCAATAAGAATGCTTTCAATAAAAATGTCTTCAATAACAGAAGGTAAGACCTGATCACGTGAACAACCCTTGAATCAACTAAGCCATGAGAATACTGACTAAAATTTCCCATAACAAGCAGCTGGCAACCGATCATCTGCAGCGATAGCGGGTTGAGCTGAGTTCATAGTACTCGCTCACCTGGGAAATATCCCTGTGGCGCGCCTTTAGTCTATACTGCTGAAGCGATCCAATTAAAAGATAAAGGATTCCGGCTTCATGCCAATGACTCAACGAGCCAAAGAATTAATCCAGTCTCTTGGCTTGCAATTTCTGAACCTGGAGGCAGGCCTATTCAGCCTTGTCCGGGTTTCTGATATCGAGATTAATTCAGCAGGCGAGCAGTCCGCTGCCAGCAATGCCATTTATATGATGCTAAATACCGAGGTGCCCATTAACTATGTGCAATGGCTGTATTCAGATGATTATCACGTCTTAATCGAAGGCGGTCCCGCAGATTACTATCTTTTTCATGAAGACGGCAGCAGCCATAAACAGACCATGGGCCGTGACCTAAACAAAGATCAACGCATGATCATTGCTGCGCCTGGAGGAACCGCTAAAGCCATTGTATTGCATGAAGACACTGATTTTATTCTGGTAGGTTCTGTGTTATCACCCGCCTGGAGCCCGCACCGAGCCAAAATCGGCGCTGATCAGCGCTTCGTCGATAAATTTACGGGTTCTTCACCCTGGGCAACCGCGACATTTATCCGAAAACTAATAGGCCCTAACTTTGACAAAAGAATGGGTGGGAAAGATGATTCCCTCAACCTGGAGTTGCAAGCCGACGGCCAGATCACCTGGCAGGGGATGCAACTTTCCCTGAAGCAACTGGGTCAACAGATGCTGCGTTTTCAATCCCAGAATCCTGACACACCCATACTTCTGCAAATCAACGATCTGTCCCCACCTGAAGCAATAAGCAATATCGTATCGCTGGCTCGTGAAACCGGCGCAAACCTGCACATGAATAAAATCTGCTGAAACAACCCTCTATCTTAAAATAACGGCTTTAAGGGAAACCCGCGCCCTGGACAGCTGTCATGTCATACGTCCTGTTAATAGACCAAAACAACAACAAGGCAGGCCTCTTCAAGGTATTCACCATAATGCGCTAACCTCCTTTACCTAAATAGGGTAGTCTCATAAGAGCTGGAGAAAAGTATGGGCGAGCAAACCGAAAAAACCACCCCAAAGGCCAATGGCCTTTATCCTCATTACGTTCTGTTCGTGCTGGTCCTGGTCTACATATTCAATTTTATTGACAGGAATATCCTGTCAATCCTTGCGGAAGACATTAAAGCAGATTTAGCGATTACCGACGCCCAGATGGGCTTTCTATACGGCACTGTGTTTGCCGTATTCTATGCAGTATTTGGTATTCCCCTGGCACGATTTGCCGATGTCTGGACCAGACGGAACCTGATCTCTATCGGCCTTGGTTTCTGGAGCGTCATGACAGCCGCGTCTGGCCTGGCCAGATCGTTCGGTGTGTTAGCCGCCTGCCGTATTGGTGTGGGTATTGGCGAGGCCAGTGCCTCACCGGCAGCCTACTCCATGCTGTCCGACTACTACCCACCGCGGAAACGAGCCACAGTGATTGCTATCTACGCATCTGGTGTCTATATCGGCGCGGGCATAGGTATATTTCTAGGCGGCTATATTCTTGAAACCTGGGCAACTACTTTCCCAAACAATCCCCCTTTTGGGCTGAAAGGCTGGCAGGTTGCATTCATGATGGTCGGGCTGCCGGGGCTTCTCATGGCTATCTGGGTTCGAACGCTGCGCGAGCCCACCAGAGGAATCAGTGAAGGCCTGGTCAGCGAGAAACATCCCGCACCTTTCAGCGTTCTAAGAAATGAACTCATGGCAGTCGTGCCACCCCTTAATTTACTCAACCTGATTCACAGCAGAACCTCACTGCGCAATAATCTCACTGCTGCATTGGTTTTCGCTCTGATAGCCTGGCTACTGATACTGGCCACGGGCAGCACCGCGCAATGGATTACCACTGCATTTGGTGTCTACGTTACCTTTTCCTGGGCCCAATCCCTGAAGACCCGGGATCCGGCAACCTTCAGCATGCTGTTTCGCTGTAAATCCTTTATCTATACCATGCTGGCATTTCCTGCCACTGCCTTCGTTGGTTATGGCGCGGGTTTCTGGATTGCTCCCCTGCTGCTACGTGTCCATGATGTCAGTGTTGCCGAAGTTGGCTTGTACCTGGGCATGGGCGCTGCTGCAGGTGGATTTATCGGTATTACCCTGGGCGGGATCCTTGCCGATTACCTGAAGCAAAAATTTCCCAGTGGCCGATTAGTAGTCGGTTATATCTCAATCCTGGGAACCATCCCAATGCTGCTGTTGCTGTTATACAGCGATGACCTGGCGAGCGCTTACTGGCTCAACTTTGGTTTAACCATCATGAGTGCCTGTGCAGGCGGTGTGCCACCCAGTACCGCAGCCGACCTGGTAATGCCTCGCATGCGAGCTATTGCCGGCGCCTATTATATTCTGGTCAACACTTTTATAGGGTTGGCATTAGGACCTTACTTTATGGGTCTTATTTCCGATTCTTTTCAGGCTGGTGGACTAAACGAAGCGGAATCACTTCGTAACTCAATCACGGTCTGTATGTTAACCCTCATCCCAGCGCTGGTTTTCATGTATCTGGCGCAGAGACACTTGCCCAAAGATGAAGCTTCAAGACTAGAACGCGCTGCCAGCCTGGGTGAACCAGTGAAGGTATCCTAAGCCAGGCAACAGACCGCATTGCCGGTTCCAGTTCAAGTCCACTCGCGGATCAAAGCTTATTTTTTTTTAGGAAAAGGCTTCAGGTTTCTGAGCACCCTGTCTGGATCTGCTGACCGCGAGTTATGCATTGCCCGGTCAACCATTTTTTCATACCTGGGATCCAGTTTAGAAGTTTTAGTGGCTTCTGAGGCGTGGTATACCGCACCAGAGATTATTCTCTGGGCATCGCTTTTACACTGTGCACAAACCAGTGTCTTGGGCGCATTGGTATTCGGATAATATTTGTCAGTTAGGCTCTTGCAGGAACTGCAAAGATATTCATATATAGGCATTTAGGCCAGGCTTAGTTCGTGCTTGGCATAAGCTTCGAAGAATGCCTGGATGGAAATGTGATAACGAAGAAAATTGAGTTTTTTCCTAGGATCAGAAGCGTGCACAACCCCTTCTTTACTATCGAACTGGACCAGGTTAGGTCCACCCGGTGTCCGGCAGGCCAACAGGTAACGCCTCCATTGATCCGATGTCATCTCAACAACAAAATCAGTTTTCTGCTGCTCCGCAGCGTTGATTTTGCGCACTAGATTACACTTGAAGCCGACAAAAGAAACTAAATAGCGTTGCTGGGCGATCTTAACCGCCATATCGACATCGACATTACCCAGATGACGAAAATGCTCGCACTCATTCACTAACCGCTGGGCTCGCTTCAACTGCTTGGCAGATAAGTCAGGCATGACCACTCCATTTAATTCCCTTGGCTTTCAAAAGTCGTCTCTACTCGGGACGAGGCATCAAAAAAATCCTGGAAGTTCTGGTTATAACGATAAAACAGATCCTGTCTGTACTGGTCATCAACTGGCGAGAAGGCGATACCCTCTTCCAGCTCCAGGTCAATACTGTTCAGGGTCAGGTTCGAGCTGGCTTTACCATTTTTCTGTACATCCTCAAGCATGGCCTGCCAGGTTTCCAAGGGCATTTCAAGAACGAAATCCGTGACCTCTAAGTCCTCCTCTGAGCATTGCCGCACCTGGGCACAATCCAGCCCGGAAAATTCAATAAAATATCGGTTTTCACCTACACTGAACCCGGCTGTTGTGTCACAGGCACCACCACCGCCACTATGCAGATCTCGATCTGAATTATAGACTTCCCGAACTTGCTGGAACCATTCTTCCGAAGGAAAAACCATCACCACTAACCCTCCAGATATTTCTTAAACACGGGATGCAGGGTTTTTTCCCGATCAATACCCAGTTCTCGACAAATAGTAAGATAATCAGTGATGAAGTCCCGAACCAGTAAAAGGTAGCGTTCCATACCAAAGGTTCTTGCACCCTTAATTCCACCGCCAAAGATAATAGCCATGGCTGAGCCCACCACACCCTCTTTTAGCTCTGCGGCCATGTGGGCTTCGCCAACAGCCAGTAGAGTCTGCATAATTAGGCTCGCATCATCTTTATGAGTCGATGCATACTTTAGATGATCATATCCGTAGGTAAGATGACGAGCATGATCTTCAAGCATGTGACTGTATATGAATGCTTCCGCTTCATTATGAGCGGCACTTAGCAAGCCGGTTAACAACCTGGTTATATAGGTTCCACGCAGTAGATACAGATAGACAACGGCTTCAGTCCAGCCACCGCTACTTTCCAGAATGATACGATTTACCCGGCCACGGCTCTCGATACCTAACCCTCCACCGTTGGACAGCGCCCTTTTTCTCAGGGCTTCCAGCTGACGTGCACAGTCAAAGGTAGCGGTTGCCAGGTACTGTTTAACTTCAAAATAACCATATGACATTCTATCCTGCCAATAGGTGATAATTTCCAGTTCAGTATTCGCACACTGAGATAGTTCAGTGCACATCTGACAGACCGCCTTTTCAACGTCATCTGGGAGCGTTTGAAGAGAATCCCAGGGAACTTCGGTGGCCGGTATCCAGCGCCTTTGTATGGCTTCTTCATACAAGTCTGCCGAGCAGTCGGCCCACAACTCGTGCTTGCTTCTTAGAGAATAAGGTAACGGCGGAATGCCGGGCCTGCCTACACTGCCACGAGGTCGCCTGGTCTGATCTTCCCAATAATCGGGCACCTCTCCGTAACTGCCCACATTGACATCACCCAGCCTAAGTCCATGTGGCCCGGGTATTACCCGGACATCCCATTCATTGGTAAGACCTCTCCACTCATACTTAGGTTCAGGAACCCCTCTGGTTGGGTCAACTATTTTTGACTCTCGATCAACAGATGCAGCTTTACTGGACAGTTTGTCCGCCATAGTTTTTCTCAATCCACGTTAGCCTGCAGGATGCTGCAGTAATTATATTTCGCTCTAGGCAGTCGCAGCGTACTGCGCCGGAACAGGCGAACGGCCATTTTCAAATCGATCTGCAAAACCTGCGCTAATTACCCGCTTCATATACTCCTTGAGCTGGCGCCGACGAATGACCAGTAACTTTTTATGGCCTTCATCATAGTGCTCGATACCGCCACCTAGCAGAACCGCCAGGGCCTCACTACTCTCTGATTGCCTTCCTGCCGGGTTCTGCTGCCCTGCCATCAACTGGTCCTCAGCTTCATCGAGATAACACTCAATTTCTTCACGGCGTTCTGGAGCGGTTTCACTCAGACAACGCAAATGCATCACACCAAAAGCAACATGTCGAGCCTCATCCTGGGCACACAGGCGATACATCGTTTTTTCTGCATCATTCTGGCCAAAAAGCTCACCCATACGAAACATGGTCAGTACCGCCCCTTCTCCTGATATATGAAGCCGGGTGGACATTTCTGTAAAGTCCCTGGCAAGATCGATGCTGCCAACAAATCCTGATGTGGCACCTGACATACGCATCAAACCGCCGCCGTTGGCCAGTGCTCGTTTACGAAAGACATCCATGTGCCTGGCTTCATCCATGACCTGTGCGCTGAGTACATTACGAGCTTCCAGATAATCCGGCGTTGTTCTGGCTATCCACCGAGCTGGAACATCGCCAGCCACAAATTCCACTTCATTAAAAAAGGTGCATAGCAGGCATTCTGCTTCTTCAACGTCATCCGGTAACGGTTTCAAAGTATGCCAGGGAATATCTGTGGCGGAACTCCACTGCCGTTGCAGTGCCTCCTCGTATAGATATTCAGCATTTTCAAGCCATATTTCAGAAAGCGTGTGGACCTGGTAGGCACCTACTCGATAGGCTTCCGGGCGGGCAGTAGACCCTCTCGGACGGCCGGTCATGTTGTCGCTGACTTTAGGGAGCTCCCCATAACTACCCACTTGAATATCCGCGAGTGTAAGCCCCCGCTTACCTGGCTTCGCGGAGACTCCCCACTCTGCCATATTGTCCATCCAACTAGTATCAAGCTCATGCTCTCGGGGCATTTCAGTTGCTTCGCTCATACTCAACCTCGTCTGGTTTTAGTGTTTATACCCTAGCACAAGACAAGGCTACTTCACCATAGACAAATGAATCCGCCAGGCGGCTCCAATGGCAGTCACTAATGCCTCAAAAGGGGCCGATCCAAGTTAATTTTCTGGCCTCCATATTAAGCAGCTCCCAGGGTCACTTCAGTCTTGCCGCCTGCTGGTGCATCCTCCGTTCGGGCTTTTCCACAAGGCAGGCTCTGGTCATTGCTTAGGCGTAAGTGACAGCAGGTCAGATGAACTGTCTGAGTCGGAACCGAGGGGTGAACCCAGCGACAATAACAGCACAGTCGCTACTTAAAACTACGCAGGCAACAGGGCCTCACCGATTCACAGGTCATACAAGACAGTGCTATCTATATGACTATTAAGTAAAGCTATCCCTTGAAGAAACCTTGTCATGCCAGCTCACCAGATGCGGCAGTTGCAGGAGATCCTGACCGACTGCCCTGGCAAAAGTCAGGGTCAATGCCAGGGTAATATCAGCCACTGAAAAGGTATCTCCTGCGATATAAGCTGAGCCAGCCAGCTGTTCATCAAATACGTGGACTGTATCCCTGGCCACTTCGGCACTGATCTCTCCCCACTCTTTCGATAGCTTCTCTCGATCTTTGAATATCCCAGTTAAGTTTCTGAACGCCTGCGCCACCGGCATCATCAAATTCAATTCCGCCCGCCGATTCCACATTTCTATCCTGGCCTGCTCTTCGCCAGTACGACCGAATAGATTAGGCTCGCTGACCAAAGACTCCAGATAACGCGATATAGCGATACTTTCAGACAGATACAAGCCTGAATCGGTCTCCAGAACCGGTACTCGACCAATGGGATTCCTGGCAGTGAACTCGTCTAGAAGGTTTTCCCCGGCACGCAGATCGATCTCAGTGGTTGGCAAACTTAAGCCCTTTTCTTTTAAAACAACGGCGACCCGCCTGCCATTGGGCGATGTGGATTGGGTATATAGATGCATAACAAAGCTCTTTATTTTAATGACTATTACGGGATTTATCCTACATCTGGGTCGATAAGGCAATGCTTCAAGCACATCACCCTCCAGGACAAAGCTTACCAGCATCCTCAGTTAGGCTGGTTGTCCGATGACCTCACAGCAGATCGGATAATTCCAATAAGTAACTCAACATAATAGAAGCTGGTACAAATAGAGAGGTAAATCCTGCGCTTTAACCGCGTCGGATCAAGGCCGTTTTTACACTGACCCACCTGTTGTTAATAATCGAACCACCGTGAAAAAGTCAGTACAACTTATCTGCTATTACTGAGCAGGGTGACCATCATCAGTCAAATCTGAACATGCGCTTTAAGGTCGTGTCTTTATCAATGAAGTGGTGCTTGATAGCTGCGCTGGCATGCCCTGCTGCAATAAAAACTAACAGGTAGGCCAATAACATATGTGCCAGGCCCGCTACATCTTCCTGGTCAGGAATAAATGTGATGGTAGCTGGGACGGAAAACCATTCAAATACCGGGATGGATGCGCCTTTGGCAGTCGAGATTAAATAGCCAGATATAACCACTAGCCCTATCAGCAGGCGTAATATCCAACGAACTGTTTTTGCCAGCCGGAGTTCAGCAAGGCTGTGTGACGACAAAACACCCGGGCTGACCTGCAGCAATCGTGAAACAAAGTCAAATACGAGCACTACCGCAAGCAGGATGCCAATACTTCGGTGCAGATCGGGTAACCGCCTTGAAAGCGGATCGTAGTAACTCAATTCCACCATATAAATACCGATCGCAAACAATCCAACGACCAGACAGACTGTTAGCCAGTGATGGATAATGGCTAACAACCCAAACCGAGTCCTGGAATTCAGATAATTAATCGTTCAATCCTTCTCATCACTCTACAGAACAAGCGCTTCCGGGATTTAACTCTATTCAGGGTGGCGCTGCGCTGGAGGTAACGTCAATGTGTTATCAGGGTTTTTCAGCTTAGCCGATGGGAAATCGGCTGCAGCGTAATGGGGCGGTTAAATGCGTGATTAACAAAGCGTATGTATCGCTATTGGATCTGGACTGGGTCAGTACCCGACCCTTCGAATTTCAGCATTGATGGCAAGCCTTATCACAAGGCCACAGTGACCATTACACGATTAACAGTTACACGAATAGCAGTTCAAAAACTGATATCTGTATCTACTATGCTAACAACAAATAGTAGGCCGGACAGTTATCCGGCCTACTATCAATCTAAGGTACCCACGATAGACTGCGGGTACAGTCAATCGAGATTGGGCTACTCGCCTGCTGGCATTACCCTGTCTTTAACGACTAGCACGAAGTTCCAAATTACAACACCACCTATAACCAATGCAAAGTTGTCAATGATGCCATTCAACTGAGCGCCTACAGCAGGTATGGTATCAAGCCCATCTGCAATGGTAGGCAATGCGACAGCTGCTACCGTCATGGCCATTCGCGATGCCATATCTAGGGCATCACCCATGAAACCACTTGCCAAGCCAATTACCAATAAAGCCAAGCCCCAATACGCAATTGCATCAGGTGCCAAGGCAGCTCCAATTGCTGCTAGTACCCCGACTATCATAAGGATTTGATCCGTTTTCATAATACTTCCCTTTTATTTATTGTTATTGTCAATGCGTATCAGTTGGCTTACCTTCCTCCAATTGATTTTCACATTCCTATATCCTAGCACATCGAAATAATTTCCAAAGGATTTAAAGAGCATTTATTAAAAGAAATTTATATTGAAAAATAGTATCATTTTGAATCTAAATGGCACTATCAGAGCAGTTCCCACGATAATTGTGCTCGCGATCCCCAGGAATGCATCTCATTCCCTGTTGATTTGAATCTGCCCTCGAACAGGGCCATTAACCCTTGATATTCTGTTACCCACCCCAGTTGTTTTACGTTTTATCAGCAGGGTCAAAAAAAATAACAGCTTTAACAATACAACCCCGATGATACAAATTCCTATAATATAGGACCCGAAAACATAACCTTAAGTAGTAAGTTCCTATGTACATGAGCCTAAAAGAACGCCTCATGCGAACAAAGATGCAATCGATAATGAGGCTATTAGCCTGCCTTGCACTACTCGATGGATGTGCCCAGAACAACATCATCAGGAACGAGTCAGTCAATCAGAACAGTCGGGTCAGGTACATTGTTATTCATTTTACGACGGAAAACTTCTCCGAATCCCTCAAAACCCTGACCCAGACCTCGGACAGGCCAGTGAGTTCACACTATCTAATCCCATCTCCCAATGACGCCACTTACCCACGGAAAAAACTAATGCCCTACCAACTGGTCGCTGAAACACAGCGTGCCTGGCACGCTGGAAAGAGTTACTGGCACGGTGAGAAGAGACTTAATGACAGTTCAGTTGGTATCGAAATTGTCAATACCTCCTTTTGCACAGCAGCTATAGGCGTCAAATCCCAAGACGACAATAATCTGCCAGACCCTCAGGATTGCCGGTTCAAGGCCTACCCAGAGGTGCAGATAGAACTAGTTGTAAAGCTTCTGAAGGATATCCTGGCCAGACATACCGATATCGCCAGCGTCAATATAGTAGGTCATGCTGACATTGCACCTGATAGAAAAGTTGACCCGGGCCCTTTGTTCCCCTGGGAGAAGTTACATAATGTAGGTATCGGTCCATGGCCTGACCCGCAGACAACATTGACTTACCAAAAACAATTTGAATTCATCCCACCGCCCCTGGCGCTTCTTCAAAAAGCACTCAAAACCTATGGTTATCTCATAGATGTGACCGGTAGAAACGATTTGCAATCTCGACTGGCTGTCAGGGCTTTTCAGTTTCACTTTCGCCAGCATAAACCGTCTGGTTTATTTGATGCCGAATCCGCTGCAATTTTATTTGCACTCATCGAACGATATCGCAATGAACTTCTCAGAGATTTATTGCTGGAATATGGCTGGCAGCCTACATAGCTCAGATGTCAGGAGATTCGGTAGCTCCGACTGGCTGTTTCATGGAACAAACAGTTTTTTTCACTTTCCGAGCCATCGGCAACCATTTTCTTGAAAGCATTCCATAACACGGCATAGGAGCAACTCTGCTTATCCACCGGGAAGTTACTTTCGAACATGCAGCGATCTGCGCCGAAGGCATCAATCATATAACGATAATACGCCTCTGTTGACGCCACCAACTCATCTGAAGTCGCTGGAAGATCTCTTTTATGAAAATCAAAACCATTAATCGGCATAACCAAGCCACCTAACTTAGCAACCACATTAGCCCGCTTGGCCAATGCCTTAATGTCTTTTTTCCATTGCTCGAATATTATTGGGCGCTGATTCGCATAGGGACCGATGCCCAGGGGCCCGCCAAAATGATCAAGTATAATGATGGTATCCTCAAAAAGATCCGCGAGCACAATCAACTCCTCCAGCTGCGGATGATAAAGCCAGGCATCAAATGACAAGCCTCGCTTGGCCAGTTCAGAAAACCCTTTCAGGAAACGTTCATCAGAAAGAAGCCGCTCACTCGGGTTAGTATGAGAGTTTCTTATCTGGGGACTGGCATCCCAGCCAACCGCGTGCCTGATACCTCTGAATCGATCGCTGAGACGTAGGTGTTCATCCAGAACTGCACCCACTTCATGGCCTAAGGTAAGGTCAGCATAGCCGACAATACCCGCACAGACCCTTGCTTCGCCATATTGACCACTGGCTGACATGGCGGCGATACCATTGACAAACTCAGTTTCCCCCAGCGGTTGCATGGCTTCAATCGTTCCCGCCCGATACATGCTGGCACATTCAACAAAAACCGTACTCACGATGCGATGACCACTTCTCAAATCAAGAAACAGTTGGTCCAGTAGATAACGACTGTTAGCGTGATCCCACAGATGGTGGTGAGGATCACAAATAGGCCTATCCGGATCTATGACATCCTCAGTCACCTGATCTAGCCATTGCTGTGTCCCTATGGTCATTGCACTACCTCCTTTTAAAGCAAAAAACTGCTTAAAGCTAAAAGCTCCTTCAAGCTGAAGGCTCCCTGACGCTGAAAGCCACCCGGTTTGGAGAATGCTGGTCTTCTATACTGCTACCTGCAAACCCTGACTGGTAAACAACACTCTATCAGTTATTACCAGGCCGGAAAAACAACCCTTCTCACTCCCGTCAGCTTGATTATGCAGCAGCCCAAAATAGCCCTATCACTGCCTGCTAGAAACTGTCAGACAGGAGACCCGAACGCTCACCCACTGTCTCGGGTATTAACACATTACAGCAATGGACCGCCCTCGCATTTGCAGTCGCTTTCGACAGGGAGTATTTTATATACTTTAATCTGAGTCCATACCTTGAACAATGCCACTTTCAGAGCGGATATGAACTATCTGCGCCCCAATAGCAACGAGACCATGGCGGTATCGGTTTCGATACACAATAGTCGGATTCTAAAGCAGGAAAACTGGCAGGAAAGGGGCTTTGAATTGCAGCGTCATGTTTCTTCGGTACAGGATTGGGCGTCAGATTCTGAAGTCGAAAATACCCACTACCCCGAAATCCGCCAACTTGCTAAAAAATTAACCGGCTGTGACTATGTGCTGGTTTCCGGACATATCAGACGGAACCCAGAACAGGCTAGTCTGCACTCGGATCTGGCTCCAATTACTTTTGTCCATTCGGATTTCGCAGATAGCTATGGCACGCTGATCAAGGACCGCTATCAGCAGGCCGATAACGCGCTGGCCCAACAGGAACTCAGCGCCACAGGTTTAACTGCGGCGACGATAAATAATGCCAATCGGCTGATCATTATCCAATTCTGGCGTAATTTAGGACCATCAAAAATGGACCTCCCCATCGCCTTCTGTGATGCCAGAACAATTCCAAAAACAAGTGTCAGAGCCATTCCGGTGACTGATTACGCGGGTGGTGGGTTTGATTTCGAGACTTTGGGGGTCGAGGCACCCGTGTCACCCAGCGAACACCTGTGGCACACCTATCCAGAAATGAACGATGAAGAAATAATTGTTTTCAGGACTTTTGATTCGCAACTGCTCGGTTCCGAGAAACCGTACTGGACACCTCATTCTGCCTTCGCTGATCCAGACGTCCCGCAGGGTAATCCGGCGCGATCCTCCATCGAGTTACGGGCAACCTGTATATTTGTTTAACTGATCCGTTATTATCCATCCCGGCGATTGCGGTGGACTACCGACCGCTCATCTAACCCGGAGAACAGACACCATGAACCTCTTAAATAAGAACATCCTCAGGCAAACGCACCGCTGGCTCGGCGTAGTCGCCGGTATTCAACTCCTGCTATGGACTGTCAGCGGACTTTATTTCACGCTCTTACCCATTGAAGAAATCCATGGCGACCACTTACGTAAGGCCCAAGCAGCAATTCCTGTTAGCAAACATCAATGGATGTCCCCCGATCAGGTACTCAAATTACATCCAGATCTGCAAGACAAAACGAGCCGCGAAATACGCCTGTCGCACTCAAATGGCAACCCCATCTACCTTATAGGATCGCTTCGTCTCGATGCCCTGACAGGTGAGAAACTCAACGCTATATCAGAGCAACAGGCCCTTGAAATAGTGCGAGCAGGAACCACTGGCACCATTGCCGATATCAAACTAATTCAGACGGTGGCAGCAGACAGCGAATATCGCGGTCGTGAACTACCAGCCTGGCAGGTCAGGATCGAAGAAGAAGACGCTCACTTTTACGTTGGCGCAGGGTCTGGCAATTTACAGGCGGTTCGTACCAATGCCTGGCGCTGGTTTGATCTCCTGTGGGCGTTACATATCATGGACTATGAGAACAGGGACAATTTCAATCATCTATTGGTCCAGGCCCTGGCTGTATTAAGTGTGATCACCGTATTATCGGGCTTGGCTCTGTTTACGGTGACTCTGCGCAGCCGATCACGCAGCGCGACCTAGCCTATTGGTAAAGCCATTTACCTCCTCAGCTTATAGCGCAGGGGTTAAGCCGGCTACTACACCGCTGCCGCATATTCACTGGAAGGATCTCCTGCAATCCGCGTGTGATACATCACTCTGGCTTCGCGCAGATCCCAGGAACAGGCTCGGTGCATCAGGCAGCGATTATCCCAGAGTACTGCATCTCCAGCCTGCCATTGGTGTTGATAGACCCTGGGTGCCTGACAGGAAAACTCGAGCAGATCAGTAAGCAGCTTTTCTGATGCTTCAGCAGACAACCCCTCAATGCCGTAAGCATGCCGGCCAATCACCAGGTTCGGCCTGCCTGTTTCAGGGTGAATCTTTACCAGAGGACGCAGCGGTGGCTCCTGATTATTAAATCCATAACCAATATAGCTGCCATTTGCAGATGGCCCGAATCCCGCTCTTTTCTGACTGTAGTAGAGCGAGTGGTAGGCCTTCAATCCGTTGACCTCCTCTTTCTGTGATGCAGGTAAAGCATCATAAGCCGCACGCATATCAGCCCAGGCAGTTTCACCACCCTTTTCTGGCACAACGTGGGCAGTAAACACAGCACCGGTAGCCTGCACCGGCATATAAGTGCTGTCCATATGCCAGCCCATATTCCCCTTGAGTACTTTCAGCACCTCATCATCGGGCCGGTCATCACGGACCTTACCATCTCGCAACAGGTTTGAGATCGCAGCCAGATCAATCTCAAGCTCACCGAAGTTGCGGGCAAACGTGATCTGCGCCGCATTGGTCAGAAACTGTTCTGGGAAAATCAGCAAACCATATTCAAGCCAGCTTTCATGGATTGCGGACAATAGCGGCTTATCCATCCTGTCCAGGTTGACACCAGTCACAATTGCACCGAAGCTGGCATCCAGGGGTTGTATTTGCATGGGGCAGTCCTCTTTTGCCTAAATTTAACCCTCTTTACAGAAAAGGTAAAACCCAAACGGGGAACCTTCCAATCCACTTTAGCACCCTGATTAACAGCCAGTACTAGTTTAATCTCAATGAATGCCAGCTAAAAAAATGACCTTAACCAAATCAGTTCAGCAAAAGGCCGATATCATCGTTGTCGGCGCCGGCCATGCTGGCTTGTGTGCCGCAATTACAGCCGCAGAAAGCGGTGCAGCGGTATTACTTTTAGAAGTATCACCTAAAGCTATGCGCGGCGGTAATTCGCGGCATACGCGTAACTTAAGAGTCGCTCATCAGGCTCCAACCGCCACCCTGGATGGTGCTTATAGCGAAGCTGAGTATCTGCAGGATCTGCTAACGGTCACCTCAGGTAACACCAACCAGGCTCTTGCCAGCATAATGATCACCGAGAGTGAAGCGTTGCTGACCTGGCTCGGCGCGCACGGCGTGACCTTTCAAAAGGCAATCAGCGGTTCGCTGAATCTGGAAAAAACCAATGCTTTTTTCCTGGGCGGAGGAAAGGCCCTGCTAAACTCGCTTTATCACCGGGCTGAAGCACTTGGTGTTGACATTCGCTATGAGACGGAAGTCCTGCAGCTCAAGTTATGCGACGATCGCTTCAAGGCGCTATCATGCGACCATCGAGGTCAGCGTACTTATATACCGGCAGATGCTGTAATTCTAACCAGCGGCGGCTTCCAGGCAAATGAGGATTGGATGCGATCAATCTGGGGCAAGGCAGCTGATAATTTTCTGATCAGGGGAACCCCTTACAATAAGGGCTTGCCATTAAAAGACATGATACGCCACAAGGCCAGATTAACCGGCGATGCTAAGCAATGCCATGCGGTTGCCATAGATGCCAGAGCACCTAAGTACGATGGCGGAATCGTGAGTCGTCTGGATTGTGTCAGCTACGGCATTGTCGTCAATAACAAAGCGCTGCGATTCTATGACGAAGGCGAAGACTACTGGCCGAAACGCTATGCAATCTGGGGAAGACTGGTTGCCCAGCAACCCGAACAGATCGCCTTTGCCATTCTAGACAGCAAGACCGTCGGCCTTTACATGCCTTCCGTGTATCCACCGATTGTTGCCAATGATATAAAAACGCTGGCTGGCCTGCTGGACATTGATCCGTTTGCTTTACAAGCAACCATCAATCATTTTAATCACAGCACCTGCAGCGGCGAGTTTCAGGCAAAAACGCTGGACGGCCTCGCCACCCAGAACATTGAACCCCGCAAGAGTAACTGGGCGCTACCCCTGGACACACCACCGTACATTGCCTTCCCGCTGAAACCAGGCATTACTTTTACTTACCTGGGGCTTGAGGTTAACTCAACTGCCAATGCAATTGGCCAATCTGGCAAACCATTTCCAAACATTTTTGCAGCCGGTGAAATTATGGCCGGCAATATCTTAGGCCAGGGCTATTGCGCTGGCACCGGCATGACTATCGGCGGCGTATTCGGGCGAATTGCCGGCCGGGAGGCCGCAGCATGCCTGTAACCGGCGCCGATCATGGGTTGAGCCCAGAAGGCTGCCCAAGACCAGTGCAAAACCTCGCCGGTAGCAAATGCCTGTTCAGGACCCGGGAACCAGCCTATGAACAAGATTGAAAATCTACTAAATATCGACGTTTCCAGTGTCGATCCTTCAGTAGAAGCTGACAGGACGCTAACCGTCTGCAATGCCTGCAGATACTGTGAAGGCTACTGTCCCGTCTTTAAGGCGATCACTTACCGCAGGGTTTTCGATAATCCGGACCTGGATTATCTGGCGAATCTCTGTCACCAGTGTGGCGCCTGCTATCAGGCCTGTCAGTATGCACCACCCCACGAATTTGGCATCGATGTGCCCAAAGCATTGAGCCTGCTACGGGCAGAAAATTATGCTCGTTACGCCTGGCCACAGCGGGCAGGCAAACTCTTCCAGAACAATCCAACCTGGCTAAGTCTCATTACCGGGCTATGCCTGGCCCTGCTCATGTACCTGAGTAACGCATCAGTCAGCATCGATGAAACCACGGATTCCGGGAATTTCTACAGCATCATCAGTCATTCCGTCATGGTCGCCTTTGCTGGCCTGACATTCGCTTGCGCCAGCATTGCCCTCGTTCTGGGTATGCGCCGTTATTGGCAAGCCATCACCGATAAGGCAACCCCGTCCTTTAGCCTGGCGGCACTGAACAAAGCCGTTCGAGCCGGTTTGAACCTGACTCATCTGTCCAAACATAACCAAGTTGGATGCCCCGGTGACAGCGAGGGACCATCACCATGGAAGCGATATTCACATCAGCTGACCCTGTGGGGATTTCTACTGTGTTTTGTCTCGACCTGCACAGCAACTGCTTATCACTACCTGCTGGGCATTACCGCACCCTACCCATACCAGAGCATCCCCGTTTTAATCGGGACCCTCGGTGGGCTCATGTTACTGTCAGGCACCAGTGGTTTCATTTACCTTAAATTTAATCAGCGCCGCGCCATGCAGATGGGTCAATTGCAGTTGGACCTGACACTGACCACTAGTTTGTGGCTGATTGCCTTATCAGGCCTGCTTTTGCTGGTGCTAAGGGAGACTAACGCCATGCCGGCATTACTGCTCGTGCATCTAGGCTTTGTCTTCGGATTTTTTATCACCATGCCCTACAGCAAAATGGTGCACGGCCTGTTCAGAATGCTCTCCCTGATCCTGTTTTACGCCGAAACCGAGGACGCTGTAAGTGATCCGGCAGGTTCCGAATGATTGCTGTCGGCCATTGTCTTTAAGCTTGCCCCCTTTAAAACAAGATCTTTAACACAAGTGCTTCAACCTAAGCCAAAGCCTTTAGATCAGGTTGACCGGCTCAAGCGGAGGGCATTTAAAACCACTGAGACTGAAGAAATCGCCATCGCAAAACCCGCTAAAGCTGGATCAATCAATATTCCAAAAACCGGGAAAAGCGCTCCGGCAGCGATGGGTATCAACAAAATATTATAGCCAAAAGCAAGACTAAGGTTCTGCCACATGTTTTTTACGACCTGTGTAGACAACTGGTGCAGTTGTATTACGCCGTCCAGATTATTATTCAACAAAGTTACATCTGCAGCCTGTATAGAAACATCAGTGCCCTGGCCCATGGCAAAGCTGACATCTGCCACTGACAAAGCCGCAGCATCATTTATCCCGTCACCGACCATGGCAACTTTTTTCCCTTGGGCCTGTAATGTCTGAATAAAAGAAAACTTGTCCTGCGGGGTCATTGCAGCGTGAAAAACATCCAGGCGTACTTCGGCGGCAATGCGCCGGGCCGCGGCCTCATGGTCACCGGTTAGCATAATGACCTGTAAACCCCTGGACTGGAGGCCGGCAACCACAGACTTGCTCGACACACGCAACTCATCTTGCAAATGAAAAACACCTTTTATTTTGCCTTCACTTCCCCAGTAGACTACGGGCCCATTCACACTCTCTGGTAGTCCTTGCGACAGCTGCATGCCCAACTCCCGCAAAAAAAGCAAACTCCCCATGGCGACCTGAGTTGAACCGCGCAAGCCGCTAATACCGCGGCCGACTACTGACTCCACGTCATCGACTGCAACTGCGGCTAACCCTGCCTGCAGGCAGTATCGGCTAACTGCCTTGGCCAAAGGATGATGGGAATGGGTCGACAGGGCATGACAATCGGCCAAATCTTCCGCGCCGAAGCCTTGCTCATAGTGAACACTCTGTACCACAGGGACTCCCTGGGTGAGTGTACCCGTCTTATCCAACACGACCGTATCGATCTTGCCTGCAACCTGCAGTGCTGAACTGTCCTGAAGCAGTATTCCCGACTTGGCGGCACGACCAACGCCCACCATAATCGACATCGGGATAGCTAAGCCCAGGGCACAGGGACAGGCAATAATCAGAACGCTGATAGCGTTAATGAAGGCATACGGCAACAGTTCAGGCGTAGCGAACTGCCACCAGATTACAACGGTCATACCGGCAAGGCCAACTACTACCGGCACGAACCAGGCCGCTATTTCATCTACCAGCCGAGCCATCGGCGGCTTGCTATTCTGCGCCTGCCTGACAAGCTCAATCATTTTAGCTAACGTGGTCTGCGCGCCAGTCCGGTCCACGCAGACATCGACCGAGCCTGCTTCCAGCATCGAGCCACCGGTCACACGATCACCCCTGCCAACCGGTTTAAGGGCAAATTCCCCAGTCAACATGGCAAGGTTAATTTCCGCCCCACCGGAAACAACCAGGCCATCCAGGGGAATCGACTCACCTGCCGTTACCCGTAGCGTGTCACCCGGCGATACCCTTTTGCAGTCTACCGTTTCGATTTCACCGGAAGCCAGAAGCCGATGGGCTATGGCAGGCTGGAGACGCAGCAACTGGCTCACTGCAAGCGAGGCTTTACCTCGAGCATTCTGCTCAAAAGCCTTGCCCAGGTTTACAAAACCAATAATGAAAAGAGCAGATTCAAAGTAGTGTAATCGTGCTGCTGAGGGAAACCAGTCCGCTGCCACAATCACAGCGGTAGAATACAGCCAGGCACTACTGGTACCTAGCGAGATCAAAGTATCCATGGTGCTGGTGCCGTGCTTCAGTGAATTCAGAGCACCACGATAAAAATGGCCACCACTGACCCCAATAACGATCAGTACCAGCGCAGAGATCAGCAGCCATGACGGCTTATTAGCAAGGGATGGAAGAATCGGAATAACCATATCCACCATGAAAACGATGCCGGCCGCCAGCGCCAGGCCTGACCTGAACACCGCTGCTGAAAAATCTGACTTTATCCTGCGTTCCTGTTCATCTAGGTCGTCGCTGTGTGGTCGCCCTGGATATCCGGCATCAGCCAACGCGTCCAGCAAACTTTGCAGGCCTCCGTGGCTCCTCACAAAGGCTGTCCCTCCCGCATAATTAACCACTGCCTGAACCACGTCGGGAGATGCCATCAAGGCGCGTTCAACCGACCGCACGCAACTGGCACAACTCATACCGCTGACGTCTAAATTAAAGCCAGGGACATCGCTATAGGAAGAGACCGACTGCTCGGGATCAATCCTTGCTGCTACCTCCGGCGTTAACTGGTAACCCAGATCAAGGATCTGCTGCTGCAAGGCATCAACGGATACTGCGCCTTTGACACAAAGGCTGTTTTCTGTATGGTCTGCCTTACTCCACGACACCCCTGGAAGCTGGTCTATGCTGGCCTCTACCTTTCGTTCACAGTTGTGGCAACTCATGCCAAATACTGGAAGCAGTATCTCTGTTGAACTCATTAAAACCTCGCTACAAATAATGTCTATCCCAGCCTACTTAAAACTCGACTAGGTCTGCAGTGCTGCCAGTTGATCCTCAATTAATTCCAGTTCTGCCTCCAGTATTTCAGCATCACCAGACTTTTCCTGTCTTTTCTCATCCAGGCGCCTAAGGATTAATTTCCGGGCAGCCATCAGCTCCTTTGCTTCAATGGCCTTGTCAAACACAATCTCTTCTGCCTGAACCAGGTTCTCATCCTTGTGCACGGGGAATCTGCCAGGGATGAGGCGGGTGCTTTCATTCTGCTGGATGTGCCGAGCCACGCTGGGAGATACTATTTCGATCCCCGCCAGGTGCAGCACATCCAGGAGATTCTGGTTTAACCGAGATTTTGCTGTAAGAATCAATTGTACGTCATTGAGTAAACCACTCACCTTGTAAGTCACAGCAAAATCCCCCAATAGCGTGATATGAACGAAAGGATCGGTTAAACCTGACTGTTCAGCGGCCTGCAGCATCAAGGGCCTGACGTAACTATGCGACACCTCGTAGCCCAGAGAAAGCGTGGTGTAAACAATACTACCCGAGCTCTGCGAAACAACCACCGGGTTACTCAGGAAAGTGGCATTGGGAATTGCAATGAGTTCTCGGTTTTCGGATTGTATTTCTGTATCGAATAAACCTTTCTCTGAAACTTTTCCTATATAGCCCGCAACGGTAATAAAATCACCAACCCTGAAGGGTTTGGTTACACGTAACATGACTGCAGCCATAAAATTCGTTACGAAAACAGTCGATGAAAATGCAATCACACCCGATATAACGATACCAATTAATGCCAGCACCTGATTACGTGTTCCCTCAGCAAGGGGGCTCGCTATAATGACTGATATCAACAGACTCACCGCCAGTACAAACTGTACTAACTGATAGGCAAACTTGGAATTGTCCGAACTATTTCGCTTACGCTTAATGAAAAAATGATTCCATAGCCACAGCACCAGAACTGATGTGCCCAGGGTAACCAGCATAGGAATAAGGGGCTTTAAAAACAGCATATCTGGAAATTCCGGCATTAGCTCATCTACACAGGTTGATTGCCATTACTTTACCCCGATATTTCACTTTTTAGAATCTCATGGCTGATCTTCTCAGCCATCATGATCACCACAGCATTTAAATTACCGTTGGTTATTTCGGGCATGATCGAAGCATCAACAATGCGTAAACCGCTAACGCCCCTGACTCGGCCCGACGGGTCGACCACTGCCATGGCATCGTCACCCATGCGACAGGTGCCACTCGGGTGGTAAGCACTTTCTGCAAACTGTCTGACAAAAGCATCCAGATCATCCTGCCCTGGTCCAGGTCGGATTTCCCGATCAACATAAGGCTCAAATGCCGGCTGAGCCATAATGTCCCGTGCCAGGTTGATTCCCCTGAACATCACTGATCTGTCTTGCTCCGTTGTGTGATAATTAAATTGGATGCTGGGCGAGTCGTGCGGATTATCCGAACGAAGTGACACCGAGCCTCTGCTGGTTGGTTTCATCGGCCCCACATGAACCTGAAGGCCATGGCCTTGAAACTGATTCTTGCCATCATAGTCCATAGCAATCGGCAAAAAATGAAACTGTAAATCAGGATAACCCTGATCAAGCCCACTACGCAAAAAAGCACCGGTATGAAAATGGTTACTCGCCGCCGGCCCTGACTGGTTCAGGTACCATTGCAGACCCACCCACGGCTTTCGATACCATCTGGTAACCGGGTAGAGTGAGACCGGCTTCTTTAGGCTGTATTGAACGTAGACCTCTAGATGATCCTGGAGGTTTTTGCCAACACCCGGCGACTCAACGCGACAATCAATGGCCTGCCTGCGCAGTTCATCTGCCTGGCCAATTCCCGATAGCATGAGTAACTGCGGACTGTTAATAGCACCTCCACAAAGCAAAACCTCCTTCCTCGCCCGGGCCTGCACTATGTCACCTGCTCTTTTAATCTTGACCCCCACAGCCTGATCCTGATCAAAAAGAACTTCCTGAACCATTGCCCGAGTCATGATAGAGACCCCTGCCTGATTCTGATGGTGCCGGCTGTTGATCTTTGCATTGCTCAGGTAAGCGATGGCTGTACTTTGCCTCTTGCCTTTGAAGATGGTGCGATCAAACAGACCGAAGCCTTCCTGTTGAACACCATTGAAATCATCTGTTCGACCTTGACCCATCTCCACCCCGGCGGTTAACCACGCCTTATACAATGGATTCGAAATGCTCCCACGACTGATTTTCAGCGGCCCCGAATCACCTCTATAATCTAAGTCCTGGCCGCCAATTGATTCCGACTTCTTGAAAAAAGGCAAACAATCCTGATAAGACCATCCCGCTAAACCCGTTTGTTCAGCCCAGCGCTGATAATCTTGTCGATGACCACGAACAAAAATCATGCCATTAATTGCTGAAGATCCACCCAGCACTTTGCCTCGCGGGCAATACAGGCGTCTTTGATTAAGATGCGGCTCAGGCTCTGAGTGGTAGAACCAGTTGTATCGATCAGTGGCAAGCACCTCCGAAAGGGCAGCCGGCATATGCAAGCGAAAATCCCAGCCCCAGGCTTTCGAACCAGCCTCAAGTAACAGCACAGAATGGTGCTCAGCCAGCCGTCTTGCCATGACACAGCCTGCCGAACCGGCACCAACCACAATGTAATCTACTTCCAGACTCATCTACTTGGCCTTTCCCACCTAACTGAACTCCTTTCCGAGTCCCGTTTCCGCAAAGGATTTATTCGCGAGAATATGCAGATGCAAATGAAAAACCGTCTGCCCAGCCGCCTCACCATTGTTTATCACCAGACGAAAAGCGTCATCTATACCGAGCATTTTAGTGACCTTACCGGCCAGCAGAAGCAAATGTCCCAGCAGTGCAGCATGATCCTCGGTTGCATCCACCAGCCGGGCAATAGGCTCCTTGGGTATGATGAGGATGTGGGTGGGCGCCTGCGGCTGGATATCTTTGATGACTATCGCCAGATCATCCTCATAAATTTTTTCGGTTGGTATATCGTTGTCAATAATCTTTGAAAAGATCGATTTAGCCTGTGCCAAGAAACTCTCCTGTTAGTCTGCGGATGATGGAATTCAATCATTTTAACGTAAACAAACTCCAGGACAAAAGCCCGGAGGCCTACGCTGACTGACTGGTTGCCTTGAAAAGTAACTCAGCAACACTGTCATGAGAAAGAACACCTTAAAGAGCCCGCTCCGTATAAACATATACTCGACCCTATTCAGCATGATCCGGAAAAGGTTTCTCTGTGAAACCCAATTCACTATATAACTGCATTGCAGTATCAATCGCCAGTTCGATTCCGGGCAGAGCACCCTGGCACCCTGATGTCTGTGCCTCTTGGAAATTACCTCAGCGAGCCCGTGACCCAGGCCGAGGCCCTAAGTTTCAACAATGTCATTTTCGATAACTCACTGACCTGGTCACTCAGGGCACAGTTACCCAATACTTCGCGACGCAGATCTATCACAAAAAGTACGGCGCTACCTTGATTTAATATACGGCGTGGCCGATCAATGAATAAATTAAGTATCACGCGGTTCCATTTTGCTTGAGCCTTGCAGGCACCTGCAGAATATCTGGGTGAGCCAAATTCAACTTATCCGTGATCCTTATGACTGCCGTTGGACCTTGATTATAAAGAAACTGGCGCCCCTTTTATGGAGAAGTCGACCTCTAATTAGACCTTCCCTAAACCACAACCACCAACTTATACTTCAGTATGACTAAAACCTACTTAGTAATAGATCTCCCATGGCAAAGTTATCCATAAATCCGATCTCCGGCAGCCTGGGCGCCGAAGTAACTGGAATCGATGTTAGTGATATCAGCGACACGGATTTTGAACTGCTTGAACAGGCCTTCCACGAGTATCTGGTTATTGCCATCCGAGGACAAAGCCTATGTCCGGCCTCCCTGTACGCCTTGACCGAACGTCTTGGTGGCGTCGGCGAAACCCCTTATCTGACTGGCTTGAGCGACTGGCCCGACGTGGTTCCCATTATCAAGGAGGCCAATGAGAAATCTGGCCGTAGTTTTGGTGCCGGCTGGCATACTGATTTCACCTTCCAGGCCCGCCCTCCTAGCAGAACCCTACTGTATGCGGTGGATACTCCACCCGTGGGTGGTGATACCCTCTACAGCAATCTATACAAAGCCTATGAAACTCTATCACCCGGGATGAAACGCAAACTATCAGGCCTGAACTGTGTTCACAGTGCCATACGATCATACGGCCCTGACAGCACCCTTGGCGACCATCTGGAGAATATGGAAATACACTATGATAAACAGCAGCCTGTTGAACAGATCCATCCAGTGGTTCGACAACACCCGGTAACCGGGCAAAATGCACTGTGGATTAACCCAACCTATTCGATACGTTTTGAAGCTATGACCGAAGCAGAAAGCAAACCATTACTGGATTACCTGAATCAACTGGCTGTTAATCCTTCTCTCACCTCGCGGCTGTCATGGCAGCCGGGAACGCTTGCCATGTGGGATAACCGATGTACCCAACACTGCGCCACATCCGATTACAAAGGTCATCGCAGGGAAATGCTGAGAACCACGGTAGCCGGAGAAATACCGGTTGCTGCGGGCACGACGCAGCCTTGAAGAACAGATCTTCGACAATGTTGCCGACATACTGGTAGGGTCCGAGATATGATTCAAGCTATTTCAAATTGTTACAAATGGTTCGCCATTTATCCTGTCCTGATAGTGACGACTTCGTTAGCCGGCTCCATTTTAATCCTGCTATCCTTTATTGGCCTGGCTGATTTCGGATCCAGAACCCTGGCAACACGATGGGCCCGAATCAATCTTCGCTGCTGTCTAATCAAAGCAACCGTGACCGGCAGGAGCAACGTCCAGCCTGGCCAATCCTATGTCATTGCAGCCAACCATCAGAGCTTGATTGACATTTATCTTGTCTATGGTTTTTCCCCAGTGGAATTCAAATGGGTCATGAAAAAGGAATTGGGAGCAATACCTATACTGGGCGCTGCCTGCAAAGCTATGGGGCACATCCTGATCGATCGCTCTAACCCTCAATCGGCCATCTCCAGTATTAATCGAGCATCACAAAAAATAAAAAACGGCATGTCGATTGTGTTTTTTCCTGAAGGCACACGATCAGATGATAACGATGTCTTGCCTTTCAAAAAGGGTGCCTTCAGGTTAGCCATCGAACTGGGACTACCCATTTTACCCGTTAGTCTTCACGATACCGGCAAACTGGTTCCAAACGGAACTGTGGACTGGAAACCGGGCCAAGTCAGCATGCAGATTCATCAGCCCATAGCCACCAACCTACTGACCCTTACTGACCTGGATGACCTCAAAGATCACGTCAGACAACAAATAGTCAATGCATTGACTCATCCATAATGTAATTATTACCTGCCCATCTAAATTAACAGGAGATCCTAGTGAGAGAAAACCATGTTCTTAATGCCTGGCGTGAAAATAAGCAGACGATTGGTGGCTGGTTATCAATTGATTCAATCCATAGCGCTGAGACCATGGCTCATATTGGTTTCGACTGGTTATGCCTGGATATGCAGCATGGCCTGTTGGATTTTAATGACATCAAACGGATTCTACCGGCCATTTCAACAACCTCGACCCTGCCTTTTGTTAGAGTTCCCTGGAATGAACCCTATGAAATAATGAAAGTTCTTGATGCGGGTGCCTATGGTGTTATTGTCCCGCTTGTCAATAATCGGGAAGAAGCAGAGCGCGCAGTGGCAGCTTGCCGCTATCCACCCGAAGGCATGCGCTCTCTTGGTCCTATCCGTGCAGCTCTATATGGCGGCCCCGGATACATCCAGGAGGCCAATGAGCACATGGCTTGTATCGTAATGATTGAAACTGCTGAAGCGTTGGAAAACCTAGACGATATCCTGTCAACACCGGGTGTAAATGCAGCTTATATTGGACCGTCGGATCTAGCCTATGCCCTGAATATGGCCCCGACCGGAGACAACAGCCACCCCGAACATCTGGTTGCCGTAAAAAAAATACTGGCAGCCTGTCAAAAAAACGGCGTGGCAGCTGGCATCCATACCCTTTCGTTGGAATACTCCCTGCGCTATCTGGCCCTGGGTTTTAATTTTGTCAGCCTCGGTGCCGATATTGCTTTTTTGAGCAGACTGGCCAGAAAGGAATTAAAAGAAGCCAGGACAGCCAGCAACAACCCACAAATCAAAACATAAATAAAATATAACAGCGTCATAATGTATGCTCGCCCTGGGTTAGGAATTCCGTCTGAAAAGCTTTATCTTTTTAAGGGTTTTCCGCTGCTTGGTAGGACCCAACCACCAAAATGTAATAACGGAGCCTGAACACAATGGATTCAATAAGGAGTGATGCCAACCGCTGTTTTGTGTGCGGGCCCGGCAATGCCAGCGGGCTAAAGCTGAAGTTCCGGTTACAGGACGACGAATGTGTCAGCACTTTTACCCCCGGTGAGTTGCACTGTGGTTACGACGGCATTACACACGGCGGTATTATTTTTAGCGTGCTGGATGATGTCATGGCCAACTGGCTTTATTTGCGGGGAATGAAGGCCGTTACAGCGAAGTGCGATATTCGTTTTAAGACTTCTCTTCCCACCGGAGAAAGCGTTTCGGTGCGGAGCTGGCACACCAGACAAAGAGGCCCGCTGGCCATGCTCTCAGCAGAAATGCGCTTAATCTCAACTAATACGCTGATAGCAGAATGCGATGCCAGCTTCATGATCCAAAAATAATCTTGTGACTAGCTCACCTTCCGTTAAGCCGATCATTGACAACGCGAACGCTCATTTAGCCAGAAGAATAGCTGCCCTGGTTTACGATGGCTTCCTCATCATCGCGATCTGGATGATCAGCAGCATCCTGCTTATCGCCCTGGTGACAGAGGGTGAGGCACTGCAAGGGCTTGCCTTCCAGCTATTTCTATATTTGGAACTGGGCGGGTTTTACATCTATTTCTGGTGTAAGCGAGGTCAGACACTTGGCATGCAGGTCTGGAGAATTCAGCTGATCACTGAGCAGGGCCAGTCAGTTTCATTGAAAACCGCCTGTATCAGGTATTTTTTTGCAACCCTGTCGGTATGCTCTCTGGGTCTCGGATTCTTATGGAGCCTGGTTAACCCGGACAAGCTTATGCTACATGACCTGGCCACCAACACACGAGTAGTACACCTGCCTAAAATCAAATAAAGTTCACATTTCACTAAACCCGGTGCAATTGTATGCTGGCTATGCCTGTGCAAATTATTACTGGTAATATGATAGCCAGGAAGGGATGAAAATCATAAACCAGGCTCGCCGGCACCAGCAGGTCCTGTACGAATTTCAGGGTAACGCCAAACAATAAACCGGTAAAAATACGGAAACTCATCGAAGACTGTCGAAGCGGACCGAATACAAAAGAAATCGCTATCAGCAGTAAACTCACTATGACGACCGGCTGCAGGGCCTTTTCCCAGAACCCCAACTTAAACACCCTGGCATCCAGACTCTGCTCATCAAGAAAAGCAATTTTTTCAAGCAGAGCCGCCATCGACATTCTCTCCGGTTGCACGAGTATTTCATTGCTCAGTCGAGTGGGTGTCAATGATGTCATCCACTGCTGAGACGGCATTACTAAGGAACGCCCCTGTAAGTCTGAAAATGTCGTTTCGGTAACGTCTTCCAGAATCCAGTAGTCATCACCCTCTAAGACTTCATGAAAGACAGCGCTGGACGCTGCCTTGGCCCTGGTCAGCTGTCGATTTTCATCAAAATAAAACCATTTCAAGCCAATAATGGAACGACCCTGCAACTGCTCAATATGCATATAAGAAAATTCTTCTCGTAACCAGATGCCATTTTGAGGCGTTATATCTCTGCCATCTGCTAAAGCACTTTCTCGGCCCAAACGAGCCAGCCGTTCAGCTTCGGGCAGCAGATACTCTCCCACAACCAGGCCAAACACAGCGATCATAACGGCTACCTGGACAACACTCCTGACAATTCTCCAGATCGAAATACCTGCAGCTCGCATCACCACCAGCTGACTGGTGCCTGCCAGACTTCCCAGGCCCGCCAGACCACCTATGAGCACAGCGAAAGGCAACGTTTCATAGAATAATCGTGGCAGGCTCAATAGAACAAAGCGAAACACGGCCAATACCGTATAACTGTTCTTCAAGTCATCGATCTGCTCGATGGCTGTAAATAAGGCTAACAGAGAAACCAGGCCCAATGCGGCGAGCATAATCGCAATCAGCACAGTCTCTGCTATATAGCGGTCAATTCTACCGATCATCGATCACCTCTCGACCCTGCCGGAACTCAACAATAAAAAGCAGGATTTCCTGCCAGAAAAACAAAGTCAAAGCAATAACAAGAAACGGCAAATGCACCAGAAACAAGCCAGGAAGCGGTTCTAACCAACCGTCTCCGATGGCTGAACGGCTGGACGAAAGAGATAGCAGGTAAACAAAACAAAGCACCATGCCAGGAACAAACCTGGCAAAACGGCCTTCTCTGGGATCTACCCGGCTTAAAGGTACCGCTATCAACACCAGTATCGGAATCAGAATTATCAGGGCAATACGCCACTGTAGTTCTGCGCTTTCCTGCCTGCTGAGAATCCCGGCATACCAGGATCTCAACAAATTTTCGGTGAGGCTTGAACGTGGCGACAGCGTTCGATCTTCTGCTATTTCCTTTTCAAGCAACTGACCGAATTCTTCGTATTCAATCACCTGAAATTCCGGACTATCAAAAGCAAAACCATAGCGACGGCCGTCTTTCAATATCAAAAAACGATTACCCTTTGCATCGATGCTCGTCTCGCCACTGGCTGCTATCATGGTAACCGTCTTGAATTCATTGCCAGATTCGCTTCTCTGCTTCTCCGATATGAATATTTCGGCCAATTCCTGATTATCCAGAATATCCTCAACGTAGGTTACCCTTCGCCCGGAATCCAGCATCTGAAAACGTCCTGCGGATAACATATCAAACTCCGTCAGCGTTTTCTGCCCCGCTCTCAACACATCCATACCCTGCTCTCCCAGCGGTTTCAGCCATAGCGACACCATCCCGGTTAACAGCATCACCAGCAAGGCCTGGATTAATGTATAACCAAGAATTCGCCTCTCGCCAAAACCACTGCTTTTGAGAACCATCATCTCGCTGTCAGCGTACAAACGACCATAGGCCAGCATAATCGCCAGGAAAAAACTAACCGGCAGGATTAATTCAAAGATACCCGGTAAACGATACATCAGAAGCAACCAGACAATTTCCCTGCTGACCCGGCCGGCTGCCGCATCTGCCAGATAATTACTAAACCGAGATCCTACGGCGATCACCAGCACAACAAAAGTGATCACCGCCATGGAGGAGAACACTTCCCTGCAGAAATAACGAAATAAGATCATGGCTTAAGTTCAACAGTTACTTTATCCAAACGAGTATAATCGTTGTATCATGTCATTGTCTTAAATCATTGCGAGGATATTCATGCGGTACGCCACTTCAAGCGCACAGATAACTAAAAGCAGAGTTCAGGCTCTCATTGTAGGAATCTACCAGGATGGTTCACTATCTGCTGCGGCTGAGGCAGTAAACACAGCGACCCAGGGTCGAATCCAGGCTGTTATCAAGCGCCAGGATTTTAAAGGCAAAAAGGCCCAAACGATGCTATTACAGGACCTGGATGGAATCAGAGCACCCCGAATTCTACTGGTTGGCCTGGGTAAAACAGAACCCATGAAGCCTGAAAGCTATCTGGCGATCGCCACGGCAGCAATTGCTCAGCTGAAAGGCTTAAATGCCAGGAAAGTCTTGTACTGCTTGACCGATACTGAAGTAGAAGGACGAGATCTTGCCTGGGTTGCAATGAAAACCGTTGAACAGTTTGAGGATGCAACCTACCAGTATCTGACCATGAAAGGTACCAAACCTGCTGCTGACCGCCAACTCAAACTTGCACAGGTCGACTTGTACGCCAGTAGAGAGCATCTGACTGCCTGCAAAAAGGGCATGCAACAGGGAACTGCTCTCAGCATAGGCAAGCGTGCTGCAAAAGATCTTGGTAATGCCCCCTCTAATGTATGTACGCCATCCTTCCTGGCCGATGCAGCCAGGCAACTGGCGAAAGATTATCCGTCTGTGAAAACCCAGGTTCTAAATGAAAAACAAATGGAAAAACTGGGTATGGGTGCCTTCCTTTCCGTTAGTAAGGGGAGCGTTGAACCCGGTAAAATGATCACCATGCACTATCGCGGCGGCAATCCCCGACAAAAACCTCACGTTATTATTGGCAAAGGCATCACTTTCGATACCGGTGGCATTAGTCTGAAACCCGGATCCGGTATGTGGGAGATGATCTACGATATGTGTGGCGCCGCCAGCGTTTTTGGAACCATGCAGGCCATTGCAGAGCTGAATCCGGAAATAAACGTAGTTGGTATCATGGCAGCAGCAGAAAATATGCCGTCAGGAAATGCCTCAAAACCGGGTGATATAGTCAAGACGATGTCTGGCCAAACCGTCGAAATACTGAATACGGATGCTGAAGGACGGCTGGTTCTATGTGATGCTCTCACTTATGCTGACAAATTCAATCCCGCTTCGGTAATTGATATCGCCACCTTGACTGGCGCCTGTGTTATAGCCTTGGGCAGTCACGCGACCGCCGTATTTGCAAACGATGACGACTTGGCGCAAGAAGTTATTGACGCCGGCAATTTGAGCCATGATCGAGCCTGGCGCCTACCCATCTGGGAGGACTACCAAAGCCAGATCAATAGCGCTTTTGCAGACATGCAGAACATTGGTGGCCGCGAAGCTGGCAGCATAACTGCAGCCTGTTTCCTGGCTCGATTTGCCAAAAAATATCGTTGGGCGCATCTGGATATCGCTGGAACAGGGTTCAAATGGGCCGGAATGAAGAAAGGTTCAACGGGCAGACCAGTCGGCCTTCTGACACAGTACCTTCTTGCCCAGGAGGGCAAAAAGTCTTGACCCGGGTTGATTTCTATCAAATTGAATCAGACGAAGACCCCATGTTCTTTACCTGCCGGCTTATCGACAAGGTATACAGGAAAGGTCACCAGATTTATATCCACACACAGAATGAACAGGACTCCAGCACGCTGGACGATTTACTCTGGACCTTTCGTCCAGAACGATTCATTCCACACTGCCGCTATACAGACAAGATCGAAGCGCCTATAAAAATTGGCTGTCATCCAGAACCCGAAGAGCACCAGGATGTACTTGTCAACATGGCCAGTCAGGTTCCAGACTTTTTCAGCCGATTCGAGCGTGTCGCAGAAATCGTACCCAGGTCAGAGTCCAGTCGAGATCAGGCTAGAACCAATTTTCGCTTTTACCAGGAACGTGGATATCCTTTGAAGTACCATAAGATGGCGGCCCAATGACCAACAGTGAAGACCGCGATGAAAACCTAATAAACAACACAGGCAAGAAGCAACCCTCACAGATCCTTCTGCTTAAGGATGTGGTAGATTTACTGGTCCAGCATAGTGGTGGCACCCAGACAACAGCGACCACGGGAAAGCTAAAGGGCAGACAACTTAAAAATGCGACGCAGAAACAGCCAATCCCCAAAATGTCTTCTGAAGACCCTGATTATGATCCGGATACACTGGATCTATTTTCGGATGTCTACAACACCATCCAAATCGACCAGCAAGATGGAGAAGCTATAGAAAATACGATCAACCAGCTGGTTGATCAATACGCGAGATCTGTCGTCTGTAAACTAAATGAAGACCTTATAGGACAACTAGAGGACTTGTCAGCCCTTCTATCCGACTCGGATACATCAGAATTCTCTGCAAAAGACGACGATAAGTACTAAGCGCGTGTATACTCGCACATTTGATAATTATGACCCTCATGGAAAAGTACGATCCAAAAACTGTTGAAGGCACCTGGTACGCACGCTGGGAGGCGGCTGGTTACTTTGCTCCACAAGGTGACGGCACCGCTTTTTCTATCGCAATACCACCGCCTAATGTCACTGGCACACTGCATATGGGGCACGCTTTTCAACACAGTCTGGTCGATTCAATCATCAGACGACGACGTATGCTGGGGGACAAAACACTCTGGCAGATGGGCACAGACCATGCAGGAATCTCTACCCAGCTAATTGTCAGCGAACAACTGGCAAGAGAAAAGTTAAAACCGATGGATATCGGACGCGACGCTTTCATCGACAGAGCCTGGCAATGGAAATCAGAATCAGAAGGAACTATCTCAACTCAACTGCGACGCATGGGTGCCTCTCTTAACTGGGAAACAGAACGATTCACTCTCGATGAAGGCTTGTCCCGAGCAGTTTTAGAGGTTTTCATACGCCTGTATCGAGATGGCCTGATCTACCGGGGCAAACGACTGGTTAACTGGGACCCCATCCTGGAAACATCCATTTCTGATCTGGAGGTCATCGCTGAGGAAGAGAGCGGCCACCTCTGGCATTTCAGATATCCGCTAGAAAAAGAACCTGACCAATATCTGGTGGTTGCCACAACACGACCAGAAACCATGCTTGGCGATACTGCTGTGGCAGTACATCCAGACGATAAGCGCTACCAGCATCTTATCGGTAAGAATATCATGCTGCCATTGGTCAATCGTGTTATCCCCATCATTGCTGATCACTACGTTGACCAGGATTTTGGTAGTGGCTGTGTGAAAATCACACCCGCTCATGATTTCAACGACTATGAAGTGGGTCAACGGCATCAGTTGCCAATGATCAATATCATGAACACCGATGCGTCCTTGAATAATCATACCCCCGAGCCCTATGCCGGGATGGATCGATATGAAGCCCGAAAAGCCATCATAGAAAGCATGCAGGACCTCAACCTGCTTGAAAAGACCGAAGATCACAAGATGATGGTTCCCAGAGGAGAGAAATCTGGGGTTCCCGTTGAACCACTGTTAAGTGATCAATGGTTCGTAAAGATTGAACCGCTTGCCAAGCCGGCAATTGAGGCTGTTGAATCCGGGAAAATTGAATTTATTCCAAAGCAGGCAGAAAACATCTACTTTGCCTGGATGCGAGATATTCGCGACTGGTGCATTTCAAGGCAGCAATGGTGGGGGCATAGGATTCCCGCCTGGTATGACACCGACGGAAATATTTTTGTCGGTACCGATGAACAGGCAGTCAGAGAATCCGCTGGATTGGCACCGGAGGTTGAATTATCCCAGGATGAAGATGTGCTGGATACCTGGTTCTCCTCTGCTCTCTGGACTTTTTCCACCCTCGGCTGGCCTGATCAGACCAAAGACCTTGACACTTTCCATTCCACCGACATCATGGTCACAGGTCATGACATCATCTCGTTCTGGGTTTCAAGAATGATCATGATGTCGCTCAGATTCATGGAAGAAGTTCCCTTCAAAAAAGTCTATATCCACGGCTTGGTTGTAGATTCGGAAGGACAGAAAATGTCCAAATCCAAAGGCAATGGACTGGATCCCATGGATATCATCGATGGCATATCCGCTGAGCAACTGGTTTCAAAACGTACCAACAATCTTCTGCAGCAGAGAGTGCGAGAGAAAATAGAGAAGTCCACCCGCAAAGAATTCCCAGAAGGAATCGATGCTTATGGTACAGATGCGCTTCGCTTCACGTTCTACGCCATTGCAACCCGCACCCAGTCCATGCGCTTTGACCTGAAAAGAGTCGAAGGCTACCGAAACTTCTGCAACAAACTGTGGAATGCTGCGAATTTCGTATTCATGAACACCGATGACCATGACCTCAGTGGCGCCAGGCATGATTCTATTGCTGACCAGTGGATCCAAATCACTTTCGACAAAACCAGCCGTGCAGTTAACCTGGCCATGGATACCTATCGATTTGATCTGGCGGCAAAAGCAATATATGAATTTATTTGGGATGAATTCTGCGATTGGTATATAGAGCTCTGTAAAGCAACGCTGCTATCAGACAGAACTTCCGCTGAGCAAAAAACCGGCACCCGAGTTCAACTCCTGACCACGTTGGAACAGATTTTGAGGCTCACTCACCCCTTCATGCCGTTTATCACCGAAGGAATATGGCAGAAAATTCCAGCTCAAATGAGACAGCATCAAACCATCATGCTTGCCCCCTACCCAGTCGCCGGACCCAAGGAGGATACGCCGCCCAGCAGACAGGTAACCGATGATATAGACTGGCTGAAACAGGTTATTGGCGCCGTTCGCAATACCCGTGGTGAGATGGACATTTCACCTGCCCGACCGATCCCTCTGATTTTTTATAAAGGCTCCGCTGAAGACCGACGACGCCTGGATTCCTACACAGAACTGCTGACTGCAATTGCCAGACCCGAATCCCTCACCTGGCTCAATTCGGAAGACACACTTCCTATCGCAAATACCCAGTTAATCGGTGAAATGCAATTGCTGGTGCCGTTGGAAAATCTGATCGACAAAAATGCAGAATTGCAGAGACTGGCCAAAAAACTGGATCGACTGGCAGACGAAATTAAAAGAAGTTCAGGCAAACTGGCGAATCAGAATTTCACCAATAAAGCCCCTGCAGATGTTGTCGAGAAAGAAAAATTGAAACTAGCTGATTTCGAACAGGCTCTAAATGAACTGACCCTGCAACGAAACAAAATCAATGATCTGTGACCGCTAGCCCCAATTAAATAGCAGCAACCCCTGGGAAAATCGCCTGTACATGTCCTCCATCATATGTCTTAATGACCTGTGGCAAGCTAGTTTTAACTAAAGCTAGAGCAATAATAAGAGGTACTGGCATGTCTGATAGACAAATGGGGACGGTAAAGTGGTTCAACGATTCAAAAGGTTTTGGCTTTATTGAGCGAGAATCTGGAGAGGATGTTTTTGTCCATTTTCGCTCAATCAGAGGCGAAGGTTTTCGCACTCTTAAACAAGGCGCTAAAGTCGAGTTCGTGATTTCTGAAACGGACAAAGGCTTTCAAGCAGAGGATGTAGCCGAGGTGGATTAACCCCCTCCAGGTGCTATCGCACCGGGCTCAATTCTCAAAAATTTAGGGGTACCCATCGCTGGTAAGGCTAGCGTGTGGGTTCAACTATTCGTCAGTACAACTTTACCGATAGTTTGGTCGGTAGCCACCCAATCCTGGGCCTCAGCCGCGGCTTGCATGGGGAAGACCTTATCAATAACGGGCCTTATCTCACCTTCTGCGATTTTAGGCCAGACCTGTTCCTGTAGATCTTTTATGATTGCAGCTTTTTCCATCAGACTTCTTGCCCGTAGCGTTGAACCAATGACTCGCAACCGCTTCACCATTAATTGACCGAGGTTGATTTCCCTGTTACTGCCCCCCATAAGGCCAATCAGCACCAGCCGCCCGTACAAACCCAAGACATTGAGATTATCTTCAAGATAGGCTCCCCCTACCGGGTCAAGAACAACATCAGCCCCAACCGCTCCGGAAAATGCCTTGGCTGCTTGTAGAAACGATCCGTCATGACGATTAAATCCATCAGTCGCGCCAAGACTCCGACAGAAATCAAGTTTTTCCTCACTACCTGCAGTGACAAAACTCGGCGATCCAAAAGCCTTGCACAGCTGAATCGCGGCGGTACCAACGCCGCTGGCGCCGGCATGCAAAATCACTTTTTCTCCAGGCCTGAGACCCGCCTCGATAAACAGATTCAACCAGGCTGTTGCATAGACTTCCGGGAGTGAAGCTGCCTCAAGCAGGGTTAGCCCAGCAGGCACAGGTAGGACGCTACCCTGATCAACCGCAACTTTCTGCGCGTATCCGCCACCAGCTAACAAGGCACAGACAGGGTCCCCTTCCTTAAAGCGATCAACTGTTTCTGAAACCTGTGTAACAATCCCTGAACATTCCAACCCAAGGATGGGAGATGCGCCAGCGGGCGGAGGATACAGGCCACGTCGCTGCATCAAATCAGCACGATTGATAGCCGAAGCAGAGACCTCTATGAGAACTTCCCCCTGCTTTAATTCAGGGTCAGGAAAGTTGCTCCAATCCAAACTACTATCTTCACCTACTGTTATCGCCTTCATGAAATTGATCCTTTTTTATAATCAGCAACACCGTACAATCCCAGGAATTGCCCCGCATCAGTTTATCTAACCTAATAGTGGGGAGGTGGTTCATTGTCAGACCTGGCATCACCACTATCCAGTGACTTAATATGTTCGACTATCAGACCAATCTGAGCTTGTAATTTCAACAACTGTTGTTGCTGCTCACCGACCGCCTGGTCAAGCTTGGTGAGCAGATCTTCCTGAAAGGCAATTCTGATTTCCAGATCCTCGGTTTTGCTATTCAAGTTGCTTTCCTCCTAATTAATATCGCAGCCGGACTTTCACTCCCTGCTGGTGTAAATAGGCTTTTAAACCACTCACCGTGTAATCTCCATAATGGACCATCGAAGCCACCAGCGCCGCATCAGCCTTACCCTCTGTCAATACCTCAACAAGATGCTCAGGCTGGCCTGCCCCACCCGAGGCAACAATAGGCACCGGCACAGCCTCAGCAATCTGCCGGGTTAAATCTATATCGTAGCCTTGCCTGGTACCATCGGCATCAATGGAATTAACGACCAATTCGCCCGCGCCCAACATAGCGCCCTGCTTGGCCCATTGGATTGCGTCCAGCCCCATGGCTGTGCGTCCGCCGTTTATTACCACCTCAAAACCACTCGGGCAGGTGCTGTTCACGGTGACCCGTTTAACATCCATTGACAGAACCGTATTTTGGACTCCAATTGCCTTTGCACATTCTGAAATCAGCTCCGGTCTAACCACTGCAGCCGAATTTACATTCACCTTCTCCGCGCCTGCCCAGAGCAGACGGCTTGCATCGTCAACATTGCGTACGCCGCCACCGACTGAAAAAGGAATAAATATCTGACCTGCAACCGCCTCAACAACATCCAGCATGATACTTCGATGATCACTCGACGCGGTAATGTCGTAAAAAACCAACTCGTCAAGCCCATCATCATAATATTCTTTGGCTTTACTCACCGGATCACCAATATTCTGTGTATCGACAAAGCGGATACTCTTCGCTAGATTCCCGTCACGGACATCAAGACAAGCCACCACTCGTTTAGTCAACATGCTGCACCATCCCAACTGGCGAAAGAAGACAGAAGTGCCAAACCCAGGCGACCACTCTTCTCCAGGTGGAACTGGGTAGCAAACAGGTTCTGCTTACCGATAATACTGGCAAAGGCAATATCGCCAAAAGTCGTCTCAGCAAGAACATTTTCTTGATTGGTGGGTCGAGCATAGTACGAATGCACAAAATAGAACTCGTCTCCAGTACTGATATTGCGCAGCATCGGATGGGCGTTCTTCAACTCAACCTGATTCCAGCCAATCTGCGGCACTTTAAACTGGGGATCGGCAAACTGAAACTTGAGACAGTCACCCTGAACAATGCCAAGACAAGTCTCCTGTCCTTCTTCTGTCCGGTCCAGCACCACTTGCAGACCAAGACAGATACCAAGCAAGGGTTTACCTGTATCAAAGAACTGCAGCAGCGCCTCATCAAGCCCACGTTGCCTTAATATCTGCATTGCAGATTCGGCAGTGCCCACACCGGGGAATATTAATCTGTCGGCGGTTAATAGCGCCTCTGGGCTTGATGATACTCTGGCGTCGATACCAACCGCAGCACAGGCACGCTGTACACTACGGATATTACCTGCATCATAATCAACTATTGTGGCTGAGGACGTTTTCAAGGCATCATTTCTCTTAAAGGCGTGCATTATAAAGGATGTTTTAGCTCAATCGGCAGTTTGATTCATCTTTATAAATCTGTATCATACCTATGATACAAATAGAGCGTTATTATGATAACAATTGACAATGAATCGAGTAGTCCAATCTACCAGCAGGTGGCTGACCAGATCCATTTTGCTATCAACACCGGCGCACTTAAACCCGGAGAAGCCCTGCCCAGCATCAGGAAACTGGCTGCCAGTGCTGGCTTAGCCAGTAACACTATCGTAAAAGCCCTGAAATCACTGGAATCCAGCGGACTGATCGAAGCCAAAGATAGATCCGGATACAAGGTAAGCAAAACCATGACCCCAAATCATTTAGAAACCCAGGAAAGTTCACCCGCATCCAACCGCTACCAGGCCAGAGGCGTGAGTGCAGAAAAAACTGAGGTGCACTCGGTGGTCGACAAGCTTGATCCTGGTCTTTTCCCTGGCGCATTCTGCAAAATTACTGAGGATTATCTCAGTGGTGATCCAGCTAAATGCAATATTATCCATGCTGACGGCAGCGGCACCAAATCAGTCATCGCCTATCTTGAATATAAGGAAAGCGGCGATGCCAGCGTCTTTGAAGGAATTGCACAGGATAGCATTGTCATGAACCTTGATGACCTTCTCTGTATTGGTGCGACTGGGCGAATTCTCCTGTCCAACACGATCAATCGGCATGCATCAAATTGCCCAGGCGAAGTTATCAAGGCGCTTATAGAGGGCGGCGAAAAGTTCATGCAGCAACTTCGTGATCAGGGCGTCCAGATTTATCCAGGCGGTGGCGAAACTGCCGATGTAGGCGATCTGACAGGTACCGTGGTGGTGGATTCCTGTGCTGTCAGTATTGTCCGTAAATCAGATATCATCGAGAACCGAATTATACCGGATCTAGCGATTGTCGGCCTGGCATCCTCGGGACGCTCATCCTATGAGCAATCTGAAAACAGTGGCATTGGCAGTAATGGTTTAACCAGCGCCAGACACGACATGTTGAGTCATTACTACGCTGAGACCTACCCCGAATCATACGACTCAAGCCTGCCAAAAAACCTCACTTACTGTGGCCCGTATAAGCTCGATCATGCTTTATCCGGTTCCGAACAGACTGTAGGGCAGGCGCTGCTGAGCCCCACCCGCAGCTACGCGCCAGTAATTCTGGAGCTGCTCAATCTGATGAAGCGTGAAATTAACGCCATTGTGCACTGTTCGGGCGGCGCTCAGACTAAATGTCTACGCTTTGGCAAGGGCATCCACTTTGTTAAGAATAATCTCATGTCCGTACCAGCGGTTTTCAATGCTATCCAGACAGCCTCTGGTACTACCATGAAAGAGATGTATAAAGTATTCAACATGGGCCATCGCATGGAACTGTATGTACCGCACCGAAGGGTTCAGGAAGTAATAGATGTGGCAACTGCCTTTGGTATCAACGCTCAGCAAATTGGTCATACCGAAGCTGCCAGGGAAAACCATCTAAGTTTAGTTGACCATCTGGGCAAGACTATTCAATATCCCTAAATACATCCGGTAGGCCTAGCCAGGCGACCGGGTACGCCTGCCGTCAAGAGGATAAAATTATGTCGCAGATCAGCTTTGAAGATTGCCTTAAGATGCTCGTCGAAGAAGAAGGCTCCGACCTCTATTATTCAACCGGAGCCCCGCCCAGTGCAAAATTTTTTGGCACGATGAAAAAACTTTCAGAAATACCGATGCTGCCGGGAGAAATTGAAGATCTGGCCAATACCATTATGAATGCAGATCAAATAGAGCAATTCAGCCACACGCCGGAGATGAACCTTGCCATATCCCGGTCTGGGCTGGGCCGATACCGCATCAACATATTCAAACAACGTAATCAGGTGTCCATGGTGATCCGTCGCCTGGGAACGGACCTGCCGAACTACAAGGACCTTGGCTTACCGCCTGTGCTGGCACAACTGATTATGCAAAAGCGAGGCTTGGTTTTATTCGTGGGTGGCACCGGTTCAGGTAAATCAACTTCTCTGGCCGCCCTTATCGACTACCGGAATGAAAATACCCAGGGTCACATTATCACCATTGAAGACCCTGTAGAATTTACCCACAATCACAAGGGTTGTATCGTAAATCAGCGAGAAGTGGGCTCGGATACCGACTCCTTTGAAGATGCCCTGGCCAACACTCTAAGGCAGGCTCCAGATGTCATTCTTATAGGCGAGGTACGACATAGGGAAACCATGGAACATGCATTGGCCTTTGCTGAGACGGGCCACCTGTGCGTTTCGACATTGCATGCCAATAGTGCCAATCAGGCCATGGACAGAATCATTAACTTCTTTCCGAAAGAACGACACGCGCAACTGCTTCTGGATCTTTCTCTGAACATGCGGGCAATCATTTCACAACGATTGATACCCACCGTGGATGGAAAGCGAGCCGCAGCGATTGAAATTCTTATCGGCACACCCAGAGCCGCAGACCTCATAGCCAAAGGCAAAGTCAGCGAACTCAAGGAACTGATGGAAAAATCAGAAGAACAAGGTATGCAAACTTTTGACATGGCGCTCTACAAACTCTACAAAGCGGGCAAGATCAACCTGGAAGAAGCCCTGAAGAATGCCGATTCCAGAAATAATCTTCGATTAAAAATCACCCTCGATGAAAATCCCCAGGCGAAACCTGAAGAGGAAACTGAAAAAACCAGCGACAATGCGGAAGACACCCAGCCCGCTTCGCAGGAAGTCACTGCCGAACCAGCACCTTCTATCGCAGAGACTACCACACCTGGGCTGGATGACTTATCTCTGGTTGATATTGACGAAAACCAATGAGCATCAAGGTCACTGAGCCTTAAGATAATCACTTAAAGCTTTATAAAAATTTGCCACCACAGGTAATGAATAGGTGGATTTTCTGGCAACAAACCTGACAGGTCGGTTCAGGCCCTGGTCTCCCAGATTGATCAGGCACGCATCTGCAACACCCAGGGTCTGGGCAACCCCAATTGGCACCAGGGCATGGCCAAAACCAGCGATGGCCATCTGGGCGACTGAAAAGAAAGATTCCAGGGCAACCTCCCGCCTGATATTCAGGCGCGCGACATCGTCACCAAAAGACCGCCAAGCGCCCGAATGATCCTCTATACTTATTACTGGCAATGCCTTCTTCGATGGCCAGGGAATACTTTCCAGAGCAGATGGGATAATCACCATTGCTTCATAAGTCAGTATCTCAGACTGCAGATCAGTGTCATGAGAATCCAGCCCCGTACATATCCCTAACATGAACTCCCCGGAACGAATTCTGTCAAGCACGACCGATGTTCTATGCGCATGAAAAATGAACTGGACATCAGGCATTGACAATTTGACGTCGTAAAAGGCCCTCGCCCCCCAGGACGATAAAATGGCATCAGAGACACCAATCAAAAGCTCGCCCCGTGAAGCTGAGATATCCTCTAAAAAAAGATCTCTCAACTCAGAGAGCACGGGCGATATCTTGTCCACCAGCTTCTGGCCGTGCCGGGTCAATTCCACCCGCCTGCCTTTTTTTTGAATCAGTTTGCGATCATAGTATTTTTCCAAAGCCGCTATCCGTTTACTGACCGCCGACTGGGATATACGCAGCTCTGTACTGGCTTCTATCATCGTGCCAGCACGTGACAACGCCAGCAAAGTTTCAAGGTTTTCAACCACAAGCTCGGCCTCTTTGAGTGCCTATCGCAACGACTATCGCGCCCCAGCGATGTGCAACCAGCAGCAGGGTCTGATTCGGTTTAGCAAACGCTCAGTTTAAGCAACCCAGGGCTTACCCATTTCTGCGGCTACAAACTGGCGACTGACTCAGCTTCAACTGGCTGGATCACGAACAGCAGATCTCCTTCATTTACCTGCTGGCCATTGCTGACATTAATTCTATTCACCCTGTATTGAGTCAAACTTGGGTAAAGCTCACCCTGACTACTTGAGAAACTATTCAAGCTACAGGAAGTAAACATTTTCATGGCTTCCAGAACACACAAAGTATCCTCCACGGTAACCTGGTCGCCTACACTGACATACTCAGGCTCTGAGGGAGATGGCGTTCTGAAGAAAACACCGGTGGAGGGTGAAAGGACCTTGAGTTCCTGGCTGTTTTCAATTCGTAACATATCAAGATCGATGACATCTGCGGAGGACCCCGAGACTCTTTCAATATCCTCGATGAGCGAAGGCACATCGGTTCGCTCCAGAAAGTTAGCCAAGAATGTCGTGTCATAGTCCCCGGATAGAAATACCTCGTCTTTAAGTACTCGCTTTATAAGACTGATATTGGTGCTAATGCCATTGATCTTAATCCTGTCGAGATAAGCTAGCATTTTCGCCACGGTATCGTCGCGATCAGCCCCATGGGCGATAATCTGTACAATTAAACTGTCATAAAAGGGGGATACGGTTTTACCCTCTCCGGCCATAGAGATAAGTTCAATATCTTCCTGCTCAGGGAGCTCACACACGGTCATCAAGCCGGGAGTGGGAATGAAAGTCACCGAGCCATCTGCTCCTACAGCGGCTTTTTCCGCATTAATCCTCACCTCCAGCGCGTAACCCGACTCTTCATATTCGATAGCCTCCAGCGATGCGCCTGAAGCAATGGCAAACTGCTGCTTGACAATATCAACCCCGGTAACCGCTTCTGTTACCGGATGTTCTACCTGTAATCGAGTGTTCATCTCCATAAAGTAAATAGCATCACTGGGCACATCATAGATAAACTCGACTGTACCGGCTCCTATATAGTCCACTGCATCTGCAATCCTGGCGGCGCTTTCCAGCACCTCGCTACGAAGGGTTTCAGATAACAATGTTGAGCCCGATTCTTCCATTAGCTTTTGGTTATTTCGTTGCACACTACAGTCTCTGATACCAATAACACAGGTATTACCATGGGTATCCCGCAGGATCTGTGCCTCAATATGGCGGAGCGAGGTCACGCATTTTTCAATATAAATATCGCCATTACCAAAAGCATTTTTGGCTTCCGTTGTTACCTGGTGAAAGAGCTGGTGCAGATTCTCCGGGCGTTCGACCTTTACGATACCTTTGCCACCCCCACCATGAACCGCTTTCAGTAGAATTGGATAACCTACCTGTTCTGCAATTTCTGCAGCAAGTTCAGACGATTCAACGATGCCATGGCTTCCCGGCACCACCGGCACGTTAATACTCAGCGTTGTATTGATTGCATTGGACTTGTTACCCATGGTCTCCATGCTGGACACTCTCGGGCCGATGAAATTGATCCCTTTCTGCCTGACCAGGCCTGCAAAATTAGGCGATTCAGACAGAAACCCGATCCCGGGGTGCAAAGCATCGACGCCTTCATTTTCAGCAATTTTTAATATGCTAAGCGCATTAAGATAGCTTTCATCGGAAGTATTACCGCCAATACAGACCAGCGTTCCTTCAACACCCTCAGCAGTTACCATGTCTGCCACCACTGAATCCATATCGGGGTCCGATTGAACCAATACAGTGTGGTAGCCCAGTTCGAGCGCTTTACTTACCAGTTTAACTGCTGTGCAACCCCTTGCATGAATCAGCACCTTCTCGACCGGTCTTATCAGTTCCAGGTCAGAAAGCTCATCAGAATCTACCGAAGGTTCAGCAGCAGTTAGCACGCCAGACATAATTCGATCCACAACTTCTTCGATAGTTTCAGCAGGAACCGGTATTGCCGGATCCACCTTGCGTAATTCCTGTTCCAGCTCGGTCGCGAAAGGGTGTTTAACCAGGCCTTGCATGGCACCGGCTGTCATAGACAGGTAATTACTCATCAGGCAGGTAAACGGAAGATTTCTCTCTACTACCGCCTGCCCGGCAAAGGGCATACTGCAACCAGAAAAATAATAAGTCTGGGCTAAAGGATGGGTCACAAAACTAGCCTGAGCACCTCCAGTACAATCACCATAACCGAATATAATGATCGGCAGATCATTGTCTCTGACGAATCGGGTAATCCGATCATTAATCACAGCCATGGTAAACAAAGCTGCCGCGCCTTCTTTGGTCTGCATGCCTCCGGATGAAATGAAGCAGACTACCGGCAGGCGATGCGATGCACATTCAACCAGCAGCTTACAAAATCGAACACAATCCGAATTATCGATACTGCCTGCCTGAAAATCGATATTAGACATTACCAGTCCAACCTTATAGCTCGATTCCGTGGTATTAAAATCGCCAATACCTGTGATCAGACCATGAGGCCGAATACCATTCTTCAGGGCAGCTTCGATTGACGGTCTGAACGTTGGAAATGACACAGGGTTGGCAGACATCAGATGGGCGCTGGTTTCCTCAAAATTAGAAACATAGCGCTCAAGCAGTGTCTCAAAACGGGTTCTCTTGGAGCGCTTCTCCCGCGTCAGCAGCTCATTAAACAGTAGATCCCGATAGGCAATGGTCAGGCGATTCCAGAAGTCTTTTCGCCTGCCAATTCGAGCCGGTTCAAGCTTACCGTTAAAGGGCCTACTATGGCGCCGGGCATTGTGGAAATCAGGCAGGACCTTCTCAAAAACATGGCTTATAACCACGAAAAGCGTATCGGATTTGTCCTTATGAACAACCCTCATCCATTCTTCCACTGCTTTGAGAAATGTGCTGCCGCCATAGTAATGGCCAAGCTGTTCAATCCAGATCGCAAATTCATTGTTGACTCGTTCTGCCTCAATATCACCAAACAGCGGCATCTGGACAACCTGCGAAACCGCCTGCGCCAGTAGTTTTTCTATCAACTCTCCGGATAGATGACGTGAATCATGAGCCTCCTGCGCTATGGCAACCAACTCGCTCAGCAGGACATCATAGGTTGCTGAAAAAACCACCAGATTACGGCATTCCTGAAGAAAATGAACATTGACATCCTTATCCAACAGAACGTCAAGGATCGTTAAATCCTGATCCGAATTTTCACGGCCTTCGCCCGAGGTTCTATGGATATGTGTCCAGAGTGAATCTTCCAGCAACCGACGATTTAAAGGGATCATCGACTTGGCGGAATCCTGGTTCTTGAGCAAAGCCTGAGTCTGCGGTGAAAAGCTGATTCCAGCGAGGCGATGTTCATCATATAGAATCGCTTCTTCGAGAATCAAATTAAGCTCAGACGCGAGTCGAACGCTGAGAAAATCAGGCTTTTTCTGTTCGATGAAAGCCGGATCAAACAATTTTCGACCATCAAAACTAAACAGGGATTTCAAGTGGCGCACAAAAGGCTCATCACACTCTGACATCGACACAAGTAATAGTTTTACGTCTTTAATTTCCTGCGTCGTCAACAGATAAATACTGGACTCATATTCGTTCAGATGCTCTATCAGCGCTAGCAGGTTGTCTTTAGCATTACCCTTCCAACGGTTAAACAGATGCAAACCAGCGACCATGCAAAGCTCTTGGCGCGCCTTTTCAAAGTTTTTTTCCGGTTCTCCAAAAATCAGTTTTCTCAAAGTACCCTGGTCGTCACCCAGGCGTGCTCTCTTTTCAACGAAGCTCTTCCATACCTTATTTAGATTATCGTCATATAGCACCTTATCCGGATCCTGGAGCCAGTTTAAAAAGGCGCCTCGCCTTTCTCTGTGCACTCTCTGGGCCAACTCTCCAGCCGGGATTTCTACGCTAGCCAGGCGACCATACTGGGTCGTCGTCGTTGCTTTAATCCGACTGCGCAATCCCAGATAGCGCAGATACCGATAGGCCACCCCAAAAACATTTGGATATTCGGTAGGTGACGTCCGCAGTTTCAAACTGGAACTGGCGTTGACGGCGGCAAGATACTCAGAAACGTTAAGATAGCGATTAATATTTCTGTGATAGTGATCCAGTATTTCAGGATGTTCTCCGACGAACTGTCGGGCACCCTCTTCGATGGAAGAAATAGCTGCAACAATGACTTCTCTAAGATTATGAATGTTTTCGGTTTCACCGGGATCATAATCAACAATGCCATCTATATTTCCCTGGCGGTATAATTCAAATGACGAAACACCAACAAATTTGGCACATTCCTGCCAGGACAGATTATAGCGCCTGACCAGATTTGCCAGGCTGCGCGGATGAATAGTATTGAACACCCCCGTGCGCAAACTAAGCAGTAAATTGCTGGCGGCAAGGGGAATCGCGCCACCTGAATACCCCTGACCAAGAATTATCCCTACGGTAGGAACGTCAACATTACACAATTCTGCAATCAAACGAGAAATTGAATGCGCCTGATTAGCAGCATTAGCCTGTTCGTAGGGATCCGCACCTGGCGTATCCATTAAAGTCACAATGGGCAAAGACCTGATAGCAAAACCAATCGCTCTATCTGCTGCCGCCTGGTGGTGCTCCGGCCCCCAGACGCCGCTGGAATAGGCCCGATCCTGAGCAATTATACCAATGATTCGTGTTCTTCCATCAAATGAAAACACTATCTCACAGGCAAAATAAGGCCCCATACTTTCTTCATTACTAATCGGCAAATCCAAAGCTTCGATGATCTGCCGTGCGCCCGGTCGCGTTGGCTCCTCGCTAGGTAATACCGTGGCTGCTATATATTCATCCACCTCCATGGTCTGGAGTTTCTGCAACTGAATATTGATATCCTGTTCAGATAACAAGCCTTTAATAAGCGAAGCAGGCTCTTTTCTTGGAAACAGCGAAAAATCCTCCGAAAGGGTTTCTGCATTCAAATAAAGTTGATCAATTGATCCTTGCTTCTGTGCCATATCTTTGTGAAATCCTGTTATTTCAGCTTGAAAGCATGACTAGACTGGGTGATTCGACAGCCATTTCCAGCAATTAGTTCCACTGCCGGGCCTAAAATCAATGACCCGCCAATAGCCGGTGTTTGTAGTGCTTCGATCGAGCAGACAAGCGTACTGTATGACCTGATCGGATGCAATGAATGGTTGTCATAGACCGCGCGGTCAGTTCCCCACAAACGTTGCAATACCTGAGCCGGAGCTGACGCAATTTCATAAAATGGCAAGCCTGGTCAGATTTCTTTCAAGGGTATTTTCCCAATCCTGGTCTGCCATTGCTTTGGGCCTGTCGAGTGAACCGAATTCCCCAGATAATCGACCGCCACAGTAACTGGCATATCCTCGACTTCAAATTCGTGGATGGCCTCCATACCCAACTCTGGAAAGGCGACCACCCGTGATGACTTAATAGCCTTGGATACCAGAAAAGCAGCACCGCCAACGGCCATAAGATAGACAGCGCCATGTCGCCTTATCGCGTCAATGGCGACAGGGCCACGTTCAGCCTTGCCAATCATGCCTAGCAACCCTGTTTCCGCCAGCATCAATTCTGTAAAACTGTCCATTCTGGTAGCAGTTGTTGGTCCTGCCGGGCCAACAATTTCCCCTGGCACTGCATCTACCGGGCCAACGTAATAAATAAAGCGACCCTTGAGGTCTACACCCGATGGCAGACACTGGCCAGCTTCATACAAATCTCGTATCTTCTTATGAGCCGCATCTCGACCGGTCAGCATCTTGCCTCTCAATAGCAGGGTTTCACCTGGCTTGAAGGTAGCAATTTCAGCTCGCGTTACTGTATTAAGATCAACCCGTCGGGAATTCGGTCCTGCTACCCAGGTAATATCAGGCCAGTCGTTCAGGTCAGGCACAGGCAGATCTGCAACGCCACTACCATCAAGAGTAAAATGAACATGCCGAGTAGCCGCGCAATTAGGAATCATGGCTACTGGCAGGTTAGCAGCATGCGTCGGGTAATCGAGGATTTTCACATCAAGAACAGTGGTCAACCCGCCCAGGCCCTGTGCTCCAATACCCAGACTGTTAACCTTTTCAAAAATCTCCAACCTCAACTCTTCCAGACGGTTCTGTGGGCCTCTATCGATCAGGTCCTGTATGTCAATGCTATCCATCAGTGATCGTTTAGCCATTAACATGGCCTTTTCCGCGGTTCCACCTATGCCAATGCCAAGCATGCCCGGCGGGCACCAGCCAGCTCCCATTGATGGAACCGTATCGACAACCCAGTCAACAATACTATCCGCCGGGTTCAGCATTGCCAGCCGAGACTTGGCTTCAGACCCACCACCTTTGGCGGCAACTCTGACTTCAACCTTGTTTCCAGGTACCAATTCAGTATGAATCACCGCTGGCGTATTATCCTGGGTGTTTATCCTGCGACCAGCCGGATCAGCCAAGATAGAGGCGCGAAGCACATTGTCTGGTAACTGGTAAGCAGCTCTTACACCGGCATTGATCATATCCTCCAAGGAAATATCAGTTTCAAATCGGACATTCATGCCAACAGAAATAAACACATTGACTATACCGGTGTCCTGGCAGATGGGTCGCTTTCCCTCTGCACACATACGAGAATTGACTAAGATCTGAGCCATAGCATCTTTTGCCGCAGCTGACTGCTCTGCCTGATAAGCATTGCCCAGCGCACGGATAAAATCTGGCGGGTGGTAATAAGAGATGTACTGCAAAGCATCCTGAATACTCTGAACGAGATCAAGCTTTGCAATGACTGTCACGGACGGGTTGGCCAAGTTAATCTCCCCTAAGAAACCGGACTCAAGAGTACATCAACCGAGTTAATGCCTCTGCTACACAAACCGGTTTATCGGTCCCCTCTCTCTCAATGGTCACTTCTTTTTTTATTTGGATGGTATTTTCTGCCTTCAACTCGGCCAGCAAAAACCGGTGGCTTGCCCTTATCCGTGAGTTAACAGGCACCGGACCCGGAAAACGAACTCTTTCAAGCCCATAGTTAACACCCATAAAAACACCTTCGAGGGCTTCGGGTTTCAACACTGGCACACTGCTTCCCAGATGAACAATTAACGATAAAGTAAGAAAACCGTGTGCTATGGTGGTCTTGTAGGGTGACAACTGAGCCGATTTCTCTGGATCAATATGAATAAACTGATGATCTAAGGTGGCATCTGCAAACAAATCAATGCGTGCCTGGTCTACTTCAAACCAGTCACCGACCCCTTCTTGCTGCCCCTCTATAGTTTTAAATATTGCAAGGGCTTGTTGGGCATAGTCGGACATCGTGCGGCCTCCTGGAAAATTGCTGAGTTGAATGTTTCCAGTTTACCACAATCTGCTTGCTCAGAAGACCGATCAGTAGCGTGCGCCGGCTGCATGGTTTATCCTACTCGACGGATGTCTGCGACCACATGAATCGCAGGCAGGTTCTGCCTTTTCATGAATAACCCGGAATGAGGAATTCAGTATGACAAAACAGGTCTACATCGCTGCCGGTGCTCGAACTCCCATGGGCGGCCTGCAAGGAGACCTTGCCTCGCTCACCGCTGTCCAACTCGGTTCAGTGGCTATAAAAGATGCTGTAAAACGAGCCGGTCTCAACGGAGAGGATATTGACGAAATCATCATGGGATGTGTTCTGCCCAGCGGCTTGAGACAAGGGCCTGCCCGCCAGGCAGGCATTGACGCGGGCATTCCCGTTAACGTGGGCGCCACCACTGTCAACAAACTCTGCGGCTCAGGAATGAAAGCCACTATGCTGGCTCATGACCTGATAAAGGCAGGCACTAATAACATTATGGTGGCCGGCGGCATGGAGAGCATGAGCAATGCTCCCTACCTTCTACCAAAAGTGCGTAATGGTATGCGCATGGGCCATGGCGAGATTCAGGATGTCATGTTCACTGACGGCCTGGAAGATGCCAAGACCGGCAAACTGATGGGCGCGTTCGCGCAGGAAGTGGCTGATGATCATCAACTCACCAGAAAAGACATGGATGACTTCGCCATCTCCTCACTGCAAAAAGCAGTCACCGCCATTGAAACCGGTGCCCTGGATGCTGAAATTGCAGAAGTCTCTATTAAAGATCGTCGCGGTGAACGCATCATTAGCTGTGACGAACAGCCCGGAAAAGCAAATTTAGATAAAATTCCCAAACTCCGACCTGCCTTTAAGACGGATGGTACAGTGACAGCGGCAAACTCCAGCTCAATATCAGATGGCGCCTCGGCTCTTGTCCTGGTTGACCAGGAAACATTGCAGCAACGTGGCCTCAAACCCATGGCTAAAATCATCGCCCACAGTACGCACTCGCGCCATCCTTCAGAATTTACGCTGGCACCCATTGACGCCATCAAGAAAGTTCTTATTGCGGCTGAATGGCAAAAGCAGGACGTGGACCTGTTTGAAATCAACGAGGCATTCGCCATGGTCACTATGCTGGCTCAGCAGGAACTGAGCATTGACCCGGCAAAAGTGAATATTCACGGTGGCGCCTGCGCCCAAGGGCACCCCATAGGATCCACAGGATCACGAATCATCGTCTCGCTGATGTATGCTTTGAAGCGCCTGAACAAAACTCGTGGAATCGCTGCACTGTGCATCGGCGGCGGTGAAGCCACAGCAATCGCCATTGAGATGGTTTAGATCCCCGACAATGCAACTAAACGCCCTGTGTTTTCTGAAAAACGGCAGGTTAGTGTAGATTTCAGGTAAAGGAACCGTCTACAATTTATTGCTTTTGAAGCAACTAGGAATTACATCGTGACAAGTCTGCCGGTTATTGTAGGATTTGGAGGTATTAATCCCGCTGGACGGAGCTCAGGTCACCACGCTTATCGACGTATGGTTTTCGATAAATTACCGCAAAGCAAATCCCAGAATACGCTGAAAGCGCTGGCATCTCTGATGAACTGCCCGCTTGATGAGGCCCACATTCTTCAGCACACGCTTATTCGCAGACTGGAGAAGAATCTTTTTGATCCAGCAGACATCCGCCTTAACAAATCAGCCCAGATGGGCCCCGCTGAAAACAAGCCGATTGAATTCACTATAAAACGCAGCCAGTTGCCTGCCAGAATTTCACCGGAATGGAAAATCTCAGATGCCGGCAATGGCCGGGTCCTGATCAGTACTCAACAACCCCTGGATGTTCTGTTACCGGACGCAAGACAATCCAAAGTAAATTCTGCCGGGCAACTCCCCACAGGATTTGATCCCGAATCCCTTTATCAGAGTCGAAATCATCCCCGCGGACTACAGCTCACAGTCTATGGCGCCTCCGATGCGATTCAGTCCCTGGGTATTCCGTGGCAGGAAGTGAAAAACAGAATTCCTGCAGATCAGATTTCTGTCTACGCCAGTAGTGCCATGGGGCAACTCGATAACAATGGTTCTGGCGCAATGCTGCAGGCAACCATGCTGGGCAAGCGGGTAAGCTCGAAAAATTGTGCGTTAGGGCTGGCCCAGATGACAGCCGATTTTGTCAATGCCTATGTTATAGGCAGTGTTGGTTCGACCGGGGCTAACGTTGGTGCCTGCGCAACTTTTCTCTATAACCTGAGGCAAGGTATCCAGGACATTAGGTCGGGAAAATTCAGAGCAGTCATCATAGGCTCCAGTGAAGCACCCTTAACGCCAGAAGTAATTGAAGGTTATCGAACCATGGGAGCACTGGCTGAAGATGATGCCCTGGCCAAGATGGGTCCCCTGAACCATCAACTGGCTTGTCGCCCGTTTGGAGACAATTGCGGCTTTACGCTGGCTGAAGCTTCACAATTCCTGATTTTATTTGATGATGAACTGGCTATGGAAATGGGCGCTAACATTTACGGCTCTGTAGCTGACGTATTCATTAATGCCGATGGTTTTAAAAAATCTATTCCAGGACCGGGTATTGGCAACTACATTACCGTTGGCAAAGCCATGGGCACCATTAAATCCATGCTGGGCGCTCAAGCCTTACAGCAGAACACTTACATGCAGGCGCATGGTACCGGCACACCACAGAACAGGGTGACCGAGTCTCACATATTCAATGAATTAGCCAAGGTCTATGGCCTGTCCAAATGGCCGATTACGGCCATCAAGGCCTATATCGGACATTCCCTTGCCTGTGCTTCTGGTGATCAAATAGCATCTTCTCTGGGGGTTTGGCAAGATGGCATCATTCCAGGCATAAACACGACACCTTCTCTGGCCGAAGATGTGCATAGCAGTCACCTGAATTTTCTCCTGGAACATACCGAGATTGACCCCACAACAATGGCGGCGACACTGATCAACTCAAAAGGTTTCGGCGGCAATAATGCCACTGCTGCCATTCTCTCTCCTACCGTCACTAAATCAATGTTACAAAAGAGATACGGTAATAAGCGGTTCGCTGATTATCAGCACAGGCACCAGAACGTTCACGCAGCCACCCTTGCCTATGACCAACAAGCCATTGCAGGCAATACTGAACTCATCTACCAGTTTGGCCTGGGTGTTGTTGAAGGCGCTGACCTAACCATCGAAGCGGATCATATATCCATTCCCGGCCAGGAGAAAAAAATTGACCTGACCGCTATCAACCGCTTCCCAGATATGACTTAGCTGATTTCCCGGATGCTATTGTCCTGAACACTATCAACCGCTTCCCAGATAGGACTTAGCCGATTTCCCGGGTGCTATTGTCCTGAACACTGTCAACCGCTTTCCAGATAGGACTTAGCTGATTTCCCGGGTACTACGGAAATCAATCTCCGGCCAGCGCTCCTCGGTTAAAGTCAGGTTTACCCGGGTGGGCGCCAGGTAAGTCAGATGGCCGCCGCCATCCACCGCCAGATTAACCGCTGCTTTTCTTTCAAACTCAGCCAGCCGCTTTGTATCAGAACTGGAAATCCAGCGCGCCGTACTGACACTCACGGGTTCATAACCACAGTCAACCTTGTACTCTTCCTTTAAACGAAACGCGACCACATCAAATTGCAGAATTCCAACTGCGCCGAGAATCAGGTCATTCGATTCTTTGGGCATAAACACCTGGGTTGCACCTTCTTCTGATAATTGGGTTAAACCCTGCCTGAGTTGTTTACTCTTTAGAGGGTCTTTCAATTTTACCCGGCGAAATAGCTCAGGGGCGAAATGAGGAATTCCGATAAAATTTATTTTCTTGCCGGAAGTAAAAGTATCGCCTATCTGAATAGTCCCGTGATTATGCAATCCTATGATGTCACCGGAATATGCCATTCCAACTGTCGACCGCCCCCCGGCAAGGAAGGTAACCGCATCTGTGACTTTAACACTTTTGCCTATACGGACATGATGCATCTTCATACCCTGCTGGTAACCTCCCGAACAAATTCGCATGAACGCCATACGGTCCCTATGCTTCGGGTCCATATTCGCCTGAATCTTGAATATAAAGCCGCTGAACTCTGTATCCTTGGGATCAATGGGCTCAGCAGTTGTCATTCGCTGGATGGGCGGGGGAGCAATCTCGACAAAACCATCCAGCATTTCCATTACACCAAAATTACGCAATGCAGAGCCAAAATACACTGGCGTCAATTCGCCCTTCAGGTAGCGCTCCTGGTCAAATTCATGGGATGCGCCACGTACCAGTTCTATCGCCTCTAGAAGTTCTGCCAATTGATCGCCTAAGAACGATTCTGCTTCCGCACTGTGAATACCGCTTATCAGATCATGTTCAGCTGCCGGACCTTCTGTCCCCCGCCTATAAGGATAGATAACGTCCTCATACAGATGGTAAACACCCTTAAACCGGCTTCCAGCCCCTATCGGCCAGGTCATTGGAGCACAATCGATTTTCATAATCGATTCCACCTCGTCCAGTAGATCTATGGGGTCGCGTATCTCCCGGTCCAGCTTATTAATAAAGGTCAGTATGGGTGTGTCTCGTAAGCGACACACTTCCATTAACTTTAATGTTCTCTCCTCCACTCCCTTGGCACCATCGATTACCATCAATACTGAATCGACTGCTGTCAGAGTCCTATAGGTATCTTCTGAAAAATCTTCGTGACCGGGTGTATCGAGAAGATTCACGACATGATCGGCATAGGGAAACTGCATCACCGAGGTGGTCACAGAAATACCCCTTTGCTTTTCCAGTTCCATCCAATCGGACGTTGCATAACGATCAGATTTCCTGGATTTAACCGTGCCAGCCAACTGAATGGCCTTACCTAATAACAGTAGCTTTTCGGTGATGGTGGTCTTACCGGCATCGGGGTGAGATATGATAGCAAAAGTCCTGCGCCTATCAACTTCACTTGCAATCATATCTGGGGTCTCTTTCTGGAGCCTGCATTATACCGGCCTCAGCAAGATTATGTCGGTCTAGATCAGCTCTTTCGCCATAACCAGCGCGTCTTCTCTTGCCGTTCCTCCAGGATAGTAACCTTTGCGGCGACCAATTTCGTTGAAACCGAGGCTATCGTACAAGGCACGAGCCACCCGATTCGATGGCCTGACTTCCAGAAAAATACTGTTAAGCCCGCGTCGCTTTGCCCTGCTAAGCAGGTGCAGAGTCAGTTTTCGACCCAGACCTTTACCCTGTTGCGGCTCGCTCACACAAACATTCAGCAGGTGACCTTCACCTGCGCCAGTCGACAGGATACCGTGACCCACAATTTTTTCCTGTAAAATCAATAACCAGCATTCTGCATGCTGTTTCAGGCAATCGCGGAAAATACCTTCACTCCAGGGCTGCGAATACCCCGCCTTTTCGTTAGCCATAACAGTGGATAGATCTTTTAATTTCATGGCCCTAAACTCGGTATTAGCGACCATTGGGGTTTAATCTGAAAACCGTCAGGTCCTCCCAGAATTTTCTTTTTACTGCTGCACTGTTCTGGAATTCAACCACATTATCAATATGCAGACTGTATCCATTCTGACTATGCACCAGGTCCAGAGCCTTATCTGCATGTTCAGCAATACCTGAACGCCCATCCATAACCAGTATTACCAGTCTGGGCAGTTCAGAAATTCGCTGCCTGAGGGTATCTGTAAAATCAACTTGCACACTATTTCTGGCAACGCCCAGCACAGAAATAACCGGCCTGGAAGGCGCCAGATTGTAGGCACGGGCGATGTCATAGCATAATCTCTGCAGACCGCCTGGCAGGGCCTCTAGCTCGTTCTGGTCAACACCCACAACCATGGCTAAAGATTGAAAATTCAGTATATGAAATGTTTGACCTGAAGCCCCCAACCTGTCGGTTTCAGTATTATCCGGCCGCTCGGTTACCTTGGCCGCCGGGATAACTGCTGCGGCCAGAGGATCAGAACTGCGCTCCGTCCAGCGATCGATCCCCATGGCTTTCAGATACGGAGACAAACCTGTGTTCACAGCGCCACCGGGGCGATCTTCAAGCAGAACCTGTATTTACTCTTTTTCATCGGGGTTTCTTTCACCGTAGTCTTGCCATGGCTTATCGCGCTCACTGATTATCTGACGAAAACCTTTTTCTTCAAACGATTCAACCCAGCGATAAGCTTCTTCGGTATGTCGAGTCATACCATCAAAGAAAGTTCCCAGCATCTGCGTCGTTCTCAGACCCATATTTTCAAAGGCCTGATTAATGAGCAACTTATTCAACGCCAGCTGATTCGCCGGAATATTAATAAACTGCTTGGCTGCAGCTTCCACTTGATCTGAAAGCGCAGCCTCCGACACAACTTCTGAGACCAGGCCAATCCGATAGGCCGTTTCAGCACTGATGGCTTTTCCGGTCAATAAGAACTGTTTAGCATGCTCCAGTCCCAGTCGATAGACCCACATCATGGTAGTGGGCGTCCCGTAAATCCGACTGGGAGCATAACCAATAAAAGCGTTTTCCGCCATATAGAGCAAATCGCAACACAACACCAGATCAGTGGCGCCACCGATCGCCCATCCTCTTATCTCACCGATGACGGGTTTTGGGCATTCCCATATACTCATGAACCTGCGCACATTGTTGCCCATCATCCGATAATCCCTGACTGGATCCCAGGCACCCTCCCGAGCATCAATTGGCGGAGATCCAAAGGCCGGATCAAAGCGTTGCTCATTCTGGGTTAAATCATAACCCGCAGTAAAAGTATCGCCCACACCACGGAGAACAATGGCCGCCACATCACGGCTTCTGGTTGCCCGATCAATACTCTCGGCAATGCCCTGTATTACAGCTTCTGTCAGCGTATTTTTTTTACCGGGTCGATTAATGGAAATAATCGCAATACCGTCGCTTTCCTTGTAAAGCACAACCTGTTCATCGTCTTCCATGCTTTATCCTTCTTTATTCTCTATTCTCTATTCTTTCTTCTTCGTCATCCTTTGTTCTGCTTTATCCTTCTTGACGGGTCAACTCTCTATCTCTCAGTTCGGGTTTTCGTGCAGCAACAAAACAAAAGCTTCCCAAAAATGCTGCGCAGGCAATGCTTACTAAACCGATTTTATAGTCACCATATAGATCCGCCATATAACCTGCAATAATGGGGCCGCCGGACATTCCAAACATCAATATTAACGAAGAAAACCCCATAATAGTTCCAAACGCGCTCGGCCCAAAATAATCTGCCCTGATGGCCACCATGAGAGGGCCCCGCACGCCCCAGGCTAAACCATGCATTATCGCAAACAAGATGACCTCACTAACCTCTGTGGCATAGGCTAGTTCAAGCAATGCCAGCGCATGAACCACCATACAGGCTATACAGAGCCATCTCTTGTTAAAACGGTCACCCAGATATCCACCGACGATCTGCCCGAACATCTGAAATCCGGTCAGCAAGGCAACAACCAGGGCTGCTTCGGTTAAGGTAAATCCCAAGCCCTGTGATAGATGCGGAACAAGATGAACCATGACAACCGATACGCACAGCAATGCTGATGCATGGCCCACCGAGACGAGCCAAAAGGCAGAAGTCGCCATCGCTTGTCGTGCGCTGAAATCGACCCCCTGGAGCTGACTCGTTACCGTTGTTGATACAACGTACTGACCATCAGCAACCTGACCGTAATCTGCAGGACGATGGCGTACCAGCTGAGCCAGTGGCAGACCAACCAACAAAACGACCAGCCCGGAATAAAAAGCCGTCATCCGCCAGCCAATAGCTTCCAGGCAAATCACCAACAGGGGTACCGCGACCCCGCCCAGGGAATAACCAATCTGGGACACTGCAATTGCTTTAGAGCGATGCTGATGGAACCAATTAACAATCGACACCATCACCGTTGCGAAGCCACCAAGACTGGATCCAACGGCGATAAGTGCAAACGACAAATAAAAACCCAGCAGGCTGTTAATGGAAGAAAAGCTGACGAACCCGATACCAAACAACAATATACCGATGGTAAGGATTATTTTAGGCCCAAAGCGATCAACCAGCCAACCCTGAAGGGGCCCTAACACCCCACTTTCCACTCTAGCCAAAGCAAATGCTCCGGCTACCATCGTTTTACTCCAGCCAAAGTCTTCCTGCAGCAGCACCACGTATGCACCATAGGACTGCATCCACAGCAAACCAGAAAGCAATTGCAGTCCCGCCGCTGAGGCTACGATGTACCAACCAAAGAAAACCGTGCCCTGGGGGCGCAGTGCCTTTCCAAAGGAAGCTAAAAAATTAGCCACGAAGCCCACTCCTGGTAGAGGAAAACGGCTATCAACCGTCTATTAAACTAAACCGCGATTTATAGATAGTTAGCCCTTGCCAGCCATCGATGAAGCGTCTTCTGCAATCGCCAGATCTTTGCTTCAGGATAGAGCGTTTCCGCCATCAAACTACCCGGCGCCACCAGATTACGCAAACGTAAACTACAATCCAGGTTCTTGCAGACCACATTGGCTATCGTTCTGCGTCCTTGGCTGCCTTTTTCAGTCACTGTGAACATGGCAGTACCATCAAGCCGATGGACGTGATGACACAAACAACACATATCGAGCCTGACTCTGGCTGATGAACGCAGCAAGCGACGCATCACCACCCCGGTGAGGCCGCCATCCTGAGGAGAAACCAGAACAACATAACCCAGATGCCCGGAAGGATGTATCCAGCCAAGAAAATCTCTATTCGGCCATATTATGTGACGCAACTCAGGAATCCAGATTTCATCTTCGCTAGAATCAAAACAACCTTTCAGAGCATGCGCTGATATTTCTTCCATCCGCAGATTTTACCTCAATTACCCCTGGCTTGATCAAGCAAATATCAGATCCAGTTGCACGCCCAGGAAATATCACTCAAGCTGGACACCAATCCGAAAACGTCAGCAGTGTAACTGATACTATCACAGCCAACCAAGCTAATATGAGAACCGTATGATACAACTGGAAAAACGAGATTCTATCTTCATTCTGACTATGGATGACGGTGAAAATCGCTGGAATACCACTTTCGTTCGAGAAATCTCGACCGCCCTGGACGAAGTAGAGGCATCGGTTGGCCCAGCAGCCCTGGTCACGACATCATCAGACCCTAAATTCTTTTCTAACGGCCTGGACCTCGAATGGCGGGCCAGTTCAGGCGATCACCCTGGGGGAGATAAGGCTGCCTTTGGCTCTGAATTCATGGCATTAATGGGTAGAATCATCACCCTGCCGCTGCCTTCTATCTGTGCCATCAACGGCCATGCCTTTGGTGCCGGATTCATGATGGCACTGTGTCATGATGTTCGCCTTATGAGACAGGACCGAGGCTTTATCTGTGCCAACGAAGTTGAAATCGGCATGGTCATACCAGATCCGGAGCTGGCCCTGTTCCAACACAAATTACCGGCTAACGTGTTCTTTGAGACAGTCCAGCTAGCGCGACGCTGGACTGGGCCTGAAGCTGCTCAAGCTGGCATCATCAGCAGCACCTGCAGCCAGGAAGATCTGCTCGAGAACGCTGTCAGCAAAGCCCAGTCCCTGGCCAGGCTGGGCGAGAATCGTAAAGTTTATGGGAAGATGAAAGAACGTCTGTTTGGGTCTAATGCTGCCATCAACACGCCTCATGGTGCCGCACATCTGCTTAGGTCAGTGGGCCCGGCAGCATCCTGAAGGCGGCCTTGCATTTAGCTGCTTCAAACACGCTTCGAGCGAACCCTGTTGGTCCCAAAAATCAAAGCTATTTACCGTTCCCTGATTTTCGCATAAACAGAGACTGGCAAATAACGATAACCAGTAGACGCAGGTTAACAACAAAGCAATCGGGACAATTTAGCGTGTGTTATATCAGGCTCGCTAACCAATGAAGCCACACCTCCTGCGTCGCTCTATACAATAGATGCAACTGTCTGGCGTTTAATCACCCTTTGAGGTGTAATAACTTCCACTAACAATTTGTTATCACATGAAGTCATTAGCACTATCACTGCCACCTGACCTTTATTAAAATGCAGGATCAATCTGCTCTATGAACAGTGTCATCAACAGTCAAGGAATAACATTATGGCTAAGGTTTTAGATCTCTATATTAATGGCGAGTTCCGATCTGGACACGGACCTGACACTTTCCCGGTACTCAATCCTGCTACCCAGGACATCCTAGTTGAAGCACCCTTCGCCACAACTGATGAAATAAACGAGGCCGTCGCAGCGGCCAAGACAGCCTTTGTCCAGTGGCGCAGCGTACCCGCACCAGAACGAGCCAGGCTGATGATGAAGTATCAGATGCTGCTCAAAGAGAAGCAGGATGAAATCGCAGAAATTCTTTCCCAGGAGACGGGTAAAACATTTGCTGATGCCCAGGGCGATGTATGGAGAGGCATAGAAGTTGCGGAACAGGCCTGTAATGTCCCTGCAATGATGATGGGAGAAACCTCCGAAAACGTTGCCCGGGGTATCGATACCTATAGTTTGATCCAACCCCTTGGCGTCTGTGTGGGTATAACCCCTTTCAATTTTCCAGCCATGATTCCCCTGTGGATGTTCCCAATGGCCATTGCCTGCGGTAACACCTTCATTTTGAAGCCGTCAGAACAGGATCCAATGACGCCCAACCGCCTGGTAGAATTATTCTACGAATGTGGTTTTCCTGAAAATCTATTGCAGCTTATCCATGGTGGTAAAGATCAGGTTAACGCTCTCATCACGCACCCAGATACCAAAGCAATCTCTTTTGTGGGTTCTGTGGCAGTAGGACAACACGTCTATCGCACGGGTACAGACAGCCTCAAGCGGGTACAGTGCCTGACCGGTGCAAAAAACCATATGGTGATCATGCCAGATGCTGATAAAGACCAGGCCATCAATTCACTGGTGGGATCGTCTGTGGGTGCTGCCGGGCAGAGATGCATGGCGATTTCGGTTGCCCTGTTTGTAGGCAGCGCTCAACAATGGATACCCGACGTTGCTAAAGCCATGTCCGAGGTCAGACCAGGCGCCTGGGATGACAATGGCGCCGGTTATGGCCCACAGATCAGCCCACAGGCAAAAGCCAGGATTCTTGATTATATTGAAAAAGGCAAACAGGAAGGGGCCAATTGCCTGCTCGATGGCAGCGATTGTTCAGTAGACGGCCTGCCTCAGGGTAACTGGGTCGGACCCACTTTATTTAGCGATGTCACACCCAAAATGACTATTTACACAGATGAGATTTTTGGACCTGTTTTGGTTGCTGTAAATGCAGACACTCTGGAAGAAGCTATCTCCCTCATTAATGCCAATCCCTATGGCAACGGCACTTCACTATTCACCTCCTCTGGTGGCGCTGCTCGAAAATTCCAGAGTGAAATTGAAGTCGGACAGGTCGGCATAAACATTCCCATACCAGTGCCGCTGCCATTCTTCTCGTTTACAGGATGGAAAAACTCATTTTATGGTGATCATCATGTTTATGGGAAGCAGGCCATCCGATTCTATACTGAGACTAAAACCATTACCGCTCGCTGGTTCTCAAGTGATTCTGTTGCTTCGGCTAATATGACTATCGATCTGAAGTAATATGGTTAATGGCGCCAGCGACCTGCAACTCGCTATCAGAAAGAATCAGTCAACTGCAGGTCCAGGGTGCGGCAGGAACATCTGCCAGAACCTTATATTCCAGATACCTGTGTCTGGAACATTCTTGCTAGCACCTGCTAAAAATACTGAAACTCGCCCTTTCTGGGCATTTTTGGTTGCAGCCGGTGTTGAAGGAATTCACGGACGGAGATCGTATGACCGATAAACTGCGGTTTGAAATGAAGGGGGCAACCGCCCTGCTCACCATAGACAATCCTTCGGCCAATACCTGGGATGAGGATAATCTGGCAGCCCTTGAGGAACTCATTGGCCATTTGAACAAAGACCCCAACTGCTACAGCCTGGTGATTACTGGAAAGGGGGACAGATTTTTCTCAGCAGGCGCTGATCTGAATTTATTTGCTGATGGCGATGCTGATCATGCCAGGCTCATGGCTGACAAATTTCACGGCGCCTTCCAGGCACTGACGCATTTTCGTGGTGTATCCATTGCAGCAATAAATGGCTATGCCATGGGTGGAGGCCTGGAGTGCGCCCTGGCCTGTGACATACGCATTGCCGAGCAGCATGCTGTAATGGCATTACCCGAGGCCACAGTGGGTCTACTGCCATGTGGACTGGGCACGCAGCACCTCCCCTGGCTGGTAGGCGAGGGCTGGGCCAAGAGAATCATTCTCTGCGGCGAGCGAGTCAGTGCTGATATGGCACTCAATATCGGCCTCGTTGAAGAGGTGGTAGATAAAGGCCAAAGCTTGAACAAAGCCCTGCAGCTGGCAGAAAAGACCAGGCATCAGAGTCCTACCAGTATATCTGCCTGTAAACGCCTTATTATGGCAGCCAGAACGGGTAATCTAGAATCTGCTCTACCCTTAGAACGAGATGAATTTGTCGGCCTTTTCTCAACAGCCGATCAGAAGGAAGGGGTCACTGCCTTCCTCGAAAAACGCAAACCAGTCTGGAAAAATGCTTAAATGACAACGCCTGTCTTATTCTCAGAACTTGCTCTTTCAGACGGTTATTATGCCGGTGTTGCCACCCTGAATTCAGAAGCCACGCTGAACAGCCTAAATCTGGAAATGATTGATTTACTCAGTGACCAGTTAGAAATCTGGCGAAAGCAGCATAAAATCCTGTTTATCCTATTCGATTCGGCCTCAGACAAAGCATTCTCTGCAGGCGGCGATATCCAAACCATGTACCATGATATGAAAGCGCATGCGGGCGGACCATCGCCTTACTGTGATACCTTCTTCGAGCGCGAATACCGGCTGGACTACGCCCTGCACAACTTTCCCAAGCCAACCATTGCCTGGGGCCATGGCATTGTTATGGGGGGTGGGCTTGGCATACTGTCTGCCTGCCAGTATCGTCTTGCCACCCAAACCACTCGTATCGCCATGCCTGAAATCACTATTGGCCTTTTCCCCGATGCGGGTGCGACCTGGACTTTCAATAACATGGATCCGGCCTGGAGCCACTTTATTGCCTTAACAGGCGCCAATCTAAACGGTAATGATGGGATACTGGTTGGTATGATTACCCATTTAATTAACCACAATTTAAAATCCGAATTTTTAAAGCAGCTGGCACAAGTTCAATGGCAGAGCGACATTAGCGGGCAAATCGAGGTTATCCTAAAGAAATTCAGTGAAATCAGAGAACCATTCCCCGAATCGCAGCTAGACAAACACCGCCAGCTTATCCGCAACACCATGAACAGGGTACTCAGTACGACGGACCCGAATCTGGCATTGATCGACGCCATGGCAGACTGGCCTGAAGATAAATGGTTGACCCGTGCTAAAACCAGCTTTCTAAATGGCTCACCCACTACGGCTGCCATTATCATCGAACAGTTTCAGAGAGCAGCCAGCATGACCATGAAAGAGATGTTCAAGATGGAATTAACCATCGCCGTAAACTGTAGCCGTCACAGTGATTTTCAGGAAGGCGTAAGAGCCCTGCTCATTGAAAAAGACCTGAAACCGAAATGGTCTTATCCATATGGGCAAGTACCGCGTGCTCACATCGAACACCATTTTTATTCGCCCTGGGTAGCACATCCCCTGGACAATCTGACTGAGTAATTCAAGAGACTGACCACTATGAAAAAAATCGGTTTTATCGGGCTTGGCAATATGGGTGGGCCCATGGCAAGCAACCTCCTCAAAGCCCAGCACGAGGTCGCAGTCTATGACATCGTGCCATCATTGGTAGAAAGTATTTCAGAGCAGGGTGGCATCGCCTGTAAAAGTGCTGCTGAAGTTCTCTGCGGAGCGGACCTGGTTATTTCCATGTTACCCGCCTCACAGCATGTGGAATCTCTTTATTTAGGTGATGAAGGCATCATGCCCTTGATCGATACCTCGAGCATAGTAATTGACTGTAGCACCATCTCGCCGGCAAGCTCGAACAAGGTCTCAACTGCAGCGCAAGCCCTGGGAATTGCCATGCTCGATGCCCCGGTGTCCGGCGGCGTCGGCGGTGCTGTTGCCGGCTCACTCACCTTTATCGTCGGCGGGACCGAAGCCGACCTTGAAAAGGTCAGGCCAATACTGGAAATAATGGGCAATAACATTTTCCACGCCGGCGCTGCTGGTGCCGGACAGGTCGCTAAGATCTGCAACAATATGTTACTCTCTGTGCTTATGACGGGTACAGCTGAGGCTCTGCAGCTAGGCGTTAATAACGGCCTGGATGCTAAGGTTTTATCTGAGATTATGCGAAAAAGCTCAGGCGGCAACTGGGCGCTTGAAGTGTATAACCCTTACCCAGGGGTTATGGACAACGTGCCAGCAGGCAATGACTACCAAGGGGGGTTCCTGGTTGACCTCATGATCAAGGATTTAGGCCTGGCAATGGAATCTGCGTTAGCAACAGACTCCTCTATACCTCTGGGTGCCCTGGCACGCAACCTATACCGCCTGCATGGCAGCAAAGGTGCCGGTGGTAAAGACTTTTCCAGCATTCAACAGCTATTTACAACCCGGTGACTGGCGTTCTGGTTAAGCACAGGCATACCCTAAACATTTGCTAGGCAATCACTAAAACAGGAACCGTCATGTCGGAATCCAGATTGAATAACGAACAACAAGAATTTCAGGAATTTTGCCGGCGCTGGCTGATAGAAAACCGACCAGAACCGACTAAAACCCCGCTGCCTCAGGCTGCATATGAAGTCGTTGATGAAGATCACAGAATTTACCTGTGTGACTGGCAGGCGAAGTGCTACGAAGCGGAACTGATCGCAACGGATCTGCCTAAAGAATACGGCGGCCACGGTCATACCGGATTACAGCAAATAGCCAGCGCAGAAGTTCGTAGAGCAAAAGTACCTTACTTCATCAATTGGATTGGCCTGGGTATGACAGTACCAACACTGTTGGCGCACGGTTCAGAAGAACAGAAGAAAACATTCCTGCCACCCATTTTTACAGCAGAACACATCTGGTGCCAGGGTTTCAGTGAACCCGGTGCTGGGTCAGATCTGGCGTCTTTACAGACCAGCGCTGAGAAACAAGGCGATCTCTGGGTTATCAATGGCAGTAAAGTCTGGACAAGCCTGGGTCATTTTGCCCAATGGATGTTATTACTTGCCAGGAATGACAAGCAAAATAAATATGGCGGCATTACCTACTTCCTCGCACCCATGGACCATCCCGGCATCACCGTAAACCCAATCCACAAAATGACGGGTGAATCCGGCTTTAACGAGGTTTTCCTGGACCAGGTCGAAATAGGCGACCACCTCCGAGTCGATGAAATAGGTGCTGGCTGGAAAGTTGCCATGTCAACCTTGACCAACGAACGCGGGGCCGGTGTTGGTGTTGGCGCTGTCGCTGGTGAGTCACCCAAGCTCGTTATGCAGCAGGTCATTGATCTGGCTAAGGGAACTATCCGCAATGGTCAATCGGTTTGGGATGATCCTATCTGGCGGGACCGCTTGATCAAAATGTATGAACGAACAGAGGCAGCCATTCAAAATGCACGTAGATCAAAGGTTAAAGCCCTCAACGGAGGCGCTATGCGCATCCCGTTACAGGGCAAAGTGACCGGCAGTGAAATCTCTCAAGAACTACATCACCTGGCCTTGGGCGTACTAGGATTGAAGTCAAGCCTTTACACCCGTGATGAAAACGCCGCTGACGATGGCAAGTGGGCTCTGGGTTACATGAATACTTACACCGGCACAATATCCGGGGGAAGTAGTGAAATTCAACGTAACATTCTAGGCGAAAGAATTCTCGGCATGCCAAAAACAAAATAATTTATCAGGACGGGTAACATGAGCCAGCCAAAGGATTTTGGATTCAGCGAAGATATCAGCATGCTGAAGGAGACTTTTGCAAGATTTCTAACAGACAAAAAACCCATCAATATGCTCAGGCCAAGTCTGGAAGGAACCGAAGACCCCTATCATGGCTCCATCAGAACGGGCTTTTACGACGAAGAAACCTGGCAGCAAATGGTTGAATTAGGATGGCACGCTGTTGCCGTTCCTGAAGACAATGGCGGTATAGGCATGGGCTTAGTCGCTGCCGTTGCCCTGGCTGAAGAAATTGGTCAGTTTGCACTATCAACACCTTTGTCAGCGACTTTACAAGCGTGTTTCCTGCTGAGAGAAATAAAGTCCTCCGCCGCTGATCAATTGCTAACCGACATTGCCGCAGGTGAGAGTGCCGGCTTGGCTATCCATGGCGAACAAGGATCTCTGGAAACTGACTCAACCGATGTTACTTTTGCAGATGGCACCCTCACTGGCACCGCCTGGTACGTGACCGATGCCCAGAAACTAGATCATTTCATTGTCGCTGCTGCCTCGGACAATGGCGTAGGCCTTTTCAGGGTCGCCAGCAATCAACCGGGCGTTAGCCTGCACCCGGATCGAATTGTAGATCTAACCCGTGATCAGGCGCATCTGGTATTCCATCAAGCCCGCGCAGAAACATTATGTGAGCCCGGCAAGGGTGAGCATTGTCTGCAGGCGGCGCTTCCCGCTTTACTTACCCTGGCGGCGGCTGATATTGCTGGCGCCGCTGAATGGCAGCTACAGACCACAGCAGAGTACGCTAAAGTGAGACAACAGTTTGATCGCCCCATTGGTTTCTTTCAGGCAGTCAAGCACCCTATAGTTGATATGATGATCCAGACTGACGAAACAAGATCGCTGGTTTATAACGCCGCGTGCGCGTTCGATTACGATAAAGAGGATGCCCTGCGATGCGCTCACTTAGCGAAATCCAACGCATCCGATACAGCCAGCCTCTCATCGCAACGATCCACGCAACTGCATGGAGGGATCGGATTTACCTGGGAAGCAGATATTCAGATCTACCATAAAAGACAGATTCACAGCCAGTTTCTTTTTGGTGATGGTACATGGCAACGCAAAAAACTGGCAGAATTAATCTAGTTCCTACAAACCAGAAGGGAGAATCTTTTTGAGCTACAGTCTAAAAGGTAAAATCTGTGTGGTAACCGGTGCCACGCGAGGTATCGGCAAGGGCTGTGCTATTGCCCTGGCTGAACAAGGTGCAACCGTCTACGTTACCGGGCGCACTACAGGTCAAGGCGAGCTCACCATAGAAACCAGTATCCAGGCAATTAATGCCGCTGGCGGCGTTGGTCATGGTGTCAGAGTAGATCATAGTCAGGATCAGCAGATAGCAGATTTCTTCGAACAGGTTAAATCTGAGCAAGGTAAAATTGATATTCTGGTCAATAACGTCTACAAGATTCCAAGCCCACCAGCATGGGGTGGCGGTTTCTGGGATCACCCCATACAAATATGGGATGACCAGGTTGGCATCGGGCTCAGGGCGCATTATGTCGCCAGTTGGCACGCCGCACCACTCCTGTTTGCAGCAGGACCCGGCGGCCTGATAGTCAACGTGTCTTCACCCGGCGGACTTTCTTACCACTTTTCTTCCTCCTACGGCGCTGGTAAAGCAGGGTTGGACCGTCTTACAGCGGATATGGCAATCGAGCTCAAAGAAAAAGAAATTGCCGCAATTTCGCTCTATCCCGGTTCGGTCGCGACCGAATTTATCCTGGCTCACGCAACCGCCAACGGCATTGATCTATCAAAATCACAAACCCCCCTGGGCGTAGGTAGAACCATTCCTGCACTTGCCCTAAGCGAAGACCTGATGCAGCGCTCAGGATCAATTCAATGGGTGGAGGATCTCAGCCAGGAATTTGGTATAAAAGACGAACACGGAAATCTTTCACCCATTTATAACAATCGGCAAACTTAACACCAGAATTTAACCCCTAACTTAACCCTAAATAAGGAGAAACCCATGGCTGCTTTTTTTATAGCCCAATACCAAGTCAACGATGCAGACCTTTATCGTGAATACAGTGCAGGCGCAGGCCCAACCCTACAACAGTATGGCGGTGAACTAGTCGCCTTTGATTCGGCAGCAGAGACAATGGAAGGCACCCCACCAGGACCCCAGACAGTCGTCATCCGCTTCGAATCTACTGATGCGGCTAAAACCTGGTATAACTCCAGTGAATACCAGGCAGTGGTGGGCAAACGGCTGGCAGCAACAGCTGGTTTTTCAGTCATATCACAAAGCATGAATATAGGCTAAAGATCAGGCTCAACGGCGTTTCCTGCGATAGCAGGAAACGCCTGGTGATGCCCAAATCCTGGGATAACAGGAATGCTATTGCACCCGTTTCAGGACCGATGACGAAATGCGATGGGTAGCCTGGATAGCCCTCGTAGAATGAAACTCGGCTCTGCGATTGGTTCTGGCTGACCAGGGTCGAGCACAATAGCCTCTATACGCTTCATGATTTCCATAAACCCTATGTTCAATTCCTGTCGAGCCAATGGTGCCCCAATACAATGATGCGGACCACTGCCGAAAGACATCTGTAGGCCTGCTTTTTCTCTGTTTAGATCTATTTCATCCGGGTTTTCAAACTGCCTTTCATCTCGATTAGCAGAACCAAACCGAAGCATGATCATGTCGCCCTGTTTAAGGACATAGCCGTCTAATTGGGTGTCCCTGGTCACTAGCCTGGGCAACCCCTGAACAGGTGCTTCCAGGCGCAGGGCTTCCTCAACAAATACTTTTATGGCCTTTTCATCATCCCGAATATGCGCTTGCAACTCAGGTCGGCGACAAAGTTGCAGCATTGCCCAGCCAAAACTCGATGTGGTCGTCTCATGACCGGCTACCAGGAACTGCCCCAGCACACTCAGGGCTTCACCGTGACTGAGCAGCCTGTCTTCAACCTCCAGTCGGCTGATTGCCAGCAGGGTAATCATGTCCTCTTCAGGTTGTTGGCGTCTGCGTTCGATAATTCGAATCAGGAGCTTCTGCAGACCTACCGCCAGCTCAGCTCTATGCAACATTTCATCATCGTCGACAGCACTCATCTTGAGTGCCGCAGCGGCGGCTGTTGCAGCCTCATAGAAGAATTGTCGGTCCTGTACCGGGATACCCAACCTTTCTGCGATGATTTCCAGCGGCACCGGATAGGCGAAGATCGACATAAAATCACCCTGCGTCACCGCACACAAATCAGCTAACCTGGCATCAATCACCTTGCGCACACCTGCTTCGGACTTCCTGATCTGCGAGCCCGTAAACAACTTGGCCACCAGGTTCCTGTACTGGCTGTGTTCGGGTTCATCCAGGGTCAGCATGGTCGGCGGGGTATCGATCAGGCCCTCGGAGATTCTGGCTAACTCAACCCGCACCGAACTGCTCAGCCTTGCCAGGGCCACCTGCCGGGTGTTCGCCATAAAGGCATCAAATTTACTTGAAAAATCATTGCTTCGCTTGAGGACTTCCCGAAGTAGATCATATCGAGTAACGATATGCAGATTCATTGTCTCATCAAAATAGACTGGATCCTCGCCATCACGCATCTGTTTATAAACGGGATAGGGGTTCAACAGATTTTCAATACTAAATAGATCCATAACCGAGACTCCTCAGAGGTGCAGTGTTCTCCCAAAAGCATTTAACACAGACTCATGCATTGCCTCAGATACAGTGGGATGAGGAAATATAGTCTGTATTAACGATTCTTCAGTGGCTTCGAGACCGATCGCTATGGCAAAACCATGAATCAGTTCGGTAACACCCTCGCCGATTAGGTGCGCCCCCAGGAGTTCGCCGGATTCAGCATCAAATAAAGTTTTAACCAGGCCATCAGTCTGATGAGAGACTACGGCCTTGCCATTGGCATACAGCGGAAAACGGCCAACCTTAAAAGGTCTACCCCTAAGGTCAGCTTCTTTCAGGCCAATACTGGCTATCTGAGGGTAGCTATAGGTACATCCAGGTATACGCTTTTTCTGAATAGGCTGGGGCTGGAGACCTGCTATTTTCTCAGCCGCAATCATAGCTTCATGCGTCGCCTTATGGGCCAGGCACGGGGCTCCGGTCACATCCCCTATGGCATAAATACCCGGTAAATTGGTCTGCTGAACCTCATTCACGGCGATAAAGCCATCTATCAGTTCTAGGCCCAGTTTATCTACGCCTGCGCCGGAAAGATTGGCCTGAACACCCACTGATAGTATGACCGCATCAAACTCTCTGGCTTCACCGTCAATTAGTGCTGTCACCGTCTCACTGGACTCGAGGTTCTCCAGTGAGCAACCAGTCAGGATCTCAATACCCTGTGCTCTAAAAGCTGTTGCTGCCAATTCGGCTATTTCTGAATCTTCTACTGGCAGTATTTGAGCGGCCACTTCCAGCAGGGTCACTTTTGAATTTAAGGCAGCGTAAAAGCTGGCAAATTCAACGCCAATCGCGCCGGCACCGACAATGAGCAGCCTTTCAGGTAGAAAACCTGGCGTCATCGCTTCTCTGGCTCCCCAAATCAGTTTTCCATCAGGTTCAATCGCACCAAGGCGCCGCGGGCTTGCCCCAGTAGCAACAATTATATTATCTGCAAGAATTTCCGCCTCACCGACTCGAACCAGACCGGGTGAGCTTATCACCGCGTCTCCAGCGAATATCCTTACGTTATTTTTTTTCATTAAATGCTGAATACCCTGGCTTAGCTTTTCCGCCGCACGCCTGGATTCACTGACCATCACACTCAGGTCAAAATGGACCTCACCAAGATTGATTCCCAGTTGCGCAGCATGGCCTAGATTCCGTAACAATTCAGCAGAATGGAGTAAAGATTTAGTTGGAATGCAACCCCAGTTCAGACAGGTACCACCCAATGCCTCTTTTTCTGCTAAGGCTACGCTCAATCCTAACTGGGATGCCCGAATAGCGGCCGCATAACCCCCGGGGCCCCCGCCAATCACCATCAGGTCAAATTCGTTCATACCAGAAGCCTGTAGGGTTGAGAGATGAGTTCAACCACCGTAGCCAGAAACTCTGCTGCAGGAGCACCGTCGATAACCCGGTGGTCCCAGGTCAATGACAGGTTCATCTGCTTGGTTTTAATAGGTCTGTCCTGGTCCCAGGTCAGACCGTCAAATATTCTGTTAATACCCAGAATACCTGACTGGGGCTGATTGATGATCGGTGTAAATGAATCCACGCCATACATGCCCAGAGCAGACAGCGTAAAGGTACCACCAGCATAGTCGTCCAGGCCTAATGACCCCTCTCTGGCACTGCTTGCCAGCCGGGCGCTTTCCACGGCAATTTCTTTCAGGCTTAACTGATCTGCGTTACGAATAACCGGCACCAGCAGCCCCTCGGCAACGGCAACGGCAATCCCGATATGGATTTCATCAAGTAAAGTAATTCCGGTGGGAGCAAATACACTATTCATCTGCGGATGAAGCCGTAAAGCTTTCGCTGTGGCTTTAACGACAAAATCGGTATAGGTAGGCCTGGCCTCACCTTCCCATTCTTTTAACAGCTGCGTTCGCATGGACACCGCGTCATCCATGCCTGCAAGCATATCCATTGACAGCTGGGCACTGTTCTGCAGACTCTGCTGCATACGCTCAGCGATGGTTTTACGCATGCCTTTCATGGGAATCACTTGCGCAGTAGAGCCTGCAGTTCCTGCCGCCTTGCTGGCAGGTCGACTCTCCAAACCGTCAAGGTCTGCCTGCACGATGCGCCCACCGGGACCCGAACCCCTGACCGTGCTCAGATCAATACCTCTTTGCTCGGCAAGCCTGCGCGCTAGCGGGGAAGCTTTAACCGGCCCAGGTCCGGATGAGGCCAGGAGAACATCTGCCTCAACGATTCGACCTGCCGGCCCTGTACCAGTTAACGCAGTGATATCAACCTTCAACTCTCCGGCCAGACGCCTGGCCGCGGGCGATGATTTCAGCCGTCCAGAAACTGCAGCAACCGAAGGCGCTGAGGGCTTCACTTGAGCGTCCGGTGCCGCTTCAATACTCACTGCAGGCTCGGTCACTGCAATAGTCAATGATGTCTCAGGGATAGCCTCTCCAGCTTCATAGATATAGCCAACCACATCACCTGGTGCAAGGTTAATACCGGTTTCGACGCTGTGACGGACAGTACCGGAGGCATCGGCATCCACATCAAGGTTTATCTTTTCAGTCTCAAGGGCATAAAGAAGCTCCCCCTTTATTACTTCGGCGCCATCTGCAATAAACCACTCTGAAACCATCCCTTCGGTCATGGTCATGCCTACTTTTACCAAATAAATTTCCTTAGGCACATCGGTCCCCTTTTATTGAATGAACAAACCACGTTTAGCTGCCAAATGCATGGCCTTCTTAATATCGACTACTTTTGGTCCTGTTCTGCTCAGCACCAGCTCCACTTTCTGCCCTGCTCCTATGACTCTTTCGCGTTCGCCGTCCAGGGCCAGTATGGCAGGTCCTGTGAACTCGACAGGGCTGGCATAATCAATTCGCTGAATTGATTTCACCTCAACATCAGCAAACAGCCCTGGAGCAATAGGGGCACTGACTACCCTACCACCTGGGCCAAATACCATATGCAGCCCAGCCTCATCCTGCTCGTCAATCGACTCAACAAGCCCGCCCAGACTGGTCATGCCAACGGCCATCGGATCTGCTCGACTCAATACTGCCTGAACCAGAACATCGGCATCCAGTAATGCCCTTGATCCGATAAAAGAATCAGAAGTAAAAACCGCATCAATCAACGCAACGTCATCGGCTTCATTTTCTATTCGTACATCAATAATTTTCGTTTGCGCGGTAACTTCATCCAGCGGCAATGCCTCGCTCGCCAGCAATCCCAGAACACTGCCAGCGACCGTCGCCTCACATATTACAGGGAATACATTATTGGTTCCGGTAGAAAGCGATAGCAGCGTTGCATCTCTCCACCCTTTGACAAATGCGCGGCTTGTTCCATCACCGCCCAGGACCAGAACTGCAGCACAAGGGAGTTCGCTCATTTGCTGGGCGGCCTTAACAGTATCAAAGGCAGTCGCCGATCTGGGACAGGCTATATTGTGTAATCGAACCCCTTTACCAAAGCTCAATTCGGACAAGGCACTGCTGGCTATCGAGTGAGAATCATCCATAAAAGCAATACTCTGAGCACCGGCATTAACGGCACCAACGACAGCGCGCCGGACAATTGCCTGCTTCTCACGATTATCAAATACCGACGCCTTGCCGATTAATCGGCGTATATCCTTTCCAGAAGATGGATTGGCCACAATGCCAATGGTCAGCACGCTTTACATTCCAAGCGTTTTTCGAACTTCCGCAACAATAGAGTCTGCATTGGGAATATAGATTTTCTCCAGCGCCGGACTAAACGGGACTGGGGAAAATGGCGCACCGACTCTGGCGATGGGCGCATCAAGATAATCAAAGGCCTGTTCTTGCAGCTGGGCTACAATTTCTCCCCCAAAACCACCAAACCGGACGGCCTCATGTACAACCAGGCCTCGGTGGGTTTTGCGCAAAGACGCAATAGCAGTATCACTATCAAACGGTTGTATGCTGCGCACATCGATGACCTCAGCATCAATACCCAGTTCCTTTAACGGCGCAACCGCTGCCACTGCCTCGTGTACCATCCTGCCTATCGCAAGGATGGTCAGGTCTTTACCTTCTCTAATGATGTTAGCCTTGCCTATAGGCACTTCATACATTTCTTCGGGTACTTCCGCCTGGAGCGCAAGACTCAGCTTATTAAGGACAACAAACACCGGGTTATCATCCCTTGCAGCGGCAATGATCAAGCCTTTCGCATCGTAGGCATTTGATGGCATAACCACTTTAACCCCCGGCAAATGAGCCAACCAGGCCTCAAGACTCTGTGAGTGCTGCGCCGCAAGATTAACCCCAGCACCCGCCATGGTAAGTACCGTTACGGGTAAAGTGGCACCCCCTCCGAACATGAAGCGCATCTTGGCCATCTGATTGGCGATTTCATCCATACACTCGCCAATAAAGTCCATGAACATCAAATCCAGAATGGGCCTGCACCCGGTTGCTGACGCCCCTACACCCAGGCCAATAATGCCTTTCTCACTAATCGGCGTATCTACGATTCGGTCAGGGCCAAACTCATCAAACAGCCCCTGGTAATAGCCGAACACACTGCCTGCACGACCTACGTCTTCACCTGCAACGAAGGCATTGTCCTGTTCTATCAATACCTGTCTTACGCCTTCAGTGATCGCCGCCACATAGGGAAGTTTCCTTGGTTGATGCTCCTTCGCCTGGCTCATGCTTCTGTCCTCACACTGTATACATCCTCTAACAATTCATGCGCCTCGGGAAAGGGGGAATCTTCGGCGAACTGAATGGCTTCTTCAATTTCCGCATTGACGCCTGCATAGATAGCATCGATACTTTTCTGTGTAACAACACCGAGCTCAAGCAGGCGAGCTTCAAATGCAATAATCGCATCCCGTTTTTTCCAGGTCTCCAATTCTTCATCAGTCCGGTAGGTCAAACCCATACCACGAACCCCTACATGGTCGTAAAACCGATAGGTCTTACATTCAATTAGGGTCGGGCCCTCGCCTGCACGGGCTCTTTTTAGCGCTGCTTCAACCGCTTCATAAACAGCAATAACATCCATTCCATCGACCACAATACCAGGCATGCCATAACCAGCTGCTCTATCAGCCACATCGACCACGGCCTGATGATTTGCCTGCGGGGTATATTCTCCATAACCGTTATTTTCACAAACAAACAAACACGGCAATTTAAACACGGCAGCCATATTCGCTGCCTCATGAAAACTACCCTCATTAGAAGCACCATCACCAAAAAAAGCCACCGCGACCTGTTTCGTCTTCCTGAATTTATTTGAAAATGCGGCCCCCATGGCGATGGGTGGGCCACCACCGACAATCCCATTGGCGCCGAGCATACCCAGCTCCATATTTGAAATATGCATACTGCCGCCCTTACCCCGACAATATCCCGTTGCCTTTCCATAGAGTTCAGCAAACATTTTCGAAAACTCACCACCTTTAGCAATTAAATGACCATGCCCTCTATGCGTGCTGGTGATCTGATCCTTTACTGAAAGGTGTTGCATTACACCTGAGGCAACCGCTTCCTGACCCACATAAAGATGCAACGCACCCGGTATCTTGCCATTTTCCATCATCTTGCCGGCTTCTTCCTCAAACCGACGGATACGAACCATGCGTAAATGAAGTTCCTTGAGAATCTTATTAGATATTTTTTTTGCCACAATTTTTTCCCGTTTCTCTTACTGAATCAATAATTTGTCATGCATTGCTGATTCTCTGAAAATGCCCACTGACAATCCCATCTAGCCGCAAAAAACCTTCCCCTCGCCGGTCTGCATCCCGACTCTCTGCTGGCGTGTTCAGCTGCCGGGATGACCAATGACAACACCGCAAACCTTTGGATCCTAATCAATCGGATCATGCGCCAAACGTTAAAAACAGTCAACATTGACTGTTTAACGGCGAGTGACCAACTGACTCTATGATCAGCTTAATGATCAGCGGGCAAAGGAATCACTGTACCCGACATATCTCCCTTGCCTTCGTCATTGTAAAGCACGTGATACTGGCGACTGGAAAAGCGCCACCGACCATCTTTTTTTAGATATGCATCGTTATAGGTGCCAATATTAAATCGACCCGTAGGGTCTCCTTTTGAGCGGAGATGTTCGCAAAGATACCAGCGCCCCGTTGCCTTATTCCCATCAATTTTAACAACACCCTGATAAACCAGTTGGGCCACAAATTCAAAACTCGACATTGCCTGAACCCACAATCCAACTATCTGGGACTTACCTTCTACCGTTGCCATGGGTAAGGACCACTCGGCATTTTCAGTCCAGGTATCAGCCCACTGCTCCTCATCTACCCGATTTACCGCATCAGCGTACAAGCTAACCAGTTCTCGAATCGCTAATTCATCCTCCACAGTATTACCCATCAGTCACCTCCGTAAAAAAATCCGCTCGCGCTGTCCCGGTTTCATCATAAACCGGCTCCGCCAGTTCAATTCGGTATTTCAAGACATCTGCCCCTTTGATGCCAAACTGGGCCAGCGCGACGCGCATATCCTGATACCAGTGGTTGTTAAAATGATTCTGCAGGGATGCTGTATCAACCCACCTCTCAAAAACACGAATCCTACCTGCAACCAAAGGATCAGGGCACCAGTCATAATCCAGGATTCCCTCCTGACTTAAAGCGCCTTCAATGAGTGGTTTCGCCGCTGCCATCGCCGCTTCCATCTGTTCTGGATCGATATCCACGGTACCGGATATAATTATTTTCATCGTTACGTTTTCCCTTTTTCGACACCACTAAGTTGGTGCGTTTCTTTTATTGCGGACTCTCTATCAATACCTTCTACATCCCTGAACATCTCTTTTAAAGCGGATTTCAACCAGGTTATCACTTGCTCTGCGATTTCTTCTCTCTTGGCTTCACCCACGATTGCACGATCCATAGCCATGCCTTCCAACAAAAAAACAGTTATCCGGTTCGCCATCCTAAATTTTTCAGATAATGCAAAATCGGGGAAAATACCAACTGCCATACTGTGCCAGGATCTTTGATATTCCAGGGTTGCAGGCCCAAGTACAGACTTCAATTCAGCATCCGTTCGAGCAGCTAATTGCAGCTCACAGAAGATAGTAAATAATGGCGATTTGAGCTGTCCCCAGAAAGAATCGATACCTTCCCCCAGTTGACTGTACTTGGCATCAAAATTGATCCGGGTCAGTTGCTCGTGAAACAGCTCCAGGCGTTTTTTGTGAAGGAATAGAACTGCAGCGTGAATCAAATCTGATCTCTGAGGAAAGTGGTGAAGCATGGCACCTCTGGAAACACCGGCTTTAGAAGCGACTTTCTCTGTCGTGGTATTGTTATATCCAAGCGTCAGAAAACAATCTAGCGTCGCCTCTAAAATCAGCGTTTTAGTATTTTCACTTTTAGTCTTCTGCCAAGACTTTTTCCCATCGGTTGTTTGCATATCTCTACTCATTGAACTTGACACCCAACAGTGCTACCTGTATTAAAACCTGAGATACTAACGCAGTTAACAAAGTCAGTCACTTCTACTATGACTATACCCAGAGTTCTTCTAATTACCAAAGGACATCCATTTTCTCGAGAACCTTTTTTTGAACTGTTTGATCAACTAGAGGTCGATTACACCCATGTAGAACAACCAGTCGCCTGGCACCTGCTGAGAAAAGATGTCATGGCCGATTTTGACTGTGCCGTTTTTTATGACATGCCCGGCATTGAATTTTTACCAGGTGGCCCGGATTTCTCCCAGCCAGACACCCTGTTCAAATCCCAGTTCCTGGATCTGCTGGCTTCAGGCAAAGGCATGTTATTTCTGCACCATGCTATCGCTGGCTGGCCAGGCTGGCCCGAATACGCAAATATAATCGGCGGAAGATTTCTTTATTTGCCCGATTCTTTGAGGGGGGAAAAAGTTCTGGACAGCGGTTATAGACATCACGTGACCCATGACGTACAAGTCCTTGATCCCGAGCATCCCATCCTGCAAGACCTACCAGCAAGCTTTTCATTACAGGATGAGCTCTATTTGTTTGAAGTATTTGAACAGGATGTTGTGCCATTACTAAGCAGTAATTACGAATTTACCTCAGACAATTTTTATTCTGCGGCAAAAGCGGTCAAAGAAGGCAAAATGAATTCTAACCAGGACTGGTCACATCCGCCAGGAAGTAACCTGATCGGATGGGTTAAACGTTACTCGAACAGCCCAATCACCTATCTGCAGCCGGGTGATGACCCGGTTACCTGGCAGAACCCGAATTTTATTACGCTGCTGAAAAACGCGGTCCACTGGACGGCCAGCAACGCTGCTATAACCTGGGCACAGAAATCCTAGCGCACAGATACTAAGCATAGACACTAGGCACAGACACTAGGCACAGATACTAGGCATAGACACTAGGCACAGATACTAAGCACAGGTACTAGGCACAGATACTAGGCACAGATCCTAGGCACAGATACTAGGCACAGATACTAGGCACAGATACTAGGCACAGATCCTAGGCACAGATACTAAGCATAGACACTGAGCAGAGACACTGAGCCAAAAGCGACACTGGGCTGAGCTTCAGGGATCGCAAGCCACCAGGGTCTTGCCCAGGTTTTCACCCTTGAACATGCCAATCAACGCACTGGGTAGGTTTTCAAAACCATCAACAACGTATGTCTGATACTGAATGCTGCCATCATCCACCCACTGCCTGAGTTGATCGGTAGCTTCTTCAAACCGATCAACATAATCCACCACAATAAAGCCTTCCATGCGCGCCCTTCGATAGACCAGGTTAAAATAATTCTTCGGGCCGGGAATGGGGCCCTCCAGGTTATATCGAGAGATACCACCACAGATCACCACCCGGGCATTCATCGCCAATCGCGCTAAACACAGATCAAGAATCTCACCACCGACGTTATCGAAATAAACGTCAATTCCTGACGGACATAATTCGGTCAGTTTTTCTCCTACATTTTCAGTCTTATAATTAATTGTCCCGTCCAGACCGAGCTCCTGCAAAAATGCACACTTTAAGTCACTGCCTGCCAGGCCAATCACTGTGCAACCTTTAAGTTTGGCAATCTGTGCCGCAATAATGCCGGTTGCACCAGCGGCACCACTCACCACAACCGTCTGGCCCTGCCGGGGCTGACCAAGCTCGAGCAGACCAAAATAGGCTGTCATGCCGGTACCACCATAAACTGAAATGGCCGCAAGCGGGTCTTCGCCTGGCGCAAATTTCCTAACGCCCAGAGCCTGGGGATCCAGGCGCTTATAGTCCTGCATACCGAAAGAGCCCAGAACCAGATCGCCCATTGCAAAATCCGGATGTTCAGACTCGACTACCTGAGCAATACCACTGGCCCTCATTACATCACCTAAGTTTAAGGGTGCCGCGTAATCGGCTCTATTTTCCATTTGCCCGCGCATGGAAGGATCGAGAGATATGTATTTCGTTCGCACCAGGATCTGCCCCGAATCGCAAACAGGAATTGCTGTTTCCTGGTACGAAAAATCACTTTCTTTAACCCAGCCTCTGGGCCTCGCTGCTAACAAGAATTGCCTATTCATGTTTTTACCCCTGTAATTCGTCGATTTGATTGCCTTTCCTGAAAAACAGTCTTGACTGACTCTTTTCCCTTCCCTAGTCTTAACCAACCATCAAAAAAAAACAAACCGGACGTTATATGGGATTACATCAGGGCCTAACAGCCATTGTTACTGGCGCTGCCAGCGGCATTGGCAGGGCGACCGCCCAACGCCTGCTAGAAGAAGGCGCTTTCGTATTGTGCGTGGATCAGCACGCAAATGAGGACCTGAGCCATGAGCATGCTGTCAGCATTGTTGTCGATGTTGCCGACAACAATGCTGCAGAAATCGTTACAACTTCGGCAATAGAACATTTCGGCGCTATCGACTTCCTCATCAATAATGCCGGCATGGTCGGTGGTTCTTCCATAGAAACAATGGATATACTGGTCTGGGACCGCGTTATGACAGTCAACCTGCATGCGGTTTTCAAACTCTGCAAGGCCGCCATTCCCGTTATGAAAGCAAGTCAGCGCGGTCGAATAATTAACATCGGCTCGGTTATGTCTACCCTGGCAGGCTCAGCGATGGGCGCCTATACCAGTAGCAAACATGCCATCGCAGGCTTAACTAAAACGCTGGCATTAGAGCTGGGCGAGTATGGTATGACCGCAAACTACATACAGCCTGGTGCAATTATTACTGGAATTACTCAACCTGTTATTGATTCGGACCCGAATTTCAGCGAATTCTGGATCAACAAGTCGCCACTGAAACGGCTTGGCCGGCCCGAGGATATCGCCAATGCGATTAATTTTTTACTATCCGACGACGCTTCCTTTATTACTGGTCATGGACTAGTGGTTGACGGCGGCGTAATAAGACAAGCATGATCTTAAGTAACAACAAAAGGAGTATCTGATGGATTTACAATTAAAAGGACACAATGTACTGATTACCGGCGGCACTAAAGGTATCGGCCGGGCAATCGCCGAGACGCTATCCGATGAAGGCTGCAACATTGCCCTATGCGCGCGCAACGCAGATGATGTCGCAGCGGCTCAGGCAAGCATCTCAGCCAAAGGCGTAAAAGTTGTCGCCGAGGCCCTGGATGTCGCTGACGCCGACGCCTTTACTGCCTGGATTGCGCAGGCAGGTGAAACCCTCGGTGGAATCGATGCTTTTGTTTCTAATGTGAGCGGTTCTAATGGCAAAGGAGACGATGGCTGGATATCCCAGTTTAATTACAACATCCTGTCGGCTGTCCATGGCGTTGAGGCCTGCAAGCCTTTTTTTGCAAATTCCAGCAACCCCAGCATTGTCATGATCTCCACCACCGCAGCCTTAGAGCATTTTATGAATGCCGGACCTTACAACGCCATGAAAGCCGGCCTGCTTAACTACTCAGGTGCCTTATCCCAGGAACTGGGCGCAAATGGCGTACGAGTCAACGCCATCAGTCCGGGACCGATATTTATTGAAGGTGGCTCCTGGGACATGATCAAGACAAATATGACTGCATTCTATGATTCCACCCTGGCCCAGATCCCGCTGGGTAGATTGGGAAGTGCCGAGGAAATAGCGGCTCAGGCGGCATTGCTGATCAGCCCACTAGGCGGCTTCACCACAGGAACCAACGTCGTCATCGATGGTGGTATGACCAAACGAATCCAATACTAGCGCGGAGAAACGCATGCCTGAGAATGCAATAAGAGCCTATCTGGTCGCCGCCGGAGATTACCACGATATTGATTATGCGAGATTGGAATTACTGAAACTACTGTCTGAGAATGCGCTTATTCGAACAACAGTAGCCAGTGACTATAGCGACTTGGAAGCGATTAACAATTCTGACTTTCTAATCTCCTATACCTGTAACCTGGTACCAACTGAGCAACAGCAGATTGCGCTTCGCGATTATGTGACTTCAGGGAAGAAATGGTTTGCACTGCATGGCACCAACTCCATCCTTGAATTCCTGCCCAATGGTAAAGTGGACAGCCCAGATAGTGCGCCGGTGTTGATGCAAACACTGGGTAGCCAATTTGTGGCACATCCTCCAATCCAAATGTTCACGGTTAAGGTGTCCGATAATAGCCATCCGCTGGTACAGGGTGTTGGCGAATTTGAAACCGATGATGAACTTTACCTGTGTAAGTTTCACGGAGATATAAAACAGCTGCTACATACGCACTTCACCGGGAAGGCAGACGGCTTTGTCGCGGAGGACTGGCCCGATGATGAACCAAGACCTGTCTACTACATTAATACCGTGGGTACGGGAGAGGTTCTCTATCTAAACCTTGGGCACTGCAGAGGCCACTACGACATGCAGCCGATGCTAGCTTTTTATCCGACCATAGAAAAAGGCTCGTGGGATAAGCCGCAGTATTATGAGCTGCTCAGGCGCGGCCTGGCCTATTGCGCGGGGCTGTCCCGGTGAGCAGGCCGTTTCGCTTCGCTGTTCAGAGTTTTAACGCAGAGTCGGGTGCTGACTGGGCTGACAAGGTTAAACTCGCGGAACAACTCGGTTATAGTGCTTTTCACCTGGCTGATCACATCATCGGCCCGGGCCCTGCACTCACTCGCACTAATCATCCAATACAGGGCCTCGCCGCTGTTCCGGCAATGGCCTATGCAGCTGCGGTCACCAGTACCATTAAGATCGGTTGCCGGGTATTCTGCGTCGATTATCGGCTACCCGTAACTTTGATCAAAGAGGCTATGACCATCGATCTGTTGTCCGCCGGGCGCCTGGAACTGGGCCTTGGCGCCGGCTGGCTTGCAGATGAATATGCGGCTGTGGGCCTGCAAATGGATTCTCCCGGGACCCGCATCAATCGTTTAGAGGACGTCATCGCCGGCGTCAAAGCCTATGCCGACGATGAACCGCTGGATATCGATAATGCGACCGTGTCCTGGCATGAGTTTGATGGTCTGCCAAAACCTGTCAGCAAACCGTATCCGCCCATTATGATCGGTGGTGGTTCACCAAAAATCCTCAAGCTAGCCGGCCGCGAAGCCGACATCGTTAGTTTTAACTTTAATAACAGAGGTGGCGTGATTGGCCCGGATGGCGTTGCTACGTCAACAGCGGCTGAGACTCATCGAAAACTAAACTGGGTAAAAACCGGCGCTGGAGACCGCTTTGACCAGATCGAACTGGAAATCGGCGCCTACTTCACCTTTGTAACGGACCATCCTGAACCCATATTGAGCAATTTTTCACAAATGTTTAATCTTTCTGAAACAGAGATGCAACAGCATCCGCATGCGCTTTTCGGTAGCGAGGACGCCATATGTGAAGAATTAAACCGCCGACGGGAACTGTTCGGAATTTCCTACATTACCGTTGGTGAAGATGCCATGGAATCTTTTGCAGGCATTGTTACCCGATTGTCAGGCCATTAGAGGAAATTGACAAAAATTCTCAAGCGACTAATAATTACCGTCAGTATTGACTGTTTTATCAGGAGAATACCATGCCCAGTCTCAAACATGCGTTAACCGGCGGTATTTATGAACTACAGCCTGATGGCCTGATCAAAGTCACTGAAAATGGCAAGGTGGGACTTTTTCAGGCGGATGGCAGCTATGAATCAGGAGAATTAACCCACGCCGATCTGCATCTACTTGGCTGGCTAGGCGGTAAACAAACCGATCCCATGGCCAATCGTCATGCCCAGGCACTGATCAAGAATAAGAAATAGGAGGATCTGAAAATGGGAACTGACGACAGTCTTGAGATTACCGCGCACTCATCCGGCATCAGCTACCAGGACCTGATAGCCAGCGACAAAGTTCCAGCACCAGATGTACTGAAAATGGTGAACCCCATAGACCTGCCAACCACCAGAGTACCTGTGTCCCAATTTACCACAAGAGAATTTCACGACCTTGAAATGACCAGGCTATGGCCAAAGGTCTGGCAGATGGCTTGTAGAGAGGAAGAAATTCCTCGGGTAGGAGACCATGTCATTTATGAAATCGGTAAATATTCGATTATCGTCATCAGGACAGAAGAAGGCATCAAGGCACACCATAACGCCTGTTTACACCGAGGCAGGCGTTTAAGAGATAGAGATGGTCGGGTTTTGCAGTTCACGTGCCCATTCCACGGCTTCACTTGGAATATAGATGGCAGTTTGAAACATATTCCATCGAGGTGGGATTTCCCGGATATCAAAGATGACGAATTTGGCCTCCCCTCAGCCCAGGTGGGCACCTGGGGTGGTTGGGTTTTTATCAATATGGATGAGAATGCTGAGCCATTAACCGACTTCCTCGGTGTGCTACCAGAACACTTCAAAATCTGGCAACCCGAGAACTGCTATATTCAGGCGCATGTTGCCAAAATCATGGCGACCAACTGGAAGGTAGTGCAAGAGGCCTTCATGGAAGCTTATCATGTCATTATGACGCACCCGCAAATGCTGCCAGGCATAGGTGATGAAAACTCCCAATACGATGTCTGGGGTAATATATCCAGAGCAGTAACACCCAACGGCACGCCCAGCCCGCACCTTAGCTTCACGCCTGATGAACAGGCCATGTTTGATGCCATGTCTGATAGAAGAATGGATGGACCGCCTATTGTTGAGATCCCAGCTGATATGACCGCTCGTGCTACTTCCGCTTCCGGGTCTCGACAAACAGCCAGCGACCTCACCGGCAGGGAAGTATCAGATGCGGAACTGGTCGATAGTATCTATTACACTGTATTCCCCAATTTCCACCCCTGGTCACCGTTTAATCGAATCCAGTATCGATTCAGGCCTTATCAGGACGATCACAGAAAAAGCATCATGGAAGTCTACTTTCTAGCCCCTTTTAAAGGGGAACGACCGACTCCGGCAAAAACGCACTGGCTGACCGAAGAACAGGACTGGACTGATGCTGAAGAACTCGGCATGTTAGCCAGAGTGTTTAATCAGGATTCCATGAACCTGCCAAACGTTCAGATTGGCCTGGAAGCTGCTCAGAACAAAGAAGTGGTCTTCTCCAGATATCAGGAAACCAAGATTCGCCACTTTCATCACCTCCTTAATCAATACGTCAGCCAGGAAGAATAGCTTTACCAGGACGCTTACCAGGACAAATTAGAAAGGGAACATCGATGAGTCTCAAAGGAAAAACGGCCGTTGTAATCGGTGCCTCCGGAACCAATAATTTTGGTGTAGCCATCGCTCGCAAGCTTGCGGAAAATGGCTGCACTGTTGTGGTTTCAGGTCGACGAATCGAACCTTTAAGAGAACTGGCAAGTGAACTGGGAGGTGTGGCAGTTGCCTGCGATATAAGTGATGAGTCCCAGATAAAAAAGCTATTCGAAACCGCCCATGCTGAAACCGGCAGCGTTGATATCGCCGTTAATTCTGCCGGAGGCCTGGCGGCAGCGCCGATTTCCATGTTAACCAAAGAATTAATTCAACCTACTCTTGACGTTAGTTTTACCGGGGCACTGCTGTTCATGCGCTATGCAGCCGAGCACATGGACACTGGCGGTTCAGTCATGACCATTTCGTCTCTGACCGCGCGCCTGCCAGGCCCTGCCCTGGCTGTTTACGCCGCTGCCAGATCAGGCATTGATTTTGCGATTCGTGTCGCAGCGGTTGAATATGGTGCTCAGAAAATTCGCTTTAATTCTATTGCAGCGGGCCTCATCCATACTGACATGACAGATGCCATGTTCCAGGATGATGCTACCAATAAACGATTTATTCCACATATTCCTCTGGCAAGAATGGGTAATCCAAATGATATAGCCGAAACTGCCCTCTGGTTGGCTGACGATGAGAAATCACCCTTCATAACAGGTCAGCTAATTGATGTATCAGGAGGGCAGCACATGGGACGGCTTCCTCAGTAGTCATCCACCTTCCAAGTAAAGACGGCTTGGCGCAGGAACCTCATCAAGGGAACGCAAAAAAATGGCAACACTATTAGCGCATATAGAAATAAAAGTGGGTCAGGAAGCCACCTTCGAGGAGATCATGGCAGACATGGTAGAACGCACCCTGAAGGAAGAACTGGGCGTGTTACGCTATGAATACTATAAAGGCCAGCAGGAGAATTTTTACTATTGCCTTCTTTCCTTTTCTGACAAATGGGCCTTCTACCAGCACCAGAATTCAGATCATCATGAAGGCCATGATTTTGGCTCTGTTATAAAATCCATACGGCTCGAATATCTGGACCCGGTTTCAGATGCTAACCCACTTAATCCAACCGTTGATGCCCCTCTAACTGCTGATATGGACGAGCAAATGCACCGTGCGCAGATACTCTATCCCATAGACATCGCTAATTGGTGGCAAAAACGCAGATAGGTACAGATAGGTAAAGCAAGTCGTAACACCCACATTATTCATATATCACAGGAAAATCAGCTATGTCACCAGAACAGATCGTTACAGACTTTATTAACAACTGGAACCGTATGGACTGGCAGGCAGTGTCAGAGGCACTGCACGAGAACGTGGTATACCACAACATTCCCATGGAAAAAATTGAAGGTAAAGCTGCTGCTACAGCAATGATTACCGCTATGCAACCACAGGCTGTCGACTGGATCATGGTGAACATCGCCAGTAACGGAAACGTGGTACTCACTGAAAGAATCGATAATTTCACCCTGGCTAACGGCAAACCGTTATCCCTTCCAGTCATGGGTACTTTCGAGATCAAAGACAATAAAATCATACACTGGCGGGACTATTTTGACTTAAATACGTTCACCGCCCAGATGGCTTGACCCGGCGCATAAATCAAGCGCTTGATAATTGGAACGAAGATACTAAGCAAAGAGACTGAGCAAAGACACGGTGCAAAGACACGGTGCAAAGACACGGTGCAAAGACACTGGGCAAAGAAACTAGGCAAAGAAACTAGGCAGAGAAACTAGGCAGAGAAACTGAGCGAAGAAACTGGGCAGAGAAACTGAGCGAAGAAACTGGGCAGAGAAATTGGGCAGAGAAACCCTGCAACCTGACTGAATTACCAGTCAGCGAACATTGCCAGTGCCAACGTGTTCTATCTTTCGCATAGTCCCCTTTTCTGGATCGAATACTCGCCGAGACTCCGTACTCATATCTACACCCGTGACGCGAACAAATTTTGCATTGTCAGGGTACTGAATTGAATGGATCTCTCCTGCATCGAATAGCCCTGCCTGTCCCGGCTCCAGACGAAACCGCCTAACTGGCTCGATCTTGTCATCGTCATTGTCAGCCACAGACCAGATGGTCATATCTGTGTATTTGACTGCCTGTCCATAGACAGCCCACGAGCCACCATGGTCATGCGGGGGCGATGTACGCGACTCAGCCATATTGTAAGTCAGCACGCAGAACTTGAGATTCGAATCCTCAAAAATCTGGTTCACGCCAGGGTCGCAATCAGGGCCTACATAAGTCGAGCAGAAAGTGGGGTCGTTCAACAGTAACTCGAGTTTCTGTCTGACGCTTTCTCTTCCATCATGATCATCGTTTTGCAGCAGAATTGCACGGGTTTGGTCACAGAAATCATCTAACGAATAGCTCATATTAAAAGCTCCATATTAAACGCTCCACATTAAAGCCACGAATTATGCAGCTTGAGGCAGCGCATCGCAAATGCAGGCAAAGCCAGAAAATCCAGCAAATCCAGATTCCAGTCAGAAAGTACGAAACTGGGTTGTCGCATCACGTTCGATCTGCTCAACAAGCGCGACTTCCCAACTGAGATAATCACGCATGAATTTCTCCTGAGCACCTCGATGCTCATAAGGTTTATACCAGACGTCGTCAATCTCACCTATGATGTGGGCCAGGCCCGACTCTGTGGCACGATCCTGTGCAAGCCAGCGCTCCGTTCCTCCAATAAGAGCTTGTACATCCAGGGCATCATCCAATGCCCGAGCCTCTTTCAGTGCCATTCTGGCTAACAGGTCGTCTGTTGATGTAAGCACAATGCGTCTGGGTTTCGAAAGACTGGATATAGCCTCGTGCAGACGCGCTCGCACACACCATATGGCCCCCGGAATGTGGTGCTGCTCATAGTCATTACTCAGCCCAAGGTCGATAACGGTGACATCTTCGAGGGTAGCTGCGAGCGCGTCAGTGGTGATATTTGCCACACCGATATCGCCCAGCACTTCTGGTTGACGGCTGCCGGATTCCAACCTGCCAGAACCCGTGCCACCTTCGAGCACGCATACGTTCTGCCAGCCCATCTGAATGAGCCAGGAGGCTGTCATGACAGCACGCACACCAACGTCATCGGCCAGCACAAGGCAGGCGTTCTTCACGGCAACGTACTCATCAGTCGCCTGCACCAGCTGACCGCCTGGCGCGTTACGATAGCCTGGCAGATGACCGCTAAGGTATTCTGCCGGTGAACGAACATCGAGCAGATAGGTTGTCCGTTTTACATCCTGCAGCCATCGCTCGACTGCGTCCGGTGTTATCTTGGGCACACCGAAACGCGTCGCCACTCTGTCTGCAGCAGCCAGCGCTTTGCCCATGCCCGAGCCGCTTGGCTTTGCCGCCTCCCGCGTGGAACCGTGCTCCAACTCGTAGCCGGCCAGATGCCAGCCCATAGTGCCGTCCTTCAGTGCGGCGACCTTATTGGCAATGCCCGCATTGATCAAGCTTTGCGCACCGATGATTGAACGCGTCCTGCCGGCACAGTTCACCACTACGAAGGTTTCCGGATCAGGCGCAACATCATGAATGCGATAGGCCAGTTCCGCACCGGGCATATCGGTGGCAGAAGGGATGTTCATGCGGTGGTACTCTTCAAACGGTCGAGAATCGACAATTACCATATCGATGCCTTCATCAAGCATTGCTTTCACTTCGGCAGCAGCCAGACGCGGTGTATCGTAATGGTGCTCAACGAACTCACCGAACGCCTTGCTCGGAACATTGACACCAGAGAAGAGTTCCAGATTCGCTGATTGCCAAGCCTCCACGCCACCCTCCAGCAAAGCGACGTTGGTGTATCCGAGATCGGTCAGGCGACCAATGGCCCGACTGCCGAAATCGTCCACGGCTGAATCGTCGACAATCACCATGCGAGTGTCCTTGCGCGGTACCCTGTCGGCAACCAGCAGTTCGAGGTGACTTAGCGGAATACAGACCGCAAACAACAGGTGCGCTTCCGAAAACCTTCCTTGTTCACGCACGTCTATCAGCGCGAGTTCATCCTCGTCCTGGAGCAAGCGTCTGAGATCTAAAGGTAAAATTTTATCCATGGGTCCTCCCGTAAGGTCCAGTTAATACCGAATTCCCAGCGTCCGTATACCGCCTGCTCGGAACAGCTTTAGCCACGATCCAGGAGCCTGAGCGACTGTCTTGATACCCAGGCCGTCGATCCGGCAATGTCCATGTCAGCTTGAATCGCATCCCAATAGAGCTGAATTCGCAGTTACTTTATCATCCTGACCCTGGGAGTATCATGTCCTTTAGCAATGTCACTGTTAAACTTTTCTGAACCCACGACCAAGGCGACGTTTATTTCTAACAATACCGGGCAGTTCAAAATAGACCAAAGACACCAGAAATTGCAGGCAATGTTTTTCGACCAGACCTCCCTAAATAGCTAAAGACCTGATACATTAAACAATCAATTATGATTGTTTTTAAGCTTAAGCCATAAACATGCATAACTTAACTTGGGAATTAAATCTAAAAACTAAACTTAAATAAAAAATGATGTATCTGGATTTCAACCCAAGTCATGCTTCACCAGCAGGCTGCACTTATTTTCGCAGGCAATTTATACTGAGGCAGTCAAGCAGGACCCGAACTACAGAACCACTGGCTGGAATTAAATCACCTCTGGCAATGGAAAATAAATATGACCATCGAGACTCATAAGACATTCTGCCGTTTCTGCCACGCCTACTGCGCAATCGAAGTTGATGTGGAGGGCGATGTACCTGTGGCTGTCAGGGGTGATACTGATGACCCGATTTATGGCGGTTACACTTGCATCAAAGGCAGGCAACTACCCGCTCAGTACGCGACTCCCAAGCGTGTCCGAAATACCCTCAAGCGTCAGCCTGATGGTGAATTCGCTGTCATTGACATTGATGATGCAATGGACGAAATCGCTAAAAAAATTAACCACCTTATCGATCAGTATGGACCTAGATCTGTGGCAACCTATATAGGCTCCTACGGCTATCAGAATTCTGCAGCCTTACATCTGGCCAAAGCCTGGCATGCCAGTGTGGGCTCAACCTCGTATTATACATCGGTCACTATCGATCAACCTGCAAGGCGTATCGCTGCTTCTCAATTCGGCACCTGGGGCGGTGGCACACACGCATTCACAGATGCCGATGTGTGCATGATGATCGGCAACAATCCTGTGGTTTCTCAGTACACGCCCTTTGGTGGACCGCCGCCTTTTAGCCCTTACGCCAGATTAAGGGCAGAAATGAAAAAGGGTATGAAGGTCATTGTCATTGACCCGCGGAAAACGGAGGTGGCGAATCGAGCCACACTGTATCTACAGATTAATCCTGCCGAGGACCCGACACTACTGGCTGCATTCATTAATTTTATATTCAAAGAAGAACTGTACGACCAGACATTTTGTTCCCATTACCTCCAGGACATAGAGCAGCTCAGGCAGTTAGTTGCGCCCTTTACCCCTGAATACGCAGCAGCCAGGTGTGATATTGCCGTGGACGATGTGATCAATGCCGCGCGAATATTTGCAACAGCAAAAAGAGGCGTTGCAGTCACAGGCACAGGTCCCAATATGGCACCGCGAGCGATTCTTACCGAACATCTGGTGTTATGCCTGAATTATATCTGCGGCAGGGTTAATAAAATGGGCGAAAGGGTGCCCAACCCGGGCTTACTCCAACCACCTAGACCAAGACGTGCAGAAGTTAAGGGTGCTCAACCTGCTTTTCACCATGGCCCGAAAGCGCGTGTTCGCGACCTGGGACAAATCATAGGAGAAATGCCAACAGCAACGTTAAACGATGAAATCCTTATGGAGGGGGAAGGCCAGATAAAAGCCCTGATCTGCCTCGGGGGTAACCCCATGGTGGCATTCCCGGATCAGGACAAAACCAAACGAGCAATGGAAAAGTTAGATCTTCTGGTTTGTGTCGATCTCTATAAATCAGCTACTGCAAAAGTTGCCGATTATATTATTGCCCCGACTCTGAGCCTGGAACGGGACGATATTACCATGCTCACCGATACCTGGTATGACCAGCCCTACTCCCACTATACCCGTGCAATCCTGCCGAAAAATGACCAGAGTCGAGAAGAGTGGGAAATTTATTGGGAACTTTCGAATCGCTCAGGGATTCCGATGGACCTTGCCGGCGGACAATTATCTACAGAACGCCGACCCAGCAAATACGAAGTCCTTGAAATGTTAACGCCCGGGTCTCGAATCCCTTTAAAAGAAATTGCCAGCAAGGGCAAAGGGGCTATTTTTGATGAAGTTCAGGTCATTGTTGAACCTGGCCGGGAAGACCACGGAGCATTGTTACAGTTAATGCCCGAGGGAATTTCCGAACAACTGGCCGAAGTAGCCAGGGAAACCTATTGGCAAACCGGAAAAATCATGGATGCCGGACAGGAATACACTCACCTTCTGATCAGCCGACGATTGAAACACGTTTTTAATTCATCCGGGCAGCAACTCGAACCACTACAGAAAAAAGGCACAACTAATCCTGCTTATATGAATCCTGAAGATCTTGAATCCCTGGGCCTGAACTCGGGCGACCTGATAGAAGTTCAGGCAGCTGCGGGTTCCCTGGTTGGCGTCGTTGAAGGCGCTAAAGATGTGAAATCGGGTGTTATTTCCATGGCACACGCCTGGGGCGATATTCCGGACAATTTTGGAGATGTCAGGAACAAAGGGGCCAGCACAAACCGCCTGGTTGACGACGATAGAACTTTCGACAAAATATCCGGAATGCCGCGCATGAGTGCGATTCCAGTCAACGTAAGATATGTCCCTGAGGAAGTAGCCTGAGATGACCGTTTTTGCCAGTGAACTAGCCGAGCGTCGACCCAAGGAAATCGCCTTAACAGATCCACTGCAGGCACTAACCTGGCACCAGGTCGATAACATCCTGAATCGTGCAGCAAACGCGCTACAACATCTGGACCTGGGAGAAGACCAGAGAATTGCAGTATTCGCAGAGAATGCTGTTGAAACAGCCCTGGCTAATTTAGCCGGTCTCATCAGTGGCGCGTCGGTGGTGCCTGTCAACTTCCACCTCAGTGCGGAAGAAGTCGCCTATATTCTCAATGATTCCAAGGCAAAACTGGTCTTTGTGGGACCGGAAACCTGCGCTAGAGGCCTGCAGGCAGCTGAGTTGTCTGGTGTCCATACTGTAATTGGATGGCGCTGCCAGCAAAATGAACAACCCGTGGACTGGCAAACCTGGCTTGCGCAAAGCTCAGATAAAGAACCGGATACCAGCCTTAAACCGAGGCCCAATTTACTTTATACCTCCGGGACCACTGGCAGGCCAAAAGGGACCCATTTACCCCCTACGATGTTTGCCGGCGGAGACACAATAGCCGAGCATCTGAACAACCTTAAGGCTAATCCCCTGGCAGATAAGGGCCCCCACCTGGTGGTTGGCCCCATGTACCATACTGGCCCGCTCAGTGGTGCGCGCCTGCTTGCAGCGGGAACGCCATCAGTGATACTGACTAAGTTCGATGCCGAAAAAACCCTCGATGCCATCGCCACTTACCAAACCACTTCCACCGTCATGGTGCCCACACATTTCATACGATTACTGGCGCTGCCCGAGGCTACCAGACAAAAATACAACGTTTCCTCAATGATCAGGGTCAGTCACACGGGCTCGAAATGCCCTGTAGACATCAAGCAAGCCATGATTAACTGGTGGGGACCGGTATTTTTAGATGCCTATGGTGCGAGTGAGGTCGGTACTACCTGCATGATCACTTCACAGGAGTGGCTGAACCATCCAGGATCGGTTGGCAAATCCATACCCCCGTTCACCGCTATTATTGTTGATGAAGATGGCAACGAACTGCCGGCTAATACAGAAGGGAAACTGTATTTCAAGGATGCTACTGGACGAGGTGTTGTTTATCACAATGATCCAGAGAAATCCGCGGCGGCACATATTGCACCCGGGGTCTTTACCCTGGGTGAAATCGCCTATATGGACGAACAAGGCTACGTTTATATCACAGACAGATTCAGTGACATGATCGTTTCAGGGGGCGTTAATATTTATCCGGCAGAGGCGGAACAGGTACTGTTGCAGCATCCCCATGTGCTTGATGTCGCCTGTATCAGCATTCCTCACCCAGAAATGGGAGAAGAATTAAAGGCATTGGTTATCCCCAATAACGACGCAAAAACAGCAGACGCAAACGAGATCATAAGCTTCTGCAGGGACAGACTCTCTCACTTTAAATGCCCCAGGAGTCTCGACTTCGTTAGGGATCTGGGTCGAAACACCATGGGGAAAATCAATAAACGTAAACTGCGAGCCCCTTACTGGGAGGCCCAGACGTCATGATAGAGCAGCACATCATGTTCATCCGGCACGGTGAAACTGTAGCAAATCAGGAACACATCGCCCATGGGCAAAGTGATTCTTTGCTCAATGACAGAGGTCAGGAACAAGCCAGGTCGATCGGTAAGCGATTGCTTAACTGGCCTATCCCATACCACAGGATCGTTAGCAGCCCACTGTCTCGTGCTCTAAATACAGCCGAATTGATCAACCAGGCGCTGAATTTACCGCTGAACACTGACCCGGGGCTTATTGAATGCGATCTTGGCGACTGGGAAGGGATAAGTTATGAGGAACTGGGAAAACACCGATATGCAGAACGATCCATTGCCGATGATCACTTCGCTGAACACAATGGTGAATCGCCAGCTGTCATCTCAGCAAGGCTGAGTCGCACCATCGATCGTTTACGACGCCTTCATCCTACAGATAACATTGTACTGGTTAGTCATGGCGCGGCTATCTGTCACGCGATTGCTGCACTGGTCGGCAGTAAACCTTTATTTGGTTACCAGTATCTCATGCACAATGCTGCTCTGAGCGAACTGAAACTCAGCCCGGAACCTGAAATCATAAGGTTGAATGACTACCAGCACCTACCCTCACATTTGCAATCCGTAAATAAGCGCCAGGCTCAATCCCAAAATGTCTGATTTCCCTACCTGTGCGGATGAGCTGACCCTTAGCTGGCTACAGAACCAGCTAAGTCAGGCATTCCCGAACAGTACGCTGGAAGGATTTTCTCTGGAAACTATTGGTGTTGGACAGGGCTTCATGGGCCAGCTGGTTCGAATACAACTGGATTTTCAGGAACACCGACCCGACCTGCCAGATACCATCATTGCAAAGTTTGCATCAGCCAAGCTTGAGACCAGAGAACTGGCGGCAAAGATGAATTACTATGGCAGGGAGATCGGCTTCTATCAGGACTTCCATTCGCAAGCCGGTATCCCTATTCCAAAATCCTTTGCCATTCATTACGATGCAGCCAACAGTCACTTTGTACTGCTCCTTGAAGACCTCGCGCCGGCAACAATCACAGATCAGGTTGAAGGGAACTCAGAGGCCGAATCGGAGCAGGTTATCATTGCATTTGCCAGATTTCACAGTCACTGGTGGAACAGCCCGGCCTTACTCACAACTTCATGGGCCGAGTCGATAACAAATGCCAGGCCAATCTCAGATACCCTTGAACTTTTTATGAACAGCATGCGGCAAGCAGAACAAACCCAGCGTTTTGCTGCCTATCCAGAAATGCAGCGTCTTATCCCCCTGCTGATACCTCTTTTTCGAATGGAACCACCACAGCCATTTCCCTTTACACTGGTGCATGGTGATCTCAGGAGCGACAACATATTCTTTCCCAGAAACTCAAGAGGTCATTTTAAGGTCATTGACTGGCAGACCACGGGCATCGGTCAACCCATGACAGATATAGCTCGCTGGTTGACACAAAGCATCTCCATAGAACAGAGACGAAAGACCGAGCACACGCTGTTACAACTGTACCATCGACAGTTAGTTGCCAATGGCATCAACAATTACAGTTATAAATCCATGCTCAACGAGTACAAACTGAACCTGGTTGTCACCCTGTTAATGTTTTCCATGAGCATGGATGATATCGATCAAAGTTCTGACCGTGCAGCACCGCTGTTCCATGTTATGTATTCGCGCCTTGATGCCGCACTGGTCGACTGGGAAGTTGAAAAACCTGGATAAAAACCAAATTAGCGAGGCCTAAAACACCATGAACAATCCTAAGGACAATTCCCTGGATAACATCAATCCATTTGATCCCGAAGTGCTGGCATGTCCTTACGATTTTAATCGTGCCCTGCGCGAACTCAGTTCTGTTTATTTGTGCCCCCATACAGGTGTTTATTTCGTCTCCAACTACGACCTTGTAGTAACAGTCGCTAAGGACGAAAAACGCTTTTCTAACCAGTTCTCCATGATTCAAAGCGGGGTGCAAGCCGCACCAGATCCTGAAATGGCCGCCATTTTAGCTAAAGGCTGGCCTCGCGTTGACACTATGTTAACTGCTGACCCACCTAAACAGAGACGCTATCGCTCCCTTTGCCAGAAACCTTTCTCAGTGAGCAGCGTAGCAAAGCTCCAGCCCTACATCAGTGAGGTTGCCAATGACTTAATAGATCAAATTATCGACGCGGGAAAGTGTAACTGGATGGAAGCATTCGCGGTTCCCATGCCGGTTCGCATGATTGCCTACATCCTCGGCGTACCTATTTCCGATATGGACCTATTCAAGCAATGGTCTGATGCCAATGTGGCTTCTTTTTCGGTTGGTCAAACTCGCGAGGAAGCGCTCCGTAATGCGGAGCTGGTTATTGAATTTCAGCACTATTTCGCAGACAAAATCGAGGCCAGAAAAATAAAACCAACCGACGATGTGCTATCGGACATTGTCAATTCAAGTGCCGATGGGGAAAAGCCCATGGACATGGCTGAATGCCTGTCGGTGATCTCCCAGCTACTGGTAGCGGGTAACGAGACGACCACCAGCACATTTGCCGAGGGCATGTACCTGTTGGCGAGAAACCCAGACCAGCTCAGGCTGGTACAGCAGCAGCCGGAGCTTATACCCAATATGGTTGAGGAAATGTTGCGCTTATCTACCCCCACAACACAAATGTGGCGAATCTGCCTGGAAGATACCCACCTGGCAGGTGTTGATATTCCGAAAGGCGCTACCATGATGATCAAATTCGGCTCAGCAAACAGAGACAGCGATCAATTTCAACAACCAGATGATTTCGATGTCACCAGGGAAAACCTCAAAAGTCAGATTGCCTTTGGGCAGGGTGTACACCATTGTCTTGGTGCGCCTCTGGCAAGGCAGGAACTGATCCTGGGTTTCCAGAATATTCTCAGGCGAATAACCAATATCCGCTTACCGCAAGGTGAACCAGAACTGGCTTTCCATCCCAGTCTGCTGTTACATGGGCCCATCGACCTGAATATTGAATTTGATAAATGTGAGTAACTTATGGATACCGTCGACAGTCGTGAAAACTGGAAGTTAATCGATCACCTGCTGGAAACCGAACAAGATCCCTGGCGAATCCAGATGCTCAGCCAGCTCAGGCAGCATATGCAGGCGGAATGCGGCGGCGCCCTGGAGGAACTTATGTCAACTATGGTTGCTGAACCCGTTTTTCATAACTGGTCCGGAACAACAGACTCAGGAGCAAAAGGTTCTAACGACTTAAAGGCATTTTACAGTGGCTTGATCAGTTCCGGATCAAATCGATTTCAGTATGCCATTGAGCGCATTGTCATTGGCGACGATACACTGGTAACCGAAGGGGAAATACAAATACCTTTTTCTGGGGCTATGCTTCAGACCATGGGAAGAACTGATGCACAAGCGCAATGCTTCTATGCAACTAAAGGCCGAACTGTCACCTTCTGGCCCTTCTCTGAGGACGGCAAGATTATTGGTGAAGACATCTACTCAAGCACCACCGAACTGCAGGAGGCGGTAGAGGTTAATCTTAACCCTTATATTTTTGGAGAATCAATTTGATGAAAGCCGCCGTTTTTCATGGTCCGGGCAAAGCACTCACGATAGAGCAGGTAGCGGAGCCATCTCCCAGCAAAACAGAAATGCTGGTCAAAGTCAGTCACTGTGGAATCTGTGGCACCGACATACATGCATCTCGTGAAGGACCATTCATGGCCCCACCTGAAACGATCTTCGGGCACGAATTCTCCGGAGAAATTGTTGCTATCGGCAAAGACCTGGTAGGCAAAAATTTTACCATTGGCGACAGGGTTACATCACTACCCTTTATCGAAGACAAAACCATTGGCCTGGGCCAGATAACCGGCGCCTATAGCGAGTATGTCAAAGTCGGATACGATCTTGTTGTCAAACTCCCGGAGGAAATCAGCGACAGTGATGGCGCGTTGGTTGAACCCCTCGCTGTCGGTTTACATTCTGTCAAGCAGGCGGGCTCTGTGGCGGGCAAAGACATTCTGATCATAGGCGCAGGACCCATAGGCCTTACCTGTGCGCTCTGGTGTCGCTTTTTTGGAGCTCGTAAAGTGGTACTCAGTGAAATGTCGCCTGCTCGCCTGGAAATGGCACATACATTAGGATTCAGGCAGTTTGCCGATCCCTCTGGGGATGTCGGCGCGCAGTTTACGCAATTAACAGGTAATGCTCCCGACATTCAATTTGAATGCGTTGGTGCAACCGGACTGATCCAGGAATGTATCACCCGCGCACCTAAAGCCGGCCTGATTATGGGTATTGGCCTATGTGACAACCCGGATACTATCGTACCGCTGCTTGCCTTCAGCAAAGAGCTGACGATTAAATGGGCGGTCGGTTACGACAAGGAAGACTTTGAGTTTACGATTGACATGATGCTGGCGGGAAGAATGAGTGCCACACCAATGGTTACTGATGTGGTTAGTCTCGCAGAAGTTCCCGAGGCTTTTGAAAAGCTGAGAAAGCCCACGAGTCAGTGCAAAGTACTTATCAATCTAGGACTAAATTAGGCAAACCGGTCAAGGCGCTACCATGAGCTTGCCTTTATGCCCACCGGAAAACAGCAGGGTTAACGCTTTCGGGAACTGGTCGATGCCCTCTTCTATATGCTCGGGTAATCGCAGGCTACCTTCCATTACCCACTTGCCCAGATTTTCCTGCATTTCGGGATAATCCTGTTCGAAATAATTCACTGTGAACCCCCCCATCGACGCATTCCGCTCCGCCAGTTTCAGGTAGTTTACGGGACCATTGACTTCGCCAACTCGCTCATATTGGGATATGGCACCACAAATGACTATTCGAGCCCCCGGCCTAATATTTGCCAGTACATCATCCAGGATTTCGCCACCTACATTGTCAAAAAACACGTCAACACCCTCGGGGGCCAATTCCATTAACTGTTCGCTGACATTACCCTGCTTGTAATCTATAGTTGAATCGCAGCCTATTTCTTCTCTCAGAAAACTGCCTTTTTCTTCACCCCCAGCAATTCCTATCACGGTTGCACCCTGCAGTTTTGCAATCTGGCAGGCACAGGAACCAACGGCCCCAGCAGCAGCTGACACCACCACCAGATCATCCTTTTTGACCTTCGCGACCTTCAACATGCCGGCGTAGGCAGTCATGCCAGTGGTTAAACCAAGCACACCCAGGTGGCATCTTGCTGGTAACTGGCTATCATCAATTTTCTGTAACATTACCCCCGGTAGAGCTACCTTTTCCTGCGCGCAGACCGGCCCGAAAACTGCATCTCCCTGGTGCAGGCCTTCAAATCGACTATCCAGGACCCGCGCTGTGCCCAGGGCAATGATCGCGTTACCCAGTTCAGCTGTGCCATGAAAAGCCGCTTCATCAAAAGTGGTTCGGATAAAGGCATCTATGGACAAGTGCTCGATCTGGAGCAGTACCATGCCATCGCCCAATTCGGCAACTTCCTCTTCAACAACACGCATATCCGATTCTTTGAGCTGCCCATCTGGTCTTGCCGCTAAAACTACTTTACGATTCTTCATCAGGGACCTCCGGAAACGCGAATGTTCTGCCCGGTTATCCAGGCTGAAGCCGGGGCCAGCAGAAACAAGGCAGCGGCACCTAAATCTTCTGGTTTGCCTAACCGGCCCGCAGGCAAACGTAGCATACTCTCTAATTTTGGCAGATCTTCATCCTTGAGATTTAAAGCCTGCATCATGATCTCGGTGGGGACAGCACCCGGCATAATACAGTTAACTCGAATTCTCGGTCCAAGTTCCTGGGCAAAGGTCTTGGTGAGCATATTCACACCCGCTTTGGCTGCAGAGTAATGACCACTGCCTGGAATGACATCTTCTGCTGCCAAGGAAGAAATATTCAATATTCGACCCTCATCCATCGTTTCAGCAGCGACTCGGGTACAGTGCCAGACAGCCGTTAAATTCAATGCCAGGGTTCGATCCCACTCTTCTTTATCCAGAAGATGCAGCGGTTTCTGTACCGGAGAGCCGCCTGCATTGTTAACCCACATATGCAATCCACCGGTTTCATCGCAGGCGAATTTCGCCAGCTGATTCACCGAATCCAGATCTGTGACATCCGTTGCACACGCCTTGGCACTACCACCGGCAGCATTTATTTCAGCTGCGACACGCTGAATTTCGTCTACCCGTCGGGCAGCACAGATGACGCTCGCACCTGCTGCTGCCAAAACTTTTGCAATACCTTCGCCGATTCCTCGACCTGCACCCGTGACAACTGCAGTTTGCCCCGTTAAGTTAAATAAATCATTTAGCATATACATCCCCACCTTATTTTTGTTAAGTTGAAAACCGTCAAACTTGACGGTTTAATTAACTCACCATCGAAGCTTCACGTCAAATATGGTTTGATAGTATTTTAAAGGGAGGGAAGAATGTCCAGGTCAAAGCTCATTGAAATTGCAAAGGCTAATCTGGCCCATGCCAGAGCCGGTACAATCAATCAAACTGAAAACATCTACCAGGTGCCTGCCGAGCACTACTTCGACCATGATCGCTGGCAACAGGAAATGAAACAGATATTCAAAAGAGTACCCCTGCTGATGGCAACGACGGCGGAACTACCTGCCTCTGGTGATTGGAAAGCGCTGACAGCCGCAAATGTACCCATCCTGCTGAGTCGAACAGAAAGTGGCGAGGTGAAAGCTTTCTTTAACATGTGCAGTCACCGTGGTGCCCAGATCATGCCCGAAGGCAGAGGCAATTCGCACCGCTTTACCTGCCCCTATCACGCCTGGTCATACAATAGTGAAGGTGAACTCACTTCCATCTATTCTAACAAGGATTTTGGTGACCTGGATAAGCAGTGCCATAGCCTGACAGAGTTACCCTGCCTGGAAAGAGCAGGCCTCATATGGGTCACTCTGAATCGTAATACGACGCTTTCCATTGAGGATTTCTTATGCAACTACGATGAAATGCTTGGACAGTTTGATTTTGCCAACTGGCATTACTTCGCTCACCAGACCATCAAGGGCCCAAACTGGAAAATCGCCTACGACGGCTATCTGGACCTGTATCACCTGCCCATACTTCATAAGGATACTTTCGGTCCAGACTATCCCAACAAAGCAAATTATTATAACTGGGGACCTCACCAGAGAGTCACTGGACCTGATATTTCCCTATCCCAATATGAAGAGCTTGATGAATCCCTGTGGCCTACAGGTCATCTATTAAATGGCGTCTGGACTATCTTTCCGCACATCTCAATCGCTAGTTTTGATGGTGGTGGCAGAGCCATCATGCTGTCCCAGCTGTTTCCTGGTGAAACACCGGCCACTTCCTACACGGTACAGCATTATCTAATGGAAAAGGCGCCATCAGAAGAGCAGGTCGAGGCCGCCAGAGCGCAATTCGATTTTCTTAAATACGTTGTGCAGGAGGAAGACTACGCGACTGGCATCAAGCAGCAGGTCGCCCTTGAATCTGGTGGTAAGGACTATGTGATGTTCGGTCGCAATGAGGGCGGAGGGCAGCGTTTTCATCAATGGGTTGACCGTTTGATAGCAACCTCCGATAAAGACCTCCCTGCCTTATTCACAAACAATGACTAAGGGACCATCGGACACCCTGATAAGCCTGGGGCAAACCGATAAGCTAGAGGCTCACCCCACCCGGTATTGTTAAAAGGAGCAATGATTAAATGGATAAAGCCGAAGACCACGAAAAAGTGTCTATCTATCAGCTCGATCCCGAGGACCGGGACAAGCTCCTGCTAGAACAGAAAGAATGTGTTTTCAACTGGTGTACAAGAGATGAATGGCCTATGGGCGTGATCATGTCTTATATCTGGCGAAATGGTCGAATCTGGCTCACAGCCGGTGCCCATAGACACCGCATATCGGCGGTCAGACGAAATCCAAAAACTTCAATTGTGATTACCTCTACCGGTACCTCAATGGGCAGAAGCAAAACTGTTACCATCAAGGGAACCTGCACCATTCACAATGACCAGGCGATCAAAGACTGGTTCTACCCAGAATTCGCCGGTGCCCTGCGGCCGGATCCTGACGAAGCAAAGGCCTTTGAAGAAATGCTGAATTCTCCCATGCGCATTGTTCTGGAGGTAAAACCAGAAAAATGGATAACCTATGACGGTATCAAAATGCGCGACCATGCTATGGGTACACTTGATCCGTCAAAGTTAGCGGCACCACTTGAAGCAGATACGATTCGCTTTGAACAGGAACTTATACGAAGAGGGCTAAACCATGAGTGATTTTAAACATATCATCGTCGATCAGCCGGCTGATCACGTATCCAGGATTACCCTGAACCGACCGGAATCCAGGAACGCACTGAATAACACGCTGCGCACGGAGCTCTATGGCACCTTGCAGGGCAACGATCGTGACCCTGAAATTCGAGTAACCATCATCCGTGGCGCAGGTAAAGCTTTCTGTGCAGGCTATGATCTCAAAGCAAATAACCGCGATGATCAACCATTTCACACTGCCGGCGGTGATGGTAATTGGCCACGCCATGTTGTAGATGGCTTTTTTGGCGTCTGGGATCTGGCTAAACCGGTAATAGCCCAGGTACACGGTTATTGCCTGGCTGGCGGTACCGAGCTGGCTACCTCCTGTGACCTGGTCTATGTTGCCCGGGATGCAAAGATAGGCTACCCAGTCGTACGATCAATGAGCCCACCCGATAATCAATTCTTCCCGCACCTGCTAGGTCTTCGCAACGCCATGGAAATGATGTTAACAGGTGATGCCATATCCGGCGTCGAAGCAGCGGAACAAGGGTTTGCCAACCGAGCCTTCCCGGAAGAAGATCTGGAACAGAAAGTGATTGAGATTGCTCAGCGTGTCGCTAAGGTGCCGCCTGACCTGCAGCAAATGAACAAACGGGCTGTCCATCGACAACTGGAACTGATGGGCATGCGAGCCGCAATTCGTTCAGGTACTGAGATTCAGGCACTGGCATTTCATACCAAATCAACCCAGGCCCACTTTAAGGAACTGGCTGCTGGCCTGACCGACGCACTCAGCTCTAGAGACGCCCAGTTCGGAGACTACCGCACTAAAAAAGATTAATGGGAAAAGCAAACCACTGGCTATTATACAAGTGAATGAACAGCAGGCATTGCCAGTGACGGCAACTTGCCTAACGGCTTTATCAGCAATTCACCTGAGGCGCAGACCTGGCTGCTGAAGCTCAGGTCTTTTTGGCCTGGGCCCGAATAATCTCAGCACCCTTAGGGTCAACGCCCATACCGTGAATCTGGTGATTATTAGCATGCCCCAATTGCTGCAAAGACATTGCAGCCTGCAACGCAGGCCATAGCCCCTGACTGTCCTGCATCTGATTCACCGATTGCTTGGCAAGCTTCAATCCCATACTGGGCCGCCGGGCAATGTGCTCGGCCATATCAGTGGTAAAACCAGTGAGTTCCGCCCTGGGCACAACATGATTGACCATGCCCAGAGATTTAGCCTGTTCTGCCGTAATCGCTTCACCAGTGAACAGCATCTCTTTTGCCTTGCGAACACCCACTTCCCACGGGTGGGCAAAATACTCAACCCCATTGACTCCAAAAGCAACCACAGGATCAGAAAAAGCCGCATCTTCGCTGGCGATAATCAAGTCGCAGATCCACACCAGCATCAGTCCCCCCGCTATGACCTTGCCCTGCACTTCCGCAATGGTAGGTTTAGGTATGTTCCGCCACCGCCAACAGAATCCCAGGTAAATCTCTTCCTCGACTGCCATAGACCCTTCAGATCCGGGCAATGTAAAACCTCCCCAGGTTCCCACGGGCTTAAAGTCAGACATCTTCGAGCGGTCTCGTAAATCGTGACCAGAGGAGAAGTGTGGCCCGTCCGCAGCCAGCACTATGACATTCACATCATCATCCTGAGCGGCGATATCAAAAGCAGCATTCAACTCATACAGCATGGCCTTATCCTGTGCATTTCGCGCCGCTTCCCTGGCTAGGACAATCCTGGCGACGCCATTTGTCACTCCTTCATATCGAATAGTATTAAAAGTATCCGTCACTATCTGCTCCTCTCGTAATGCTGCAATCCACGGGAATAAAAAATCATTCTTGCTTGTTTAAACACTTAGTATACACCGATTTCCGAATGTGCCTTCAATCCTCGATAGCACCATAAATAATGTTCTTCAACTGGCCGCGAAAATTAAAGGTAGCTGAAGGCATTAGCTGGGTCATGAAAACAACAACTAAATCTTCATGTGGGTCAACCCAGAAAATAGTAGAGGCCGCGCCACCCCAATAGTAGTCGCCCGATGCTACCTGACCTGATTCCACTCGGCCCAGTGTCATGGCAAAACCAAGTCCAAAACCAACACCTTCATAGGCGGTTTCTGAGAAATCACCTATCGCCATCTGAGTCAAATCGCGCCCACCTTTCAGATGATTCTGCGTCATCAACTGCAATGTTCTCGAACCGATAACTCTGACGCCATCTAACTGACCACCACCTCTGAGCATCTCGCAGAATCTGTAATAATCTGCTGTGGTACCTGTCAGACCGCCTCCACCAGAAAAAAAGTCAGGTTTATGCTGATAACTACTATCTAACGGATCATCAATCAATTTCAGGGTTTTATCCGTACGCCGCTGGTAATTAGCAGCAAACCGGTCCAGCTTTTCTGGTGCAACATGAAACGCTGTATCGGTCATACCAAGCGGGCCAAAAATATATTCCTGCAGATACTCATCAAACGGTAATCCCGATAGGGTCTCGACCAGATACCCGCAAACATCGGTGGCAAGGGAATAAAGCCATTGTTCACCTGGCTGATAACGCAGCGGCACCTGGGCCAACTTCTCTACAAAGGAGCCCAGGGTCTCTCCATCGGAGCGCCTGACACCCACTCTCTGGTATTCCTGGTCTACTGGATGAACAGAGCTTCCATAGGTCAGGCCACTACAATGGCTCAAAACATGCCGAAAAGTCATGGGTGCCCTGGCTGTCTCGGTTTTAAGGGACTGTCCTTCACCGGATAGGTAAACTCGATGGTCACGCCACTGTGGAATCACTCTGTGGACTGGGTCATTGAGCTGAAACAAACCCCGCTCGTAGAGTTGCATTAAGGCGATGGAAGTAATCGGCTTGGTCATGGAATAGATCCGAAAGATAGTATCTGCCGCCATGGCCTGACCTCGTTCAGCATCTTTAAGGCCATAGGACTCAAACAGGGCGGGATAGCCATGACGCGCAACTAGTACCTGGCAACCATGGATCCGGCCGTTATCAATATAATTCTCGGTAAGGTGCTGGTTGATTCTGGTCAGTCTCTGTTCAGAAAAGCCAGCTGCCCGCGCGTCTATTTTCATAATTCCCACACTCCCTTGCTTATCATCTATCCATCAATAATCAACCTCCTGAAGTTACCATACCCAGGCGATAAATGACCCCTTATCAACAATTTGGTTAGTTGACAACAATTAACCCCTCAACTTTAATCGAAACAGTTAATTGACCTGAGCATTCAACTATTTCACAATCTCTGAACAATAGTTATTAAAAAGGGAACGACGCCATGCTGATACGTAAGTCCATCAGTGATGCACACCACACCGCCCTTGAAGAAATTGCCGGGCCAGGCACATGGCTGGATGGTAAGACTCGCAACCAGGTCATTCTGGAAAGCCGGCACAGCAAGGACTGCGCCCTCTGCCAATCCAGAAAAAATGCGTTATCACCGTACGCTATTGATGGCCTTCATGACGCAGTCTCGGATCTTCCGACTGACTATATCGAAGTTATCCATAGGATCAGCAGCGATTCTGGCCGATTGACCCAATCTTGGTTTAACCGGCTACGCCCAGAAATGCCAGCTGAAGTGTATATTGAATTGCTAGGTATCATTGCCTGCGGCGTTATCATGGATACCTTTGCCGAAGGTACCGGCCAGGAATTATCACCCCCTTTAAAAGCCAGACAAGGAGAACCTTCCAGAATCACTAATCCAAATGTCATCGATGCGGGAGCCTGGCTCCCCATCCTTGATGTGAAAAATGTCCCATCCAATACCGGCTTACCCAGCACACCTAATATTGCAAGAGCATTAGGTTTAGTGCCCACGGCAATCGATCTGTTTTTCAAGGTGATGCGCAAACACTACAGCCTGAGTGATATGGAATTTGACTTATCCAGAGGTCAAACGGAGATGCTGGCGGCACGAGTCTCATCGTTAAATCAATGCTTCTACTGAACGACTTCCCATACCATGCTGCTTCGTCGAAGTGGCGATAGAACCCAGACTTCTTTCAATTTAGGAAAATTAACCAATACCAGTTCTCTGGATATCGGCATAGCAAATGAAGCCACTCTGCTGACCCTAGCAGACGCCATTGTAACGGGTTCAAAGACAATGATACAGACAGCACGTGAAAATGCCTTCAGCGAACTTGGTGAGCAGGCAAGCCTCGATGCCGTAGCCGTTATAGCAGGCTTTAACGGGATCACCAAGGTTGCAAACGGCACCGGTTTACCGCTTGACCCCGAAACCCATAACAGCACGGTGGCTATGCGCACGGAAACTTCGATAGACCAATATTCCGAATCTAACAAATTGCAAACCTGGGGCTAGCCTGATCTGCAGCAAAGCAGTATGAGTGTATGAAAGCCTAGATCCACCAGCCGGCGGTACAGGCCCTGCAAGCGCATTCTGGCCTGGCTCTAATTTCCAAACCGGTAACGAAACTTGGCAATCAAGGTATCAACAATGGGATCCCGGAACGTATCCGAAAACAAATCAGAGAATTCATCACGATGGCGAAAAGGTAGTTTGTTGCCGCGATTGTACACAATAAATAAATCCGTCAAGGGCGCAATTTCCCAGCGGTAGCGTATCTGCGTGGTCAATAAGCTGACCGTGAAGTCATAATCAGGCCGTGTTCTGGTAGCCGCGACCAGATCACCGTCATTTTCTGGTATAGCGTAAAACCCCTGCTCTGACATTCTAACCCCTGCCCACTGCAGGGAAAATCTTAATTGATGGCCCGCTGCAACGAACCAGTTCAGATCAACACTGGGCTGCCAGTCGATGCCGTCGTAGGCGCCAAAATTCCGCTGACCCTGATGTACAAGCCAACCCTTGCGCTGGGTATATTTCACATCAAAATCCAAAAAGAGACTGTCTGTAAACCGGGCGGTCACGCCGGCACTGGCTCTCGTGCTCCAACCGCCCAGGTCCTCCTGAAAGCGTCCAATACCCGAAGAAAAGCTGAACATTCTGGAGGCATCTGTTGACCATAACAGACTCCAAAAGGCACGACTGTCCGCTCGATAAGCGCCATTACCTCTACTATCCAGGTCCTGGTAATGTTCGGGCAGGTAGGCAATGAGTGAGCGAATCGTGTTTCTGCCGGGTAATTCAATCTTCTGTCGCCAGTAGATACCACGATCTATAACCTGCCCAGCGGTCAGATTAGTCTGATGCCGCAACACGACGGTGCCGCGCATTCCTTTCATCAGTTTTCCGGATTCAGACCTTGCATAACTCCAAACGTACTGGGCACCTCGATAATTATTTCTACGCAGGAAACCTAAATCATTAACATCCACTGAGTCATCAAAATAATCAAGTTCCAATTTATGCTGCATGGATGATGAAGACGCATAGCGGACATCTAAAATACCACCCTGGCCACTCAAGCCAGCGACATCACTGGTCAGCAATTGGATATCGGCTGAAAGGTTACCGCTGGCAGTCCCATAATGCATATCAAGGCCGTGAACTTTCGCATCATACAGAGCGCCACTGGCCAGCGTACCCAGGTATCCAATACCAATTCTGTCCTTCTTAGATTTCTCGTAGAGCAAACGGACTACAGTGAACTCCCGACCATCGGCTATGACGTCTACTGCCTTACCCAGGCCATCTGTTCCTCGCCAGTTAACATCATCTTCTGCAGCAGCCAGGATACCGTAGCGAAAATTCTCAAGAGATCCAGTAAACTTCACCGCGCCCAACAGGTCTGTGGGGACATCTCGCTCACCTTGATTTAATTCCACATCGGTGACTGGGTTGACCTGATTGGCGGTGCCACCTATGCGTCGAGTATTAAGCAGAGAAATCGGCGAAGGTAAAAAGTCAGCAACAAATGCCCTCCTTGACGTGTTGGCATAATCTTCGTTGCTGATTTCGCGATGGGCACTGCCACTACTGGCTCTTGGTGTTGTCGCGAAAACCTCATTGCCTTCAAGAAAGAACAGCCGCTTTTCTGGAAAAAATGTTTCCAGAGCGGTTAAATTAAGCACCACATCATCTGCTTCAACAGCACCAAAATCGGGATTGAGGCTAGCCGTCAGTTCAAACAAAGTAGAAGGTTTCCAGTTCATGTCGACACCAAGCCGCAAATCAGTCAGTTCCCTGGCCGAATCCTGGATTGCCGAAACATAGGGGATAATTGAAAACTGCTTCTTCGGTTGAACGCCGTCGACAACAAAATTATTGAGGGCAGACACGAATTGTGGGGTCGAATAAGAGTGTCCTGGCCATTGATATCGCTGATTGAGAATCGACACATGACGACTTACTGCAAATCCGATATCTCTCGGGCCTTCACCTTTGGGTATATTGAACATTGACCAGGGCAGAAACATCTCAACACTCCAGCCACCCTCAAACTCAGCGGACCGGCCAATCCACGGGCCATCCCAGTCATTTTCGTACCGCCTCTCCGGTAAGACCTTGCCATCTACCACCGAATCGCCTAATGCAACCATGAAAAAGTAAGCAAACAAACCCTGGCCAGAGGTATCCATGGTAAAACCGAAAACATCCCGATCCACGAACTGATCTCTGGAAGACAAACGACGAACCAGCGACTCATTCGGCTGATACATTAGCGCCGAGACATACATGCCTTTGTCGGTAGCCGCCATTCTTATTTCAGTGGGATACTTGCCTGGAAGCCCCGTGAAAGGAACCGTGACGATCAGATTGTCGAAGGCAGGTACTTGCATCCAAACCGGCTCGTCGACTATTCCGTCCAGCTTTATGATGAATTCGTGGTCAGCATATTTCTGCACGGAAATCTCGTGCATAGGTACCCCATTGAGTGTCCTGAACACGACCTGCTCAACTGGCTGATTCTGCTGGGCATAAGCAAGGGTTGAAAGCCAAAAAGCATAAACAGGGATAAAGCTGACTAAATATCTTAGCCTTTTCATTAATACTCCTCTGGCACTCCAAATCATTAACCTATCCTAGCCCCCGGCCCATAGTCTCATACTGATCTTTATATGTCCTGTTTATGTTGACATCAAAATTCTTATCACTTGTTACCCAGCAAACAATCATGGTTGAATACGAAGCTGAAAGGGATTGCTGTATGAGTTTGACAACCTGGTCTTGGATATTTTTGGCGCTTTACATAAGCGCCATGCTGGGCATTGGCCTGTATGCCCAGCGTAGAATAAAGCATGCAGATGATTTTGCAACGGCAAGAGGTGCTTACGGTCCCTATTTTCTAGCTTTAGCTTTCGCTGCTTCAACGGCAAGCGGTGCCACTTTTCTTGGCAGCCCAGCGTTATCCTACGAATGGGGACTCGCTGCTAACTGGGGAAATTTTCTTTATCCCATTGGGGTTTATTTCGGAATTCTCATATCCATGCGCTTGATTGCCACTTCAGGCAACCGCTTTGGCAATCGATCCATCCCAGAATACCTCGGTGACCGATATCAATCCGATGTAATGCGTCTGCTGGTATCGCTTCTCTCACTGGTGCTATTCTTTTATCTAGCCGGGCAGTTGGTTTCCGGGGTGGTCATGTTTGAGATCATGCTCGGACTGAATTCAGACTGGGCGTTAATTATAACCACCCTGGTGCTACTGATTTATATTTTACTGGGTGGCGCCCATGCAGATATTCTGACCGACGGTGCACAGGGCGCAATGATGCTGCTATTAGCCCTGCTGGTCATTGTCCTGACGCTCAGTGGCTACGGTATTGAAGGTGGCTTCAGCGGTATGTTGGCCAATCTGGAAGGCCAAGACTCAAATCTGACCACGCCACTCAATCCAGCCACGCCGCTTTATCATTCCTGGTGGTCAATTTTTGTCATTGCTTTTGCTCATATGCCGCTGGGCTTACTGCCTCATTTGGGTAACAAATTGTGGGCCCTGGATTCCAAAGGCGATCGAATGCAATTTGTGAAACTAGCGGCCCTGTTCGGTTTAACACTCGGCATGCTGGGTGTCGGCGGATTACTGGCTCGGGCATACTTTGGTGATGCCTTGTATGCTGCAGGCGCTAATCCGAATCAAGCTCTACCGATGCTGTTCATAGAACTATTTCCTACCTGGTTGGCAGCACTAATTGGAATAGGTGTGCTTTCTGCCGTGATGAGTACGGCCGACGGCCTGGTCATCTCTTCCTCCCAGATCATCGCCAACGACCTTTATCGTCGCACCATTGTGCCCATAACCCGCCCCGACCTGACCCCAGAACAACTGGATCAGCGAGTGCTCAAGATCAGTCGGATTTCTACCGTAGGGGTACTGCTGATCTGTATGGTCATGGCCTGGTCCCTGATGGAAGTCAACGTGGCACTGATCGTCTGGATCGGTGTAGGCGGCATGATGGCAGCATTTGCTGGACCGCTGGTGATTGGTGCCCTCTGGCGGGGTGTAACCACTAACGGCGCTTTCGCTGGTCTGCTCGGTGGTTTTGGCGTATTTATTGTGTTGCATTCACAGATTCTAGAGCCAGCCTGGTTTGCTGATTCGCCGCTGTTCAGCGCAGTTACCTGGCTCAGGGGTGAAGGACCAAATCCCTACTCCTGTGCCGTTATGGGCGAAATCGTATCCATTACACTGACAGTCGTTGTTTCAAAGCTCACTCAACCACTGCCCGAGGATCTGATCAATACCCTGTTCAATACCGAGACATCGGCTAACGTTTAATGGAACTGCTTTTCACCGCTGGCGAAGGCAAGGTAAAAGAACATACCGAATAAAGTCACCCCAGCCGTGACCTGAAAAACCAGATCCCATGACCCGGTATAATGCAGAATTAAACCGGATATGTAGACACCGACGATGCCGGGTATGGTACCCGCTGTATTGGTTATGCCCATCAGTGTACCCGCATACTGAGGACCAATATCCATATGATTAACGCTATGACCACCAATTCCAGCAGCCGAAAATACTTTACCCAGACACAGTATCCCTATTGCCGCCCATACCGAATCCACCAGGGTAATCAGTAGAAGACAGGTTGCCAGGCCGCCAAAGGCAACGGTCTGCATGAGTTTCCTCACAAAAGTCACATCCATACCCGTTTTGATCATTCGGTCAGCAATATTGCCAGCAATGTTGAGACACACAAAAGAGCTGATATGAGGCAGCATTGATACCAGGCCAACAGCCGCAAAACTGATACCCAAACCTTCGTTCACATATTTGGGTAACCAGGACAGCACCACATACAGGGTCCAGTTGTTACAAAAATGGGCGACTATAATTGCCCATAAAGGCTTGTTGCGCAGAAATGTCAGCAGCGATGGAGACTGCTCGACTGCGCCTGATGCTGGCGCGTGCAATTGAATATGAGCCAGTTCCGCCTTGCTGATGCTTGGATGCAGTCTAGGGTCTGTTGTTACCAGCCTCTGCCACAGCAAATACCAGAGAACGCCCACTGCCCCGAACAGATAGAAGGCCCATTCCCAGCCGAGATGCAGCACAATAATCGGCGTTAAAATCAAAGCAAAAACCGTTCCGATGGGGATCCCGCTGGCATTCAGGGCGATCGCTTTCGATTTTTCATCATCCGGGAACCAACGGGTAACCATGGAATAAACCGAAGGGAAGGTAACAGCTTCTCCCAACCCCATACCAATTCTTGCAGCAAACAACATATAAAGACCGGTAAACGCCGCCAATGGCGTGAATATAGTAAAAACGGACCAGATTAACACCCCGATCCCAAGGACCAGTTTGCCGCCAAACCTATCAGCCAGACGACCCCCACCAATCTGCATCAACAGGTAACCGATATAAAAGGACGATAAAATGGCACCCTGCGTTGACACATCCCAGCCTAAATCTCTGGCCATAGGAATGATGGCCACTGAGATATTGACTCGATCTATATAACAGACGAACGTTCCTGCGAAACACATAGAAATGACGGTATAACGAGATTTCCAAAAAGGCTGTTTACCGGTCGCCATGTCAGACATATCGAGTTCCTTGATTCATTTTCCAGAAGTTAAGCTGCTATATCTGGCCTTGCAGGCTTGATGCTTGAACTGACCACCAGGAGGGAATAGGTTGCCTTGTTATCTCTTTAGTCACTGCTTAATAGTCACACATTCAAACCACAAAACCAATGCGGCCACAACCTCCGGATACCGACTGCCTGGCAATGGCCTGTCACGGCATCCAGTTCAATGACTCAACCCGACATCATCTGAAAGACTGAAATCCGCTACACCTGGTTATTTAACACCAGCCTGCAGCCACTTGCTCTGGTTTTGGGGTCACAAAAACGGTGTCACCATACCGTCTCACCTGAATATCCGATCAGGCAGATGGCAAGCAGGCATTAATGCGGTATCCTCATCTATTAAAGAACGCTGAGGCTGCATCTAGCCAGTGGTAAAGGATTGTCATCTCAGTTATTAGCATTTTAGAGAGTCTTACTTGGCAATGACCGACATCCTGAAGATCCAACCACTAACCCGCCTTGCCTTTGCGCCCTATGGTGACGTTATCTCAACAGCTGAGGCAACCCATATTGCCAGTATAAACCAGGGTAATACGCAGCGTTTCGACAACCTGGCCAGCCTCTGTATCAACCCCGAAAAAGGGACTCCCTGCTTAAGTATCTTTCGAAGCAGGCCACTGCCTTTACCCATCACTATCTGCTCTCTGGAGAACCACCCTGTATCAAGTCAGGCGTTTTTCCCTTTGTCCAAGCTACCATTCCTGGTAGTCGTTGCGCCGCCAGGAGAACTTGATGAATCTCGCATAGAAGCTTTCCTCGCTGGCCCCGAACAAGGCATCAACTATCACCCTGGAACCTGGCATCATTACAGCCTGGCTCTGCAGGAAACGTCTGATTTCCTGGTTATTGACTGTCACACCGAGCAGCCGAATTGTGACGAAGTTACTTTAGCGACACCCAGGCAATTGCAACTATGAAGGTTCTCGAAACGCTATTATTGGAATACAGTGACTCATCGTTTACCAATCCTCACGAAGTCATCAGTCCAGAAAAACCCTTTGATCGACAAGGCCATTTTTCTCATATGGGTGCGCAGTTCTGGGGCTTTGAAACAGCACGTCATATAGGTACCCGTATCGATAACGCACGATCAGGTTTCCATTACAATCCTGACGCGGAGCATTACCTGCTGCTCGGTCTGAAACAATCAGGCGTTATCAGCCAGATTGACATCAGCACACGCTGGTTCACTGGAAATCACGTTCAGGCGGTCACTATAGAATTGATTTACCAGGGTCGTCGACGAACCATTGTAGAACGCAAATCGCTTAACCCGGATGCAAATCACAGCTTCCCCATCGAGCCATCAGCCGCAGATGAATGCCTTATCCGCTGCCATCAGGAAGGGGGGATTGCTAGCATTCAGCTAATGGGCGAGGATCTAGGCGAACCAGACACCAGGATCAATCTGCTGTCCGAGGCCACTATTTCCCAGGTCTCCAATCAGCATTATGGCCACCCCGGAGATGCAGTTAAAGGAGAACGGTTCGAGTCACATATGGTTGGCTGGGAATCTGCTCGCACCGGCTTTGGAGAGCAGGCGATGTTCGCCCTCAAAAGCACGGCGGTGGTGGATGAAGTGATCATTGACACCTACCTGCATCGCCTGAATGCGCCCCTCGGTTGTTACCTGTTCGGCCTTCCCAGTTCTGAGGATTTTCAAAAAGCCGTGTCACTGCTACCGAAATGGCGCATTACTTTCGATGATGACAGCCAGATCATTCCGGAAAATTTCCAGGACTATATGAGCAAGCAGCTTTATAGACCCCAACTCAAGGAAAAATCAACTGGGTTTCACATCGACCTGAGTGTTGACAGTAGCTGCTGGCTGGCCTTAATCCCTTTTGGAGAACTTCGCCCTGACACTTATCACCGCTTTAGCATCTCAGCAGATGTTGGACTGAGCCACCTGCTCTACCTGCATTACCCAAACGGCGGCATCCATGGCATCAAGGCTTTTGGCAGTTATCTTAATTGATCCAGATACTGCGTCTTGCGATTATGGGGCAGGAAACTACCGCTAAAACTATTTCTCACCAGCTGCCGCGCCTGTATTTCGGTCAAACCCTGGGAGCGATCCAGAGCACGGAAGTTTTCCATTAAATAGCCGCCAAAATAAGCAGGATCATCTGAATTAACCGTTACCCGTACGCCCGCATCCAGCAGTTGCAGAATCGGGTGTTGTTCAAGACGGTCATACACCTTAAGCCTGATATTAGAAAGCGGACAGACTGTCAGCGGTATTTTGGTCTCCGCTAAGCTGATAACTAAATCAGGATCCTTTATACACTGCACACCATGATCGATTCTCTCCACCGCTAACGCCCGGAGCGTTTCTCTGATGAGTTCTGGACCGGCTTCTTCACCAGCATGAGCCACCTTCCTTAGCCCCCAGCTTGACGCCATCTCAAAGGACTTCCTGAATTTTGCCGGTGGGTTACCTATTTCCGCGCTGTCCAATCCTACTGCTGTTATCTGCTGAAGCAGGGGCCTAGCATCCGTCAGAGTCTGAATCGCATCAGATTCAGGAAGGTCCCTGAGTAAGCAGAGTATCAGCAACACCGATTGCTGCCATTCCTGCTCTGCCTTTACAATCGCCCTGGAAAAGCCTGACAGCACCGTTTCTAAGCTTACCCCTCGCCGGGTATGGGTCTGCGGGTCAAACATGATTTCAGTATGAACAATACCTTCATTTCTGCACCGGCACAGGTAACGCCACATCAGTTCATAAAAATCTCCCTCATCAACGAGCACACTGGCACCCAGGTAATAGAGATCCAGGAAACTCTGCAGGTCTTGAAACTGGTAAGCGCTGGTAACGTCTTGTAGGGTCTTATACGGCAGCACCACAGAATTTTTCTCAGCCAGCCGAAGTAATAAATCGGGTTCCAGCGAGCCTTCAATATGTATATGCAATTCCGCTTTTGGCGCTCGCTCAACGAATTCAAAGCCGGCTTTAGACACAACTCAATTCACCTGCCCAGAATTCACCTGCCCAGGTAGCTGCTCAGCATACTGATCCCATCCGGCTATCAAGGTATCGGCCACTTTAGAGGCCACCAGATAGGCAGACTCGACGGCAATCGACAACCCGGAATAGCCTTTAATTTCCGAACCTAGGTTATCCGCAGCGCTCACCCCCGGCGGCGGCGTGGTGTAATTACTAGCCGTCCTGAGTACCAGCATTCGCTGCTTATCTACTCGACCTATGCGATCGAGCCAGCTCAGGGAAAGATAGGTGCCTGTATCTTCCATTGCCGAGGAGACGAATTCGCCTTTACCTTTTGTCCAGTACTTTACCCACTGATTGGCCCAGTCATTCATGATCTCACCATGCCAGAATGTCAATGCAGCAATATGATCACCTTTCAATACAAACGGTGGTTTCCTTGCCATGAGGTGCTGGGTATAACGCTTTCGGTGTTCTCTGGCCTGCTCATTATCAGGAAGCTGAATATCTTTAGTGAGCTCAAATGCCCAGTTCACTAATCCGGAATTCAATTGATACATCTCACCGGTAGGTTCGGGTTTGTTTTTATCAAACGGCCTTTGCGTGTATCGAGCAAAGTATCCAAACGGCCAATCCTCGGGAATTTCCCGGGCATCTATTTCGTGGGATAAATCACCATCCACCAAATACTCAGCCCAGGCTGCAGAGCCCACCGACGCATCAGCGGGGTCAAAACCAGCTATCCCGGCTACAATCCAATAACTTTGGCTGAGATCAAATCTCGAATCCAATCCCAGCGCCATGGTGGCCGCGGCTGACCTTGCTGTGCCAATCCCGGTAACCAGCACTAACAAACCGGTTTGGGGATCATAGTGAAGATCGCGATAGCCGAGGAAAGGCAGTTGCTGGGTCAGGTTCCTGCGTTCTTTCCAGAGTTGGAACTCCCCTGCTCGATCGCCTGTGTCCTGGCCCACTTCAAACATGGCGACGATGACCACCTTCACAGCCAAAGGTGAAGCAAAACCAGGTGCTAGTGGCTGCAAGGAGCCAAATATTACCGCAATGCATAGCCACAACTTCACGTTCACTTTCACTTTCACTTTTCCACCCATAAAAAAAGGGGTGTTAAACACCCCTTTTTCAGTTTTAAAAACAATCAGAATCGATATTGGAGACGGGCCTGATAGTGTCTGGGTAATTCAGGAAGTACAATCGCATTACCGAACAAGTTCGGGAAATTCGCTCTGAAATACCGTTCATCTGTCAGGTTTTTACCGCTCACGCTCATCAACCAGTTTTCTGTCTCATAAGCCAGACTCAAGTTCACTAAAGTATAAGCTGGCAGCATTATAGAGCCGGAAAAACTAGAAGGCGTTTCTTCCACATCGATGATACTGGCACTGACAGCTAAACCATTACCAAAATCATAAGTACCTGTAACCGAAACGATGTTCTCTGGCATGCCAGCACGTCTGCCACCACTGGCCTCTGCGCTAACAAAACCGCCTAGCTGTCCACCCCACAGAAGGTCAGGAGAGATGCCCGGCATATCATCTCCGCCAATAAAGCTAAAACGATAGCCATCATCAATGGTATTCAGGTTAATAACTTCGATTTTCGAATACCCCAGGGTCATAAGAAACTGCTCTGTTACTACCCATCGTACTTCAAACTCAACGCCCTCTGTCTTAGTAGCCTGATTAGTCACAATAGACTGGGCAGAGAAGTCGGTACGCTCCTGCTCATAAACAGACAATGCAAAGTACAGGGAATCATCGAGCAAACTTCCTTTTATTCCGAATTCCTGAAGCTCAGAAGTATCAAAAGCGCCTCCTCCCAGGATATTACCCACTGTTATTTCAGCGCCCTGGCCTGCTATTACCGTTGCCTGTTCGGACAAGGTGACATACGGGATAAGACCGATAGGCGTTGCATAGGAAATACTGGCTGTCCAGGAACTACCGCTGAACTCATCATCAGCTTTAAGGTCGATACAAGAGCCATCGGTACAGAAGTTATTAGAACTGGCCAGCAACAACTTGTCAGCAACCTGACTACTGTTCATATCGATGGTGTCATACCTTGCTCCAACCAAGATTGACAGACCCGCTTCCCAAGTCAGGTCCAGCATTACCGCAAAACCTAAATCCAGGTAATCACCCACATAATACTCGGTATAGTCATCATCAATACGCGTTGCCAGCAAACGTCTATCGAGCGCAGTTGACGGGCCGGTTAAATCTCTGCGATGAAAATACTCATTGGTGTAATCATCACCATGGGCAAAATCGGTAAACCGAATTGAAGGAGAGATCTGGATTGAAGTCGTAACAGCATCCCCGTCAAAGACTTTGGAGAGAACCAGTTTGTCTTCAACCACCGAGGTATCGTGAAACTGAGAAAAGCCGTAGGCGTTTTCATTCAAGTTCTCATACTGTTCATAGAACAGCTGATTCTTTATTTCCCAGTTATTGTCCAACGTAGCAATCAAATCAAAATAGAGCGTGAGGACCTGATTTTCCAATAGATCATCCGACGCGATCAGGGTTTGATTACCCTCTAAATGTGCTGTCCCTACGTTCTGCAGATTCAGCATGCTGGTATCGCCGATAAGTAACTCTAAGAAATCAATGTCATCAGTATTATTTGGCTGCAGCGAACCGCCGGCAATATCCGGGGTCATCCAATCAAAGCGAAACGGGTTCATATTAGTAAAACCATCGCCGTCAGTATCAAATTCCTGATGAGAAATCGAACCATCACCATTGGCATCCAATGGGATGGGTGTACCCGTAATATAGGTACCGGTATCAATCAGATCCTGCGTCAACCGGTTCCAGCCTGCATTCTGATTTCCTGCATAATCATGGTACATGCCACCAAACTGGATCCTGACAGTGTCGCTGAGATCCATGTCGAAAGAAGCTTGCACCAAATTCTGGTCCACACCGGAATTATCATAGTAGCTGCCCGAATGTTCTGATTCGCCATACAGGTAATAGCCCAGATCATTACTGCCCAAACGACCCGGTCCGCCAACCTCTGCGCTTAGCACATGTTTGTCCCAGCTCCCTGAGGTCAATGACATGGCGCCTGTGGTTTCTTCGATATAGGCCCCTGTCTCCTCAACTCTGGCTGATTTCGGATTAAAGTTCAGATAGCCTCCGATCTTAGATGGGCCATAAATGGGCGAGGCTGGCCCCCTGACGATATCAATTCTATCGGAGGCGCCAATAGGCGTGGGATAATTGCCCGGGTTATCCAGTCTTCGCACGCCACGGAAGTAAGTCTCGCCAGGCGTACCCCGAACATCCAAACCGCCAGCAACACCAAAAAACGACTGCGTAAAAGATCCAGGCGCGAGTGCAACCAGCTCATCAATATCATGCATATTAAATCGATCCATCATCTCTTCACTGATGGTGCTCAATGATCGCGGCGTTTCCAGAACTGACTTATCGAACCCAAATATCGATTTAACCCGTTCTCCTGGTAAACTGCCCAGGTCGCCCTTCACGACTACTTCTTCCATTTCGCTTTCTGACATTGCAGCATTACCTGCAACGACTAGCGCAAAAAAAACTGCGCAATGCATTAGCTTGCGTCCAATAATGTTCATACTGAGTCCCGTTTTGTATTTAAAATTAGGCTTGAAAACTACCAAACCAGTCATATCCCCTAAACCATTATTTTTACAGATATAAGCTCAAGATGCACCGCTAATCAGAACAAATATGATAATTTCTGCAAATAAACCCTCTCTTCGGCGCTGAATTTCGGTCCATAGGCTTCACGCCTGCGTCACTATGGACTTGCTTTTCAAATTTCTCCATGCGCTGGTCAAAAAGCGCTAGTAAATTCCCCTTTTCAGGTTCTTCAAGGAAACTATAGGCGATTGAATTCCGACTGAGTTGTTTGATTTCTGACCAGGACAAGTTAAATTCTTTCACGGCTACAAAGAACTCATCGGTCATCGTGGAATCCCACATTCCCCGGTCATCGCTCGATAATGCAACCGGTATTCCGATTCGGAGATATTCCGGAAAGGGATGTGACTGATAGTCATCAATATATTCCAGCAGCAGATTGCTGATCAGATTAATTTCAACCAGGTAAGGACCGTGCCGCATGATGAGCAGCGCCTGGGGATCTGTGATCAAGTTAAGGCCGTGACCAATTCGATCCGCTCCCAGTAATAATGTATCCAGCACATGGGAATTTGGTTCATCCACTTCACCTGCATGAATCGATAACCTCACGCCATGATGCTGCTTGCGTAACTCCCGTAGCGTCGATAGAAATCGCAGTGGGTGGCCCTTGTCGTTGTCCTCTCTGCCGACTAGATTAACCGCAATCCAGGGCCAGTTGCTGGCTACAAATTGATAGGTCTGAGTCAGTTGTTGCTCTGCATTAGGTAGAAACCGTAGCACCGCCTGTTGAAACCTGACCGTCATGCCAGTTGCTAGGGCATCCTTTTTGGCCAGCCTTGCTCTGAATATTGCCGCCACCTCATCTGCTGGTATCGATTTACCTGACCCAGTCTGATATCCATCTGTTGCAACCTGGGACTCCATGTATAACAAGCCTTCATCGGCAAAAGCACGCATATTAAGAAAAATGCCCTCTGCGCGAATCCATGGGTTGGCGGTAAGGTCTCCTAACCTCTGCCAATGCGTTTCAAAAAACTCATCTCTTCCCTCATGAGACTTGTCCAGTCGTATACTATCCAACCAGGCCTGGGCCTGTAACTTCGACATTTCCGCCAATGGCAGGTACTGCGATTTCTCGCACGACGCCAGCGCTTCATAATTAATGCGCTCTAAATTATGAAACATCAGGTTTACTGACTGGGGTCCGAACGCATCGTAGCCATATTGACGACAGTTACGCAGTTCCACCCGGGTATAATATTCATAGCCATCGCGCCTGGCATTAAGCGCCAGGTCCAGCCACCATTCTGAAAACATGGCACCAGACAGGTGCTGATGAAGGTCTCCGCCTTTTGGCATTTCATAAAGCAACTGATGCAGCTCTTGATCGGTCGCGCTTGCTTTAAAGGTTTCAAACCAGTCACTGGGTTGTTTGGCCAGGGCACTGACTGGAAATAAAAAGCATAAAACTAAAAAGAAACAAATCAATCGAGTCATCATAATATTCTTTGTTTTCTACATGGGAGAGCAAATTGTATGCGTCACGAGCCAGTGTGGCTACAATAGAACACATTATTCAAAACCAGCCCAATGATTATGACCGATCCTATCCCTAGAGACTTTATAGGTTACGGCGAGACACCGCCCGACCCACGCTGGCCTGAGCAGGCAAAACTCGCCTTGCAGTTTGTGGTCAACTACGAGGAAGGTGGTGAGCAATCGGTACTTGACGGAGACCCTCATTCCGAGATTTTTCTGTCCGAAATCATCAATGCCAAGGCCCATGCAGCGAGGCATATGAGCATGGAATCACTCTATGAATATGGCAGCAGAGCAGGCTTCTGGCGAATTCATCGCCTATTCAGAGAGTTCGCCTTACCGGTTACCGTGTTCGGGGTCGCTCTGGCATTACAACGCAATCCAGCTGCCGTCATCGCAATGCTAGAAGCAAACTGGGAAATAGCCAGTCACGGCTATCGTTGGCTGGACTATCAATCGATCACCGAGGACCTCGAGCGAGAACACATGGACAAAGCCATAACCCTCCATGAACAGCTTACTGGAAGCAAGCCTCTAGGCTGGTACACAGGTCGAGACAGCCCCAATACCCGGAAGCTGGTTATCGAGCAGGGCCACTTCCTGTACGATAGTGACTCCTATGCTGACGACCTCCCCTATTGGCACCAGACATCGGAAAAACAGCACCTGGTTATTCCTTACACCCTGGATGTCAACGACATGCGATTTGCATCAGCACAGGGGTTTAATGCCGGCGATCAATTCTTCAACTACCTCAAAGACACCTTCGATACCCTCTATGAAGAAAGCGCAACCACACCAAAGATGATGAGCGTGGGCTTGCATTGCAGGCTAATTGGCAAACCCGGCCGGATTCAATCGCTTCGCCGATTTCTTGCCTACGTGGGTCAGCATCAACGGGTTTGGGTCTGTCGGAGAATCGATATCGCACGGCACTGGCACAAGTACCATTACCCAGCCGCTGGGCCTTGATCGAGCCACACTAAGGCAATGATTGCTTACTGATCCTGTCCATGCGAAGGCCAGACAAGCTCAAGTAGTACTGCGATAAAAGCGCCCGTGGATACCGGAAAGCCAAGCACCGCCTGCAACCCCTGGGGCATCAATTCAACCTGAGGCACCCATTCAGAGACGATGTAACCGCCAGTGACTGCCAAAGCAACAATGACACCGGACCTGACATCAAGACCGCTGCCCAGTACAAGCTGTATACCTGCCACAGCCACCATGATGAACAACAGTAACGCAGCCCCAAAGACCGCTACCGCTGGAATCGCCTGGAATAAACTCGATATGATCGGAACCGAACCCAATAGCACGAGAAATCCTGCCGCATACAAGCCGATGGTGGGTTGGTAAGCACCGGTTAAACGAATCACACCATTATTCTGGCTGAAGGTTGTGTTAGGGAAGGAACAAAAAACACTGGCCAAAAATGAATTGAGGGCATCACCCATTAACCCACCTCGTATCCTGGTCCAAAAAGCGGTATCCCCATAACGGTAATGAGACAGCGCATTCGTTGCTGTGAAGTCACCCACACTTTCCGTAGCTGATACCAGGAAGATAGGAAACAGCACCATAACGACTGTCCAGTCCAATTGCCAGCGATGACGCAGCGGGTCAAGAACAAAAATCGCGTCAGCCTTTTCCAGCAAAACCCAGTCAACCAGACCAAACAACATAGCCATAATCAAGCCAACTGCCAGACCGATGGCAACACTTGCAATCTTCAGCAGGCGCAACCCGAAAAATGAGCAGCCCAGGACTGACACAAATACGCCCCCGGCAATGACTAAAACCTGCCATCCCATCGATCCCATTTCCTGGTACGCCAGATGGATGTTTTGCAGTGTAATCACTATTAATGAAATGCCGATAAGTATCAGCGTCGTTCCGGAAACATTCGTAGTTATTATGGTTCGCAGTGATTTCACGAAATAACTCAGGACAAATACAACGGCTGCACAGGTGGCCGCTGAACCAAACAGGGTACCTAACGCCTCTGAAGGCAAAAGATGCTGCGCCATGGTTTCATAGGCATAAATAAATGGCCCGACAAAGGCAAAGCTGGTTCCCTGGATACTCAGCAATCCTGACCCAATGGGGCCGACTCTGACTATCTGGATAAAAGTAGCCAAGCCTGAGACAACCAGGGAAGAAGACACAAGGTAGCTTGTTTCCTGCAGTGAAAGGCCCATCCCCATGGCGATAATCAACGGCGCTGTCAAAATACCACCGAAGGATGCCAGCATGTGCTGGAATCCCAGAAAGGCCGGCTCAAAGGAGAGGCGGGTCGGTTCTGGCACTGCCTGTTGCGTCATAAAATTACCTGCTGTCAACCAAGGCCAATTAAAATCGGCCTTATCAATTATGAATCGGCCCCTGAAAAAAAAATAAAAAACGCCATAGGCTCAGACAATCTTTCGCTAGAGCAGCAGGAACTTGCCCAAAAATACTAACGCAATGAAGTAGGAGGCCGAATCTTTACTGGCGAACCTGCCCGTCAGAATCTTTATAAGACAATAGCTAATAAATGCCAAGCCAATACCATCGGCAATCGAAAATGTCAGGGGCATGGTCAGTGCACCTATTACCGCGGGTATATACTCGGTTTCATCCTGCCAGTCCAACTCCGCCAGACTGCTGATCATGAGACAGGCTACGAATAAAAGTGCCGATGCGGTAGCAAATGCCGGGATACTTTGGGCCAGTGGTGCGAAAAAAATACATAACAAAAATAACAATCCCACGGTCACTGCCGTGAGTCCGGTACGCCCGCCCGATTCTACGCCCGAGGCACTCTCTATATAACTCGTGGTAGAAGAAGTCCCCAAAACAGCACCCACAACGGTAGCCCCCGAATCAGCTAAAAGTGCTGGACCCAATCGGGGTAGTTGACCCTTGTCATCGGTCAACCCAGCTCTATTTGCAACACCGACCAGTGTCCCGGCCGTATCAAAAACGTCAACCAACAGTAAAGACAGAATGATAGGTATCATCGAAACCTGCAGAGCAGCCATAATATCCAATTCAAAAAGCACGGGCTCAAGAGAAGGCGGCGCAGAAATCACGCCGTGAAATTCGGCTGTACCAGTGAGCCAGCCGAGAACAGCAGCAAAAGCAATTCCGATGACAATAGCACCTGTCACCTTTTTTGAATTCAGTGTTGCAATTAACACGAATCCCGCCAGCGCAATAAGGGGCCCGGCCTGAGTTAATTCCCCTAGACTCACCAGTGTTGCCGGGTTATCTACAACCAGACCCGCATTTTTTAACGCAATGAATCCCAGGAAAAGGCCGATCCCAGCAGAAATTCCAAACTTGAGGTTTTTTGGAATGGCATTAATCAGCCATTCACGAACGGGGAAAATGCTTATAGCTACAAATATCAATCCTGATATGAACACCGCCCCCAACGCTGTCTGCCAGGGGTAACCCATTCCCAAAACAATGACATAGGAAAAAAAAGCGTTCTGCCCCATGCCGGGAGCCAGGGCAATAGGATAGCGACCAAGCACCCCCATAAGCATCGAGCCGACTGCGGCAGCCAGGCAAGTGGCAACAAACACGGCACCAAAATCCATACCTGCATCAGACAGAATTGCCGGGTTAACCACCGTTATATAAGCCATTGCCAGAAATGTGGTCACCCCGGCGAGGGCTTCAGCGCGAGGGCTTGAGTGCCTCTCCGATATCGAAAAATATTTTCTGACAGCGTCCATCAACCTTCTCTCTCGTTATATTTCTACACGCCTCAAACAGTTATTTCTGTGACACTTAGTACGATAACAGGATTTTACCGCTGTACCCAGTCATGACATGCCTGCCATGCAATGCTATGGTGCACGCCATGGAAAAGCACTTCATTACTGCGCAAGCACTGCTGAGAGACTCATTTCTGTTAGCTGAAAAAATTCTCGCAAGCAACTTCCGCCCCAATTTTATCGTTGGTGTGTGGCGAGGCGGCGCACCGGTAGGTATTGCCGTGCAGGAATATCTGGATTTCAAAGGTATCAAAACCGACCACATCGCAATACGCACCTCCAGCTACTATGGTATCGGTGAACAAGACAAGCACGTCAGAGTACACGGCCTCCAATACATCATCGAAAATGTAAATAGCGATGATGCACTGTTGATCGTCGATGACGTTTTTGATTCAGGGCGCAGCATCGCTGCAATTTTGAAGGAGTTAGAGGCTAAATCAAGAAGAAACCTGCCTGAAACCATCCGTATTGCCTGCCCTTGGTTCAAACCAACCAAGAATGTGACCCATCTGGAGCCTGATTACTTTATTCACAAGACAGATCAGTGGCTGGTATTCCCTCATGAACTGGACGGTTTAACCGAACAGGAAATACGCATCGGTAAACCGGAAATAGCCGATATACTGTTAGCAGAGCCTGCAGGCAAAACCATCAGTGATTAATCTACCGGCTACCTGAATTCCGACGGCAACGGCATTTTCTGCTGTTATTTCTCGACAATAAACCATTTTCATACTGTATCAGCGATGCGTCGCTTCCAATTTACGCTGGATGTGCGCTCCCGCTGTGATCGGCTGATAATTCGGCTCAGACCCTTCTACCAGAAAAGAAGGCAACACCTCAATTTCAGTTGCACTGTCTGGATCAGAGAAAAAAGCGATCGAATAACGGTCTCGAGTGATCGGCGATCTCACTCGATGAAGCGTCGACGGATACTGGCCATTAGACCAGTGCTGCATCAGATCTCCAGTATTCACTACCACTTCGTCAGAGTCGGTTGATAGCTTTAGCCAGCCGCCACCCTGATTCAGGACCTCAAGTCCACCGATCTCATCCTGAAACAGCAACGTTAACATGCCATAATCTGTATGCGCTCCGGCGCCCCATTGCTCGACCTTTTCTGACACTGTCGGGCTCACTGGATAGTGAAGCAAGCGCAAGGTTACATTTTCACCGGAGTGACAATCTCGGAAAAAATCAGCTTCCACACCTGCAGTGATGGCTAATAATTTCTGCAACGATGCTACGGTCTGAAAACAATTATTGTAAAAATCGATCATTGCCTGCCTGAATTCCGTACTAGGCCATTTGCCATCTTGATCACCATAGGCGCGCAGGTTTCTCATGGTGAAAGCCTCTTTATAATCTGCCCGATCTGCCACCGGATTTAATGATTCCTTCTCCAGGCCTTGATAACCAAAATTTTCTGCTGCACTACCATAAAGAAAGTTCTCTTTTTTTTCAGTGCTTAAGGAAAAGAAAAGCTTGCTCTGCTGAAACACCTCAGCCAATAGAGACTGACTGATGCCGGCATTTCTTAACAGCATGAAACCGTCATTGCTGAGGGATTCATGAACATCTCCGGCAGCAGTCTGCAGCTTCTCCTGGCCTGGTCGAGTTAAGGCTTGAAGATCAACTTTAGTAATCATAACCCTGGCTCCTGCAATCTCAGCCAATCAAGCAACAACTGCCTGTCAGCTAGACTCAAGCGGGTCAGATTCCCCAACGGCATGTAACCTGTCGTGATCGCAATAAAAGCCGTCCGGCGCTGCTTGCCTAATTGCCCCAGAGTTTCAAAAATCAGCCCACTCGGCGCCGAAACAAAACCCGCAGTTGAGGGTACCTGGGCATGACAGCCGGCACAGTGAATCTGTAATAGATGCCGAATATGATCATCCTCAGGTCGATCAGCAGACAATGCTGTGGTAGCACCCTGCAAGGATTCTGTGGCGCCTATTTTAACGTCTCTGCCGATCAGCACGAATGCCACTGTAAACATTAACAGGGCTGCAACAATCAGGTACTCATAACGATTTTCACCCTGATGACGTCGGTTAAAATAGTGTCTGCCGATGGCACCGGCTATCATAATCAAAAACAATGCCAACCAACTAAGCGAATGACCATAGATAAATGGATAGTGATTGCTGATCATGCAGAATAAAACGGGCAGCGTGAAATAATTATTAAAGAACGACCGCTGCTTGGCCGCATCCGCTATTGACTGATCCGGCTCGGTGCCCGCCAGAACAGCCGAAACAAACTGCCGCTGCGCTGGAATGATGCCGAAAAACACATTGCCTGCCATAATACTGCCAAGCACCGCCCCAACATGAATAAATGCCGCGCGGTCCGCGAATATCTGTACTGCCAGCCAGCTCAGGAGCAGCACTAACATTCCCATGATAAGCGAAAATAGCAGGGGATAACGACGCAACGGGCTCCTGATTAAACCCTCATAAGTGCCCACCCCAACGATCACGAAAGCCAGGCTGATGGCGACTGCAGAATCAGGATCCTGCAACCATTTATCACTTCCTATGAGGTACACCTGACTCTGGTAATAGTAGATCAGTACCATTAACGCGCTACCCGTAAGCCAGGTAGTGTAGGCCTCCCACTTAGACCAATGCAGATTATCTGGCCATCTTTCTGGTGCTAAGCGATATTTTGAAAACCGGTAGACTCCGCCACCATGGATAGCCCAGAAATGACCTTTTATTCCTGCCTTGCCTTCATCTGGTTGAGGCGGCTGCAGCGCATTGTCGACCAATACAAAATGGAATGAAGCACCAATCCAGGCGATACCCGCTAACAGATGTAACCATCGGAACACCAACTCAAGCCATTCGATTACATAGGCTTCCACTAAACTGGCTCTTGCTGGAATTGAATGTCACCCGATACGCTGGTCTGTTCGATCAGGCGTTCATCTCCCAGAATCATGTAGCAGAAAAGCTCATCTCTGATCTGTTGACACGTATTTACCCGCCTTGCTACCTGGGGGTTACGCGACGGATTCAGCAACACGAAATCCGCTTCTTTACCAGCACAGAAATTACCAATCCTGTCATCCAGATGCAATGCCCGGGCATTGCCCATAGTCGCCATATAAAAAGCCTCAAGCGGGTCCAATGAAAAACGCTGTAACTGGCATACCCGATACGCATCTCCCAATGTGCTTATCATTGATAAACTGGTACCAGCACCGACATCCGTGCCGATGGCAATGGGAATCCCTTTGTCCCTGACCGCCGGCAGCGGGAACAAGCCACTACCCAGAAAGAGATTGGAACTGGGACAGAATGCAGCAATACCACCCGTTTCAGCAAGCCGGACTAATTCGTTATCACTCAAATGAATACAATGACCGAATACAGACCGCGGCGTTGCCAACCCCGCTCGTTCATAAAGCGAGAAATAATCCAGGAAATCACTGTGCAGAGACCGCAACCAGTCTAATTCAGCCAGGTTCTCTGAAAGGTGGGTCTGCACCCAGATGTCTGGATAGGCAGCAGCCAAATCGGCGGCGCTGTGCAACTGTTGCTCGGTAGAGGTGCCGGCAAATCGAGGTGTAACCGCATAACCAAGACGGCCACGACCATGCCATTTCTTAATTAAATACTCACTATCAGCCTTACCCGTGGCCAGGCTATCGACCAAGTCAGAAGGCGCATTTCTGTCCATCATCACCTTGCCCGTCACTAACCGCATCGACTTGGCATAGGCAGCCTCAAACAGTACATCGGCAGAATGACGATGGCTTGTAGCATAGGTAAAGGCGGTTGTTGTGCCATGGCCTAATAAAAGATCGACAAACTCTACAGCGGCGGCTCGAGCATACGGCTCATCGGCAAACTTTGCTTCCGCGGGGAAGGTATAGTGCTGCAACCAATCCAGAAGCTGATCACCGAACGAGGCAATAATCTCGACCTGAGGAAAGTGCACATGCGCATCGATCAAGCCTGGCAGTAACAGCATCTCTGGATGGTGCTCACAGGCGTCCTCGTGCAGGCCATCGTTAAAAAACAGCTGGGCCGCATCAAACCGTTTAACATAGCCATTATCGATATGCAGGATGGCATCATCAAAATAATCAAATTCTGAGAAAACCGGGCTTGGAAAGTGTAGCCCTCTGGCTCTTATGAATCGTTGTTTCACCGCTTAACTGCCTCGATAGGTTGAGTAGCCGTAATGGCTCAGCAACAAGGGCACATGATAGTGATTTTCAAGTTCACTGGCCCTGAACGCGATAGCAATATCCTCATAAAAAGGGGCCAACCCCTGTTTAAGGAAATAGCTTTCCACAGAGAAAACCAGCTTATAGGTAGATGGCCGGAGTTCGAATGCATCTGACCAATTTAGGACCCGGCCGTCCGAATCGGTCAGCCCACTGGCTAGCGGCTTTTCTGATTCAAACAATTGCACGGCCACCCCTGCTGCCGGATTACCGGTCACCAGATCCAGAATATGTGTAGTAATTGCCGCTCTCGTCATAAGCTTGTCCTGTTGGTCATTTGTTCAGCTGAAACTGCTACCTGCCGGGTTTAGCAGACCACCTGCTCTGCCGGCGTTAACTTCCTATCTTATCTACCTGGAAGAGTCGTCTTAATCTCAACAAAGTAATTTTGTTTTGTTCCAGCGCATTCGTTTCAAGCTCCAGGTTTCGGTTGTTATTCAGCCTTTTTCTTAACAATGCAAGCATAGCTTCTGCTGATTTGCCCGTAGCAAATACAATAAAAATAAATCCAAACCTGCGCTCATATAGTTGGTTCAAATCTGCCAACCCATGCAAGGTTGCATCGCTTGCTTGCTGAACCTGTCCCTGTTCCAGTGAAGCCATCACGGCATACTTGTCACGCAGGACATCAAGATCACCGATTTTTGGATGAGCGGCAAAAGCTTCAAGCCAGGCTGTTTCATTCACAGAAAACCAGATCTCCGAGGCTAACTCAGTCAACGCCTGCACGCTTTTGAATGGACGTTCCGCCAGCAGCCGTGTCGCCCAGGCTCTTGAATGGCAGCACTCAAGTAATCTGGCAAGGGCAGTTTCAGCCGACATTGCATTGAATACTGGCAGCGTCATGGCTCTCTCAATACCTTTTTGATCGCCTTCCAGCTCACCGAAGACGAAGTCTGCTTCGGCTTTAGTGCAAGAACCTCTGCAGCAATTGAAACAGCGACCTCCATGGGAAGCTTGCCCGTGACTGTATCCAGGCCCACCGGACAGCGCCACCGGCCCATTTCGCTTTCCGGCATCTGATCCTGAATTAATCGCTGTCGAAATCGTTCTGCCTTGGTTTTAGACCCGATTAGGCCTATATAGGCAACTTCAGTTTCGTCCAACAGCGTTCGAACAAGCCGGTAATCCAGCTGATGGTCGTGGGTGACGATAACGGCAATCTGATCACGGCTTAACTGGCCTGCTATCTCTTCAGGCTGATCGCTCACCCGGATAGCAGCATTTGCCGGTGGTAAAGTTGGAAACATGTCTTTACGGGAATCGATCCAATCTATTCGGGCGTCACAGCCGGCCAGAATGGAAACCAATGCCTGGCCGACATGACCGGCTCCGAACAACGCTATTCTCAGGTTTGCTTGAGGAAAGATTTCAAGCAATACGCTGACACTACCACCACAACACTGTTGGACTTTCCCTGCCAGAGGGAAATGCTCAACCAACTGCGCCTGAACACCAATGGCCAGTAATTCCCTGGCACGCTTAACCACCAGCAATTCGAGGCGGCCACCGCCGATGCTATCGTAACCATCTTTTTCGGTAACAACCATCTTGCTGCCACCATCTCTGGGAGTCGAACCCGCCGTAGTCAATATGGTTGCTACTACAAATGCCTGGCCCTTGTTATGGCACTGATGGATGGCTTCCTGCCAGCGAAACGTCATCCTACCCGTCCCCTCTATTAACGGTCGCCAGGGCGTTTTGCATCGACCAATAAACCTGTTCAGGCGTTGCCGGAACTGCCAGTGGCGGGCTATAGGCATAGTCAGCCAGACTGGCACAAGCATCCCGCAACGCACACCAGACTGAAATAGCCAGCATCAATGGCGGTTCTCCAACAGCCTTGGATCGGTAAGCAGTCGGTTCTGGGTTCTCTGCAGCGTACAACTTAACGTTAAAATGTTCTGGGATATCAAATGCCGTAGGAATCTTATAATTTGAAGGACTGTCCGAAATCAATTTGCCCGAATCATCCCACAATAACTCTTCAGTGGTGAGCCACCCCATGCCCTGAACAAAACCACCTTCAATCTGGCCAATGTCCACCGCAGGATTGATTGACCGGCCCACATCATGAAGTATGTCCACACGAGTAACCCTGTACTCGCCGGTCAGGGTATCCACCAGAACTTCAGAACAGGCGGCCCCATAGGCAAAATAATAAAAGGGCTGGCCCTTACCTTTTTCTTTATCGAAATGAATATCCGGCGTCTTGTAAAAGCCAGTTGCAGAAAGCGAAACTCGATTTTTATAAGCCTGCTCTATGAATGCCTCAAATGACAAACATTGATCGTCAAGCTGCACCATACCATTGGTAATCACCATGCTATCAGACAAAAAACGCGCTTTGGCAAACGCTGCCAGGCGCTGCTTTATCTTTCGAACCGCATCCAGTGCTGCCAGACCGTTTAAATCCGTCCCTGCTGAGGCTGCAGTGGGCGACGTATTGGGCACCTTATCTGTTCTGGACGCGCTTATATTGATCAATCCAACATCAACACCTAGGTCGGAAGCCACTAATTGCGCCACCTTGGTATGCAGGCCCTGGCCCATTTCAGTACCACCATGGTTGAGCTGGATACTGCCATCCGTGTAGATATGCAACAAAGCACCAGCCTGATTGAGATGAGTTGTGGTAAACGAGATGCCAAATTTCACCGGCGTCAATGCTAATCCCTTTCGCTGAAAGCGCTGGTCGGTATTGAACGATGCACACTGAATTCGTCTTTTGCGATAATCACATTGCCTTTCTAATGTCTGAATCAGGTCTTTTATAGGCGATTCGGTTACCTTCTGGCCATAGGGTGTTTCAGTTTTGCTGCCTCCGTACAGATTCATCAGGCGGACATCAAGCGGGTCTATATTAACCTCACGCGCCACATCATCGAGCAGGCTCTCAACTGCGAGCATGCCCTGGGGTCCCCCGAAACCACGGAAAGCCGTATTTGAAACGGTGTTGGTTCTGCACAAATAACCGATTATCTCAGCGTTTTTCAAAAAATAGGCATTATCAGCATGGAACATTGCTCTATCAACAATACCCTCAGATAAATCAACCGAATATCCGCACAGCGCGGCCAGAGAAACTTTAAGGCCTGTTATTTCTCCCGATGCCTTAAAACCGACTTGGTAATGGCTCTGAAAATCATGCCTTTTACCGGTCTGAATCATGTCATCTTTGCGCGGCATCCTGTATTTCACGGTCCGGCCATTACGCACAGCAAACAAGGCAGCAATACAAGCGAGCGGTGCTGCCTGGGTCTCTTTACCACCAAAAGCCCCTCCCATGCGACGCACTGCCACCTGTACTGAGTGTTTGGCTATCCCTAATACGCCAGCAACTGTGGCTTGTATATCGCTGGGGTGCTGCGAGGATGTGAAGACCTCCACGCCGCCATCCTCTACAGGTACGGCAACACTGATCTGCCCCTCCAGATAAAAGTGTTCCTGGCCTTTGATATACAAAGCGCCACTGAGTTGAGCGTCACTTTCCTGCATGCCTCTTTCAACATCATTCAGAGAAAACTGTCGAGGCGGCAAAAGAAAAGCCTGTTCAGCCATAGCTTGATCAATACTAAGAATCGGTTCACACGGCGTATACTCGATCACCGCCCGACGTACAGCGGCTTCTGCCTGTTCCTGGTTCCCAGCTGCCACAGCAAACAAGGGTTGCCCGATAAAACTGATGTGCTGATCTACCAACAGCACATCACCTTCATAGACAGGTGATATGTCAGGGTTGCCAGGAATATCTGAAAATACCAGGGTGTCAACGACACCCGGAGAGCTGCGCACAGCGTCGAGATCGAGCTTGCTCAGTCGGCCAGCAGCGATACTGGCTTTACCTGTGCTGACGTATATTGTATTGGCTGGCAGGGGCAGGTCATCGATATAGACCGCCTGACCGGACACGTGCTTGGCGGCAGATTCGTGCGCTAGCGGCTGACCCGCTGAACTCTGCGTCGTTGCCTTGCTCGATTGCGATTGGTCTGTCAGCGTTCTGGCCATTAACTCATCCTACCGTGACTGCGGGCAGGATTTCCCCGCCTTGTTCGCGCAGCGCCCGGCTGAGCATACTGGCAGCCATGTGTGAACGATAATCAGCCGATGCCCGAACATCCGAAAGCGGATTAATCACCTCCTTGAGTAAAGCCTGGGCCCGACTGATACACGCCTGGTTCAACTCTTTACCCACAAGAAAATCCTCTACCGCCTTGACCCTGATAGGCATTGCAGCTAAACCGCCATAGGCAATTCTAGCTTCAAGGACCCGCGAGGACGACACATCAAGATAAAAAGCACCCATAACAGTCGAGATATCATCCATGGTTCTCTTGCTGTTCTTAAAGAATCGACGGAAGCCATTGAATGCTTCCAGGCCAATGCTCACTGCCCTTATATACTCGCCATCATTCAGTACGGTCTGACGATAACCCTTGAAAAATTCACCAACAGCAATACTTCTTTCAACACCTTGTGTTGAACGCACGATGACCGATGCATTCAAAACCATCAATAGTGGCGACATATCGCCAACAGGCGATGCCGTAGCGAGGTTCCCGCCCAGGGTGGCACGGTTACGAATCTGCGGCGAACCAAATCGCTTCAGAAACTGTCCCAAATCCGGCCAAATCGACTGACAGTATTGCTCAATAACCGAGTAACTCGCTGCTGCCCCGATCAACAGCGCCTTTTCTGAGATTGAACAGGCGTTCATTTCCTTTACTTCCAGACAGCTTACCAAACAATCCAGGGGCTTACCCTGTTGTGTCTTTTCCAGCAGCAGATCCGTTCCTCCCGCACATAACCTGGCCTGAGGCCAGCGCATAAGACTAGCGTCCAATTCCTGCAGACTCCCAGGCCTCATCATGATCGGGGCTTTCTTTACATCCTCGCCTGCGGCGACCGGCTCTGACTGTTCTGTATCCATTTGGCCGGGGATATCATTTGTTAAGCTGGCCAACGACTGGAATCGACTGCCCGTTTCAGCTATTTCTAATGCGGCCGCCATTCCTGCCTCGATAATGGGCTTATAACCGGTACACCGGCACAGGTTGCCAGAAATCGCTTCAACAACTTCCGTGCGCAGAGCGCGCGCTGGCGCCTGAATCATTGCCCCCTGCTTGCAGAATCGATTTTCTAACCAACCTGCCAACGACATAACAAAACCCGGTGTACAGAAGCCACATTGCGATCCATGCTTTTCGATCAGCTGCTGCTGAACAACATGTAACCGCGGATCCGCAGTTAAGCCTTCTACAGTGATCACTTGCTTCCCGGTTAATTGCAGTAAGGGCGTGATGCAACTGTTAACGGTGATAAAAGGTGCTTCTCCTTCCTTGGCACCGAGCAGCACCGTACAGGCACCACAATCGCCGGAAGCACAGCCTTCCTTAGTACCCGTCAACCCGTTCTGCCTTAAATACTGGAGCAGGGTAAGCTGCTCGCTGCTCACGATATCCATGGTTTCGCTATTGATATCAATTTTCAATTTCTTGACCATTTAGTCAGATTCTAATATATTCTACCAAATTATCTAAATTTTCCTAGTATTTACAGTAATTTAATACATATTATGATTTAACTATTTTCTGTCCAAATGGTTAAGTATAGGAACTGAGGCGTACCCAGACGTTGGCTAATCGTCATAATCGAACAATACAGAAACAACAGATTCTGACTGCTGCAAAACAGGAATATGCCCTGCGTGGCTTTTCAGGAACAAGAATGCAGGCCATTGCAGACCGAGCAGGCATGCCAAAAGCCAATATCCATTATCATTTTAAGAGCAAACAAGGACTCTATCTTGCAGTCCTCGATCAGATAATCGATACCTGGAACCAGCCTTTCGAATGGGTGAGTGCTGATGATGATCCGGCAGAAGCATTGGATAATTTTATCCGAAACAAGGTTCAGCAATCTTATAATGATCCCGCAGCATCGAGGCTCTTTGCCAGCGAGATCATCCAGGGCGCGCCCCATTTGCAGGAATACCTTCGCCATCGTATGCGGCCCTGGGTTAAGGCCAGAGTTGCCGTCATCGAGAATTGGATAAAGGCGGGCAAAATGCGGGAAACCGATCCTTATCAGTTAATATTCATGATCTGGGCCAGTACCCAGCATTACGCTGACTTCCAGGCACAGGTACTCGCCATTCTTAATAAGGCCGAATTTGACTCAGACCTACTGCAAGAAACCGCCAGTTTTATCAGCGGCATGATCCTGAGGGGATGTGGTTTGTCGGTTAAAGACAACAAGCCTTGAAAACCTGGGTCAAAAATCCACTGGCCATCTGGACCGGAAACGAGCTGTCCGCGCCTGATGGCCTGCTCATTGAAGACTGCCTTATCAAGGAACTGGTGGTTGGCACACCTAGTTCATATGACCAGGTCTTTGATGCCTCAAACCTGGTCATCCTGCCCGGCCTTATCAACTGCCATCATCATTTTTACCAGACTCTGACTCGAGCACTTCCAATAGCCGCCAACCTGAAACTATTTCCCTGGCTGCAAAGCCTGTATCCAATATGGGCAAACCTGACCCATGATGCGATTAAGGCAAGCTCAGAACTGGCCATCGCTGAGCTTCTGTTATCCGGTTGCACCACGGTATCTGATCATCACTATGTGTTTTCGGACCAGTTAACTGACAGCATCGATATCCAGATACAGGCGGCTAAAAAGCTTGGGATTCGTGCTGTTTTATGTCGTGGCTCCATGAGCCTGGGTGAATCGTCAGGCGGGCTGCCACCGGATTCTATTATCCAGACTGAAGACCAGATTCTGCGGGACAGTGAACGGTTGTTAAATCAATACCATGACCAAGCCGAACAGGGCGCCATGGTTCAGATTGCCCTGGCACCCTGTTCTCCCTTCTCAGTCACGCCCTCGCTGATGTCCAACACTGCAGAACTGGCGGCCACTCACGGGGCCAGGCTACATACCCATCTGGCAGAAACAGAGGATGAAAACCGCTTCTGTGAGGACACATTTAATATGCGCCCTTTAGATTACCTGGAAAGCAGAGGCTGGCTGCATCAAAATACCTGGCTGGCCCATGGAATCCATTTCAACGATCAGGAAATCAACCGTCTCGGATCTGCGGGAACCGGCATCTGTCATTGCCCGACATCAAATATGATACTGGGCTCTGGCACCTGCCGCTCATTGGAGCTTGAGGCGGCCGGTAGCCCCGTTGGCCTGGGCGTGGACGGCTCAGCATCCAACGATGGATCTAATTTAATGCAGGAAGCAAGGCAGGCACTGCTGCTTGCTCGGCTTTACTATGGCGCCGACCGCATGACTGTTGATCACAGCCTCAGATGGCTGAGCACAGGCGGAGCTCGCTTGCTGGGACGCACCGACATAGGGCAGATAGCACCCGCGATGCAAGCAGACCTAGCCCTTTTCAGTCTTGATGATCTACGATTCTCAGGCGCAGCAGATCCGTTGACGGCTTTGATCATGTGTGGCGCTCACACAGCTGAACATGTAATGGTGGCGGGAACCTGGCGCGTTCTAAACCAGCAACTGGTCGATACCGACCTATCACAGATCAAAGCAAACCATCAACGTGCTGCAACCAGCTTGCTATCGAGCGTTCAATCCTGAATGGATGGTAGCTGCTGGGCATAACCGGACCAGCCATCAACCAGGGCCTCGACAACGTAACTGCCAACCTGGTAGGCCGCTTCAAGTGCCGGCAAACCACGATCCGGGTATTCGGCAGTGACACTCCAGGCAGCACTTTCTCCCGGCGGAGGCACCGTATAGTTACTGACTGTTCTTAGCACCAGAACCCGTTCCGCATCGACCAGCCCTATTCTATCCAGACGATGCAAAGCCGTCAGGGTGCCACTATCCTCCATATTGGTCGTCATGAAATTCATATCAGGTGTTGAATAAACCTGCACCCAGTCATTAGCCCACTGGTTCATCAGTTTCCCATGCCAGTAGGTACTGGAGGACAAGGTCTCCCCCTGAACGATTCGAGCCGGGCCTGCTGCGCCAGGATAGTTTTTGAATTGGCTGGAAAAACGTTGTGACGCCGGGTATTCAACTAATTTAACGTTCTGACTGAGCCAGTTGGCCCAAGCTACCAGTTGAGCATTGAGCTGGAAGGAGATCGTATTAACGGTCCATCCCAGGGTGACATCATCGCCTGGCTTTGCAGGGCTTCTTGCTCCAAGGGGGATTAATCCATAGGGCCATTCCTGTGGAATTTCACGGGCATCGATTTCGTATAACAGGTCGCCATCGATAACATGACGTGCCCACACGGCGGACCCCAGGGCAACATCAGCAGGATCTCCGCCCGCTATTCCGGCGATCAGCCAATAAGCCTCTGACAAATCAAAACGAGCATCAAACCCGAGCGCCATAATCGACGCCGTAGCGTTGGAAATACCGCCCCCCGTGCACACCCCCAGAATGCCGCGCTCGTTGTATCTCAGGGGGTATTCACCCACTGGAAACGAAAACTCCTGGTCAAGCGGCGTCCGCTCCACCCAGAACTGGTATTCTCCTGGTCTGTCACCCGTTATCTGTCCCGTTTCGTACATACTGACCACCACGACTTTAACGGGAATACGACCAGGCCCTGACACTTCAGGTATCAGCTCTGCGTGACCACAGGCAACCCAACACACGAAAAACAGATATTTAGCGCAGCATACTCGCATTGATTTAATCGCCCTCCAGTAAAGCAACCTGGCTCTTGCCAAACGAACAAACCCGGTCTACCACCGGAAAAGTTAACCTATCACTAGGCTGCGTGGTTTTGCGCTCAAGCAGGAACCAATCGATACAATGATATTGTTAGTAGTGCTATAGCGAATCATCCCCAAGGGTACAAAATAAAGACCCGTAAGGACAACCATGAATCTTTTAGTCTCCCTGTAGAAAACCAGATATGCTTTAATATTCACTGTGCAAGGTTGGCCGAGCAGATACTTACTTGCAACGGGCTTGGTAATACCATGGCAGTACGCCGGCAGAGATCTTATCCAGATGAGGCTGGATCGATAGCTTATAGCCAGCGCCCTCTACGTGAAGACTATTGGTTAAGAAAAGAAACATGCCTGAACTACTGGACTTATTAAAACCGAAGCAGCGATTATTTGTAGCAGGCAGCAGTAACGAGCCAACTGCACTGCTAAACCATCTAGCCCAGCTTGAGCTTCCAGGTCAATTGGAATTTATTCAGTTCCCGCTTGCAGGCCATAACAATATCGACTTTACTCAATTCAATGCCACCGCTGTTCTGACAACCTTTTTCATGACACCATCACTGGCCGGCGCAGATCCCAGGCGATTACAGTTCCTGCCCATGCAGATGCGGGCCGTCTACGACTACCTGTCCCGTAATCTAGACGTAGCACTACTGCAGATTGCAAGAGACAGGTATGGTGTTCTGCGACTAGGCCCGAATGTTGATTTTGCTCAAGCCGTACTGAGTTCCGCTAAAGTAATCCTTGCAGAACTCAATCATGGAATCACCGCACCCGCCGGTTGCCCCCGGATAGATCTGGGTCAAATCGATTTCCTATTCGAATCAGAACGTCCTCTACGGCAACTGGCAATGCCTGCGATCGATACCAGTGCACATCAGATAGGGACCTATGTCGCTGACCTCATAAATGACGGGGACTGTATTCAAACAGGGATTGGCGCGATTCCAACTGCCATCCTTAAACAACTCGAAGCAAAGTCAGATCTCGGTTTTCATGGTGGTTTAATCGATGATGCTGGCATGGCCCTGATACGCAATGGCAATGTTACAGGCAATCGAAAATCTCTGGACAAGGGATTGCACATAACGGGTATGGCCCTGGGCAGCAACGATCTGCTCGACTGGCTGGCTGACAACCCCTCGGTTGTCTTTCGTGGTGCCAACTACACCCATGAAATTGCCGTCATACGTCAATTGCCGAATTTTATTTCGGTGAATTCAGCAGTAGAAATCGACCTGTACGGCCAGGTCAATGCGGAATATGCCGGGGGCAGACAGATCTCAGGTACCGGCGGGTCTGTAGATTTTATGCGGGCAGCTAAAGCATCATCCGGCGGGCGGTCCATAGTAGCGATGAGTGCCACTGCTCGGCGTGGCACTGTATCCCGGATTGTACCCCACGCGGAAATGGTGACTGCTTTACGGACGGACGTCGACATCGTGGTGACTGAATATGGCACTGCCGATATCAAATATCTGCCAATTCAAGCCCGCGCAGAAGCGCTGATTAACATAGCAGCACCGCAATTCAGAGATGATCTGCGACGAGGACTTAACTCGGGATAAACTCCCCTGGCTTATCTAAGGCTGGCACTCTGAAATCAATAGAGATAGCTTATTTCATCATTGACAAAAGTATATCGCGGTTGCTTATACCAGCCATAAATCAAAGACCATCTTGGTTCTTTATGAATCTTGGTCTGGTAAACCTCGAGCTCGCCTGACTCCGGAGATAACCAGAAATCTATGTCATATATCTTTTTTGGTTTACCCACTACATGAAAATCTGTACACGCAAAATAGATACTGCTGCCAATCTGGCGAACGGGATCGTGCACCTTGATAAATCTCAAACTTAGCATTTCCTCAGTCTGCTCATCTTTAATGAGGAATATGCCTTCATTATCAAGTTGATCTGCAATATGAACTGATACCGCAGCCTTTATGTCCTCCGCGTAGAACTGATGCAAATCACTATCAGAGGAAATTGGTTCAGGGGCTGATTCTGCCAAAGCCGGCACGCCAAAGCACAGCAGTATGCCGATGATCCGGCTGCACTGATATTTCATTCCCTTCAACTATAGTCAGCAAATCCAACCGTGACTTAAGCGCTAGTTCTCTGCAGGAACCTCATTACCCGCATGCTCTTTGGAAGCCGCAGGCTTGCCACCATGTTCCTTAGCAGCAGCCTTGTCAGATTGCTCTTTGACAACTGCAGCCTTGCCACCGTGTTCCTTGGCAGCAGCAGGCTTGCCACCATGTTCCTTGGCAGCCGCAGGCTCACCACCATGTTCTTTAGCAGTCGCAGCCTTGGCACCTTCCTCACTCGACATGACCTGCAACGGCACTAGCAACAAGCACATTGCAAAAAGCCTCTTGGTTCCTGACAGCCTTGTTAAAAATTTCACTATCCACTCTCCTTTGAATGTGGCACCGTTATAGAGTAGCAGCAGTTAAGCAGGATTCAATGCCTATTTTCTAAAATTCGAGTTTCAACTCTTAGCGGCTCTGCAGCAAATTACTGTCATTTACCGGCTCAGATAGCCATGCCTTAACCGAAAATGCTTCTTGTCTCACTTCTGGCAGACCTAGTGAACCTTCTTGACTGGTTGTTGCCCCGCCCCTTGCCGGGCAATTATAACTCCCAAACCAGCGATCCCAGAGGCTTAATATTGTACAGAAGTTTGCATCGCCAAATGCTCTGTCTACAGCATGATGGGAGGCATGATAGCGAGGCGTCACAACTACCATTGACAGGTATTTATCAATGCGGTCAGGAAAGTCGATATTGCTGTGATGAAACTGGGATGAAAAACTAATTAGACTCTCAAAAACAAACCAGGCGATCACAGAGGGCCCCCATATTACAATCCAAAGAGCCTTTATCAGCGTCGAGATAACCAGCTCTCCAGGGTGAAACCTTAGAGAAGTGGTAACATCCATACTGGTATCAGTGTGATGTGCTTTATGAAATCGCCACAATATTCGAACCCGGTGATTGACGCGATGCCAGAAGTAATCAAACAAATCCAGAACCAACAGTGAAACCAATAACTCCGTGTAACCAGTCAATCCCAGCCACCGAGACAAGCCCCAACCCTGCTGTTCAACTAATACAAACCACAGCAACAACGGCACATAAACAAAAAATCGAATGAAAATCGTGTTTGCTAGAGCAATGCCACCATGGAAGATCAAGCGCTGCAATCTACCTGGCGGCCTGGACCGGCCCGGCAGGAACGTTTCAATAACCAGCATCAGCAGCAAACCGCCTAAGAAGGCAACTAACTTTCCGGTATCAAGGTCGGTATCCATCGACTGATTATGCTGCCTGTCCTACCGTTAAGTAAACAACGCCTGATCAATCCAGTTCAAGCCGTTTACCTAGGCAATGGCTAAAGTCATTCAGCCACCGTAACAGCGCTTCATCACCTCATCGAAATAAGCAATGCAACGGCGGTTATCTGACTTCATGCAGACTCTGTGGACTGGCCTTGAATCCAGCAGTGCTGTTCTACCGCGCTGCTCCCCGTTCAGAACGCATTGTACATTACCTTGCAGATCGTCAAAAAACTCAGGTCGCGCAAGCCTTAGTACTGCGGTTGAATCATGGATAGGGAAAGCATCAACAATACCTTTGCTGGCATGGAAATCGAGGTAGCATTTTTTGACAGTTCGGAGAAACAGACCGGCATCATCCAACTGACCGGTGACGTCCTCTAGATGATCCTTTGTCATCTGATTCGACATGGTGGCATCCAGGCCAACCATGACCAGCGGTACACCGGATTCAAAAACACACTGGGCAGCTTCCGGATCGCCGTGGATATTAGCTTCCGCCCAGGCAGTCACATTGCCAGCAACCTTTAAGGCACCTCCCATTATGACTATTTCCGAGATTTTTTTATCTAAACCAGGGGCCTGTAACAACGCCAGGGCAATATTGGTAAGACGACCTACCGCCAGGAGGGTGATATCCCCTGCATTAGCCTCAACTTCTCTAATGATGAAGTCAACGGCGGATTCTTTTTCTGAATCTATGGAAATGAACCCCCGGTCAATATCACCGAGTCCGTTCTTACCATGTACAAAATCCGGATAGGCCTCTTCATTGTCGCCGTTTAACCCTTTTCCGGCCCCCTGGTAAACTTTATAGGGCAGTTTAAAGCGTTCACAAATATACAGCGCATTACGGGTGCAATCTTCAATACTGGCATTTCCGAATACCGTGGTAATTCCCCTGATATCAAGGTCAGATATGGCATGCAACAGCAACAGCGCCATGGCATCATCAATGCCCGGGTCTGTATCAAATATTAACTTCTTCATAGCGTTGTTTTCTTTCACCTAAATACCTGTTCGTAGCGTTGCTTTCTTTAGCCTAAATACTTATTCGCGGCGTTGTTTTCTTCCAACTATACGCCTATTCATAGGGTTGCTTGCGTTCACCCACTGGCTTATTCATAGTCTTGAGCCGCTCAGTCAATGACTTACCTATGAGCCGCCGCTTGGGCTCTGTAACGGCACAACCCAATTGCTCATCCAGGAGCTGCTGGCTGTTCCTAAAGTGACCGCCGGCAATAAAACGAAGATGAGCCTTGGCAGGGCCGGGTTCATCCGCTGGACAAACGCGAACCTTAATGCCTCAGTATCATACTTTGCAGCGGCCTGGCTTTAACGACTTGGCCCTTGATCTGCGCCAACGGGTGATAAGGCTTTTGCTGCAATCCAGCAGCGGCCACCACACACTGCCCGGCATCCCGGTAGTCAAGCGCCGCACTCAGCCTTGCCTCGGCACTATCGCCCAGGCTGTGGCTCAGGTCATCCTCCACATAGCAGCCAGGAATCAGCGTGCCAGCGAAATCAGGATCGATGTCAGCAGGTGAAAAACCATCGGTATAGTCGCCAAAACCCAGGGCATTCACGCCGCGGAACTGAATAGTAAAATAGGTCGTACCACAGTTATCTATGGCATAAAAACCATACGGCTTGCCACAGGTTGTATCACCGATGAGAACGACCTCGGTGCCAATGCCGCGCAAACCATTAATTACCGCTTCACTGGCCGAACAGGTACCACTGCCGGCGAGGATAAATACCCGGGTGAGGTTCAATTTAGGCAGTGGTGTCCCTGCGGGCACAGAAAACCCGGGCGCCGCCGACGTAAACAGGGTTGGTGACAGCGAGGCACCCGTGATCGGGTTCCTATCAGGATACTTGTCGTTAAACTCCAACTCGCTGAAGGTGTGACCAGTGGCGAAGTCGCCAGCAATCATCGATGCCAGGGCATTGGCAATATCCAGGTAGCCACCACCGTTATAACGCATATCAACGATCAGGTCGCTAACCTGAGCAGCGGCAAAGGTCTCAAACGCGTCAATCAGCAGGGCCTCGGCGGTGGCAATATGCTCGTTAAACAGCATGTAACCTACCATGCCACTGGCAGTATCGAAGGTCTTCACCGACTGCACCGGCGTCAGGGTTACTTCTTCGCTGACCAGGGTGACTGTGCGTGGCGCCGCGGCGTTTAAATCAAGGAATACAAATTCATGGGCCTCACCCAGGGTCTCCGGGAACAAAGCAGCATTGAGGGTATCGACATCGCTGCCGTTGACAAAATCAACGCCATCAACCTCAAGCAGTTCGGCCCCGCGGGCAAGGTTTGCCGCCGCCGCAGTCGTGCCTGGCTGGACCAGAGCGACCAACCAGCTTCGTGGCGATGAACTGCTGACTCTGAAAAATTCAATGCCATAGCCCGCTGAAATACCAGACTGGGAAAGCTTCTCCCATGCCTCGGTATCGTAGGTAAAGTGAAATTTGTCCTTGGGGTTGCCCGAAGGCGTTGTTTCAAACGTCTTCATTAGATCAAAATAGTCCAGGGCATCATCTATCGTGCCCGGATCCACATCTGTGATTTCATCATACCAGAGATAGGTATCGTTGCTGTACGACCTGAGCCAGAAATTCTCATCTGTGACGGCCCCCTGAACATCTGGAAAACTACCCGATCTAGGTTCGGCACACATTGCATCGTAATCAGAAGCAGGCTTGAAAGAGCCAGCGGTCCAGTTAGAAGTAGATCCGGAACCTGTCGTTGCAGCAGGAGCAGATGAGTTTCCGCCGCCACCACCACAGGCCACCAATAGCGTAAGCAACATAGTTGTCAGCCCAAACCTGGTTGCAAACAACACCATTTCCACCTCCAGGGCTCATTTTACTGGCATTACGTCTGCGAACTATATTTTAGTATATGGCCACACATTAGCATAACCCAGCTCAATACCCGATTTCCGCTCCGCTGCTGACAAAAAAAAGCCCTCAAAAAAGAGGGCTTTTTAGAATAAATGCCTGACAATGACCTACTCTCACATGGGAACTCCCACACTACCATCGGCGCTAAGTCGTTTCACTACTGAGTTCGAAATGGGATCAGGTGGTACCAACTTGCTATTGTCATCAGGCAAACTGTGTGCCCATCAGGGCAATTCGTTAACCTACCCCAAAACTCTATTGGCCATCTGATGACCATCTGAATCCAGGGATGAGTTGCTTAAAAAAGTGAACAAGTGAAAAGTCATTAACATCCTGATAAGCCTGCTGGTGAACCAGCGCAGCCTACCTAATTCAAGCTATATCCAATCAATCAATTGAGCGAACTCACCATGGTGAATTCATTCAAGTTATATGATCAAGCCTCACGAGCAATTAGTACGAGTTAGCTCAACGCTTCGCAGCGCTTACACACCTCGCCTATCAACCTCGTAGTCTTCGAGGGCTCTTTAGGGGACTTAAAGTCCCGGTGAGATCTAATCTTGAGGGGGGCTTCCCGCTTAGATGCTTTCAGCGGTTATCCTGTCCGAACGTAGCTACCCGGCAATGCAATTGGCATCACAACCGGAACACCAGAGGTTCGTCCACTCCGGTCCTCTCGTACTAGGAGCAGCTCCTCTCAAATCTCAAACGCCCACGGCAGATAGGGACCGAACTGTCTCACGACGTTCTAAACCCAGCTCGCGTACCACTTTAAATGGCGAACAG
>LWDU01039454.1_pt1 | contig 169859 bp, 158 predicted proteins | sample 727161 | NCBI WGS metagenome assembly LWDU01 (sample SAMN04566230, study PRJNA314399) | hydrothermal vent metagenome | isolation source: deep sea hydrothermal plume seawater | place: Mexico: Gulf of California, Guaymas Basin | collected 2004-07-11
GTTGTGAATTGAGTCATTCAGCACGAAGCGGTTTTGTTTTTTTGATCCTGTCGCTCTCGATATCGACGCTGTTCGCCTGTGGCGGGGAAGACGAGGCACCCTCCATTCTGGACAACGGCCCGGGCGCCCAAAGGCTGCGCGCTCTTTTGAGCGAGCCGGTTTTTGAAACTCCGACTGAGATCCTCGATTTGGCCCCGCCCGCCTCGAACCCGGACCGACTCGCCTTCTTCGGCGATCTCCACGTTCACACCACCTACTCCTTCGATGCCTATGCGATGGGGACCCTCGCGACTCCCTATGACGCCTATCGCTTCGCCCTGGGTGAAGCGATCCCACATCCAGCGGGTTTCGATCTTCAGCTGAAACAACCCCTCGATTTTTACGCAGTCACGGATCACGCGATGTTCCTCGGCGTTGCGCAGGAGTCGGGGGACATCACGACCGCCTTCTCGAAGTTGGACGTCGCCAAGCCCTTGAACGGCATCAACGATCCCGACAACATGGCGACGGGGATCACCGCGATCCCGGGTCGCCTGCGTGCCTTCGGGACATTCCTCCCCAGGCTCCTATTGGCCATCGTGGAAGACGAGACCCTCGAGCGCGAAACCGTACTCGACATCACCCGAACCGCCTGGCAGGACACGATCGACGCCGCCGAGCGGTACAACGATCCCGGGCATTTCACGACGTTCATCGGCTACGAGTACACCTCGTCGACCGACGACATGGGCAACCTCCACCGCAACGTGATCTTCAAGGGCAGCGATCGGATTCCGGCGCTTCCCTTCTCGCGCTTCCACTCGCAGAACCCCGAGGGCCTCTGGGATTGGATGGACGACCTGCGCGAACAGGGCATCGAAAGCCTGGCGATCCCCCACAACTCGAACGGCAGCAATGGCCAGATGTTCAAGCTCGTGGATTGGGCGGGGGACCCCATTGATAATGACTATGCCGTGCAGCGGGTCCGCAACGAACCGCTGGTCGAGATCACACAAATCAAAGGAACGTCCGAGACCCATCCCCTGCTCTCGACGACCGATGAGTGGGCCAATTTCGAGATCATGCCGTTTCGCGTGGCCTCATCTGAGTACAGCGAGCCAAAGGGAAGCTATGTGCGCGAGGCCCTGCGCAATGGTCTGGCTCTCGAAAGCCAGGGTGTCGAGAATCCGTACCGCTTTGGCTTCATCGGCTCGAGTGACACGCATACGGGCGCCTCACAAAACGACGAGAGCGACTACGTCTCGAAGCTCGGCATACTTTCCGCAACACCCGATCTGCGCGGCTCGGTTCCCTTCGATACGTTGATGGGAATCGCCGCGGGCTATGCCATGCCGAAACAAGTTAAGGAGCTTGACGGGGAAACCTATATGGGCGGCGCGACGCCCACCTATGGTGCTTCGGGCTTGGCGGCAGTTTGGGCCGAGGAGAATACCCGGGAGGCGATCTATGAAGCCTTCCGACGCAAGGAGACCTTCGCGACTTCGGGCCCACGCATCTCGCTCCGCTTCTTCGCCGGCTACGACTACGACGGTGGCATGTTGGAAGCTTCGGATGTCGTGGCGCGCGCCTATACCGATGGCGTGACGATGGGAGCGGACCTGCCCGCGCGCGGTGGCGATGCGCCGGGCTTCCTGCTCTGGGCGCTTGCCGACCCCAACACGACATCCCTGCAACGCCTGCAGATCATCAAGGGCTGGATCGACTCCGCAGGCGAGACCCACGAAGCCGTCTACGATGTCGCGTGTTCCGGTGGCGCCGCGATCGATCCTGCGACCCATCGCTGTCCCGAGAATGGTGCCAGCGTCGATCTCAGCGATTGTTCGGTGTCCGGCGACGGCGCGGCCCAATTGCGGACGCTGTGGCACGACCCCGAATTCAAAGCCGACCAGCGCGCCTTCTACTATGCCCGCGTACTCGAGAACCCCACGTGTCGTTGGTCCACCTGGGACGCGATTCGCGAAGGCGTGGCGCCGCGCTCCGATTTGGCGGCGACGATTCAGGAGCGCGCCTGGACCTCACCGATCCACTTCGTTCCCGGAGAGTGAGGGTGGGAAGGGCTCTGCCAGTTGCGAGACTGAAAGCGCTCGCTCGCGAATCGCTGGTCCATTTCTTGAGAGGATGGAGCCATGGTACGAAGAAACAGATTTTCACAAGAAGTACGGGAGCGGGCAGTTCGGATGCTCGGAGAGCATCGGGCCGACTACCGCTCGGAGTGGGAAGCGATCCGCTCGATCGCAGAGAAGATCGGGATCGTGATGTCCTCTTCGATTTCGGAGGCGGCGTGTTTCAGCTTCGTGGACGCGCCGATTCTTGGCGAGGGAGTACTTGCCGACAGCGAGTCGAATCTAGAGCGAGGCTTCGAAAGGACTAGGCGGTCGAAGCTTGGTTGAGTGCGCGAGCCGCCGATGCCGATGGTGACGCCGCGATGACGACTGCCCCGTTTCCACTGCGCTCGGTTTGATCGTGTCGAGTCGTGTTCGCGCGACGCAAGTCTTCGGGGCTGGTGGGTGGTAGGCCCGCTTCAGATGCACGTTTCTGGCAGGCGATGTAGATCGCCTGTTCGGACAGCTTGCGACGCTCGATGCGACCGCCTTTGTTCACGGGATTGAAGAGCGGCCCGGGCTCGCCTCCTCGAATCGCGATCCATCGTTCGAGAGCCGAGCGCGCATCGTCGTTCGCAATGAAGACGCGTTCTTTTCGCCCGCTGTGTGTGCCGACCCGAAGGCGGCCCGCGGCGAGGTCATAGTCCAGTAACTCGAGCGTGACCGCTTCCGAGCGTCGAAGGCTCGCGCCATAGAGGAGGGCGAGTAGCGCCTCGTCTCGCGCGCCTGCAGGTCCCTTGTCTCCGCGGCACGCTTGTGCAAGTTGGCGAAGTTCGAGGAGCCCGAGCCTTGGGAGCTTTCGGGGAGAGGCACCGCGTGCTGGCGGTAGATCGATTGCACGTTGATAGGCCTCGGCGGACATCTGGCCCTGCCGCCAACTCTGCTTGAGAACCCCTCGTAGAGCAGCGAGATATTTGTTGGCCGTCGCGGGTGCGAGGCTCGAGATCAATCGCGTGCGCAGCGCAGCCGTGTGTTCGTTGCGAAGGTTATGCCATGGCAGGTCATGTGCATCGCAGCGCCCTTGGGAAGCCCAACCAGCTAATCTGGCCAGGGCTTCGCGCATCGTACGACGCGATCCCTCGCCGAGCTGTGAGAGGTAGGCGGCTGCAGGGTCAAAGTCCTCCGCGGACTCCGGGAGTCGGTCTACGCCGACATTCTCGATCGGCCACGCAGCGGCGGCGGCCGCCTCCGTGCCAGCAGGGGTGTCAACCGTCGGGAACGTGTCTGTTGCGATTGGCCTATCGGTCCGTCGCTCGGTTTCTGTGGACATTCTCGTCTCCTGTTTGCCGCCTGGATCTGCACAAAACGGGTCCCCAAGTTTCGTCGAACTCCCGGTTGGTCGGCATCGGGGAAAACGCCTAAGCACGCTGTTTAAATGCGCGCGGCCTAACTCAGTATTCGAGACGGTTCCGCCGATAACGGAACTATGCGAACTGGTGCCTTTCAAGCAGGAATGATCTTGGCCGCTCTCATCATGGGCACCTTTGTGACTCTCGAGGGCGAGAATATTGTCAAGAGCATGGGGGTGATCGAAGAGGAGACGATTCTGGTCTTCGTGATTCCGGTCCCCGAGAATGCTGCACGGATCCGATCGGTTGTTTCGCCCGACCGCGTGATCTGGGAGGGCGAAGCAGGATTCGCGCTGGTCGGCGATCGCGTCATCACGTCGAGCCTCGATTCCGCGGGAGAAGTCATCAAAGGCGCTGGATGGATCGATCGACCCATCCAGATTGTGACCCTCGCGGCGAACCCCGACGAAGAGAGAGAAGGCGGCACTGCAGATCCAGCCTCACGCGAAGCGCGGCGAGAACGTCTACTGGGTCTCGTGAGCAAGCCGACGCTCAGCCGTGGTGAGCAGGTGTTCGTACTCGCCGCTATGAATGGCGGAATCGAGATCTAGGTTTCGTCTTCGCTCGGCCCGCGCTGCTTGAGCGCGCTGTTTTCCTGATACCACTCGATCGTATTCTGCGCTTGGGAGCGTTCGCTCTCGAGAAACTGCTCGATCGCTGCACCGAGCCGCGGGTCCGCCAGGTAGTGTGCGCTGTAGGTGGGGCTCGCGTCGAATCCGCGCATTTGTTTGTACTCACCCCCCGCGCCCGGCTCGAATCGAGCGAGCGAATGTTCGATGCAGTACTCGACGGCGGCGTAATAACAGACGTTGAAGTGCAAGTGCCGAACCATCCGGGTCGCGCCCCAGTAACGTCCGTAGAGGGCATCGCCCTTTTGAACATTGAAGGTCCCCGCGATCTTTTCGCCCGATTGCTCTGCGATGATGAAGACCAGACGATTCTTGAAACGATCGATCAGCCGCTCGAAGGCTTCTCGATTCAGATATTGGCGTCCCCAGGCCCGCGACCGAATTGTCGAGAGATAGAACGTGTACATGGGGTCGACCAACTCAGCCGAAATCTCGTCACCCGCGTACGACCGGATCGTGACTTCCTGGCGCTCCATCTCCCGGCGCTCACGTCGAATCTGGTTTCGTCGCTTGCTCCGAAAAGCGCCAAGGTAATCGTCGAAGCTGGCATTGCCGTGGTTGTGCCAGTGGTATTGCAAGCCAATCCGCGTATGGAAGCCCAGGCCTTGCAGGGCCTCCGCTTCATCGGGAAGGCAGAAATTGACATGCACACTGGATAGGTCGTTGCTCACGCAAATCTCGCGCAGCGCCGCGGCGAGTCGTTCGATCCAGAGCTTGCGATCGGCGCCTGGACGAACGAGAAAACGCGTGCCAGTCACCGGAGAAAAGGGCACACCGACTAAAAGCTTTGGGTAGTACTCGATTCCTGCCCGATGCGCGGCGTCGGCCCAACTGAAGTCAAAGACGAATTCGCCTTCGCTGTTGGATTTCAAGTAGAGGGGGCAAGCGGCGATCAGACGGCCGTTTTCTCGCGCGACCAGCGGCTTTGCGGACCAGCCCGACTCTTCTTCCAGGGTTCCCGCGCTTTCCAGCGACGCCAGGAAAGTCCATTCCACAAACGGAGACCCACCGGCCACCATCGCGTCCCATTCATCTTTGGGGAGAGACGCGACCCCCTCCTCGAGTTGGATGTCAATTTGCTGGGTGTCGGCGGGCATGCGGCTGGAGTGTAGCCGGGAAGTGCGGTCATCCACGCTGCGACGGAGGAGACTTGCGAGCTATGCTGATTGTGTGAATTCACGAGACAGCATGGACCCATGGTTGGCCGCAGACCCCCCGGGACCGAACGATGACCCGCCGCCCTTCGATCCGGGCAAGGAAAGGCATCGGGAGGTCGAGACGAAAGAACGCGCCAAGTCGGCCCGGCCGCCGAGGTTCAAGGTGATCCTCTATAACGACGATTACACCCCCATGGAATTCGTCGTGCAGATTCTCGAAAAAGTCTTTCGGAAGGGTCCTTCCGCGGCGACACAGATCATGTTGCAGATCCATCGGGGTGGCATGGGCATCGCGGGTGTTTACGTTCTCGAGATCGCGGAGACGAAATCGACGACGGTGCAGAGGATGGCCGAAGAGAAAGGGTACCCGCTTCGCTGCGGGGTGGAGAAAGAATGAGTTCGATCGGACGAGATCTCGAATTGACGCTGCAGGCCGCCCATCGCGAAGCCGTATCGCGTCGACACGCCTACCTGACGGTCGAGCATCTCCTTTACGCGTTGATTCATTCCGACGACGGCGCCCGGATCCTTCACCACTCCGGAGCGGACGTCGATCGCCTGCGAACGGAGATCGAGCGATTCTTTGAAGAAGACCTCGAGGCGGTTCCCGGCGACGATCCCATTGATACGATGCAGACCCTGGCGTTTCATCGCGTGATCCAACATGCGCTGGATCATTCGGACAACGCCGAGAAAGAAGAAGTCGAGATCTCCGATCTGATCGTGGCGCTTTTTCAGGAGCCCGACGCGCACTCGATGACGCTGCTTCGGGCTCAGGGCGTCTCGCGGCTGGATCTGCTGCGATATATCAGCCATGGCGAATCGAAGCAGGACGATTCGGGCATGGAAGGCACGGGCGCGGGCGCGGCTCCGCTCTTGGGCGGGGAAGAGAGCGAAGGCGTTCCCGCCGATCCGCTGGCCGCCTTTACTACGAACCTGACCGAGCGAGCGGCGGAAGGCACCCTCGATCCGCTGATCGGTCGGGGGCCAGAACTTGATCGCGCTATTCATATTTTGGCGCGACGTCGTAAGAATAATCCCATTTTTGTGGGTGAAACTGGTGTGGGCAAGACCGCGCTCGCGGAAGGACTCGCACTTCGAATACACGAGGGCCGGATTCCGGAAGATCTCGAACGAACACAGATCTTCTCCCTCGATCTCGGCGCCTTGCTCGCAGGCACGCGCTATCGCGGTGACTTTGAGGCACGCTTCAAGGCATTGCTCGGCGCACTGCAACAGCGCGAGCGCTTCATCCTCTTCATCGACGAAATCCATACGATCCTGGGGGCGGGTTCAGCGCAGGGGACGACCGTCGATGCCTCGAACCTCCTGAAGCCGGGACTCGCCGACGGCACGCTGCGATGCATGGGATCGACGACTTACCAGGAGTACCGACATTTCGAGCGGGATCGAGCGCTTGCCCGACGGTTTCAGAAGATCGATGTTGATGAACCCACGGCCGCCGAATGCGTGCGGATTCTCCAGGGGCTCGCTCCGCGTTATGAAGAGCATCATGGTGTTCGCTACACGGGCCCCGCACTCAAAGCGTGTGTTGATTTGGCGATTAGACATGTCAATGATCGCTTTCTGCCCGACAAAGCCATCGATGTAATGGATGAAACCGGCGCAGCGGTGCGTCTGCGCCCGACGGGCAAGAAGCGCCGCACGGTCGGCGTACGCGACGTCGAGCGAATTGTTGCCCAGATGGCGCGCGTCCCGGTCGAATCCTCGACGACCAAGGATGCGCAACGTCTCGAGCGACTCGAATCCGATTTGAAGGCGGTCGTGTTCGGGCAAGACCGCGCCGTCGAAGCGGTTGCGAATGCCGTGAAGCGTGCACGGGCCGGCCTCTCGGGACTCGATAAGCCGACCGGATCCTTTTTGTTTGCTGGGCCAACCGGTGTTGGCAAGACCGAGCTCGCCAAGCAGCTCGCCAAAACACTCGGTGTCCCTTTCCTTCGCTTCGACATGAGCGAATACATGGAGAAGCACTCCGTCTCTCGCTTGATCGGTGCGCCGCCCGGGTACGTTGGCTACGACCAGGGCGGAATCCTGATCGAACAGGTTCGGAAGAACCCCTATGCCGTCTTGCTCCTCGACGAAATCGAGAAGGCCCATTCAGACGTCTTCGACGTGCTTCTCCAGGTAATGGACCACGCCACGCTCACAGACAATCAAGGGCGCGAAGCGGACTTCCGTCACGTGACACTGATCATGACTTCGAATGCGGGTGCAAGAGAAATGGCGAGCCGCGCCATCGGCTTTACCGAGGCACGGCGAGGAGATGGCAATCAAGAGATCGACAAGATCTTCAGCCCGGAGTTCCGTAATCGACTCGATGAGATCGTTCATTTTGGTGCCCTCTCGCCGGATGTGATGGAACGCGTCGTCGACAAATTTGTCATCGAACTCGAGCAGCAGCTGTCGGAGCGCAAGATCAAGATCGAACTGCGCCCGGCGGCGCGCAAGCGGTTAGCCGAGAAGGGATACGATCCGGATTTTGGGGCGCGTCCCCTCGATCGTTTGATTCAGAAAGAGATCAAGAATCCGCTGACTGACGAAGTCCTTTTTGGTCGTCTGAAGGGCGGCGGACACGTCGTCGTGGATGTCGACGAAGAGGCGGCGTTTACGTTTTCCTTCGACGACTGATCAGCAAGTTATGCGGGGCTGCTTTGTCTACGGCGATTGGGAATCGACCCCATCTTCGTCCTGCGATTTTGGTCTCGACACCGTTCGATACGCGGCAGTACGGTTGTTCGGAAACGATGTCTATCAGCTCGCGGCTTTAGATTTCTGGAAGGGTTTCACGCACGAGTCTGGCTGCCTCTGTCCGCGACGTCACGGAAGGTGGAGATTTAGGCCGCACTCCAGGGCGCCGTTTCTTCAACACCGCGCAGCATGAACAGAAGCCATTGCTCCCAGTTGGCGAGTAGCTCTCGAATTCGCGATTCGGTTTCCGGTGGGCTCTAGATAATTTCATTAGACACTTGATTGACGAGTGCCGTGCCGGGTACACGGCGCACGCTGATTTCAGTGCACACGATCAGCGAATATGAGCAGTCGTTAGGCCGCGAGGGGAATGCCAGTTCGAATCCGCTCTATCCCCCCCCGAGCCGCGATCGAGCGACAACTGAAGTGATCACAGTTCACAGATGCCCCGTGAACAAAAAATCCCGATCGCCCGACCCCCAAAAAAGGAGATGGAGCAGGGCAGGGCGTTAGGTTAGGTGCTTGCGCTCGCCGCGACTCCCGGCACGCCGATTGCGTAGTGGCTTCGATGCAAGCCCGGTCCGGCGACGACGATCCGATCGCAGCGGACGACCCAATGCTCGCGATGCTCGGCGCGTCCTCCATACGATCGCTGATCGCGACAGCCCCCGAAGCGGGGGAGCGGTGGTGTCGTCTCGGGGACCGGGTGGAGCCAGGAGCCTCTACCCCGCCGCGCTGTGTTCGACACGGCGGGATGAGCCTGTCCGCCGATGTGGCCGTGCCCGCCCACGATCGGTAACGACTCGAGGGGTTGTGCCGATAGGTGGCTCGTCCCCCGCTCGCACTCGATCGGCTCGAGGCGACGAACGACCTGCGTGTCGCCTGAAGGCGCCGTGGCGCGACGGGACGCACTTCGTGAGGGAGCGCTATGAACTCCTTGAGCGCCTAGCTCCGTACTCGGAAGCTGGCGCTTCCTCCTTCCACCGCCCCGGGCGCATCAGGTTCGGTATCACGGGGTGCTCGCGCCGTGCGCTAGCGAGCAGGTTGGCCGGCCACTCCGTACTGGTACCAGTATCGCGGGGCAGGCCGAGGCCGCTTCTCCTGTCTCGGTACGCCTAACGAATGCGCTTGATCCATTGATCCGCCGCGTCGAGTCGGGGATCGAGCTGCGACACGGTCGCTTCGGTGATCCGCGCGATCCCGACTATTCGATTGAGGTCGGCGTTGATCTTGGCGTGGGTCTGTCTGGTTCGATGGACCAGTATGCGAACTCGCGCGCTATTGAGTTCTCGGAGTTTTCGCTTCCGGGAGCGCGGGGAAATGTCCGTGTCGGGTTCGAGGGTCGGCGCGGGGATCTCGGCCTCGAAGGTGGGCGCCGTGAGAGAGAAGCGGGCGGAGTCGGGCGGCCGGTCGGATTCTTCGGTCGCAAGATCCGGTATCTCCTCCTCGCCGTTCTCGGCCGCTACCCCAGGCTCTTCGAAGATCGTCTGTTGCTCGAGCGGTCGCCCGGCTTCATCGAGGGGGACCGCCGCGATGGCCGAGAAGAGAGACAGCTGATCCTCGGGGTCCACCTCTTTGGGTTCCGCAGCTTCTTCTCGATCTTCGAGATCGTCTTGCGAGTCCGGTTTTCGGAGACTATGGCGGCGCTGTTCGGCGATGCGAAGGGCAAAGTCACGCAAGCGAAGGTCGTCGGGGATGAACATGTACGCGCGTTGATGTCTGGCCGGGCCGCTGACCCGAACCAAACGTCCCACCGCTTGGCGAAAGAAAAGGTCCGTCACAGTGTTGGTGGCGTAGACGCCGACACGCAGACGTGGGATGTCGACACCTTCCGAAACCATACGCACGGCAACCAACCACATCGAATCATTCTCGTGAAACGCGGCGATCTTCTTCGATGCGTCTGGGTCATCGGAGGTGGCGACTGTTGCCCGAACACCCAGCCGATCCTTCAGGATCCGCGCGATCCCGCGAGCATGATCCTGGTCGATCGCAATTACCATGCCGCCGGCTCGCGCATCCGCGCGGCGTAGATGCATCAACTGATGATGTGCCTTGCTGAGCACGGCGGGCAGCCATTCGCCGGAGAGGTCGAGGGCCGTGCGCAACCGCTGGCTACCCAGGGTTCGACCAATCTGGTCGTCGAAGCTCGCGGAATGGCTGGAGCCATCGGGCGACGTCCACTCCATGCGTCCGTTGATGCGCGGGAAGTACACGGCGCGAACAACCTGGCGGGTCGATCAAGGCTTCGCCATAGCCGTATTCATAGTCGGGTTGCGCTTCTTCTCCGGCGTAACGAACGAACGGGATCGCACTCTGGTCCGAGCGAAAGGGCGTTCCGGAGAGGCAGAGTCGGAGTGGCGCCTTTTCGAAGGCTGTGCGGATACCGTCGCCCCAGGACCGTGCGTCGGCGGCATGATGGACCTCGTCGAGAACGACGAATGCTTGTCTCACGAGCCGACGTAGCGCGGCGGGGTTGGCCGCGACTTGTTGATATGTGACCGCGACACCGTGGACATCCGAGGGCAGGGTGCCATCGCTGGCAGACCACTCCGGATCGAGATGAATATCAAATTTCTCCGCCGCGAGAGCCCATTGGAGTTTCAGATGTTGCGTGGGGACGACGACCACGACGCGACGCATTGTTCGCGCCACCAATGCTTGATGAATCGCCGCCAATGCGAACGTCGTTTTGCCAGCGCCAGGGGTGGCCACCGCCAGAAAACTAGAGTGGACTCGGGCGTCGAGCTTGGAGAGTGCCTCGATCTGCCATGAACGAAACCGAATCCGCGCAGCCAAGAATGGAATCCCCGATAACTTGTCGAACCGGACCGGGCGGCCGTGTTCGGAAGTGGAGATCGCATGCGGGGGGAGCCGCGACCCCTGATCGGGGGCGGCGACAGTAGGGCCCAAGTGGGACGAATGCGACCCGTCGAAGCTAGAAAAATGATATTGAAACGAAACCCGTGCATTTGCATCCCTGGACTCTCTCGGTTTTCTCGGGCTCGACCCTGGGTTGAGAATTCGCTCCGATCGATCTCATGACAGGAGGACCGATCGACATGCCCGCTTCTATCAAGTCCGAAAGATCGAGGCGCCGTAGGCCAGTCGGCGTGCTTCTCTGGCTGATGTGCCAAAAGGATGGAATGTCGAAGGCACGCGGTCGGTTACGTCTATCATGCAGTTCGAGCATTGGCTGGCTGGGCTGTGAAGCCTCCGAAGAAACCGAAAAAGATCATCATCAAGGAGCCCTGATTGCCGGGCGGGGCTGACAGGTCCAATCACCGCGCCTCCACCGGTTTTTCGCGACCTTCTCGGCTTCCCAGCCTCGCTGTAGATGTTCTCCTCGTCGGAATTCGCTAACGCTTGGAGCATGGCTGGTTCGTCGACGCATGAACATCCTCTAGACAACCCCGTTTGGCACGCACTACGGGGGCGGCTCTCTCGATTTGCCGCTTCGCATTCAACCGATGAGTTGGTCCATTTTGATTCTGAGGTCAGCATCTTCAGTGCAGTCGAAACACTGGATGATGCGTGCTGGAAGAGGGTGGCCGAGCTCGTTGGGCCGGAAGGAGTTTGCGGGTTCTTTAGGGATGTTATTCCGCCATCGCCAGCGGGTTGGGAAGAGCATTTTCGTGCGCCGTGTCTGCAGATGATCGCGGCCGACGTGGCTGCACCATCCGGTGTCGAAGTAGTCCGCCTTGGAGCCGATGATGCTCCGGAGATGTTGGCGCTCGCGAACTTGACGGAGCCAGGGCCCTTCGCGATTCGAACCTTTGAGTTGGGGCTTTATGTAGGTGTTCGCCGCAATGGAGATCTGCTCGCGATGGCCGGTGAGCGTTTTAGAGTCCCCGGATTCGTCGAACTGAGTGGAGTGTGTACTCATCCCGATGTGCGTGGAGAAGGTCTGGCCGGCGAGCTGACGCTGAACGTAGTGCAGTCGATTCGCGCAGGCGGGGACGAGGCGATGTTGCATGTGCTCGAGACGAATGAGAATGCGATCCGGCTATATCAGAAGCTTGGATTCGTCGCGCGTCGATCCGTCGATGTCGTTTTCGCGCAGTGGCATTATTCCGATTGGTGCCCGAGTGAGGACGAGTCCGAATCACTCAAAGGAGGACGATGAAGCAAGTCAGTCAGACTTTGGTGAGCGGAGCGTCCGCCGTCCCGGTCAGTGCGGACGAAGGCGGGCTCTCCCTTTATTCTGACCAGGTTCGTTCCTGGCGGGAGAATGGCTTCGCCTTTGTCGACGGGCTGTTCCCGACCGATTTGATTGAGCGAGCGCGAGCGGAATGCATGCCTCTTTTTCCGTCGCCGGGTAGTCCAGAGAGCGAAGCGGTGACGGATTATGGGAGCATGGGTGTGATGGAGTTTCCGTCTCCGTCGGACGCGATCAATGAAATCACGCTCCATCCACGTTTGCTGATGGCGATTTCACAATTGCTCGGGCTTCGAATTCGAGACCTGCGCCTGACACAGAGCGAGGCGTGGCCCAAATATGGCCACACACGGGAGGCGGAGAGTCCCCTCGACAATCAGGACCAGCGAATGCACGTCGATTATCCAAATCATACGCTGACGCATCCCGCGGATTGGGATCAGCCCGAAGCGGTCTCGATTCTGATCTATTTCGATTCAGTGGAAGAGTGCGGCGGTGCGACGGAATTCGTTCCTCGTTCGGGTGCCGATGATCCGGCCTACCAGGGGCCGCTCGTGCGGACTCCAGGGATGTCCGGGCTGAAGTTTTTGAATGACCGGGACGCCGCGGAGGCCTATCTACGGGAGGTCGCTCCGGAAATCGCGCGTTGGCGTGAGGAAAGCCTCTACTCGAAGGCGAGATCCGTTCGTTATCAACCTGGAAGTGTCCTTTTCTATCGGCAGGATCTGTGGCATCGCGGAACGCCCATGCGCGCGGGCGCGGTTAGGCTGTTGCATAACATCACGTATCGTCGCGCCGACTGTGAATGGATCAGCACCGTCCATCAGGGTTGGGCGTGGGCCATGTATCGGGCTTCGAAAGTGATGGTCAGACGATTGGCGGAGAGTTCAGTGGACCAGCGGTGCGTACTCGGCTTTCCCGCGCCCGGACATGCGTATTGGACTCGTGGAACGCTGGATGCGGTGCGCGCTCGCTTCGAGTCGTGGGGGATGGAGATGGCGCCCTACGAGGCCGCCTGGCTGGATGGTGTGGATGAGGAGTCGGATGTGAAACGGGATGCCATCGCTGTGAATGGGGCGGTGAGTCGAGACGATCTGCTTCGCGAGAATGCGAGCCTAAGAGAAGAACTCAATTCGCTTCGGAGGGATCTGGACCGCGACTGACCTCACGAGCGACTTTTCGAAGTGCAAAGACTCCAGTTGCAGAACTGCTTTGCGTTCGCATTGGGATGGCATTTTTCCTGTTGCCAACCGAATTCAGGCCTTCGGCAAGTCGCTCGCTGTTCTTGGCCGCGAACTGCTCATCCTGATACGATCCCTCTGAGTGCTGGGGTTTTGAAGGCCGCCCACGTTTGGCGAAAAATGCGCGACAGGGGCAACCAGCAAAGGGATGACGGACGCAATGACGGACGGAATGCTGGAGGACGACGAGGCTGCGAGCCGTCCGCCGAATGGTTCGAACGGTGCTCTTGGGATCGAGGTGAGCTTCGTGATGCCTTGTCTCAATGAAGTCGAGACGCTCGAGGGTTGCATCAAAGCCGCGCGCAAATGTATTGCCGATCACGGGCTGCAAGCGGAAGTCATCGTTGCCGATAACGGGAGCAGCGATGGATCGCAGGAGTTAGCGACACGCTGCGGTGCGCGGGTGGTCGTGGTCACCGACAAGGGGTACGGCGCGGCGTTGACGGGTGGCTTCGCCGCGGCTCGAGGTCGCTATCTGGTCATGGGGGATGCAGACCAGAGCTATGACTTTGGTGAGGCATTCGGCATGATCGAAAAATTGAGATCTGGCGCTGACGTCGTAATGGGCTCACGGATTCTTGGACGAATCGAAAAGGGCGCCATGCCATGGAGTCATCGATGGATCGGCAATCCAGTTCTTAGCTTCCTCGGAAGAGCGCTCTTTCGCTCCAAGATTTCCGATTTTCATTGCGGGCTGCGTGCCCTCACAAGAGAGAGTTATGAGCGGCTGGACCTGCGGACCACGGGAATGGAGTTCGCGAGCGAACTCGTCGTGAAGGCATCCGCGAGTCGGATGCGCATCGAAGAGATCCCAATCACGCTCTATCCGGATCAGCGTTCGCGCCCACCGCACCTTCGAACGTGGCGCGATGGCTGGCGACATTTACGCTTCATGTTGACGCTTTCGCCGAGGTATACGCTCTTTCTTCCCGGGCTGATGCTGATGACTGTGGGGGGTGCGCTGTTGATTCGGTTGTATCAGGGGCCGCTCGCGATTGGGCCAGTCGTTCTCGACATCCACTCGATGCAGCTCGCCAGCCTATTCGTCATCGTCGGGTACCAGGCCATGACCACCGCGATCGCCGCTCGAATCTTTGCAGTTTCGGAGGAGATCGGTCCGTCCGCGCCCTGGATGCAGAGAGCCTTCAAGATCTTCACCCTCGAGCGCGGCCTGTCGGCGGGATTGCTCGTCTCTCTGGCCGGAGTCGCTTTCATAGGCGTTGCTGTCAGGAGCTGGGCCGAATTAGACTTCGGGCCGCTTGAGCCATCGACGACGATGAGACCAGTGTCACTCGGTGCAACCCTCATTGCCCTTGGCATGCAGACACTCCTCATGTCGTTTCTCTACAGCATGCTGGGGATTCGGCGACGTCGGCCCGGGCGATCTGCTTGAAAGCCCTAGATCGATTCTTGCAGCGCTGGCGGATTGGGATGGCCATTTCGTTCGTCCGCTCCGGTGATCGTCTCTTGGATGTCGGCTGCTATGACAGAAGCCTGATCGATCGAGTGTTGCCCCGAATCGAATCGGCGGTCGGCGTCGACATAGATGTTTCGCCCTCGGTGGACGACCGAGTAGAGATTCGCCAGGGACATTTTCCTGATGTGCCTCGATTCCAAGACTCTTCCTTTGATTGCATCACCATGCTCGCGGTTCTCGAGCATGTAGATGACCCCCCCGCATTGGCGATGGAATGCGCGAGAATTCTCGCACAGAAGGGACGTCTGATTCTGACCGTTCCACACCCTGCCGTTGACACGGTTCTCGATGCCTTGATGTTTCTGGGTCTCGTCGATGGGATGTCGACCGAGGAGCATCACGGATTCGATGTCCGCCAGACTCAAGAGATATTCGAGGACGCAGGTTTCTTGCTTTCCCAGAAGCGCATGTTTCAACTCGGCCTCAATCGACTCTTCGTTTTTGAGAAAGCCGCCGAGCAATCCGAGATGACGTGAATGCGATCAACCTCAGTTGAATGCGATTTCGATGAGGGGCAGGGGACGAGACGTCCTCGTTCGATCACGTATAGTTCCTGACGAACTGGCCTGTCCGACGGACTCGCTGCTACCCGAGGAATTATCGCTCGTGTCCTCCCGCGCCAGAATGTTTGGCAGTCTATTTGTTTTCGCGGCGGCTATTCGGGCGATTGGCTATCCGACTATCTTCACGAGCGCTGGTGTTCATCTTCCCTATGCGGGCGACGCCTACTACCATCTCCGCCGAATATGGTTCTCAGTAGCCCGTTTCCCCGAGACACTTCCTTTCGACCGCTATGTCAGTTTTCCCGATGGATCGCAAAATATCTGGCCATCGACTTTCGACTGGACGATCGCAGCATTCATCCGGCCCTTTGTTGATCCTACGGATCAGGCTGCCGTTGAAGCGATTGCAGTCTGGGCCCCCGTTGTTCTCGGCGCGACGACGGCGGGGCTGATCGCACTCTTCGCAGGCAGGGCTTATGGCGAAGGAGCTGGTTGGTGCGCGGGTGCGCTGTATTCGATCTTGCCGATGAGCTTCATCTACTCACAACTCGGCATGATCGACCATCATGTGGCGGTGGCCCTGCTGACGACAGCGATGTTATGGCTCGTCTATGAAGTTTTTGACGACGATGACAGCGCCGAAACATGCGCGGATGCGATCGTTACGCCAAGCATGGGTCTGTGTGTTGCGGTTGGGTTTTCGATGGCGATCACGATCGTGACGTGGACGGGGTCTCTCATTCATGCCTGTGTGCTTCAGGCCGCATTGGGTCTCAGATGGTTTTGGACGCAGGATCGTGTAGAGGCTAGGTCGAGAGCGATTGAATTCGGAGTGGTTCAGGCCGTGGCAGCAGCGTGTCTCGCGCCATTTTCGTTGGGAACACATTGGCAGGCATACAGCGATTGGTCGCCACTGGTGTTGACTCATCTTCAGCCCATTTATTTCGCATCTGCGGCTGGCGTTGTTTGCGTTGTGCAACTTCTGCACGATCGCTCCACGTTTGGCCGCTCGCGCCAGCGTCGGACTGCGTCGGGATTGGCCATTGCCGGAACCGCAGGTCTGGCTGTGCTTGTCGTGTTCGACCCGCTGCGGGAGGCGATCTTCTCGGCTAGTGCGTGGTTTGGCGACGGCGAGATTTTGTTGGACCTGGCCAGCGAGATGAAGCCGATCTTCGCACCGAGAGGAATTCTCGAACTGACGTTTGCGCTCGAGCGCTTCGGAGCCGGCTTCTTCGTTCTGCCCTTCGCGTGGCTCTATCTGGCTTGGCGCGCATTCAAAACACATAGCCGCGCGCAGTGGCTGATCTTGTTCTGGACGCTCGCCTTCGCCGTACTCACGCTCCGTCAGTGGCGATTTGGAAACACGCTCGCGGTTGTCTATGTCATCTTGCTTAGCGCCGTGGCCGCCGACTGGTTCCCTCGGTTGCGTCGGCGAATGCGTTTGGCCCCCGTTCGTCCTGCGCTAGAAATTCTGGTCGTCACATCTTTGATCGTCGGGAGCGCAATGTACATGTCCGCCTTTTACAGGCCAATTGTTCAGATGAGCGTTCGGGCCTTGTCGAGCGAGAGGCATCGAAATCTAGGGCCCCTTCATCCGACCAAGAGAATCTACGATGAAGCCGGACGCTGGCTGGCCGAACATTCGCCCGTCACGCAGGGCTACCTGGACGCCCTGCTTTTGCCCGAATACGGGGTGCTCTCCGATTGGAGTTCCGGCCATGTTCTGCGGTACCGCTCGGAGCGTCCGATGATTCAGGACAACTTCGGACCCTATGTGGGAAGGGGAAGCTTCGAGTTGGCCTGGGCCTATTATGCCGAGCGCCGCGAAGCATCGGCGATCGAGATTCTCGAGGGCCTCGGTGTGCGATATGTGATCGCGGGACCCATGGGCGCTGGATCGGCGAAAGGCCTCGAACCCGATGCCATGGCCTATCAACTGTGGACGGCTTCCGGCTCGATGATGCCCATCAGCGGTGGCCGGGACGGGGGCTCGCTCCCAGGACTCTCCCAGCATCGCTTGGTCTTCCACGCTCATACTTTGCCCCCGAATCGGCGATTGCGCGGCCTCGTTCCCGCGCAACCATTCACCAGTCTGGGCATCTGGGAGATCGTTGCGGGGGCCGTGATCGAGGGACATGCGCAACCCGGCGCCGTGATCGAGTTGCAGCTCCAACTCCGCACGAAATCGAGAGCGAGCCATGTCTATTCTCGGGAAGCCGTGGCCGATGAATCCGGCAGATACCGAATCGTGGTTCCTTATTCGACCGACACCGAGTGGAGTTCGGATGTCCGAGTCACCGGTCTGTATCGACTAACGAGTCAGCGAGCCAATGCACGGCTGGCGGTGTTTGAGTCGGACGTCCTGTCTGGAGGGCTGGTTCATGGGCCGCAGCTGTAGCACTCGCCGCTTGGTCAGAGTGCGATTTGATTGTCGAGTTTTTCTGTAGATCTCGAGGAGGTTCTATGTCCAGTCCGGCCGACGCAACTTTCGTTCCCCGCAGTGCTGAGACATGGCGGGATCCCTTTACCATGTACGAGGCCCTGCGTCATCATGACCCGGTTCACGAAGTGTCATCAGAGGGCGGGAACTACTGGGTCCTTTCGCGTTTTGACAATATCATGGAAGCCGTCATCGATTTCGATACGTTCTCGTCCGCCGAGGGTCTGACGTTTCAGTACGGTGAAATGGAAAAGCTTGGTATCCAGGCACCAATCGTCATGATGGATCCGCCCGATCATACGAAGCTGCGTAAGTTGGCCACCAAGCGCTTCACGCCGAAACAGGTGAGGGAAGTGGAGCCACTCATTCGTGGCTTCGTCATCGAGCGAGTCGAGCGGTTGCGCGAAATGGGGAAGGGCGACATTGTCCGCGAACTGCTGAGCCCGCTACCCAGCTTGGTCGTCGCACATTCATTGGGCGTTCCCCAAGAGGATCGCGATCAATTCGATGGGTGGACGGAGGCGATCGTTGCGTCCAATGCGACCGGTGACATTTTGAAGGCGGCGGACGCAGTCGGTGAACTCTTCGCGTACTTCACAGCACTGATTGAGAGGCGCCGAGGCGAGCCAGCTGATGACATGATCTCGGCGCTCGTCCATGCGGAAATCGATGGTGGTCCAGTGCCGCCCGCGCAACTCCTCGGCATGGCATTTACGATGGTGACCGGGGGGAACGACACCACGACCGGTCTATTAGGCACCGCGGTCGATCTCCTAACACGCCATCCCGAACAGCGAGATTTGCTTGCGAAGGACCCAGCTCGTCTCAAAGGCGCCGTCGAGGAGTTCCTGCGACTAGCCTCTCCGGTGCAGGGCCTAGCTCGCATGACCACCCGTGACGTTCAAATCGAGGGCCGAGAGATTCCGGCCAATCACAAGGTGATGTTGCTCTACGCGTCGGGCAATCGCGACGAGCTTGAATTCGGTCCTGATGCGGGAGCCTGTGACATCACGCGCAAGATCCGTCGTCATCTTTCCTTTAGCTACGGGGCGCATCATTGTATTGGTGCGGCCATCGCCCGACTGCAGGCGAGTATTGCCCTCGAGGAGTTGCTCGCGCGATGTCCGAACTACGTCGTCGACGGCGATGCCGGGCAGTTTGCGCCGGGGCACTTCGTTCGCCGCTTCGAGTCGCTGCCCTTTGAAGCGACAGGGGCTGCCTAGTCGCTCCGCGATTCGAATCTAGACGCACACTATGACCCCAGAGATGACCTTGATAGGCTCTGTGCGGGAGGCACAGAAACGATGGCTGCGAAGAATTGCTGGGACGACGAAAGCGAGTATGACTATGGATGTCTTGTCGATTCTCTGAAGCAATATCTCAGACTACGCACGACTCCGGTCGGCATGAAAAGGTTCGAGACGGAAAGCGAACTCGAAGAGATCCATAAACTTCGCCGGCCGGCCGAAGGTTTGAAGCCTGCGACGGACCAGATCGTAGGGCAGGCGCGCTGGGTGAAATACACGATCGGTATCACCATGGACAACCTTGTCGGCTGACAATGGGGTGCCGTGATCGGCTTACATGCGCGAGACAAGAATTTCTCGAGTGGTAACGCGTTCAATGGAGTCTGGTACGGGGACCTCGGGAGTAGTGCGCTACATCAGCGAGGAATGTCGTGTGCCTCCCATGGTGAGTATGAGGCGTTAGTTGTTTCCCCTTTAACTTCCGGTCGAATCGACAATCCCGATATCGGCTTGATCTACGGGACTCGAGGCCAAATGATCACGCTGATGAATGGGCTTCAGTATCGCAACTACAAGAAGTACACGTTTACCTGCGTCGGGGAGAGCTCTTGCGCCGATTCCTGGGGAAACGGGCGGAAGACCGGAGAGCCCTCGCTCTCGATTCCACGCTATGTGGAACGAAAATGCGGCGGGGTACAGGACGACGAACTGCTCATGGCTCTGCCGGCCAGCTACCCGCCACAGGTCGTTCACGGGCCGGCCGGGTTGAGCAAGAATGGACTTCGCTACCCGATTCCAAACCACCGATTCGACAAGTCGCCGCTGGCGAGCCTGTCACAAAGCTACGCGAGCCGGTAGAGGAGTAACTCCGTTGCCCCAAAAACTTTTAGACATGGGATTCAGACCTTTCTTTCTGCTTGCAGCAGTCAACGCCTGGGCGTCGATGCTTTTCTGGCTCTAAGTCTCTCCGTCTTGTCGGGTGGTGTCGTGCCGACGCAGGATTGGTCTCCACAGACGCTTCATGCCCATGAGATGATCTACGGGACGGTCGCGCCCGTGATTGCTGGGTGTCTTTTGACCGCGGTTCCCAATGAGACATCCACACTGGGCTTGGCCGCAATGAACGGATTGATTCATCGCGGGCTCGCATCGAGTGATGCTGCGAAGATGCGCACCGGGACCTGGGGCGCCGTCTATCTTATTGTTGGATTGATGCGGGTCATCTCAGGGGGGGGGTACGCCACTCTTCACTCGCAATGCGCTTCGAGCGAAAGGCGTTGAGATCCAGATCGTCAGCCATCGCCGAATCGGACCCGGTCCTTTTCGCCCGCCAAAGCGGTTGTCGATTTCAGAAGACCCCGGACGCTCCAATGCTTTGGGTTTTCCATCGGGGTCATGTGTGGCTTGCCTCGCGTTTCGCGTTTCTTGGCTTCTCCAATACTTTCGGCATCGGAATTGGAGCTGCGGCGCTTCACGCAGTTAGTGCGGGTGCGATGGGAACCCTCATTTTGGAAATGATGCCGCGGGTTGCTCTTGGATATTATGGGGGACCAATTGATGCGAGTCGCATCACGGTTGTGATGTTTTGGTGTGTCGTTGTTGGAGCATTGCTCCGGACCTTGGGTGCGGCGGGCGCTGTCGAAGACTACCTCCTGAGCCTTCTTCTTGGTGGCCTAATCTGCACAGCGGCTTGGTTTCTGGTCACGCTCTCCTATTGGCGTGTTCTCGTTCCTCGAAACAACTTGGCGGGTTGATCCATGAATATGTGGAGATTACAATTCGAGCCCAGATTTGGGCTGTTCGGAGAGCCTGATTCGGTCGATGTCGTACGACCGAGTCGCGGAATCTGAGGGAAGATCCGGATGTCAAAGCCCCTACATCCTCGCCGGCCTGTATGGGACGCGGTCACCGCTCCCCATCGGCTTTCTCTTGGGCTTCGCCGACTGCGTCCTGAAGAGTTGTGGATCGACCTCGACGACGACTTCATGACCGATCTAGCTGAGAAGGATCGATTGTTTCGAGAACATGGATCAGATGTTCTGGTCGAACTTCCCGGCTCACGTGACGTGCAGCGCGAAGTCCTCGATCTCGTAGTTGAGGTTCTGGTGACGGAATTCCCGGACTGTTATGCGAGAGCCGGCAGTTTCCTTGATATCGAGATGACTGGGCAACGACTGAACCTTCGAGATCCGACTCTATCTCCGCTCGAGTTGGCCGCACGCTGTGTCCAGGAAGATCTCGTCGTGATGGAAGCCGGCTCGAAAGGCTGGTGCTTGAGCGCAGCGGCCGTCTGCTTTCCGACTCGTTGGGAGTTACGTCCTCAACTCGGTCGCCCGATGACTGAGATCCATCAGCGGGTCCCCGGATATGTCGAGAAGCTTGATGGATCATCCAATCAGTTCTTTGATGGCATGAAGTCAGGAGAGGTTTTTGGGCGAGGCAATTGGACTCTGATGGATGATCCCGCGCTCTACCAACCCGGTGGGAAGATGCAAAGTCGTAAGAACGCGAATATCAATCTGGGGAACGCTGGTGATCAAATTTGGCTCCGGGTTGAGCATCAAACACTGCAGCGGCTTCCCGAATCGAACGCGATTCTCTTTGGGATCCGTATTCATCGCACAAAACTTCGAGACGTTGCGAGCGATGAAGGCGCCGGGCGTAGATTAATCGAAGCGATCGAGACGATGAATCCTGCGATGCAGCAATACAAATCCCTCGAGGCGGTTCGTGATGTCGTGATTGAGTACCTGAATGCAGCCATCGCGAGCGGGGAGTCTTCGCCCGGGTGTTGAATGGTGGTGACACAATTGTGGTTTTGCTCGGCGATGGCAGGAAAGGCTGAGGACATCACCGGGGCGGCATAGCCGATAGACTTTCGCCTGTAGTCCCTTGTCGGAGCCACATCCGCACATCGATATGCATTTGCGCGCGGCCGAAGCGATGGAGTTGCTTGTCGAAATGTGCGAGATGGATTTCGCGCCGACCAGCAAGTCGAAACCGGTCCAATACCGATGCCGACGACAACGACCTTTCTCGGTTCGGGAATGGAAATGTTGGAGAGGGTGCTGGCCGAAGAAGCGCCAGACGAAATCATCGACGTGGGTTGGTTTCGCGGATTTCCGTACAAGGATATTCCCCATGTCGGTTCTTATGTCTGCGTGACCAGTCGTGGGGATGGGGACGGAGCGGTCGCGATTGCGAAGCGCATCGCCGCCCATTTGTGGGAGAGGCGAGGGTCCTTCGTTGCCACGAGTCTGTCCGCCTGGGAAGCTGTGGCACAGGTGCAGGCCGCGCAAAGCCATCCGGTCGTCAATAATGAAAACTCCGACAATCGCGAAGCGACTGGGCTTCGGCGAGCGAGTCGTTCGGCGGAGTATGGGCCGGATGCGAGGAACGAAGCTCAAGAAGAAAGCGTTCAAGGGATATCAACCGACGGAGCACGATGTCTTCGTTGCGACCTTTGCGAAGAGTGGCACGAACTGGATGATGCAGATCGCGCAACAGATTTCTCATCGCGGCGATGCGGAATTCGAGCATATTCATGCGGTCGTGCCCTGGCCCGATGCGTTTACCCCGGGGCCCATCGCGCTGCGAGACGCCGGTCCGATGGAAGACTCTCCGACCGGACTGCGGATCATCAAGACTCATCTTGAAACGGAGTTTGTGCCCTACGAGGAGAAGGCGACCTATCTCACTGTGCTGCGAGATCCGAAGGAGGTTCTGGTCTCGGCCTACTACTTCCTGGGTGGTATGCTCGGTGTGTTGAGCCATGTGACGATCGATGACTGGTACGAGTTGGCTATTGCGCCTGGTGGGTTGATCGAGTCCTGGTGTATTCACGCCGCCAGTTTTTGGGATTGGCGCGACCGTCCGAATGTGCTCGTGCTGAACTTTCGCGAGGTGAAACGTGATCCGCGTCGTTCAATCGAGCGCGTGGCCGCCATCATGGGTGTGGAACTCACAGAGGCGCAGCAGAATAAGCTGATCGAGCGAGCCAGCATCGACTACATGAATGCCCAGGAGTCGCAGTTCGCTCCCCCGCAAGCGCTCTTCGCCGACAAGTCCAAACCGACCTTGATGATTCGCCGAGGAGCGAGCGGCGGGAGCGAGGAACTCCTCAGTCGGCGGCAGCAGGCAGGGATCGATCGTGTGTGTCAGGCAGAACTTCGCAAGATCGGCTCCGACATTCCGTATGCGGGGGAATTTGGGCTCTCCGACCGGTAGCCGTTCGTGAAGCGTATGTGTCTCGGAAGCGACATGATCGTCGGCGCGCTCAGCGCGCTCGGAGCTACTGGGTTTTGGGTTTGCCCGGCGTGAAGGCACATGGCATGCGCTTGATACCGTTGATGAAATTGGATTGAAGGTGCGCCGGGGGGCCCGTGATTTCGAGATCTGGGAGTCGATGGAGGATGCGATCGAACATTACGAGAATCTCGCGACGTGCGAGATTCGCGCCGAGGCAAAAATGTGGGCCGGGGCCGCCAAATCCGACATGGTCGTTAGGCGAACGTGTCACATCAAATCGGTGGGGATCGGTGAAGACCTTCTCGTCTCGATTCGCAGAAGAATAGAAGAGCACGACTTTATCGCCGGCCTTCATCTCTTGACCCCCGAGAGTGGTGTGCCGAGTGCAGGTCCGGCGCATATGGATCACGGGGCTCGCCCAGCGGATGATCTCCTCGACGGCCGTCGAGGCGGTCGCTTCGAAATCCGTGGCCCACTTGCGTCGTTCCTCGGGATAGTCCGTGAGCGCCTTCATGCCGTGACTGATCGCGTTGCGCGTGGTCTCATTCCCGGCCACGACGAGCAGCACGAAAAACGAGGCAAGTTCACTCCCCGTCATGGCTCCCTCGTCGAGATCCGCGTTGATCAGCGATGAGGTGAGATCATCGCCTGGTGATTTGCGGCGAAGCTCCGCCATTTCGTTCATGAGTGCGGCGAGTTCGCTGCCTGCACCGAGTGCGAGGGCGATGAGGCCAGCAGGGCCCTCGCCAAAGTCGGGATCACCGAGTCCGAGAATGATATTCGTTTTTTCGAAGACCATCTTACGCTGGCTCTCCGGGATTCCCATCATGTCGCAGATGATTCCGAGAGGAAGGGGGGCGGCAATGTCTGAGACGAAATCGCATTCGCCTCTCTCAATCACGTTGTCTATGATGTCGTCTGCTCGACGCGAGACGTCCGCTTCGAGTTTGGCGAGCGCTCGAGGAGTAAAGCCGCGAGAGACAATGCGGCGCTGATGTCCATGTCTCGGATCATCCATGTTGATCATGCCGCCGAAGAACTCATTGAATTCCGGGGGCAGGTCGGCGATCGATGTGGCTCCTTTTCCAGAGCAATAGATCTCTGGCCGGCGGCTCGTCTCAAGAATGTCTGCGTGTCGGGTCAAGGCCCAATAGCCTGGACCCGGCGGGATAGGGACGTCTGGAATCTCGCGTTCGCGTACGAAGGGAATGGGATTCTCGGCCCGCAAAACGGCGAAAGCGCCTTCGCGTTCTTCGAGTGGCCGCGCCCAGAACATTGGATCCGATACGTCGATCTCGTCGACCTTCAGGGACTTCTGAATCTTCATGAACATTTCCTTTTGTTGAGCGCGCCCTAGAGCATAGGCGAGTTTGGCTCCGTCGCCGTCTGGAACCGGGCAGTTCGATTCCGCGAGAGCCAACTGCGCGTGGCTGGCCCACAGTGGAATCATGACTAGACTTCCTTCTCAGTCGACGATCGTGAAAATGGAGCCAACCCGAAGGAGTTTTACGGTGGCAGTAGAGCGCAGGTCCACATCGCCATTCCCCCCCCAGTCCCGCTCGGAGGTGATATGAGAGCCCGTGAAATCATTCAGGGTCTCTCCGAACGCATGGGGCAGGCCATCATTGGTCAGGAGGTCGTGGTCGAGCGTTTGCTCATGGGGCTCCTCGCCAATGGGAATTTGTTGGTCGAGGGGTTGCCCGGGTTGGCGAAGACGCGCGCCATCAAGGAACTCGCGAAGAATCTGGATGCAGAATTCAGCCGGATTCAGTTCACGCCGGATCTGTTGCCCTCCGACATCACCGGGACGGAGGTCTACTACCAGAGCGATGGGCGAGGGGAATTCCGATACGAACCGGGCCCCATTTTCGCGAACATCGTGCTCGCTGACGAGATCAACCGTGCGCCCGCCAAGGTGCAGGCGGCGCTGCTCGAGGCGATGGAGGAACGGCAAGTCACCGTCGCCGGGAAGACCCATTTAATGGCTCCGCTCTTCATGGTGATGGCTACACAGAATCCGGTCGAGCACGAGGGCACCTATCCACTGCCCGAAGCCCAGCTCGACCGATTCTTGATGCATGTCCAGATCGCCTATTCGAGCGTTGAGGACGAGGCACGCATCATCGAATTGGTGCGCGGAGAAGAGATGGCCGCACTTGGGGGTGCCTCATCTGCCACGAAGCCGGATGCACCGAGGATTTCGCAGGAAGCGATTTTCGAGGCGCGTCGAGAAATCGGTGACGTTCACGTTTCAGATGCCATGTCGCGCTACATGGCAGACCTTGTCTATGCGACACGGACTCCAGAAAAATTTTCCGAAGAGCTCGATCGATGGATTGACGTCGGTGGGAGTCCGCGAGCATCGATCGGTCTCGATCGATGCGGCCGTACGCACGCATGGCTGCGGGGCCGTGACTATCTCGATCCGGAAGACGTGCGCGCCATCATCCACGATGTCATGCGGCATCGTTTGATGCTCTCTTATGAGGCGCATGGGGAAGGTGTGACGCCCGATCATGTGATCGATGCGATTGTCGAGCAAGTTGCCCTTCCATGATCGGTCGATGACCGACGATCCGCGAATCTATGTCACGCCCTCTCATTTGCGGGGCGTGCAAGCGCGAGCCCATGGCCTCAGCTTCCTTCCCCGATCTTCCGCCAATAGTGCGCTCAGCGGTCGTTATGCGACGCGCATGCGTGGTCGCGGTCTCGATTTCGAAGAGATGCGCAACTATCTACCCGGTGATGACATCCGTTCGATCGATTGGAAAGCCACGGCCCGAACGCGCCAGCCGTATGTGCGGGTCTACACGGAAGAGAGGGATCGCCCGGCGCTGATCGTCGTGGATCAGCGGATGTCGATGTTCTTTGGTACTCGGTTGAACCTCAAGTCCGTGACCGCGGCGGAGGCCGCCGCCATGACGGCTTTTCAAGTCTTCGGAGCCGGGGACCGCGTCGGAGGCATCGTGTTCGATGACGAGCGGCAAATCGAGTTGGCGCCCCGAAAAAGTATGAAGACGGTGGATGCCTTTTTGAACTCGGTTTCCGAGTTCAATCGGGGCCTGCATGCGGATCGAAGAGTAGAGCCCGCCCCGGCCCGGTTGAACGAAATCTTGCATCGAGTCGCACGTCTCGCCCACCACGACCACCTCGTTGTCATCATCAGTGATTTCTCGGGCATCGACGAGACGACGCATCGACGGCTGAGTGGGCTGGCCGCGCATAACGATTTGATCTTGATGCTTGTCTACGACCCTTCTGCCAAGGCGTTGGTCGGGGATCGTCGTATCGTGATTGGTGACGGGCAGCGGCAAGCCGAAGTGAATCTCGGAGCGCAGGAGACTCGGCAGGCACTTACCACGTTCTCTAGAGAGCGACTCGAGCGGATCCGACAGTGGCAGACTGAAATCAATCTGTCCGTGCTCTCGCTGAGTGCCGGGGCGGAGACTCTTGTGCAGATTCGTCAGCAGATGGGACGGTTGACGCCGCGTCGGAGGCTTCGGTGAAGCGATTCGAAGGGCAAGACCTACCCCAGTTGATGGAGTTGATGCACGACCTCGCACGTCCTGAGCCTGTTCCATGGGCCCCTGTGACCGTGGGCTGGTGGATTCTCTTTGCGTGGCTGTCATTGCTTGTGCTTTTGGCGATGGGCTTTGGGTATAAGCGCTGGCGTCGGAATCGTTATCGCCGTGAGGCATTGTCGGTCCTGGAGGGGATAGAGAAAAGTGAACGTGTACGTAGCGCCGGACCCGAGATCGCAATCGTTCTAAAGCGCACAGCACTCGTCGCATTTCCTCGCAACGAGGTTGCGTCACTGTACGGCAAGGACTGGGCCAAGTTCTTGTGCGTTTCGTGCGATTACGATCCGGCCGTTGAATATGTTGTGATGGATCTTGCTTCTGCAGCGTATCGGCGTGATCTCGATGGTCGGACACTCATCGCGGCAGCGAAACGTTGGGTCGAGATTCACCATGATTGAACTCGCCCAGCCCTGGCTTTTACTTCTATGGCCGTTACCGGTGCTCAGTTGGTGGTTGCTGCCGCCCCATCGCCAGCGTGTCAATGCGCTCCGTGTTCCTTTCTTTCAAGAACTTGCTCATGCGGCGGGCGTCGAGGCGCATGCCGGGGCCGTCATTCTGAGGCGCGGTGTCTTGCAGATGGTCCTTGCAAGCGTTGCGTGGTCAATGCTCGTCGTGGGCCTCGCGAAACCTGAATGGGTGGGTGAGCCAATCGTTCGTGTTGAATCGGCGCGCGATGTCATGCTCGCCATCGATCTATCGGGTTCCATGGATTTTCGCGACTTCCCGGATCAACAGGGCGAGCCGGTACGGCGCATGGACGCGGTACAGCGGGTCGTCGATCGCTTCGTTTCGGAGCGCAAGGACGATCGAATCGGTCTCATCGTTTTTGGCAATCGCCCCTACGTGCAGTTGCCGTTCTCTCGGGATCTCGAGACTGCGCGCGCCCTCGTCGCACTGATGGAGGTCGGTATGGCGGGGCCCCAGACCGCGCTTGGCGATGCAATTGGACTTGCTATTCGATCTTTTGAGTCAAGCCAAGTCGACCAGCGATTGCTGATTCTATTGACCGACGGCAGCGATACGGCGAGCACGATGACCCCTGTGAATGCTGCCGGCATAGCCGCTCTGGCTGGTGTTGAGATCCACACGATTGGCATCGGCGACTCGGAGGCCGTGGGCGAAGATCGCGTTGACTTTGAGGTGCTTCGCTCGGTTGCCCAACGTACGGGAGGTCGCTTCTTTGATGCGCAGGACGAGAATGCCCTTGCCGAGGTGTATCGTCGAATCGATCAGATGTCGCCGGCCGACGTGCGGACCGAGTCGTGGCGTCCGCGGGTATCGCTGGTGCATTGGCCGGCGGGAGCCATCGTCGTCCTGGCCGTGTGTGCATACGGAGCTCTCTTGCTAGGCGCGCGCAGTCGGGAAGCAGAGGTCGGATGACGCTCGAAGCCTTTCACTTCTTGCGGCCGCTTTGGCTTCTGGCCCTGGGCGTGGTCTTCTTGATCTGGTGGCTGGTCCGCCGGGGTGAATCAAAGACAGTGGCACGAAGTGCTTTCATTGCTCGTCATCTTCGCGATGCATTGACTGTCCAACGCTCGACCCGACTTCGCGTCAAACCCATCGATGGAATGGCGCTAGGCTTGATCGCAACGGTGATTGCCGCGGCTGGCCCGACCTGGTCCCGGCAGAGCAGCCCTTGGTTCTCCGAGACGGCGCCGTTGGTGATCGCGATCGAAGTGTCCGATTCGATGCGCAGCAACGATCTTGCGCCAAGTCGTCTGGATCGTGCCCGATTCAAAGTGCTCGACTTATTGTCGAAGCGGACGGGATCGCGCACCGCGGTGATTGCTTATGCTGGGAGCGCGCATATCGTGATGCCCCTGGCTTCGGATATCGCGGCCATCAAACCTTTTCTCGAGAGTCTCGATCCCGGCATCATGCCCTCTCCCGGGGCCAACGCGAGTCGCGTCCTCGACCTGGCCGTCGAACTGTTGGGCGAGCATCCCACGATTGGAACGCTGCTTTTCGTGAACGATGGCTTTGATTCCGCCGAGATCGCGGCATTTGCGGAATTTTCGCGGCGTGATGACGTGCCCGCGTTGGTTGCGTTGATCGTTGGCACCGACGAGGGTGGCGTGGCCTTCCGGCCAGACGGATCGCCGGTCCTCGGCGATACGGGAGAGCGACTCGACACCACGATTGAACCCGCGGTGCTTCGCCATATAGGAGGCGCCGCGGACATGCCGATCATTCGCGCGACTGCCGGGGATAGGGATCTTCGAACGCTCCTCTATGAGATCGAGTCAAACCTCCGGCAGTCAGATGATCCGGACGTCCGGTGGAGAGACGAAGGCGTGCGAGCACTTTGGCCAGCCGCTTTCTTGCTTCTGCTGTGGTTCCGCCGTGGATGGACGATGTGATGGTGAAACGAAGCATCGCAACGGGACTGGCAAGCTTTGGTTGGGCCGCGCTAGTCGTCAGCGCAGTCTTTGTCCTAGCAATCGGTGTCCTCGCGATTCGGGAGGATTCCTTTGAGGTCCTCTGGTTGACTCCGGATCAGCAGGGTCGGCTTGCCTACGAAGCATTCGAGTTTAAGCGCGCGGCCCTCCACTTCGAAGACCCCGGTTGGAAAGGGATCGCCCAGTACGAAGCGGGATTGTACAAGGAGGCGGCCATCACATTTGGTCGGTTGCCTGACGCGGAAAGCTTCTTCAATCGTGGTAACGCCTTCCTCAAGGGCCACGCCTTCGCGAAGGCGATCACGGCCTATGAGCTGGCGGTGTCCGAAGCTCCAGGCTGGTCTTTGGCCGCCGAGAACCTCTTCCTTGCACGTTATGTATTGGCATTTATCGAAGAGGCAAGAGTGCAGGCGGATACCGGGGACGAGACCGAACTCGGGGCAGATGAAATCATATTCGATAAAAATCTGGAGCGCGGCAAGGAAATTGTGATCACGAATGAGAGCACGATCGAGGCCGCATCGGCCGAAAAATGGATGCGCTCGGTCGACACCGAAACCCGCGACTTCCTGCGTGGCCGATTTGCGCTCGAAGCCAGTCGCGAGATTTTGTGATGCGACTCGGGTTACTTCGACTTCTTCGCGGCGTGTTTGCCTCTGCCTACATGGTTGTCTCGAGTGGTCTCGTGTTCGCTGCGAGTGCCGTCGCTGGGGAAGCGCCGATCGTGAGAATGGAAATTCTTCCCGGGGTGGTGTCGGTCGGTGAGTCCGTCGAATTGCGCATCACCGTGCTCGCGCCGACCTGGTTTCCGAAGCCTCCGGTCTATCCCTCCTTCGAGCTGCCGAATGCCATGACACGGCTGCCGGCGGACAGTTCCTACCCCATCAGTGAGCAAGTTGGGAGCGAAACCTGGTCTGGCATCGTTCGGAGTTACGAAATCATTCCGCTGATTGCCGCGACGTATCAGCTGGAAGACAAGGCCGTTACGGTGACCTGGACTGATCTCGACAGCCGAAGGCCTCAGGTGCGTGCGATTGATTTGCCGGACAGCGGGTTTCGTGCGGTCGTGCCGGCGGGCGCCGAGGCTCTCGATCCCTACCTGGCGGGTCGCAGACTGACGATCAAGCGAGAAATTGAAGGGGGGTCGGACGGCGAAACTCGTGAACATTCTGTCGGGGACGCCGTCGTCGTGCACTACACCGCCGAACTCGAGGGCATGGCCGCGATCTTTATTCCTCCCCTGTTTTCGAATCCGCGCGCCGGGGGAGCGGCGGTCTACGCGACGGAGGCGATCGTTGAAGAGCATGAGATCGCCCGCCGCATGGAGACGCTGACCTTCGTTCTGGAGAAGAGTGGCGAGTTCATTGTGCCGGGTGTCGAAGTCGAGTGGTGGAATACGAGGACGGATTCCATCGAGACGGCGTCGGTTCAGGAGTTGTCATTGCCCGTGAGAGGGGTGTCTCTTTCAATCATGAAGCCCGTCAACACGAGAATGAGTATGTTAGTCGGAATATCATTCGGGGGAATCGGGTTGGTCGTTCTGGCAGGGAGGCGTTGGTTGCCCTGGCTGCGGGCTCTCCATCAGATGAGAGTCAAGAGGCATCTTCACTCCGAAGCCCATGCCTTTAGTGAGTTGGTGAGTGCGCTTCGATTGGGAGAGGCTCGTGCGATCCATCGTGCGCTGCTCGCATGGCTGGCCCGACTTAAACCTGGACTCGATGTGCGTGAATTCGTTCTCTCCTATGGGGATAGCGGTTTGGGGCAGGGCGTCGAAAGCATGATTGCCACGGTCTATGCCGATTCGGGTGGGCGCTTCGACGCAGGCATGCTGGAAGCAGGGCTTCGGGCGGCTCGACAGAATCAATTGAGATGTCGAGTCGCGACGAGGGACTCCGATCTTCCGCCTCTGAATCGTTGAGCCTGGCGATCGGAGGTGCAGGTATGGAATTGAGCCGATTTTGTAGACACTCAGAGGGAGGTTTGTGACGCAGTTCCGAATGCCTCGGGACTGACGCCGCCGATGGGGCTGTGGGGCCGGGTTCGATTGTAGAACAACTCGATGTAGTCGATGACATCTGACCTCGCGAGTGAGCGTTGTGGGTCGACGTCGCGTGCTCGCCGAGCGCCCGCGCGTCGTTCAGCGTCCCGGACGCTGCGCCCGACGGGCCTGCTGGATTTTTCTGATTTGGGAGTAGTTGATCAGCTCGATGCCTTGATCTTCGAGGAACTGCGCCATCTCATCACTCGACCACACGGCCGAGTCGGACAGGCGTACGATCTCGTCCACTCCACTTGGGTGATTCATGCCGTTCGGAATCCTGTCGCCGCTCACGGATTCAGCGACCGCGGCATGCATGTAGAAGTGGTTGAGGCCCGGTTTCACAATATTCAGAATCGCTTGACGGTCAATTTCGCCGCGCACCTCCTGATCCTCCCCAACGGAGTCGTAGTTTCGATAGGGCAACTCGAAACCGAAGACTTGCTTTATGACGAACGCAGTGATCCAGCGCTGGATCGCCGGCCCCTCATACGACAAATGCGAGTTCAGCTCAGCCAGTTCGTAAAATCCGAATAGGGTATCGGGCCGGATGAGTTGGTGTTGATCCATGTATTCCATTGACTGAGCCGATGCCTCATCAAAGGTATTCATGGTGAGGGGGAGATCGAACTTCTCGGCGGCCCTGATCGCGGCCATTCGAAGTCCATCCGCAGCCGCACCCGGGAACCGGCTATTTCGATAGGCGGTCCCCATATGCGAATCAATGTGGGTGAGCTGGATTCCCAGCCGGAGGGCTTTCGCAATCTGTGCTTCGAACTCCAGTGCTGCGTGTGCAGGATCGACGAACGCCTCCACCTCCGAGATCTTTTCCCAGGCGAGTCCCTTAGCATTGTAGAGGCTCGGCACCTGTTTATCGGACAGGACGGGCTTCCAGGGATACCCTTGCTGATACTCGTTAGTCAGGGTGAGGTGAATGCCGATGCCCCATTCGGGATCATCTTTGGCCAGCACAGCCAGGCGCCGCAGATCGGCATCGTTTCGATCGTGGACAATCACGCTGGTCGATTTCACGATGCCCGCGGACAGGACCTCGATCACCCCTTCGGTAAACGCGGGGTGGCCACAACTATCGTCACTGTTGACCACGAGCAATTTTGCATCGCGAGCGAAGCCGAGTTCCTCCGCGATCGTTTTCCCATTGGGCCCGGGCGGGGCGGGTGGCATTTTGAAGACCAAGAAGCTCGCGGGATCGGGCGAGGCCAAGAACAACCCGGCGATTCCCGCCAATAGAATCGCAAATAGAGCTACAGCGTAGGTCTTCATACAACGAGCCTCTTCGCCGCAAGTGAATTCGGTGTCGCGGAACTGCGAGCGTATCGGATTCAATCATGTATGGATCTCGTCTCGCAGCGAAAAGTCCGGGCCCGAACCGAGCGGTTATGCTTTGATCGGAATCCAATTGCCATATCCAGACTGACCGGTGGTAATCAAAATGGGCCTTCTTTTCCCTACGCCCCAACGGTGAACGCGGAGCTGGGTGTGGTACCGCTTAAACTGGACTTCCCCCTCGTGGTCACGTGCCCGAGCAGAACAGTGCAGTCGTTGATACTGATGCGGCAGGTCGTCGTGGGGAGTTGAGTCCTGAACACGCAGTCTGATTTCGAACGGACGATTGAACTATTTTCTTGGATCCTCTGCTCGGAGGTGTCTAGCGACGCAATGTGGTGTTTACGAGGGATTCGATTCGGGTCGGCGAGTCGTTCTCGTGATGGCCTGACAATATGTCGAAAGATCGTTGAGAACGAGAGTGAGATCTATGAATGCGGACTCGCCGACAGGCGGTAGCGGTAACCTGCGCGCGTTCGATCGATTGGCTTGAAGAGGCCGCAGGCCTTGAAGCAGTAGGCCAGACGCTGCGCCTCGTCTCGAGAAACGCATCCTGTCGCGGCCAGATCGGCGGTGGTAAAGGGGTTGGGTAGACCGGGCGGGACGAGTCGCAAAAGGTCCTTGATCGTTTGGAACCGATGGGTCTCAAGTACGGCCTCGAGGCTTCGATCCACCGTTCGAAAGCCGCCCCGACCACGTCGCGCTCTCGGATCTGCGACCTGATGCTTGCCGACTCGGACGAGCACCACTTCGATTTCGAGATTGGGATGGTCCAGCATGGTGGGGATACTCACGAGTTCATCAAAAAGCGAGTAGACGCTTCCCCGCTTGGGAGAGCGACGCGGCTTTGCTCCAGGTTTGTAGAGAATGGTCTCCGTGGCGATGGGATGGACGAGCAGTATCCGCCTCTCCGACAGCAGCCGATCCAGCTTGTTTCCCATCGCGCCAAAGGACCCCGTCTGGATCTCGATCAGCAGCTCATCAGGTTGATTCTCCGCCCGGACGATATCGATCACGAAGCCCTCTAGCGGGACTTCGAACGCGTCTCCGGGGCGCGCATAATATTCTTTCAGCGCGGCGTGGAGCGATCCTTCATTGAGCGTTCCGACTCCGAGATTATTTGTCGACGAAGCCTTTTCAACACGCATTATCAGAGCCTGCCACGTTCATGGGATTTGTGTTAGGTCCAGGCATGGGGGGCGTGATACAGCACTGGGCATCAGTCGTGTGATGGCGAGAACGAGAAGTTCTCTTCGATCTTTTCAAGGACGTCCTTGGTGTGAGCGATATAGGCGGGGTAGCTGCCGTTGTAGTTTCCGTCCTGGCGGCGCTGGCCTTCGCCTTCATGATTGTAGTATCCGGGCGTGCAGTCTTCGCTTCGGGTCGTCTTTCCGCGGTTGGCGATGACTTCTTGGACCCACCACTCCTCCGCCTCGGGGGTGACGTTCATCGTGTGGTGATCGTTCTTCCGGGCGTAGTCGATGCACGCGGCGATGTGATCCCCCTGGATCTGGAGGACATCCGTTAGATTAAAGCGAAAGGAAGCCTGGTATCCGCCCATCACGAAGAAATTCGGATAACCGTGGGAATGAATACCGAGCATCGTCCGCACACCGTGCTCGAATTTTGCATTGAGATCGATCCCGCCTTCACCGCGAATCTGATTGTAGATCCCGGTCTTTTGGACTTCGAAGCCCGTGGCGTAGATCAGGGTGTCAACGGGGTAGGTTTGATCCTCGAAGACCGGGCCATCGCGGGTGATCTCGGTAATGCCCTTGCCGTGGGTATCGATGAGATGGACGTTCGGTTGGTTGAATGCTGGGAGGTAGTCGTTGTCGAAACACGGCCGTTTACACATCAACATGTACCACGGCTTAAGTGAATCGGCTGTTTTTGGATGCTTCACGATCTCGTCAATCTTGGCGTGGATCCGCATCATCGCATCGATGTTGGCGTTCTCTTGTCGGCGGATCTTTTCTTCGCGAGAGATTGGGGCCCGCTGGGCAAGTTGTTCCGGTGTGAACTCGGTTGCTCGAAGGGCGCGCTCCCGCCGCTTGGCCTGCCATCCAGGTTCGAGCGACCCAGCCCAGTCCGGGTTCGTTGGCCAATCCTTTTTGATGTCGACGGAAGAGGGCGTCCTCTGGAAGACGTAGAGTTCCTTGGCTGCAGCGCCAAGGCGAGGAATGGCCTGCACGGCTGAAGCACCTGTTCCGATGATGCCAACCACCTTGTCCGAAAGCTTTGAAAGGTCGGCGCCCGTATAAGTGTAATCCCACCTCGAGGTATGGAAGGAGTGTCCGGCGAAAGAGGTCATTCCCGAGATCTTCGATAGCTTGGGCTTCGAGAGTGTGCCGTTCGCGCAGATGACGAAGCGCGCCTTCATGTGGTCGCCCCGATCGGTTCGGAGATGCCACATCTCTTCGTCTTCATCCCAGACCGTCGATGTCACGGTCGTCTGGAAGACGCCGAGCTGATAGAGATCGTATTTTCGGGCGATCGCCTGACAATGGGCGTAGATCTCATCCCCCTTCGCGTAATGCCGGGTCGGGACGTATCCCATTTCGTCGAGCAAGGGGAGGTAGTCGTAGGCAACGACATCGCAGGCCACGCCGGGATAGCGGTTCCAGTACCAGGTTCCGCCAACGTCCGCGCCGCGCTCGACGATGCGGATGCTCTCGACGCCGGCCTGTCGCAAGCGCGCCGAGGTCAAGAGAGCGGAGAATCCGCCGCCAATAAAGAGAACTTCGACCGTGTCGTTGAAGGAGGGGCGGGGAGTCGATTCCTGCGCGTTTGGGTCGATCGCGTACTTCTCGAGGTCGCCCTCGAACTCGGAGGTGTACTGTTCCCGGCCCTCCGGTCGATAGTCCAGACGGAGGTCGCGTTCTCCGGCGAATTTTTCTTTGATGTCATCGTAGTACGATTGTTTTTTCCGCGTCTTGCGACGCGGGTCCGTCGAGTGGGTGTCGGGTGTCTCTTTCCGCTGGCTCATGTCGTGGTTTCCGTCCTTCCCAGTCTCCCTGCATACTACCGGATCACGTTGAGGGAGGTTCTCCCGAATGGGTTCCGAAAAAGAAGTCCTTTTTGTCTGAATGTTTGAAGGCTTCGCTGGCATCGATTGGAATCCAGCCGGTCTCCGGAAGGTAGAACTCGGCCCAGCAGTGGTCGCCGTCGATCTTTCCCATTCTACGGCTATTCGGAATGGGCATACCTTCACTTCGAGCAAACGAGATGAAGAGTGCATGAAAGTCGGTGCAATTCCCGAAACGCTCCATGCAGGCCCAGTAGGTATGGCCGTTGCCCCAATGCTTGAGGCTGCCATGCCAGTCCGGTTGCCGTCGGCATCTTCGCTCTCGACTACCCCGTCAATCGAGGACGAGCTCTCCTCACCGAGAAATACAGATGCTAGTGTCCGGGAGGTGAGCACGTGCCCCGATGATCGCGTGGCCCAATTCCGCCCGTGAGTGAAGAGGAGTTTTCGATGAACGATGAATCGAAGGTAAAGACAGAGGACTCGGCGGCCGACTTCATTCCCCCGGTCTGGGCCATGAAACTCATGACGAAATCCCATGTCTTCCTGAACCGTCTGAGCGGGGGGAAGTTCTTCAACTCGCTCAAGGGTGACGATGTCTGTTTTATTTCGATGACCGGCGCGAAGAGTGGTCGGGCAATCACGATCCCGCTGATGTACGTGCCGTATAAAGAAGGCGTGCTTCTGGTTGCTTCAATGGGCGGCGCCCCGACCAATCCTGTCTGGTACAACAACCTGGTGAAGCATCCCGACATAGAGGTGAGTCATCGGGGCCGGCGCATGGTGCTAAGAGCGCGACTGGCCGCGAGCGCGGAGAAAGCTGCACTCTGGCCGATCTGCGATGCAAGTTACGCCGACTACGCGGATTACCGACAGCGAACGGATCGCGACATTCCCATTTTTGTTTGCGAGCCGGCCAGCTGACGAATCGGACGGCCGACTCCCAACGGTCAAGTAGCAGCCAGCGGCTACAGCGGATGCACGCGCACGGGAAGCTTCTCGAACCCCTTTACGAAGCTCGACTTCACTCGAATCATTTCGCTTACCCTGTTCGGGATGACGCCTTTGTCGTCACGCAGATTCTGATACTCATCCGGGTTTCGTTCAAGGCGAGGACGCCGCCGCTGATCGAGTTGCGGGTCGTGTCATTGCCGCCCACGATCAATAAGATCAAAGTCCCCAGATAATGCGTCGAGTTCATGCCCTTGGTCGCGGGCCCATTGGCCAGCGCCGTGATGAGATCGAGACGATCCGAGTCCGGTTTGTCTTGGCGCTCTTTCCAGAGCTTCGTAAAGGCGTCGAGGCACTCGAGCTGCACGTCTCGGCCTTCGTTTTCACCCCGGCCATGAGCTGCTAGGAAGTCCGGCCCCGCAGTGGCGATGTCCGAGCAGTCCGTCCGTTTTCGTCGCTGCTTGTACGGGAAGTTGAAGAGTGTCGCCATCATTCCAGTTGTGAGTTCGATCGATATGCGATTGACCCAGTCGAAGGTTTCGCCGACGGGCAGACCATCGAGAATCTCAACCACGCGTTCGCGGATCAGCGGTTCCAGTCTTCTTCGGTTTTGGGGGGACACGACGGGTTGGACGGTGTTGCGTTTTGAACGATGTTGTGGGCCGTCCATCGAGAGGGAACCGGATTCGAGTGGAAACTCCGGGTCGGGATCCTGAATAACGATGCTCCGCGCGGAGGAATAGGTGGCTGGATCCTTCTCGACCTTGACGATGTCTTCGAAGCGCGTGACGGACCAACAGGAATCGAACTCGCTCTCCGCGCAATAGTGGACCGGCTCCTCTTTTTCGGGCAGTCGTTCGAAATATCCCCAAATTGTGTCGGTCTGAAAGAGTTCGGCGTTGGAATCGTCGATCTTCTCGAGTGGAATCGACTAGGGGTCGGCGCCGGAGTTCCCAGAATGGGAGGCAGCGCTCGCCATCGAGGACGGTGAGTTGGATATGGGCGATTGCGTCGATCTGAATGCTCAGTCGGGGTACTTCCCTTTCGTGGACGGGTTGGAGGACGATGACGTTCTTGCCGCGAGATGTCGGACTCGATCTATACGAGGCCAGGTATTGCAGAGTTCACTACGCTCATCACGTCTTTTCGAAATCTCGCGGCAGCCTTCTCGCTTGGCGAAAAAAGCCTTGGTTTTGCGCTCAACGATCGCACTCAATTTCGACGTCGTTTTGATTTGTTTATTTCGTTCCGAACGGGTTGTCGAGACCTCTATTCGAGACAGGAGAAGTAAAGAGCATGGCTCTCAAAGATGATTTGCAGTTGACAATGAAGGGCTTATTCCCAGAGCAGCTCGGGATTCGCTTTCTCGACGTGACCAAGGATGAGCTTCGTGCGGAGCTCGATGTCACCCGAGAGATGTGCACTCTGCCCGGCCGATTGCATGGCGGTGCCATCATGTCTCTGGCCGATACGTTAGGTGCTTACGGAACTTTCCTGAATCTGCCCGAAGGCCATTCCACGACTACGCTGGAATCCAAGACCAATTTCTTCTCATCCGGCGTGGAGGGTGAAAAGGTCATCGGGACGGCGACGCCGATTCATCGTGGGCGCTCGACGATGGTCTGGCAGACCCGCGTCGAACGCGATGATGGAAAACTGGTCGCGCTCGTGACCCAGACACAGATGGTGTTGTTGCCGAAATAGGACCGTCGGCGGTTCAAATTCCGAGCAAGTTCTGGATCAGCGGCGCCCATGTGAGCGAGCTGGGTTGGACGGATTCAATTTGGCGGGCCAATTCGGGAACCGCCTCGTGCCCACCAGAAACGATTGCCATCTGAGGGCGACATCGCGGGCTTCCGTGATTTCCCTTTGCCGTGGGCTGACCGGTGCCAAACATTTTGCCGGGATCCGGCCATGCCAGGAGTGTCTGATGATCGGCGATGATGACGCCTTCGACTCCGTCCACTGCGCGCACCGATTCCCGGGAAACATCGCCGACGATGATCGCGGCGGTGCCATCGTGGATGACCTTGGCATTCCATCCTTGTTGGGTGCAGGCCTCCTTCAGGTCCACGCATTCCGGATGCGTAATGGCCTCCTGCTGATGATCACTGATGCTGATCAATACGGTGTCGTCCCAGTCCGGCTCGAGCAAAGAGAGGAGCTGGCCGTAGTCGGTATCACAGTGCCGGACTTGTTCCGCAAATTCAGGGCTGTCGGGGCCATGAAGATGCAGCGTCGTGTCGGGTTCATTGAGATGAAGAACCACGAAGTCAGCCTTCAGATCGAAGCTGGAGGCGGCATCGATCACCGCTGAATTGGCCGGGTACCCATACTCGTCGAGTGGGATTCCTTCAGGAGCGGCCCCGGTCGGCGGCCAGACTTCGGCCGCATTCTGGGCGCCCATTGTGGGAACGAGTTTGTGATCGCCTAGCACGACCACGGAACGCCGATCGGCCGCGATGCAGCGATCGAAGAGGGTGGTCGCGCGCGGCCCCGCCTTGTAAGTCGATGTGAAGCGACCATCGACCCAGGCCGCATTGCCCCAGAGGCCTGTCTGCTGCGGACCGATGCCGGTGACGAAGGCCGCATGGTTCGAGTACGTCACTGACACAGGGAGGGAGAGTGCGCCGATCGGTGCGCGTCCGCCTTCGAGGACCTGCCTCCAGAGATTGGGGGTCGATTCAGGCGAGACGGCGCCCGGTGGCATCGAATCGAGAATGGTCAGAACGACTCTCATCTTGGATCTCCAGGCGAAGTACTTGCTCGCTACACCGACACGCCAACGGGTTTGCGTAACAGATCCACTCGATTGGGCGTCTCGAAGAGATAGCCCTCGTCGCTGCGATAACTCTCGAATTTGTTTTTGACGGCCTGCAGGATTTCGGGCGTCAGTTGGTGATCCGTATGAGTGACGTTGAGTACGCCTGCTTCGAATTGTCCAAAATGTTTGAGCTTGAAAGCACTGGTAAAGAAGATTTCGTCGGCGAGTTCCAGTGTCTTTTCGCCGACGGCGCGAGCCACGGCCTCGAACGCGGCTAGGCGAACGGTCGATTCATCATGGAAGAGGCGAATGACTTCGTTGAAACTTCCCGCGAAGACGGGTTCGGAAATGTACGCCAAGCCACCTGGCTTCAGTACGCGATGAATTTCGGATAGGGCTGTGTCCATTTCAGCCTTCGGCACATGATGCAAGGACTTAAACATCAACACGATATCGAAGCTGTCGTCGGGCTCATCGATTGCCTCGGCTCCGAAAGACTTGAACGTGACGCTGGGCAGGTCCGTGATTTTGAGATTCTTGGCGTGTTGGATTAGATCGATCTCGACCGCCACGATTTCATCGATCTTGGCATTCTCGGCAATCTGGCGAGTCTTCTCTGCCGCGCCGCAGCCGAGTTCGAGTAGTCGCGCACCGGGAAGCGGGAGGAGTCGTGAGAGGACCTCGAATTCGGTGGCGTTCTCTTGATCGTCGGGTCCTTGAATCTGCATGGAATCCTTTCGGGTGCGCGAGCGCGTGCTCAGCGGATATCCGCCGCATCATGACGCTCGGGGACCTGCTCTTCTTCCGGCCCCCAGACTCGATTGACGCGCTGCCCTCGCTTCACCGCTGGGCGTTCATGGATCTCGGCCGCCCATCGAATGACGTTCTTGTAGGACTTCACGTCGAGAAACGTCTGTGCGTCGTAGAGACTGCCTAACACAAGGCTTCCGTACCATGCACTGTTCGCCATGTCGGCAATATTGTATTCGTCTCCGCATAGAAAACGTCGATCCGCGAGATTTCGATCCAGGACATCGAGTTGGCGTTTGATCTCCATCGCGAAGCGGTTGATCGGGTATTCGAATTTCTCAGGGGCGTAAGCGTAGAAGTGGCCGAAGCCGCCCCCCAGATACGGAACGCTTCCCATCTGCCAAAAGAGCCATGACATGCATTCCGCGCGGGCGGAGCCTTCTTTGGGGAGGAAAACGTCAAATTTCTCTGCGAGATAGAGAAGGATGGCGCCGGATTCGAAGACTCGTGTGGGCGGCGATGTACTGTGATCGACCAGGGCGGGAATCTTGGAGTTCGGATTGGCTGCGACGAATCCGCTGCTGAACTGGTCTCCGTCCATGATGTTGATGGTGTAGGCATCGTACTCAGCTTCTTTCTTGCCGAGCGCCAACAGTTCCTCGAGAAGCACTGTGACTTTCACGCCATTTGGTGTGGCGAGGGAATAGAGCTGTAAAGGGTGCTTGCCGACGGGCAGATCCTTTTCGTGTGTCGAGCCGGAAATTGGTCGATTGATGTTGGCGAATCGGCCGCCACTTTCGGCGTCCCATGTCCAGACTTTGGGTGGGGTATATGAAGTCGAGTCGGTCACTTTGAGTCCTCTTGATGATGTCGGCCCTTGGAGTAGGGCCGTGCCTGGTTCTTGGACGTCGGGATTTCAGCCAAATCGTTCGGATTAGACGGGTTTGTCCCCGATGAGGGTCACGCGTTCGACGCGGCGTACATTGGGATGATAGTCGAAGGCGGCATAATGTTGAACGGAACGGTTGTCCCAGAACGCGACCGAGTTCTCTTCCCAGCGAAATCGGCACTGATACTCGGGAACGCTGGCCTGCTTGTAGAGAAAGCGAAGGAGCTTGTCGCTTTCTTCCGGTTCCATTCCATCAATGGACTGCGTAAAGGCGCCGTTCACGTAGAGGCCGCGGCGGCCGGATTCGGGATGCGTCCGCACTATGGGATGATGAGGTTCCGGGTACTGCTCTAGGAAGGCGGCGCGTTTTTCTTCGCTCATTCGCCGGCCGAAACTGGGGACGAAGCTGTGCTTGGCGGTCTTTCCCTCGATCTTTTCCTTGACTTCATCAGCGAGGCCATCGTACGCGGCGAACATGTCCGCAAAGAGTGTGTCCCCGCCGACGCTTGGAATTTGTCTTCCGCGCAGAATCGATCCAAGCGAAGGCTCTTGACGCCAGGTGACATCGCTATGCCACTGGTTCTCGCCGCTCTTTGATTTTTCATCGTGGTGAATCACGACGACCTCCGGGTGGTCTTCTCGATTCGGAGTGAAAGGATGGATCTCGAGTTCGCCAAATTTTCGACCGAATGCAAGGTGGTCAGTGATCTCGACATTCTGGTCCCGGAAGAAGATGACCTTCCAATCGAGAAGGGCCCGCCTGATCTCTGCAATCTGCTCATCCGGAACGTCGCCATTCATTCGGACGCCGCTGATCTCTGCGCCGACGGTGGGAGACATGGGGTGAATTTCGAGGGTATCGAACGAGTCATGAAGCTCGACGGCGCTGGACATGGGTACTCCTTGGGCGCGGGGCCCGCTGATTGGGACTCCGCGAGGATGCCAGAGATCTGCCCCATTCGCATCGCCGCCGTGATCGCGGTGAGGGACAGGGTTGAGCATTGAGCTGGAGTCGTGTGCGGAACCTACGCTTGCTTGTGGGCTGTCTGCCGACGGAAACAGCGGAGCGCGTCTGGGAAGTGTCGCTCAAAAGGGGAACATCGATTTACTCGCTCGCGGGCTAAGCCTCGAGCATGAGTCTGAGGGTAGCCTTTGGTCTTCGTCGGGGAATTCCAGTGACGATTGGATCGATAAAGGATCCCGATCTTCATCGCGTCGTGCTCGTCGAAGAAGCCGGCGCGGAGGACTATTTGCTGAAGGATTCGACCAGCACGGAAATCGCGGACTCCCTTGATGAGTTGATCTCGGGCGGATCTCCCATGAGCGCCCGACCGCTCGCTATCTGTTGATGTCCTTTCGGTCTAAAGCGTCGCCTTCGGCATCCGTATCGCCTTCGCCAGACGACTCTGCTGAATCAAAAGTTTCCATGTCTTCGTGCGAGGTCGAGGTGTTTGGGCTCGTTGCGAAGGGCTTCAGCTTTCTCGAGGTTGCAGAGCTTCTTCATTTGGCCAAGCACATGATTCGAACCCATGTTCGTCGTAGGTATGAGAAGCTCGAGGTCAGCTCCAAGGGCGCGGCCGTCGACGAAGCCGTGAATCTCGGGATCATGAGTATGGACTAACGCGGATCAGGCGGATCGACGGTGATGATTTCGGCACCGGCGTGCGCTCCCCCTGAGGGCCAGCTGAGTTTTCCGCGAAACGAAGCTCGGACACTGGGCGGGGGAAGCATCGACACTCAGCGAGGCTAAGCTTCTGTCGTGAGCGAACTCGGACTGTTCATGAACGGTGCACTCTCGGGCGTTCGGATTCTCGACCTGTCTCGGGTGGTCGCGGGCCCCTACGTCTCCCGAGTCTGTGCGGACATGGGCGCGGAGGTGATCAAGGTCGAGCCGCCCGAAGGGGATCAGGCGCGGGTCATTGCCCAGAAGCACGATCTTGGAATGTCTTCCTTCTACCAATGGGTCAACGCCGGTAAGCGCGGGCTCTCAATCGATCTTCGACAGCCAGATGGCCTCGAGATCGTTCTCGACCTCATCCAACATTGCGACGCCCTCGTCGAAAATTTTCGGCCTGGAGTACTCGCGCGGCTCGGTCTTTCCTGGGACGTTATTCAGAAAAAAAATCCCAAGGCGGTTCTCCTGTCGATTAACGGATTCGGGTCGGACTCGGCGTGGCGTGATCGTCGTGCTTATGCACCGATCGTCCACGCCGTATCGGGCATCCTCGCCGACCAGGCCGAGTATGCGGGCCAACCGGTTGCGCAGACCAACCAAGCGCACGCGGACACCACAGCGGCCCTGCACGGGACAGTGGCTCTGCTCGCGGCGCTTCGGGTGGCCGAGGCGACCGGGATCGGGCAGCGGCTCGAAGTGCCGCTCTACGACGCGCTGCTCGCGACCTACAGCGAGGTGAACAACGCACTTCTGCCCGAGGCAGACGATCGGATCATGAATCCCATCTACGACGCGGGGCACCATGGAGCGATCGCCACGGCGGGGGCCATCCAGCATGTGTGGCGATTGTTGTCGGAAACGCACGGGTTGGAAGATCCGACGCCGCCGGGGGCTTCACTGGATGAGAAGAAGCGACTTCGGACTCAGGCGATCGAGTCCTGGATGCGAGACCAGGTTTCTCGCGACGCAATACTTGTCGGGCTGGGAGAGGCGGGCGTGGCCTGCAGTCCGGTACTTCCCATGCGTGAGGCGCTCGAGAGCGAGTTGTCCCGGGAACGAGGTCTGTTGGTCGAGGTCGACGATCGGCGTGGCGGAACACGTCCGTTGGTGAAGCCGCCGGCTCACTTTTCGGGCTCCGAGAATTCGATTCGGGGCGCCGCGCCGAGACGCGGTGAACACAATCGGGAAGTGCTGAGCCAGCTACTCGGTTACGACGGGGCGCGCATCGATCGTCTGGAATCCGAGGGAGTCCTGTCGGCCTCGGACCCTTCGGAGCGCTAGTCGCGCAGGCGTCGCCGAGGACTAACGGATGACGTAGATCAGCTGGTCGTTCTCTGAGTACTTTTCGGCGTCGCGGCTATGTCGAAGGTATTCGAGGTGAGCGTAGGTCTCGCTCTCCGCCATCATTCCCCAGCTCCGTTCCTTGAAGAGTTGCTTCGAGAAATCAACGACGCTGGCTGGGCCGATCTCCTTCCCAATTTCTTTGACGCGCTCGAGTCGCTCGTGATGGTGGCGTTTGATGTCGTCGGTGCGCTTAGCAAGATCTCCGAAGGGACCGCCATGGGCTGGCAGGACGCGCTGGACCGACTCGGTCGCTCCCGCTTTATCGAGTGAACTCATGAAGACTTCTAGTGGATTGTCGGAGGGGCCGGTTCCAGCGATATGCGGGGTGATCGTGGGAAGCACATGATCGCCGGCGAGATAGAGTTCGAGTTCGGGCGAGTGTAGGCAGATATGATCGGCCGTGTGCCCGGGCGTATGCCGGATGAACCAATCCCGCCCGCCCAGTTTCACGATATCACCGTCGCCGACCGGATGAGTCACGTCGGGAAAGATGTCACCCGACATCATGAGCTTGGCGATTTCAGACTCCTTGCCATCGGTTTTGGGCGGGCCGAGCGGACTTCCTCCCCAGGGAGAAGGTCGTTCCTTGTGTTGCTGCCAGCGTTTCTTCATGGAGATGATCTGTGGATCGCCTCCAGCATCAATTCGCTCGGCCTGGGCGTCGGCGTCGAGGGCATCTCGATGGGTCTGGAGATCCTCGACGGAAACTTCGTGGCCGTGTTCATGTTCATGATTCTGAGCGGGGGCAGCCCCGATGCCCCACCCGAAACTCTGATACGCAATGATGCGTGCTCCCCCAGCCTCGGCCAGCCAGCGAGCGCAGCCGAAATGGTCTGGGTGGGAATGGGTGATGACGACGGTATGAACGTCGGATTCCGATAAGCCGGCCTGTGCCAGACGGTGCTGGAGAGCTTTCTGGGTATCCGGTCCCGGTAGTCCGGGATCGATGACCGCAGCGCCTTCATCATCGAGCAGCGCATAACAGTTGACATGCCCCAGACCCGGCATCGAGATCGGCAGCTCCATACGCAGGACATTGGGAAAGACTTCTGTCACTTCCGTTCGCGCGTCTTCTTGTTCCTGTTTGCGAGGCTTCATTGCGCCGCACCGTCTGCCACCGACGTGATCGGCCATGCCTGGGATCTGGTAGTCGGGAGGGGGAGGGGGCGGAGGGTCGGACCGGAGAGCTGAGGCTGATTCAAGGAAATATCCAGTTATTTGCGGGCACGCAAAAGGATTTGAAACGATACCATCCATTGAACGAATGGAGGTCGAAGAATATGGGCGTTCTGACTGGAAAGACCGCGATCGTAACCGGAGCGGGTAGAGGGATCGGACGGGAAATAGCACTGCATTTGGCTTCGCAGGGCGCGAGTGTCGTGGTAAACGACCTGGGCGGCGAAGTCGACGGAGGAGGCGCTGGGCGAATCGCAGATGAAGTGGTTGCGGAAATTGAATCGGCCGGAGGGCAAGCCGCCGGCAACTACGATTCCGTCGCAACAGTGGAAGGCGGGCAGTCCCTGTTTCAGACGGCGATCGACCGTTTTGGCGGCTTGGACATTCTCGTGAACAACGCTGGAATTCTGCGTGACAAAACGATCTTCAATATGGAAGAAGCGGATTGGGATGCCGTCATCGCCGTTCATCTCAAGGGCCACTACTGCTGTACCCGGCCCTTTGCACGTTATATCCGCGAGTCGGGCCGCCCGAATTGTCGAGTGATCAATTTCTCCTCGGTTTCCGGACTCTACGGGAATTTTGGACAGGCGAATTACGCAGCAGCGAAAGCGGGGATCGCCGGTTTCAGTCGAACGCTCGCACTCGAACTCGCCAAATATGGCGCCACCGTAAATGTCATCTCGCCGGGCGCGGCGACGCGAATGACCATTGATCTGATCAAGAACACTGGCCGAGAGGTCGACCTCGATGATCCACTTCAGGGCGGTCAGCCGATCGCCCGCGTGGCGGGCTGGCTCGCTTCGGATACGAGTCAGGGTTGCAGCGGGCAGATCATCCATGTCGCGCGCGGACTCGTTGGCATCATGCAGCAGCCAGCGGTGATTCGTTCGTTCGTGAGCGACGATCTGCTCGATCACGATGAATTGAATGGGCTGATGCCGAGTCTTCTTGATGCACGTGCAACGAACGTGAGCCAAGCAAAAGAGACGGGAGAGCCGGAGAGCGTCTAGCTGGGGAGCCGGCCTTCGTTTAGGCTGCCGCCGCTATTGGGGCGGTGCTGGACCGGCTTCTGCCCGCGCCTTCAAGTTCTTGAGCGTTCGGTAGGGGAGATCTTTGCCTGCCTGCTTGATGAGCCATGCCGGTAGGCTGCCGCCGGGATCTGAGTCGACGGTGTAGACGACATGGGTCCCCCCTTCGGCGGTGGGAGTGAGCACGTAGGATCCGATCAAGCGTGGCATCCGGACGACACCTCTCGTGGTGTCGAGTTTTGCGTCCTCGGTGCTGCGGAACTCGAGGCGAATGCCGCCGCCCTCGAGTTCCTCCCGTGAGGATCGCAAGACGACATCTCGATCCGAAACGGGCCACGGCGAGGCGACTCGGTTGTAGGTGAGTCGGCTGCCGTCAGGCTGCTTGAGGACACGCGCTTCGTTACAACTATGCTGCCAGTCGACGTAGGTATGGACGGCTGTGACCCACGAGGCGATTTGTTCGGCGTTGGCGTTCATGGTCGTCGTTCCGATCATGATCGGTAGCGTCCGTCCTTCTTCTAGATCGGACTCGACGGTGATTCCTTCTTCGACGAGAACGACACTGCGTTCGGCGAAAGCCGGGCTGGCGGTCCAAGCCAGGGAAACGGACATGATCAGAATCAGACCGCTCCGAGTGGAGATGCTTTTGGCGCAAGTGCTCACGCGGGCACCTGTAGCGACCGCTGCAGGCGACGAGAACTCAAGAGTATTTCGAATCATCTAGAGAAGGTACTCCTTCATACGATCCGCGCTTCGCGCGCTTTGTAGGCTACGCAGACTGCATTCCCGCCAGGCGTTCGGTAATGATGGTTTCGGCCTCGTCCATGATTCGATCGATCAGTTCCTGCACCGTGGGCACGTCGTGGATGAGTCCGGCGACCATGCCGCAGGGCCAGGCCCCCGCCTCCGCGACCTCGATCGCATCGAGCGCTTCGTGCATCGCCGACACGAAATGGGGTTTGACGGTATTGGGTTCACGACTCATGGTGATGACGTGAACCTCTCCTTTGCATGAGACGTCGAGCATTCTGAACTCCTGGCTTCGGGCGCGAAGAGAGTCGTTGCGGAAGAGCTCGGTGCTTCTGGATGTGATCTTTAGGCATTCTCTATGTCAATAGGCCCCTCTTGGCGCAGGGCCGAGGAGTTGGTGACGGCGTGGGCGAACTCCTCGAGGTCTGCTTTTCGTGATGGCATTTCGGGTCTACTTCTCGCACTCGGGATTGCGAATCGAAGACTTCTGTGATTGCAAGGGCGCGCGAGCATTGAAAAAGACCATTTCTGACAGATCGAGGCCAGAAAGCCGCCTCTCCCGTGCAATTTACTGAGTTTCCAATCGTAAACAGAGAGTAGATGGTCGACTGGATGCTGGGATGATCCGGGTGGACATATGGAGACTCTCGTCTGAACGACCTCGCCCTGCTACGACCGCGACCTGAATCACAGGCAGCCCTTGGCGCTTGCCCATCGAATCCGCGCGCACTTGGGAGGCAGACTCACTACGTTCTTGGGGTTCTCGAAATTCCCGAAGTCGCCGGGCCTCTCTTGGAGAATCGTTCGTTGGAGACAGCGTCGGGTGGATGAGCAGGCAATCAAGTTGATCGTTGACAGGGCGCTCGCTGGCGATGGCGCCGCGTTTGCTGCTTTGTTTCGCGAATACAAGCGAGACGTATATTGCGTCTGTCGACGGATGTTAGGCCACGCGGAGTCCGCCGAGGACGCCGTGAGCGAGAGTTTTCTTCGAGCTCGTCGTGCGCTGGATGGGTTTGATCCGGAGCAGCCTTTTCGACCGTGGTTGATCTCGATCGCCGGCCACCATTGTATCGATCAGCTCCGACGCAAGAGTCTCGAGTCCCGAATCTTCTCAGAGTCTCCAATGGAAGAGTCCCAACTGAAATCGATTGCCCCGTCTGCGCTCGTCCGGATACTGGCGATGGAAGAGAGGCAGTCTTTGGGGCGGGCGATCGAAGTCTTGCCGGCGCGATATCGGCTTCCGCTGCTGCTCCGATATTTTGAAGACATGGACTACGAAGCGATTGCAAAGTCGATCGGCGTCACGAAAAAACAGGTGGGAACGCTGCTCTTTCGGGCGAAGGCGCTGCTTCGAGCGGAAGTCGAATCGATGGCTAATCAGCACTCGAATGGTTTGCGGGTAGGGCGGAGAAAGAAATGAAAGATTGCCTTCCTGATCAGCTGTATTCGGTTTATGTGGATGGCGAGTCGTCGGCCGAAGACATTCGTTTGGTCGAGTCCCATCTCATCGGCTGCGAAAAATGTCGAGGCGTGATTCTAGCCCTCGGTGACGAAGCGATAGTGATCGCAGACGTTTTGCATGACCGTCATCGTCTGGCAGATCGAAACCCGGTAGTGCGCGCGCCGGCGCGCACGCGAGCGAAGGGGTTGGCGATCGGCCTCGGGCCGACCCTGGCGATCGCTGCTCTACTCGTGACGGTGTTGGGATGGCTGCTTGAGACTCGACTACCCGCTGGGACCAGTTGGATGAATCCGATGAAATGGATTGGAGTGTATGAAATGATCTTCGACCTGATCTTCTTGCTGCGCGATCGCGCGCCGGGACTCATCGAATTCACCGTGGCCCTCGGCGCCATGCTGAGTGTTGCCTCGATTCTCACCTTTTTGGTCAGTGCGATTTCAAGGCTCTTGCTGGGAACTAGTGCACTCCTGCTTTTGCTTACGGCATCGATGTTCACGAGCCCGCCGGTGGCCAACGCTTTCGAGAGTCGGACGAGTAAGGGCGATCTCGAGGTGGCGATGGATGAAACGGTGGAGGAGAGCCTGTTCATCTCGGCTGAAGTCGTGAGTATCGACGGAACCGTCGACGGCGATCTCGTCGTGCTGGCCGAACGCATCGTGTTACGCGGAGTCGTTCACGGGAATGTCTTTGCAATTGGTCGCGAAGTTGAGGTGAGCGGGGTGATCGACGGGTCGCTGCATACTGCGGGTGAACGGGTCACGATCGAGGGAGAGGTCCGCCAGAATCTGTATGGGGCAGCGGAGACGATGACCCTGCACGAACGGGGGCGGATTCGGCGCGACGTGACGCTTGCCGGTGAATCCGTGCACATGGACGGAAGCGTGGGAAGGGATCTCGTTTCGACAGCGGAGCGTGTCAACATTCGTGGCACGGTGGGTCGAAACGCTTCGACGGCGAGCGGCCGCCTCACCCTACACGGAAATGTGCGGATTGTCGGTGATCTAGAGTATTCGCTTCCAGACGAGGCTGAGCCGGAGATCATGTCCGGTGCAGAAATCGGTGGTGAAACGACAGCTGGCGATCTGTTGCAGAAGCTATCGAGGCCGGTCAATCGCTGGGCGAACGGCCATTTCTACATGCGAATGACGGTCTTTCTTGTTTCCGCGTTTCTCGTCGGAATGGTTCTGCAGGTTCTACGTCCGGACGTTTTCCTAGTCGATCTCGAGACGAGTTCTGATTTTCTTCGGTCCATGGGCTACGGCGCGATCGGTCTGGTCTGCATTCCGATCGCCCTGATTCTTTGTTTTGTGACCGTCGTTGGAATCCCAATCGGCGTGATTGGCGTCTTCCTCTACGTCACAATCCTCTTGCTCTCGGTGATTGTCGTCGCTTCGGTCGTCGGGACGTCCATTGCGGCAAGCGCAGGCTTCGAAGGAGAAGGCCTGCATGCTTTCGGGATGTCGCTGCTCGTCGGGCTTCTGGTCGTCGTGATCGCGATGAACCTGCCTTTTGTTGGCGGCATCCTTCGACTGCTGGTGGTGATGGTCGGAGTGGGAATGATCATCATTGCGGCCATCGATGCATGGCAGCATCGGCTGGGTGACGGGTACGCGGGTTGAGCAAGCATCTCTGATACGGGTTGCCCTTTCGAACGACTCGAGCGCATATGTCGTCTGCAGTGCTACCGCCGACGTGTCCCGCCCCTCAGCCGCGGGTGAGGTCCTGCCGTCGGGTGGCTGCTAGAGAGACGGCAAGGGGACGGGCCGTCGCTGCGCGGCTCAGCCGGAATGCGGGTCTATAGAGGAGGGCGCGGGGCCCGTGCGGTTTCGAATAGAAATGTCGGTACGAGACGTCCTTGGTCGCCGCCCTCGGTCTTTTCAGCCTCGTTCATTTTATGGATCACCCGGAGTCCGCGGCGCACCCATGGTTGCACGGCGAAAGTCATGGCGGTTCTATGAAAACAGGCACTCCGCGGAGAAGGCGCACACCGCCCATACCCGAGAGCCCTACACCTCGGGAATGCTCGGCCATTTGGGAGTGCCCGTACTGGTGGGATGCGGCCGGCAGGACATGAACCTGCCCGAGGCCGAGAGAATCGCAGCCAGTATTCCGGGCTCGGAGTTGCACATCATGGAGATGACGGGGCATGGCTCTCCGGTCTTCAGACCTGGGCTCTTCTCAAAGATCGTGATTGACTTCGCCAGGGACCGATTGGTCGACTCTTAGGTCGGTCGGGGGGCCGGGTGCGGGCGAGCTGCGGACGAATTAGTCTGTGAAGCCCCTTTCATCCATGGAGCTTCACGATGACTGCCATCAGCGATGTGACCGATCTGCGTATTGAGGACGGCATCGCCGTCCTCACACTCAACTCTCCACCCGTGAATGCGCTGTCCGCGAAGGTACGAACGGGACTCTTCGATGGCATTACAGCGGCGGATGCGAACGCAGACGCGAAGGCCATCGTTCTGATCTGTGAGGGCCGCACCTTCATCGCGGGGGCGGATATTACGGAGTTCGGGGGCAAGGGGCCATCCGGTGCATCGATCACCGACGTTCAAGCCGCGATGCAGAACGCCCAAAAGCCCGTCATCGCCGCGATCCACGGAACAGCGTTAGGTGGCGGGCTCGAAATTGCGCTGTGTGCACATTTTCGAGTGGCCGTTCCGTCAGCGCGGTGCGGCTTGCCGGAAGTGAATCTCGGACTGTTGCCGGGAGCCGGGGGAACCCAGAGATTGCCGCGCATCGTCGGCGTCGAGACGGCTCTGTCGATGATGACGAGCGGGCGACATGTGCCTGCGGCGGAATGCCTGGAGTTGGGACTCGTCGACGAACTCGTCGAAGAGGGCGCGCTTCGATCCGGCGCGATTATCTTCGCGAACAAGGTCCTCTCTGAAGGACGACCGCTGCGGAAGGTCGATGAGTCAAACGAGAAGGTCGAAGCGGCTCGGGGTAAACCGGAGATCTTCGAGAAGTTTCGCGCGGGCATCGCACGCAAAACCCGGGGCTACCTTGCTCCCGAATACAATATTCGTTGCATCGAAGCGGCGGTCAACGAGAGCTTCGCCGACGGTTTGGCCACGGAGGGAAGACTCTTTCTCGAATTGATGACGGGCGAACAGTCCGCTGCACAGCGCTATTCCTTTTTTGCTGAACGCGAAGTCTGGAAGATTCCGGATGTTGCCCGGGACACGCCACAGATTCCGATCGAACGGGTGGGCATCGTCGGTGCCGGCACGATGGGCGGTGGGATCGCGATGAATTTCGCCAATGTGGGTATCGCCGTCACATTGGTCGAGCGCGAGCAGGAAGCCCTGACTCGAGGTCTTGGGGTGGTTCGCGCCAACTACGAGCGAAGTGCGAAGCGGGGACGCATCACCGAAGCCGAAGTCGAAGCGCGAATGGCAAGACTGACTGGATCGCTTTCGATCGAGGATCTCGCGGATTGTGATCTCGCCATCGAAGCTGTTTTCGAGAACATGAAGGTCAAGAAGGAGATCTTTGCCGACTTCGATCGTGTGATGAAGCCCGGCTCAATTCTTGCGACGAATACTTCAGCCCTCGACATCGACGAGATCGCCAGCGCGACGAAGCGACCCGAGTCGGTCATCGGGATGCATTTCTTCAGCCCAGCGAACGTGATGCGGCTGGTCGAAGTAGTGCGGGCCGACCATACGTCGAATGAAGTCATCGCGACCTCGATGGCGCTCTCCAAGAAGATCGGAAAGATTGCTGCTCTCGTCGGTGTTTGTCACGGCTTCGTCGGCAATCGGATCCTCGGGCCACGTCAGGCTCAAGCGAACGAACTTCTACTCGAGGGCGCCATGCCCTGGGATGTCGACCGCGTGCTCTTTGACTTCGGGTTTCCAATGGGTCCCTTTGCGATGAGTGATCTGGCCGGATTGGATATTGGATGGAGCAAGGAGACCTCGAAGGGGGAGACCCTGCGCGATGTGCTCTGTGAGATGGATCGCCGTGGACAGAAGAATGGCCGGGGATTCTACGACTACGGTGCCGATCGAAGTGCGAGCCCGTCACGCGAAGTAGAGGCGATCATTCGAGATTTTGCTGCGCGGGGCGGGAAGGAACTTCGGACGATCAGTGATGAAGAGATTCTCGAACGATGTGTCTTCCCGATGATCAACGAAGGGTTCAAGATACTTGCCGAGGGCAAGGCGATTCGGGCTTCCGATATCGATGTCATCTGGACCAACGGTTATGGCTGGCCCGTCTATCGGGGCGGGCCGATGTTCTATGGTGAGCGAGCCGGACTCGACGTCGTACTGAATCGACTGAGGGAACTCCAGAAGACCCACGGGGATGCTTTCGCCCCTGCACCCTTGCTCGAAAAAATGGTGGCCGAAGGAAAGACCTATCGGGAACTCGGGTACTAGTTCATCCCTTCCTTTTCATCTCGGTATCTAGCGATCGAGTCACTCTGGAGTTGAATCATGAAGCATAAACGTCTTGGCAAGAGCCCCATCTATGTCTCCGATATCTGCATGGGGACGATGACCTTCGGGACGCAGGCTGATGAGAAGATGTCTCTTCGCATTCTCGATCAATCCGTTGATGCGGGCATCAATTTCATCGATACGGCCGAAAATTATCCGGTTCCCCCCGACGTGAAGTGGGTCGGCCGAACGGAGGAGATCGTTGGGCGCTGGCTCAAGACGAAGGATCGTGATGCGATCATCCTGGCGACGAAGGTCTGCGGTCCCAGCCACGGCTGGGTGACCGCCTCTCAAAGAGCCGGCATGACGGCAATGGATCGACATAACATCACGCGCGCGATCGAGGCGAGTCTCAAGCGGTTGGGAACCGACTACATCGATCTCTACCAGACGCATTGGCCAGATCATGGAACCGGCTATGACGAAACGATGGAAATCCTTGACGAGCTCGTTCTGGCTGGAAAGGTCAGAGTGATCGGCTGTAGTAACGAGTCGAGCTGGGGGTTGATGAAGAGTCTAGAAGCCTCGAGTCGGCTTGGAGCGGCTCGCTATCAAACGATTCAGAATAATTTCAGTCTGAATAATCGGCGATTCGAAGATGAGCTGGCCCAGGTCTGTCGCCACGAAGGAGTCAGCCTGATTCCGTACTCCCCTCTCGCGGGTGGGGTCCTGTCTGGCAAGTACCAGAATGGCCAAACGCCGCATGGCGCGCGCTTCTCGAGATATATCGAGATGGGTGGCCGTCAGGCAGTCATGTCCCAGCGCTTCGTGAACGAGAAATCCCTGGCCTCGACTGAACGCTTCATGGCCATCGCGGCCGAAGCGGAGATGTCGGTGGTTACTCTTGCGACGGCCTGGTCGAAGCAACACGATTTCGTTGCATCGACGATTGTCGGCGTATCACACGAAAATCAGCTGCCCGAAATCTTTGCGGCCAGTGATCTCGTGTTGGACGATTCCGTGATGAAGGCGATCAACAAGGTGACGCGCGAGATTCTCTACCCGATGGGATAGGGCCTACCCTGTGGGATAGGGCCTACCCGGCGGGGTAAAGCGCGAGCATCATGCTCACGCTGCCCCATCCGCTTTTGTGCATCAGAGCTTCGAGATCACGTTTTCGCCGAAGGCCTTGAGGTTGTCTACGGGGTTGCCCTTGCCTAGGGCTGGGATCGGAACGATCAGACGACTAACGCCGAGGTCGGCGTATTGCTGGACAACGCCGAGATCGCTCGGATTCGGGATCCACATGGCGGAAATCTCGATCTCGCTGCGATCTCTTCCGACGGCGTCGCACGCCTTGTCGAGTTCCTCAAGCTTAGGGGCAAGCTCTTCGACGCTGGCGGTTGGAGCGAACCAACCGTTGCCGTAACGAGCCGTGCGCTCAAAAGCCTTGCCCTTGGTTCCACCAATGATGACTGGAAAGGGATCCTGCACGGGAACCGGATAGCTCTTGAATCCCGTCCAATCGATGAAGTCGCTCTTGTGTTCGACGACTTCTCCCGACCAGACCTTGCGCATAGCCTGAATGTAGTCGTCGAATCGCGCGCCACGGCGCTCGAAGGGTGTGCCAACGGCTCGGAACTCTTCTTGAAGCCAACCGATCCCGACGCCGAGCATGAATCGACCATTGGAGACGAAGTCTAGGCTGGCGGTTTGTTTGGCGACGTAGAGAGGGTTGGCCTGGGAAAGGATGTTGACGCCGGTCCCGAGGCGAATGGTCTTGGTTTGCGCGGCCACTGCGGCCAATGCGATCAGAGGATCGACGAAATTTGAGTCCGGCTCCGCGCCCATTTTGCCAGTTGGGCTGTAGGGATATTTGGACTGGTAGTCCATCGGCACGATGACATGTTCGAAGGTCCAGACGGATTCGAATCCAACGCCTTCGGCGAGCTGGGCGAGTCCGATCATGGCTTCGACATTTGGGACAGCGACGTTGACAGGGATGAGGCCGATTTTCATGGGGATCTCCTAGGGAATGGGATGGATCAAGCCGAGGCCGATCGAGGACGATCTGAAGTGATTCCGAAATCGCTACAGGACCGATGGGCCCGCAGGCTCGGGCCTTCAAGCGTGTGAAGCGAGAAGCCTAGCATTCTTCAGGCGTGGTTTGCTGCCATCTCGGTTGCGACATCACCGGCGATTCGTGTGTGCCACATCCGACGGGGCTGGGTCATGTCGAAGGGGATGCCCCTATGCATCAATCGGCGATTGTCCCAGAGAACTGCGTCGCCCGCCGTCCATTGATATTCAACCAGTCGGGGCGGGCGGCAGGCGCCTTCAGACAAACGGTTGAGAAGACCTTGCGACTCCGTCTCGTCCATGCCTGGAATCCCGTAGGCGTGACGGCCGATGAGAAGGTTGGGGCGGCCCGTTTCGGGATGGATCTTCACAAGTGGCCTAAGCGAAACGGTTAGATCGTGATAGCCGTACATGTCGTAGCCGCCCTCTTTGTTTGGGGTCGGCAGATATCCGGCTCGTTCCTGGCTGTAGTAGAGGGAGTGGTAGGCCGAGAGTTCCTCGATCTGGTTCCGGGTTGCATCATCGAGCGCATCGTAGGCCGCGCGCATGTCCGCCCATGCAGTCGGCGCTCCAGACGCTGGAACGATTTCCGCGCTGAACACGGAGGCCTTCGCCTGGCGCGGCATGTAGGTGCTGTCGTGGTGCCAGCCCTGGTTGCCTCGCAAAGATTTGATGACGTCGTCCTGCGAGTCGCTGCGCACGCGGCCATCGCCGTCGATGTTCGTGATCGGCGCAGCCTCGAATTCGAGATCTCCGAACCGGCGGGCAAAATCATCTTGTTCTGGGCGGGTCAGGAACTGACCCGGGAAGATCAAGAGGGCGTATTCGATCCACGCTTCGTGGAGCAGGCCTTCGAGCCCATCGCTGATGGCGGAGAGTTCGATGTCTCGGATGATCGCGCCAAATGTGGCATCGAGCGGTTCGAGGTTCAGCGTCGTTTCGCCCATCTACATACGATAATGCACTCTCTTCGATTCAGCCCTGCGGCTTGGGCGACTGTGATCGGAAGCCTTGGCGGATGGCGAAGCCCGCTGGCGGGCTACAATTGTCTTCCCTTTCCGGCTCTGCACCACCTGGCACACTCCAGACTCACTCGAGTCGAGCCTGGTGGGGCGGATCGTGTCGGGTGAATCTCAACTCCCAGGAGACATCGTGAAACTCATCAAGCGTTGGCTGCACGCTCTCTATGTTCGAATTTCGATCGTCTTCATGAAGCTGCTTCCAGACAAGACGCCTGTCACGTTTACCGGTCCAGATTCTTCGCATGTCCTGTGTCAGTCGATCGGACAGAGCGGTGTTGACCGGATATTGGTCGTCACGGATGGGATGTTGCTCGAGATTGGTCTGGTGGGGCCCATTCTGGCGAAGCTGAGAAGTGCGGGCGTCGAATGCAGTGTGTATTCGGGTGTCGAGCCGGATCCAACCTTCAATCATGTCGAGGCGGGCCTAGCGCTTTATAACGAAGAGGGCTGTGACTCTGTGCTTGCGATCGGCGGAGGCTCTTCGATGGATGCGGCCAAAGTGATCGCCGCAGCCGCTGCCAATCCCGGCCCAATCCGAAAGCTGGAAGGGATGATGAAGCTGAAGAATATGCCGGTGCCCCTCTACGCGATTCCGACGACTGCGGGAACCGGTTCTGAAGTGACGGTCGCCGCGGTGATTTCGGAAGCCGACACCCACGCCAAGTGTTTCTTCATCGACCCGAAGCTGCTGCCCCGAATGGCCGCGCTGGACCCGAACCTCATGAAGGGACTGCCAAAGCCGATCACCGCAGCCACCGGGATGGACGCGCTCACCCACGCGATCGAATCCTATCTTTCACTCACGCACACCCCGACGACCGAAGCGTATGCCGAGATCGCGGTCCGCCTGGTCTTTCAAAACCTGCCCCGCGCCTATGGTGATGGTGACGATCAGGAGGCGCGGGAAGCGATGGCCCTGGCTTCCTTCTACGGCGGGTTGGCATTTACGCGAACCGGGGTCGGATACGTGCATGCGATCGCGCATACGTTTGGTGCGTATTATGGGACCCCCCACGGATTGGCGAATGCCATCGTGCTTCCTCATGTCCTCGAGTTTTCTGCCGACGCGGCCATCGAGAGACTGGCCAAGCTCGGCCGGCTGGTCGGCAGCGGTGGGACGACGCCGACTGAACAGGCGGAAGGCTTCGTCGCCGCCGTGCGGATCTTGATGGAGAAAGTGGGAATCGACGGCCAACTGCCCGCGCTTCAGGTCGAGGACATTCCCGGAATCGCGAAACAAGCGCTGGATGAGGCATTCCTCAACTACCCGGTTCCCCGATTCATGCAGCAGGGTGAATGCGAAGTTTTGCTTCGCCGATTGTTGGTCGCGTAAGACAAGAATTCGGATCGCTGGAACGCGCTGTATGCGGGCTCCGGTTGGACGCTCACGTCGATTGAATCCCGTGTGGGGCCATAGGCTCTTTGATAGGAGTTTCGCAATATGGCACTGCGAATGTAAAAACACTGCGTCCGATTCAGTCGGCGGCATAGGGAAATCAAAACATGGGACTCATCCGGTCGGGAGATCAGCTGATCCTGCGAGACATGTCCAAGAGCTTTTGGGACAAGCAAGACGCGGTGCGTTTCTCGCGAGATCTCTGGAAGGAAATGGGAGAACTCGGCTGGATCGGGATCCTGTTTCCGGAATCGCTTGGCGGGACCGAGATCGGCTATGGCGAACTCGGAATCGTGCTCGCGGAATGCCGGCCGCGTGTTGGCGCCGGAGCCGTTCCTTTCGACGGTGCTGCTCGGCGGAAACGCCATCTTGCTCGGTAGCAGCGGACCTCTCCAGAAGGAGCTGCTGCCCGATGTCTGCATTGGGGATCGTATTCTTGTGCTGGCGTTTCAGGAACGTGGGCGATTCGCGCCCTGTGCGGTTGAAACGACGGCGACGCGTGACGGCGATAGCTTCCGCATTCGTGACGAGAAGCAGTTCGTACTCGATGTCATGTGGCCGACCAGATCGTGACGTTGGTCCGAACGGCTGGGAATGTCGGCGAACGAGACGGGGTGACGCTGCTCGTTGTTGACGCGAACGCATCCGGGGTTTCTGTTCAGCGCACGAAGATGATTGACGCCCGCAATGCCGCTCGGATCATTTTGATGAGGTGGCTGTTGATTCCGCACGCATCCTTGGTGAACTGGACGTGGGGCAGCGGAATCAGAATCGCCGCCACGGCGCCTATGAGGAGGCTCCAGCGACTGTCGTTTTTTCGATAGCGCTGAAAGGCGAGCAGTGCGCCCCGCAATAATACGGTCGTCGTCCTGTGACGCAGGAAGTACACGGAATGCATGGCGACGTAGGTCGTCGCGCCGATGAGTGAACTGACCAATACGCAATGTCTGAGGGAAACCCGCAGCTGGCGCTACTGCAGAAAAAAAGCGCTACGGGCAGCGGGGGTCATGGTTGGTGCGAGCAGCATGACGGACCACCAGGAGATAGGGCATGGCGAGAATGGATTGGCCTAATATGCATTAGTTGTACCGCCGACCGCGCGATGTGCGAAGGGGGCGGGGCCCACGACGGATCGCCACTGTGGTGTCTCCTCGACGCGTCTTGGTCTCGCGAGCAGGACGCTTTTTCGACTGGATCGCCATCGTGTTGACGCCCCAATCATTCGACCTCATCGCCTTTCGCGCTCGGCGAGAAGACTTCTCGTCGTGTTCGAAATGGGCGCGCCGAGGATGGCGGTGACAAGATCAACGAGATGGCTCTCGAAAAGTCGGTCGTCGCGACGCCGGGGACTCTCCGCCCGCCGGGCGAGTTCGATAAACATGATTCGGCGCGCCGTGAAGCGACTGTGCAGTGGGTCGACGGCGAGCGGTGACATAAGGGGCTCGACGAGCGCGCGCCATCGGTGAAGGCTGACGGGTTCTTCGAGTGCGATGGGGTCGACGCGCCTTCCATGATGATTGATGAGCTGAGCGACAATTCGGAGATACGCGCGACCTCCATCGCGGTCCGAGAGTTTTTCGGCGACCGGGAGGACGAGTGCCGCGGCGAGCTGACTCAGGTCGGAGGCCGAATTTTTCTCAATTTGATCGAGTAGACCCTGACGGCTCACGTCGACCGCGGTCTCGTGCTTCTCGAGAATTGCGCTCAGCAGGCCATTGCGATCTTCAAAATGATATTGAAGGGCCGTGGCATTTCGTTGGTCTGCGGCCCGATTGATTTCTCGCAGTGAAACCGCCTCGACGCCGCGCTCGGCGAAGAGCCGCTCGGCTGCTCGAATGAGCTGTCCGCGGGTCTCGTCTGCGTTTCGGGGCATGAAAGGAACTCCCGGCGGTTGCGAATGATCCTTCAAAGGTTATCATGCGAGTGCATTAAAACAAACTCTGCGCAACCCTGATGCCTTGTCTTTGGGTGCGAAGCGCGCCGACTAACATATGACGAATAACTTTCAGAAGGGAATTATCATGGCCGGACTCGAAACCAATGATGCGATGTTGGACCTGAGAATGTCGGAGACGGCTAAGCCGCTCTTCGAAAAGGTCAAGAGATTCATTAAGGAGGAAGTCGAGCCGATCACAGCCGAATTCCATCGGCTTGGCGAAGGTCGCGAAGATCGCTGGTCCTGGGGACCTGGGCAGCTCGAACTCCTTGACGGTGTAAAGTCAAAAGCCAAGGCGATGGACCTTTGGAATTTCTTCCTGCCCGACGCCGAAACCGGTGAGGGTCTGTCGAATCTGGACTACGCGTATATCGCGGCTGAACTGGGCAAGAATCCACTCTCCTCTCAATGTCTTAATTGTTCTGCCCCGGATACCGGGAACATGGAGGTGCTCGAGCGAGTCGGGACGCCCGAACAGAAAGAGAAATGGTTGAAGCCGCTGCTGAATGGGGAGATTCGTTCCGCGTACGCGATGACGGAGCCGGATATCGCCTCGTCGGACGCCAAGAACATCGCTTGTCAGGCCGTACTCGTTGGCGATGAGTGGGTGATCAACGGTGAGAAGTACTACATCTCAGGTGCCGGAGACCCACGCTGCAAGATCATGATCGTCATGGTCCAGACCGACCCTGATGGAGCGCCTCATACCCGTCAATCGCAAATCCTGGTTCCCACGGACGCCGAGGGCTTCGAGATTCTTGGCGGAATGCATGTCTTCGGGCAGGACGACGCGCCTCACGGCCACATGCATATTCGATTCACTGATTGTCGGGTCCCCAAGGACAATATCCTGTTAGGCGTAGGGCGAGGCTTCGAGATCTCCCAGGTTCGCCTCGGCCCAGGCCGCATCCATCATTGCATGCGGTCGATCGGCGTAGCGGAGCGAGCGATTGAGTTGATGTGCAAGCGTGGCATTTCCCGGAAGGCGTTTGGTAAGCCGATCGTCCAACTCGGAAAGAACATCGAGACGATCGCGAAGGCGCGAATCGACATCGAGGCGATGCGCATGATGGTGCTCAAGGCCGCGAAGGCGATGGATGTGCTTGGCAACGCCGAGGCTCGCGTCTGGGTGAGCGCGATCAAGGCGATGGTTCCCGTCCGTGTTTGTGAAATCATTGACGAAGCCATCCAGATTCACGGTGCGACGGGAATCTCCCAGTGGACGCCGCTGGCGGACATGTACACGGGGCAGAGGACCCTTCGCCTGGCGGATGGCCCGGACGAGGTCCATTGGTTCGTTGTCGGCCGTTCCGAAGTGGCACGTTGGTCGGAGGACGGCGCGATGGACTACAACCCGAAAGAGAACTACGGGTCGATGCCGGTCTTTAGCGGCCCCTGATCAGAGGAGGGGCCGGGCGAGACCGCCAGCCGGAGCCGGGCACGTATGACGAGAAGCCGGAGACGCACGAGCTGCCACGCTCGTGCGTCTCTTCGTTTATGGGGCTGAGTAGGGGGATGATTCCCGGGGCCAGCCCAGAAATCCCCCAAATCGGGCTCGGGAGCAACAGGTTTGGTCGACGCAATCCGATAAAGAGGGGGCGAGCAGTCTGGGGCTGGCCGTGTTCATCGGAGAGTCACATGAGCGAAGTTCGACCTTATGCACGTGTCGAGCTGATCCCGGGGAAGCTCGAGGTCTCGGTGTTCCATCATGTGATCCAGACCGGATCATCCAGGCTTCCTTGCTGGACTTACGTGACGAAGGGACTCCGTGGGCAACAACAGAAGGAGATCGTGATGACTCTCCTTCAGGGTTCCGATTTGGAACAGGTACCTCTTCAGGATCCGCTGCATTTTTTCGTATCGCTCTACGTCGTTGCGTCCCACGGGCGTCGGGTCGATGCCGGAGACGTCAGCGAATTCGATCCAGAACAATCGTTGTTAGGCCGACCGGCGGTCCTGTATATGCCCGCGCAGAGTCTCGAGGGCGTCGAGGTTCCCGAACCATCGCTCGCAGCCATTCTTCTAGTGAAAGAAGATCTCGAGGCCGCTAAAAGATTCGGACCCATGCGGATGGTCAATAGGCTCGCAGATGCGCATGCTTTCTATCCATTTCCACCGTGGTCTGATCTGGGCCGGCTCGGACTCTCATTCGCTGTGACGCTCGAGACCAGCCTGCTCTCGCAGTTACCGATTTGCGGCCACGCCATGGCGCGAGTGGTCGGAGGCGGTGACGGTCTTGTTCTGCGTGTCGATCCACGTGCAGCGAGCGATCTCCGCGATCAAATGCGAGTCATCGAAGCAACGGATCCGGTGGTGATCTGGACGGGCCCCGATTCAGGATCCGTGAAAGTCATGGTCTGGAATCCCGACGATGGAATTGGAAGTAGCGAGCTTCCCACGCCCTACGAAGAGAGCGAAGGCATAGAGGGTTGCTTCGTGGCAATCTTTCCCGGGCAAGAGGCGAATCTCTGGCGACGGATGGAGGACGGATTTCAGGTCCTGCTCCAACAGGAAACTTGGAACGAGCTGCGTCCAGCGATCCTTAGCGGGCGACCGACGCGGGTTGAGTTTGCAGATGGCACGCACCTGGATCTCAAATGGGTACGGGAAGATCATTCAAAACTCCGTCGAGCAGCGAACTGTGGGTCCGAATCGATGGCCCACGAAACATCAAACATCTTCCAAGAGACGCCGACTAGTGGGATCGATGGCGCTCCTCTTGAATCATCGGTCGCATGGCAGCGTCACGAATCGAGTTTTTCTCCGGAAGACATCCCATCGGAAGGTCTCGTCGATCTCCAACACATTGTTTTGCTGACGCCGGAAGACGAAATCTCAGATCGCCTCGAGAGCAAGGAGCTCGGCAACTTCACGCGAGCCGTACATCAAGTCGTGACCGACCTGTTCCGTGAGCTGGCAGCGGATCGACCTCAGGAGCTTGTCGTCGAGACGCGGATCCAGCCCGGTGGAACCGTCGGCGCACGACTCCATTCCTATCCCGGGCTGCCTCGAACGCTCCTGGATCATCTGCGACTTGAATTGATGGCGATGAAGGGCCCGAGCATCAGTGATGGCTCGATTGCGTTCGAAGCCCATTTTCTCGTCTGGGCGGACTCGATGATGCTCAATTGAGTCTGGCTGCCCGGAAACCTAACAGCCCGGCCAGTCGACCTTCTCACGCTTTGCGAAGGCTCGAACACCGGCTTTTCGGTCTTCGGAATTCATGACGCGTGTTTGGACCCAATCTGTGAGTTGATTGAGCGCGTTGTAATCAAGGGATGTACCTCGAACCATGAGTTCCTTCATGCCCTGAACAGCCATGGGGCTTAGCTCGCAGACCCGCTTCGCCACCTTTTCGGCCTCGGCCATGAGTTCGTCTCGCGGCACGACCTTGTTCACGAGTCCGACTTGATAGGCGCGTTGCGCATTGACCCGTTCGGCCATGAGAAGCAGTTCCGAGGCGATCGCCCAGGGCATGATTCTCGGGAACCAGGCGGCCGGAATAGTGGCGATTCCCCATTGAGGTTCTGGCAGCCAGAACGAAGTGTCTTCCGCAGCGATTCGGATATCCGAGTCGAGTGAAATCCACATGCCGTAGCCGACGACATGACCATGAAGTGCGGCGATGATCGGCTTGAAGACGTTGCGTGTTTGCGTGATGTCTGGAAACTCACCGGTATATCGATAGGCACCCGAGGCCCGCTCCGTGAGATCCGCGCCAGCGCTGAAACACTTTCCATTGCCGGACAGAATCGCGACACGAAGCTCGGGATCGTCGCGAAAATCCTCCCAGACCTGCCCGAGCTCCTCGTGCATTAGATTGCTCATCGCATTGAGTTTGTCTGGGCGGTTGAGCGTGACGTAGGCGATCGCGCCCTTTTTCACGTATTCGACAGTTGCGAGTTCCATGATCTCGTTGTTTCCTCTTTGCCTTGACTGTGGGGGAAGGGGGCGATGGGATGCGGCCGTGCCAAGAGAAGGCCCCCTGAATCGTGCGACGAAGTATCACATACTTCCTTTCGTCGCGTAAATCTGAAGGAGTACTTTCATGGCAGTCGTTACCGAAACAGGGTCTTTTGCAGTTCCCGCTGAGAGGCTCTGGGAATTGGTTTCCGATTTTGGCGGGATCGCCAAATACATGGATGGTGTTGATGAGTGTGTGGTTGAAGGGGAGGGCATTGGCGCGCTTCGCAAGATCCCGATCGGAAATGACCACGTCGTTGAGTCGCTCGATGTGCTCGATCTGGAGAGCTTGACCCTCGTCTATTCAATGGTCTCGGGTCCGATGCCCTTTAAAGATTATTCCGCATCCATGGTCGTCACCCGAGACGGTGAAGACACTTGCCTCCTCACCTGGACCGGAACCTTCGAAGCCCACGGTGTTCCCATCGAGAAAGCTGAAAGAATTGCTGGCGGCCTCTATCGCGGTGGAATCGAAGGGTATCGTCGGGCGTTCGAAGTCTAGGCGCGCGTCGCGTTGTAGTGCCGATCACGGGTCCTCTCTTGCATGACGATCTCTCGGTCGGATATCCCAAGAGGTCAGTCCCGTTCGCAAACCTCCTGGCGATCCGGTGACGATGACCTCAGCGGGGTGGGCGCCTTGCTATGCCCAACCCTTTTCATAGTCTGCACTCATTGCGGGACCCTTTACACGCAGGTGCAGAATCTTCCACTCGCCCTCTTGCTTGATGTAGTCATCGTGGTAGCGCGCGGCCTGCCACTTGGCTTGATTGCCTTCGTAGAACGTAAAGGGGCCGAAGAAGTACCAGGTGCCCTTGGCGTGGTGGCCATCGTCGTCGATTTCGATGATCGGGTTCATCACCATGTGCTGCGTGAAACTCATCATCTTCTGAAAGTTCTCGAACAGCGCTCGAATTTCGGAATGGCCGGTTGCCTTGCCAATGCCTCGGCCTTCCCAGACGGCGTCTTCTGAAAAAACGGAAACGATGCGATCGGGGTTGTGGTTGTCGTCGCAGATTTCGCAGTAGCGGGCGCGAAGTTGTTTGATGGCTTCAAGATCTTCCAACCGGGCGATTCGTCTTTCGAGGTCCTCAACGTTCATGGTGTTCGACTCCCTTTGATCAGAGTTTTCGAAGTTGGTTGGACGCTCCTGTACTTCCTTTGGTCACACCGGAAAATTTCGAGTCTCGGGCGGACGTGCTCGGAAAATGCGTCGAGAGGTTCGGGCCGGAGGCCGTCAGGCCCCCGTCGACGATCAGCTTCTCACCCGTAACAAACCGCGAGTCATCGCTAGCGAAGAATAAAGCTGCGCCTGCAATATGATCGCCCCGTCCATACTCGGGCCAGGGTTGCGATTTGGCGAACACGACGCGTGTTCGCTCCGGATCTCCGCCGTCCGCCAGCGGGGTCGCAATGAAGCCCGGGCAGATGGTGTTCACGCGAATGCGATCGGGGGCCAACTCGACGGCCGCCGACATGCTGAGATTGACGACGGCCGCCTTGGCCGCCGAATACACGAGCGGTCCGCCGTCGCCAGAGAGGCCGGCGATCGATGCCGTGTTGATGATCGAACCGCCGCTTCCCTGTTGGCGGAGAACTCGAGCTGCATGCTTGATGCCGAGGAAGACCCCCTTGGCCAAGACGTCAAACGTATAATCCCAATCCTCCACCGATGTCTCGGTCAGCGGTCCGATGGCACCACCAACGCCTGCATTATTGAAGACGACATCCAGGCGGCCAAATCGTTCAACGGCATGGTCGAGCATGGCAACGACGTCATCTTCATTGGCCACGTCCGTGCGCGCGAAGGAGATCGAATTTCCGAAGCCCGCACTAGCGGCCTTCTCGAGGGTCGCCGCTCCAGCTTCGGCGTTGTAGTCCGCCACGACGACCTGGGCACCTTCCTCGGCGAAGCGCATCACGCTCGCGAGCCCCATCCCGCTGGCTCCACCCGTAATGACGGCGACCTTGCCCTTCAGTCTCATGGAAGTCTCCTCGCGGAAAGTAGTCAGCTTTCTGAAGTCTGGCCGTAGAGCGATTCGAGAGGCTCTCCGACGGGCAGATTCATCAAAGCCGGGGAATGTTCTCGGCGGTGTTGCCTCATGGCTTCACGCGCCTTGATGTTTGAATCGAAAAAGGGTTTCCAGGACTTTACCATCGCAATTCGCGGTGGGTACCAGGACGCCATTCCGCAGAGATTCTGAATCCTGCATGATTTGCCAATCGACAGTGGCGAGGAGAATTCGAGGTAGAGGTTGTCGTCGGTGTTGATGATTGCATTCTCGGAGAAGATCTTGACACCGGAAGTCTCGACCCGCAGACGGGACATGAATTTCATCGGGTCGCCGAAATTGGTCCAACTGAGTTGGCGATTGACATCGGGTTCCGAGATTCTTTCGGCGAGTCGTTCCATGGATAAGTCGATCGAACTGTCACTGCCAACGAGAACCAGATCTGCATATGTACTCCACACCGAGACGAATTTGAAGTTTTCGGCAAAGGTGGCCACGATCGATTTGATGTTCTCTTCAGAGAGGGCGACAAGTGGGACCCATTGGCACATGAGCCCGCCATCGTTGAGTCGTGCACTGGCTTGGGCGTAATAGTCCGTCGTGTAGAGATAGGCGGAACCGGCTGCCCACGGATGGACCGGGTCGGCCGTAATGATGTCGAATTTCTGGTTCGTGGTCTTGACGAAATTCCGACCGTCCTGGATGACGACATTGAGTTTGGGGTTATTCAGAACGTCTTCATTGATATGGCGAAAGAGCGGACCGGCCTCCAGGACAGCCGGCTCGATCTCGACGAGAGTGATGTCATCGATGCCGTGATGCGTGGACACCGCGCCGAGGGTGACGCCGGAGCCGTATCCGATGATTAGAGCCGACTTTGGGTCCGGGTGGAGCAGGGCGGGCACGTGGCCTAACAGCAATTGATGCGCCATGTCCGGTGGATTGTCCGTCGCGACAATCTTTCCATTGACGATGATTGCTCGTGTTCCTCGTTCGTATTGCTCATGGCCGCCATCGATTACGGCAACCGTCGAGCTATGACCCTCCTGGTAGAAGGCCAGCTTGATACTGGTTAGATCCTGGAACGCGTCACCGGCAGTCCGGACGTAGATCTCAAGCCGATCGTGTCGAAAAATGGCGAGATCTCTCACATTCCATTGGGGGACCAGAATAGGGCCAACGACAACACCTGCGAGGGCAAGAACCGCGGTCGCGGGTACAGCGATTGATCGGGTCGGGGCGTGAGCTGCCCAGGCTGACGCGAGTACGATCAGTGAGTACCCGATGGCGAGAAAGGAGGCGAATAACATTCCGTCCTGAAGGCCAAGGGTTGGAATCAGGAGGAAGCCCGCCGAGAGCGAGCCGAGGATGGATCCGATCGTGTTGAGTCCGAGCGTGTCGCCCACCGACGCGCCGAACTTTCGAACCAGCCGGGCGCGCGCCTGGCTGGCAACCGGGAAGGCAATGCCCATGAAGATCGAGGGAATGAGCATGACCGCGAATGCGCTCAACGCTGAAGTTCCAAAGGTGATCTGCTCGGTGTTGTTGTAGACGATGAGGTTCAGCCAGACGACGAGGGTCGGCACGCGTGGAATGAGCTGCGTCGAGATCAGACTGGTTGCGCCGATCCCGAAGAGCACGACTCCGAACTGCACGCTCTCATTGATCTTGCGCAGGGGAAAGGTGGCGTGGATCCAACTCCCGATCCAGATACCCGCGAGAAAGGCAGCAAGCATGATCGTGAAGCTATAGGTGGTGCTTCCGATCGTGGTGCTCATCGCTCGTGTCCACATGACTTCGAGACTGAGAGCGGTAAAGCCGGAGACGCCGGTTCCAATGAAGGCAAGGCGGAGCGGGAGGGTCCCGAGATCCCTCGATTCGGATTGAAGTTCTGGCTCGGCGATCGGCAGGTCATTGTCGGTCGCTCGGCGGCGTGTCACGAGGTCGACGGCGATTGCGAGAGCGCCGATCAAGAGGTTTGCGGAGACGGCGACGGACTGGGTCGCCGAAGCGCCAAGCTGGGGCAATAGAACGAACCCCGCGGTCAGCGCGCCGGCGGCCGCGCCGAGAGTGTTGATTCCGTAGAGCAGGGAGAGTCGCGTGCCCAATTCGCCATGTGCGTGGACCATGAACCGAATCAAGACGGGCAGCGTTGCGCCCATGAAAATGGTTGGCAGCACCAATACGCCGAACGCAAAGATGAAGCGCATGGTGTTCAGAAAGGGCGTGACACCGCCGGCTTCGTGCGCAGCGCTGACGTAGTAGTTGTCGACGCCTTGTAGGAGGCCTGGTAGCAGGACGGCGAAGATCGCGATGGCGACTTCCAGGGCGCCATAGACCGCGAGGGGTCGCGCCATGCGCTCCGACAACCGTCCCGCAAGAAAGCCACCAATCGCGAGGCCGCCCATGAAGGAAGCCAAGACGATGCTGGTGGCCTGGAAACTGGCGCCGAAGATCAGGGAGAGGTCACGCAGCCAGGTGACCTGATAGACCAACGCCGTCGCGCCGGAGAAAAAGAAGAGCCCGTAGGCGACGAGTCGGGCGACGGTCTGCATCAGCGTATTTTCTCTCAGCCGGGCGTGGGCTGCAAGCGATGTGAGCGGCAGTCTGTGGAACGTTGCCGCGCTGCCGAAACATGCGCTCGAGCTGCGCATCTCTTTCGTACGAGCTGGATCCGAAATCTTTCAATTGGCGACATGCGAGTCGTCGTCAATCAGCAGAGGCAGCGATAGATCGAATCAGAACTCGATTTTCTTCCACTTTCCGCCACGGAATCGGATGAGAAGCATGCTGGCTTTGACAATGTAGTCGACGATCAGGGCCGCAAAAATCCATTCGACGGAATAATCCAACCAAAGAAATATCGCGGCCACCGAGCCCCGCACGATGACGAGGCCGGTGATGGTCGTCATTAGGGGGAAACGCGTATCTCCGGCACCCCGGAGTGCGCCGCCGAGGGTGAACTCGATGGCCATGAGCGGCTGCATCGCGCCAAGGATATAGATGAAGACGACTGTGAGGCGGATGACTTCGACGTCATCGATCATGAAGCGCGCGATCGGTTCGGCAAAGAGGATGATGAGCGCGCCCAATACAACCATGCAGCCGACGGAAAGAGTGAGCGCGCGCCAACCGCTATGGGCGGCGCCGTCGGGATCCTGGGCACCGAGCCGCTGTCCGACATGGGTCGAAGCGGCGATCGAGAAACCGAAGCCCACCACGAAGGAGAAAGACAGGATCTGTACTCCGATTCCGTATGCGGCGTAGGGCGCGGTTCCGTAGAACGAGACGATCCAGAGAAAGAGGAGGAAGCCCAATTGTACGGCGCCCTGTTCGAGGCCGGAGGGCGTTCCGATCCGGATGAGTTTTCGAAGTCTTCGGCTGGAGAAGGATCGGGCCCTCGTATACGAAATGCGAAACCAGCCTCTTAGCCAGAAAAGGATCGATAGGATCGCTCCGAGAGTGAATGCCACACCGGTCGCGATGGCCGCGCCTTTCACGCCGAGTTGCGGCGCACCGAGTCGACCATAAACCAGGGCGTAGACCAGAATGACGTTCACGACGTTCGTGACGGCGCCGAGCCAGAGTGGGGTCAGCGTGTCGCCGGCTGCACGAATCGCGGTGCCTAGAATCATGGAGATTGCAAATGAGACGTTGAAAAAGCTCAGATAGAAGATGAAGTCTGAAGCTTGGGAGATCGTGTCGGCTTCGAGTCGAAAGAGCGACGCCAGGCTGTCGGAGAAGAGCACTCCAGGGACCGACAAGAGCAGGCCCATCGCCGCGCCGCCCAGGACCGAAAGCTTGGTCACTCGCTCGGCTTCATCGCGATCGTTCGCACCCCAGGCGCGCGCCACCAGGGCCGTGGTGCCCGCGGACATGGCCATGATCACGGCCTGGAAAACGAAGAAGATGCGATTGCCGGTGGTGACTGCCGCCACAGCCCCCGCGCCCAGGGACCCTACGATCTTGATGTCGACCATGGCAACGGTCGAGAAGAGAAGATTCCCGACGACGGCGGGCCAGGCGAGTCGCAGGATGCCGGGGGCCTGTTCCGTCCTGGGTTCACCCATTTCGGTTTCGCTTTCTCCGAGGTTTGACGATGGCATGGGTTTCCCGGCCGCCCAAGCCTGATCGGTCGGCCGGCGGTTGAGTGAAGAAGCGTTGGAGCGCGATGGGTGAATCGGGCACGCTAGCGAGTCGTGTCAGCCGGCGAAAGAGACGCGCTGTGTCTGGAGGAGGACTCCGAGCTCTCGCTGTAACTTTTGCGTTAGGTCGAGCGAGACGAGTTCATGGTTGTTGATTCTTGGTCTCGAAAGAGTGTGGTTTGGATCATATCGTCAATGAAGTGGAGTAGAATGATCAAGGAAGTTCTGAATCTCGGTTGGAGGGGACGATTGTGGCCACAGCCTTTCTGCAAGAGATGATGTCATCGCTCGACGGAGGTGTGTCGGGAGAGGGTGAGCCCATTGTCGTCGAGGGGCGTGGATCGCTGCCTTCGTATTTCGACGTCACAGGACTGGCGACGGCGTCCATCGGTGCCGCCGGTCTTCTTCTCGCGAAGCTCTCCTCTCGGGATTCAGATGTTCCGCCGCGGGTGTGTGTTGATCAGCGGCTGGCCTCTCACTGGTTTGGCATGGCGCTGCGTCCCTCGGGTTGGGAGCTTCCCTCGGTTTGGGATGATTTGGCCGGGGTTTTTCAAGCGAATGATGGATGGATTCGCCTTCACACGAACGCCCCCGCTCATCGTGCAGCTGCTCTGGTGGCCGTTGGTTGCGATGCGAATCGGGCAGCTGTGGAAGCGGCGGTTTCGGGTTGGTCGGCCGAGGCGCTGGAGAGCGCGGTTGTTGCGGCGGGCGGCTGTGCCGCTGTCATGCGAAGCATCGAGCAGTGGCATGAGCATCCACAGGGGCGGGCGGTCGCGCAGACGCCGCTTGTGCTCTGGAAACATGTGCCTATCGAAGCGAAGGCGGTTGATTCTCACGATCCGTCTCACCCGCTCGCGGGAGTTCGCGTACTGGACCTAACACGTGTGTTGGCCGGACCCGTCGGCAGTCGTTTTTTGGCGGCGTACGGGGCGGAAGTCTTGAGGATCGACCCACCGCAATGGGATGAACCGGGGGTGGTTCCCGAAGTTACGCTGGGGAAACGATGTGCAGGGCTAGACTTGAAGAATTCGTCTGATCGCAAGATATTTGAGGGACTGCTCCGGGGAGCCGATGTTTTCCTTCATGGCTATTGGGCGGATGCGCTCGCGGGCCTCGGTTACGACGATGAAGTCCTGCGAAATCTGAACCCAGATCTGATTGACGTATCACTCAATGCCTATGGTTGGGCCGGGGAGTGGCGCAACCGTCGCGGCTTCGACAGTCTGGTGCAGATGAGTTCGGGTATCGCGGACCTAGGCATGAAAGAATCGGGAACTCCGGGACCGAAGCCTCTTCCGGTACAAGCTCTTGATCACGCAACCGGATATCTGCTCGCCGCCTCAGTGCTTTCGGGTCTGCTTCGACGAGGGAAGGGCGAAGCCTGCTCCGCGAAACTCTCGCTCGCTCGCGTCGCCCATCTTCTCATCAAGACTAGGCGTTCGGAAATCGGCTCCGAATTTGCACCTGCCGCGGACGAAGAGATCGATCCAAGACCAGAGGAGACGGCCTGGGGCCCCGCTCGGCGTGTTCGTTGGCCCCTTGAAGTCGAGGAAACCCGAGCGGCTTGGCCATATCCGGCAACCCGATTACGGAGTGCCCGTCCGGAATGGTGAGCCGTCTTTCGTGGCTGGGCGCCGTGTCAGACCCACGAGTGCGTTAGGCCTAAACGCTTTCGACGTAGCGAGGGACGGCGGCTTTGTAGACGTCTTCCCATTCCGCTCGTGCACCGACAAGAACCGCTTCGAACACATCGAGATGGGCATGCCAGCCCGCACCGGTCTGTTGGACTTCTTTCAGGCCTTGTCTTGCATGTGTCAATCGGAGATGAGTTCCCTCTGCAGTTTCGCTGAGTTCGAAGAGTACGGTTGAAGAAATGTCGGGTTCGCCCCATTCGAACTCGAGCACATTTAGCGGGGAGAAAAGCAGGATGCGACCCCCGGCCTGATCCTCGCCGTCAAAGTCGATCTTGAATGAACCTCCGACTCGCGCATCGATCTCGACAGTCCCCAACCACTCGAGGAGTTTGCCCGGCGATATCAGCGCGTCCCAGACTTCGGGGCGCGACGCGACATAGTCGCGCTCCATCACGAGGGAATACGTCTCGCCAACTTTCTCGACCTGACCGACCGGTTGGTCCTTCACTTCTTCCCCCTTCTCGTCTTCCGCGGCTTTTGGCGACTCACCAAAAGCGTGTCGAGCGCATCGAGGCGTTTCTGCCAGAATTTCTGATTTCGATCGAGCCAGAGTTCGATCTCGTGCAGAGGTTTGGGTGTGAGCGAATAGATGCGGCGCTGCGCATCGGTTGGACTCGCGACAAGGCCTCCATCTCGAAGACTCCGTAGGTGTCGAGCGATCGCGGGCTGGGAGATTTCGAATCGCTCGCAGAGTTCCCCCACGCTTCGATCGCTCTTAAAGAGGAGGTCGGTGTTTTCTCAGCGGGTTGGATCGTCGAGCGCTTGGAATGCGTCCATATCAATATCATTATATAAGCAATGGTGTATATAGTAAGAGGCAATGCGGTCTCTGCCTGCGGGCTCGATTGGCAGTCGAGATCTGAGAGGTTCCCCACCTCCTGCTAGACTCGGGGACGCCATCCACGAGATGTTGACCGGCATCGAGCGATGCGAGGGAGTGCATAATGGATCGATTCATGAGCCATCATCATCTGGCGAGAGACAGTCGCTTTAAACGCACGGACAATCGCAATCAACTGATGCAGTCGATCCCGGAAGACGTGACGGAAATCGTTCGCATCTTTGAAAAGATTGCTCCCAAGATTCGTGAACGACTTGCCGGGACGGAGCTCGAAGCCGTTTATGATGATCTCGGTCCGGGATTTCAATTCTTGATTGCATCCGGTGGACGCCAATCGAAGGGCGGTCACAGCCCACTCCAAGTCAAGACTCAGCTCCACGGAATTTTTGTCGGTGAGATGCAGGCTCTGGAAGCAGCGGGGCGAACGGTCTGGGATTTTCCGGACTCGCCGTGGGAATTCAGGATGAATATGGCGCGGCAATGCTGGGATGAAGCTCGCCACGTCCAGACTTTTGAAAAGCTGATCGACCACGTCGGTGGCGAGGTCGGGCAATATCCCGAGAGCACTTTCTTGTTCGAGACTTCATGTCATGCTGATCCCGTGTTGAGGGTCACCGGCGTGAATCGCTGCTTGGAGGGGCTTGCCTGTGATGCATTCAGGTCTCTGATCGAATACGGCAAGGCCATCGATGATTTGAAGATCTCGCAGTCGATCGATTTTGTACTCGCCGATGAATTGACACATGTGCGATTCGGCAGCGAGTGGTCCCGAGAATTCACCAGCGGCGATCCCGACCGAGCGAAACGGGCCAAGGACTTTCAGCGGGAGACCGAACAAGCATTTTCGTTTACGGGTCGCCAACTCGCTCGCGAAGAGCGGCTCGAGGCGGGCTTTACCGAAGAAGAACTCGATGAGATTGAGCGCATCGACGCGAAACTGCCAAAGCGTGAGATCCTTGTCGAAGCGGCCGAAATCCTGCGCGATCGACATCGTGCCCGCGGTCGTGGCGAAACGCTTTCGCAATATCAGGGTCCGGCATCGGATGAATCGAACCCATAGGCCCCATAGAACGCTTCACTACGCATGATCGGATGCGGGACAAGAAGGCCTCCATCGCGAGCGCGGGTGCCTATTTAGTCAAGATCTCTTCTTCCCTGATCGCCGCCGCGACCTGTTCGGCTCTTTCGAGTACGCGCAAAACATTCTCGCCGAGCACCTTGCGGATCGTTTCCACGGAATGACCCCGAGCGAGCAAGCCTTCCGTGAGCGCTGGCAGATGCGTGATGTCTTCCATGCCCGTAGGCATGCTCGGGACCCCGTCCCAATCCGCGCCGATTCCGACATGATCTGGACCAGCGATCTCGATCGCGCGGTCGAAATGATTGAGCAAGACATCGAGGGACGTCTGGGGTGGCGGATAGGTTGCTAAGTGCTTTCCCATCAGCGTCTGTCTCTTTAATGCGTCGCCGTCAGCTTCTGCGGCGATCGCCTGAAGGGCGGGTCCATGCTCCTTGAAATAGATTTGCGTGGCCTGCCGGGCTTTTTCGTCGATGTACGCGGGATAGAAATTGATCATGACGACACCCCCGTTCTCGGCGAGGGCGCGAAGCATTGCGTCGCTCATGTTCCGCACGTGGTCGGCGACGGCGCGGGCGGAGGAGTGGGAGGCGATCACCGGCGCTTGGGTGATCTTCAGCGTATCGAAGAACGTCTCATCCGAAACATGAGAGATGTCGATCAACATGCCAATTCGATTCATTTCGGCGACGACCTTCTCGCCGAATTTGGCTAGTCCGCCATGAATGGGTTCGGGTGTCTCGCTGGTGCCAGAAGAATCAGCCCAGGTGGTGTTGAAAGAATGAGTGAGGGTCATGTAGCGAACGCCGAGGCGATGAAAATTGCGTAAGGCAGGGAGGCTCTCTTCGATGATATGTCCGCCTTCGATGCCCATGAGTCCAACGAATTTCCCCTTGGCGACGGCGTGTCGAATTTCCTGGACGCTGTTGGCGACGATGACATCATTGGGATATCGGGCGGCCATTTCGTGGACGCCGTCGATGCGTTCGAGCGCTTCACGGATCGCGTCGCCTGGCGTTTCGCGCTTCCCCATGTAGATGGACCAGAACTGAACGTCGAGTCCCCCCTCGCGGATACGCGGAAGGTCCATCGCGCCATCAGAGACATCGTGCCGTTCGCCAAAGGACCAATCCGGATTCTCGAATTTCGGAGTGGTGTCGGAATGCCCGTCGATGACAATCGAATCGAAATGGAGACGTTTCGCATCGACGGTTGGAGTTGGGGTCGCACAGGCACTGGCGATCGCGAGGATTCCGCTCACGCAAAACGCTCTTTTGAACGCGTCGACTCGGTCGGAAATGCGCACGGGATGTTCTCCTCAGTGTTGGTCATTTGGGCGGGCTCCACAGTCTCCTGATTTGGTCCCGGAGATGCCATGCCTTTAGACCACGCGCTTGAGACTCCCAATCCACCGACGGGCATTCTCGTTGTGCACGCGACTTCGCTAACGTCCCATCATGGAAGAATACGGCGAAATCATTGGTCCCGTTTCGAGCTATTACGTTTCCCAACGCCTGCGGCTTCACTTTGCCGACTGGGGCAATGATGAAAAGCCGCCGCTGGTGCTCGTGCACGGCGGTCGGGATCATGCCCGCAATTGGGATTGGGTCGCGCGCGAACTGCGAAAGGACTACCACGTCATCGCTCCGGATTTACGTGGCCACGGTGACAGCGAATGGGCCCGCGGTGGCCACTACATGATCCAGGAATTCGTCCTCGATCTCGCACAGCTCATTAACGCCCTCGACCTTACTCAGGTGACTCTGGTCGGACATTCACTGGGTGGATCGGTCGTCACCCAATACGCCTCGGTCTACCCGGACCGGGTTCGTCAATTGGTGAACATAGAGGGATTGGGCCCTCCGCCGGAGATGCTTAAGGGCCGACTCAGTCGCCCGACCTGGGAGCGCACGGCGGAATGGATCGAACAGGTTCGGGAGTTCTCGTCGAAGGTCCCAAAGCATTACCCCTCGATCGAGTCCGCAGCCCAGCGGATGCTCGAAGCCAACTCCTTTCTTTCTCCTGAACAAGCCCATCATCTGACCGTTCATGGTGTGGCCCGAAACGAGGATGGAACCTTCAGCTGGAAATTCGACAACTATGTTCGGCTCTTCTATCCACAGCGCTACGACATGAAGGAGATGCGGGCGATGTGGGGACGGATCACCTGTCCCACGATGTTGGTTTATGGCGAGAAGAGCTGGTTCGGAAATCCGGAAAAGGACGGTCGCTTCGAGGCTTTCGGTAATGCGGAGCTCTCCGCGGTCCCCGACGCAGGCCATTGGGTCCACCACGATCAGCTCGACGTCTTCATGAATCTGATGCGCTCGTTTCTTGACGAGCTCGATTCCTAGGCCGAATCACTTTCATCGATCTGCGTTCGGCTGGCCTCGTCTGGCCATGTCACTGTGTTCCATCATCGCATCGAGAAGTGCCTGGTTCATGTGGGCGTGACGCTCGCGGCCTTTCGAGTTCTTGGACAGGTCATGCATCTCATCCGCGTCCACGGCGAGATCGAATAGCTGTGTCTCGCCGCTCGAATAACGAGTCAGACGTCCCTCGTCGGCAATGATCGTTCGCGCCTGATGTGGAATCGGGGATCCCGGCGCACGGCCCATCGGGAAATCATCCTCGATCAGCACGCCGCTTCGCACGACCGCTTCATGGTCATCGAGTACGGACACAAGGCTATGGCCTTGCATGTCGTCGAATGGGTTTTGGCCGCAGAGATCAAGGACGGTCTGTCCCAGATCGAGGCTCGAGACGAGTGACTGGCTTCGGCCGGATGGTCTTCGTGGATCAGAGATCGCGAGCGGGACTCGGATCACGCCTTGATAGTGGTACAGCAGTTTCATGATGAGTCCATGGTCGCCCATCATGTCGCCGTGATCGCTGGTATAGATCACGATGGTGTCGCGTGAAGCATCGAGCCTTTCGATCGTGTCGAGCACTTGTCCAACACCCTCATCGATCATCTCGATCATTCCATAGGTCGCCGCCAGCGCTTCGCGAACCACTTGTTGCGAGGGGCCAAAGGGGTTCACGTATCGCTGGGGATCCATCGCGGGATCGAGTCCGCGAAGCAGGGACATGAATTTAGGCGCGTCATCAAGGGCATCGCCGAAGGTCTTCGGAATCGACATTTCGGAAGGGTCATGGCGATCCCAGAAGGATCCCGGAGGAGTGAGTGGGTGATGGGGATCCGGAAACGAACACCACGCGAACCACGGACGGGATTCCGCCGCGGCTTCTTCGATGAAATGGATCGTGCGCTCGGTGACGAAGGAGGTTGAATACAGTTCTTCGGGAAAGTCGGGCTGGAAGATTTGCCACCATGCGTCGGAGCGCTGCTTGCCGGGTCCGTCGGGACGGTTGCACTGCGTCAGGCATTCGCGGTCGCCGCCTTTGGCGAGTGCCCAATGCAGGTGATGCCCAGACGCGATGCCCCCGTGTTCAATGGCCAGTTCCGTCGTGTCGAATCCGTAGTAGTCATCGGGCATTTCGAGTGGAGCTTTCATGTGTCGCTCGGGATGTTCCCAAGTGTCCCACCCCTCCGGATATGGATCGATGATGGCGGGGCCGAGGGCGGACGGTCGGACGGTATTCGCACTCATCCCATGCTGGAAATGCGACTTGCCGATTAGTCCCGTGCGGTATCCGGCCGAACGCAATTGGCGAACAAAGGTATTGGCGGACCAGGGCAGGGAGCGATCGTTGAAAATCACGCTGTGGGCGGAAGCTATGCGACCGGTCAGGATACTGGCTCGGTTGGGCATGCATATAGGATTGGCCACATAACAACGATCGAAAACCATGCCTCGGTTCGCGATCGAGTCGAGATTCGGGGTTCGGACGACGCTGTTACCCGCGAAGCCGACATGATCCGCACGCTGCTGATCCGTGATGACGAAGAGGACGTTCGGGCGATCCTGCATGGTGATCTCCTGAGAGTGGATTGAGGCCATTGAGTACATCAATGGATCCGACTCGCGAGTTGGCTACGCCGCGTTATTGGTCAGTTTAGAATTGGTCGAGTCGGGTCGCGGCGTCGTTTCCGCCATCCACGAAAAGGATACTTCCGTGGACGTAGGACGCTTCCTCGCTTTGGACAAACGCGATCAGGTTGGCAATCTCATGGGGTTCGGCGCGGCGGCCGAGCGGAGCCTTGAGGCCCTTGAGCCCGCGGCCATAGAGTGGATGATCGATCGTGCCCTGCAAGAGCGGCGTCTTGGTGGCTCCCGGGGCGACCGCATTCAAACGAACGCCTTCGCTTCCCCAGGCTTCTGCACGCCGTCGGACCGCGCAGCAAAGCGCATATTTCGAGCCGCCGTAGGCCATGAAACCATTTTCGTTCGCAACGAGTTCTCGCGCTTTCTTTTCGTTTCCATCGAGCATGGCCGCGACGAAATCGCAATCTCCAAACGGCGCGAACTGGACAGAATTCGAGGCGATGAGAAGTGCTGCGGCGCCTTGGCGGCCCGCCATGTCCGGCAGCAGCGCATCGAGTAGTGCGATGGTTCCAAAATAGTTAACGGAGAGAATCAGACCGAGGTCTTCGATATGGGCCCCCAGTCCCGCGCATAACACGATTCGGTCGATGCCATCACCGGCGCATTCACGGACCGAATCGATCGCAGACTGCCGACCATCGACCGTCGATAGATCCGCAGAGACGTCCGTATCGCGAAGGTCGATACCAATGACCCGCTCCCCGTCCCGTTCGAATCGGGCCCGCGCCGCTGCTCCGATTCCCGATGCAGCACCTGTCACGACGGTCGTTCCCATTCGATGTTTCCTCCATTGCTCGAGATCTTGGTGAGAGGTTCGCTTTGAGATCAAGACATTTCGAAGAGTTCGATCGTGGAACCGCCGATTTCGCTAGGAGAGACAAGGTAGGCGAATGCGACTGTTGGACCGAAACGTTTCCAGAAAATCTTCTCATATCCGCGAGCTTCGAGTGCGGAAATCTTGGCTTCGATGTCCGCGATTCGAAATCGAACGTGATGCAGCCCCTCGCCGTGGTCGCGCAGATGCTCGGTGTGAGGCGTCTCGCCCTCGAGGACCTGTATGAGCTCGATTTCGATTGGGCCGTCGTTGTTGGTGGCGATCTTGAGCTTGCAGTTTGTCTGCTCGCCCCGAAAGAGCACGTCGTTCATGGGCGCTTCGCCGACTTTGAAGGCGCCGTAGAGTCCTTCGTAAATGGGGAGGGACGCTGAGAGATTGCGGACGACGTAGCCGATCTGGTCGATCTTTCCGTTCAGCCCGAACGGATTAACGCTCGATGGACTCATGTCTTGTCTCCTGTCGGGATTTGCCGGGCGGTCTGCGGCGAGATGGGCGCTTCGAGCAGCGCGATCACGCTGTCGATCAGATTGTTGACGAAGAGATCGCGAGGGGGTGGGCGGGTTGCCGGATGACTGGATTGCACCAGGTGCGCGTAGTCGGCCATCCCATGAAAGAGGAGCCCGATCAACAGGAGCCAGCGCGGCGCCCAGAGTGCCTTCGGCCATTCGGGTGCGTTCGCAGCGATCAGCCGGGCCAGCCGATCGGTCCCTCGATTCATGCGTTCGGTATGAATTGAAAGGAGCGAGAAATTTGGATGCCCGATGAGCTGTGCACTGATGCGAAGAAAGGCCAATCCGCCGTCGCGATCGTCGAGTTTCTCCGCGACGGGCAGGACCAGGGCTTCTGCAAAAGCCCGAACGTTCGAGAGATTTGCGCTCTCGATCTTGTCGAGCATGGCATGTCGGCGCAGTTCGATCCCCGGTGTGTGTTTGTCGAGAATTGCGTGAATGACGCCCTGTTTGTTTTCGAAGTGGTATTGCACGGCAGATCGATTGCGCTGATTAGCCGCCTTGTTGATGTCGGCCAGCGTCGTGGCGTCGATGCCGCGTTTCGCAAAGAGGTGTTCCGCTGCGGACACGATTCGCGCCCGCGTCGCTACGGCGTCGCTTCGGGAGGAAGAATTAAGAGACGTCTCTGGATTGGACTTTGCTCTTTGCATCCAATACATCCCCGTTAGCTTCCTTAAGGTGTCGAATGGACCAATCGTTGACTGGTGCTGTCGGCATGAGGGAAAGGCTTGACATAATTAATACCATGGTCTTATATTGGGCGCCAGATCAAACAGGATGAGGTGCCCATGCCCGAGCCGCTCTACCGGTCGCGCCCTAGCGGATTCGAGATCCTGCCGGCTTCGATGTCCGATGCACGCCGCATTCGCGACAATCTATTCGTCTCCGAGGGCCTCTCGAATACCTATCTCATCAACACGTCGGATGGACGCATCGTCGTAAACACGGGAATGGGATTTGAAGCGCCGATTCACAAGCGCAATTTCGATCGCATAGGGGAGGCGCCCGTCCGCTACATCTTGCTGACCCAGGGCCATGTCGATCACGTCGGTGGTGTCGATCTATTTCGCGAGGAGGGGACAGAGGTCGTCGCTCAAGCGGGGAATGCCGCACATCAACTGGACGATCAAAGGATCGCGGCATTTCGTTCGGCACGGAGCGCCTTCGCTTTCTCGAAGGTGATCGGCCAATCTCTGCGACACATGAAAGAAGAGGGTGGTTTTGGAACCGTCGGTCAATCCAGGCCGGAGCCGACATTGACCTTCGAAGATCAGTTGACGATCGAATTAGGCGGAGAACGTCTGGAACTGATCGCCACTCCAGGCGGTGAAACCCTCGACTCGATGATCATCTGGATGCCTGACCGCGGAGTCTGTTTTGCCGGCAATCTATTCAGCGCGCTCTTCGGTCATTTTCCGAATCTCGTAACCATTCGCGGGGACCGCTACCGAGATCCGCTTAAATTCATCGAGTCCCTCGACAGGGTCCTTGCACTCGAACCGGAACTTCTCCTCGTCGGACATCATGACCCCGTCGAAGGCAAGTCGCTCGTGTGCTCCGAACTGTTGCGTCTGCGCGAGGCCGTTCTTTACGTTCATGACGAAACCGTGAAGGGCATGAACGCCCATCGAAATATTCATCAGCTCATGCAGGAGGTCAAACTTCCCCGCGAACTCGAAGTTGGAGAAGGCTATGGAAAGGTTTCCTGGAGCGTGCGCGCGATCTGGGAGAATTATGCCGGCTGGTTCCATCACGATTCAACCACCGAGCTTTACGGATTTGGGCCGTCAGCGATTCACGGTGATCTGGTCGAGTTGGCGGGAGGCCCCGACGCACTGGTGGTACGGGCTCGCGAAAAACTCGATACAGGAGAGCCAGTGCAAGCCATCGCGCTTTCGGAGATCGTGTTGGACGTCGATTCTGAGAATCTTAGTGCGCTGGAAGTCAATCTCGACGCTCATCGACGGCTCGAAGCCGAGAGCGTGAACTTCTGGCTCTCGTCCTGGCTGCGCAAAGAAATCGATCAGCTGAGTTCGAGGATCGATCGAATGGAGAAAACCTGATGGCCGAAGGAAATGAGATTCGCATCCGCGACCTGGCGGCGCCGGAACTCACTGCAATTCAGCAGAAGGTCATGTCGGCGGCGGGCACAATGTCGGTTGAATTCACCGAGTCTTCGGTGTTGGAGGCTGCCGAGACCGAGACGGGATTGAGCGATTTTGGGGACGACGATTTTCGGGAGCGCCTCGGTGTCTGGCTGCAAGCTTTGGAGGAAGACGCGGATCTCGGTGCGGTCGGTCGGATTGGCGTCTTTCGTGACCTCACGCGATACGCGAGCAATCGGCTTCGCTTCGAGGACCTTTTGAAGAGGCATCCTGAAATTCTCGAGGTCGAAATCGAGCGCCCCATCATCATTGCTGGCCTGCCGCGGTCGGGGACGACCCATCTGCTGAATCTGATTGCCGCGGATCGTCGATTGCGCTCGCTGCCTTATTGGGAAAGCCTCGAGCCGATCCCGGTTCCCGATGAAGAGCCGGGTGTCGACGGGGTCGATCCGCGACTCGCACGCTGTCGAGCGGCCTATGCGCAGCAGGACATGATGATGCCGCTGCTGAAGAATATGCATGACCTGGCACCCGAGCATGTGCATGAGGAGATCGAGCTGCAGTGCATCGACTTCTCCTCCTATGAACTCGAGTGGATTGCGACGGTGCCGCGATGGCGTGACTACTATCTGGAGATGGACCAGCGATCCTCATATGCCTATATGAAGAACGTTTTGCGAGCGCTGACATGGCTGCGAGGTCCGACGCGCTGGATTCTCAAGTCGCCTCAACACATGGAGCAACTCGGTCCGCTGATGGACACGTTTCCGGACGCGACCGTTGCGATTACACATCGTGATCCGGTTTCGGTCATTGCTTCGACGGTGACGATGCTGGTCTACGGAGATCGAATTCGTCGCAAACGCGTCGATCCTCCTCGCGTGGCCAGCTATTGGATCGATCGAATCGAGCGATTATTGCGTTCTTGCGTCGCGGATCGCGATCGAGTTCCCGCCGAGCGCAGTCTCGACGTGCTCTTTCACGAGTTCATGCAGGATGATGTGGCGATGGTGAGGCGTATCTACGAGCTGGCCGATCTAGAGATGACCGAGGCTGCGAAAGTCGATTTGAATGCGTACATGCAAGCGAATCCGCGTGGCAAGCACGGTCGTATCCTCTATGACTTGGCAGGTGATTTTGGTGTGAGCGGGGATGAACTTCGTGAGCGGTTTAAATTCTACTTTGATCGATTCCCGGTTGAAGTGGAGTCGCACTGACGGCCGAGCGGAAATCGTCTCTTCGAGGCATTGTGAGAAATACTTGACCACCGAACTGATCGGTATCCAGGAGAGCTGAAATATGGGGCAGGGCGATACGACATACGACTATTCCCGGTGTCGAGTCTTGGTCACCGGTGGATCGAGCGGCATCGGCACCGGAATCGCCCGGGCTTTCCTCGATGCGGGGGCGGAGGTCACGATTACCGGCCGGCGTGAAAGCGCACAGGAATACGATGTCGACCTAACAGGATATAACTACCGCTGCCTGCAAATGAGGGATAAGCAAGGCATTGTGCGTCTCGCCGAATCTCTCGGGGGACTCGATGTCCTAGTCAATAACGCGGGTGCCACCTTTCCCGATGGTGGAAACGAGTGGGAACCCGATGTGTTCGAGGCTTCGGTGGCGATCAATCTCTTTGGTTCCTTTCGGATGGCATTGGCCTGCAAGGATCATCTCGGAGCAAGTGCCATTCCCGGTGGCGGCAGCGTGATCAACCTGGCTTCGATGTCCTCGTTCATCGCCGTTCCCTTCGTTCCCGGATATGGGGCGGCGAAGGCCGGCGTGGTTCAGATGACGAAGAACCTGGCGGTTGGTTGGGTGCGTGAGGGCATCCGGGTGAACGCGATCGCACCGGGACTCATTCTCAGCAATATGACCTCTGCGCTGCGTGAAGTGGCCGCCCTCGAGGAGAAGGAGCTTGCACGCACGCCGATGGGCCGCTGGGGAACCCCTGAAGACATCGCACCCGCGGCCCTGTTCCTGGCGAGCGCCGGTGCCAGCTTCATCACAGGCCAGACCTTCAATGTTGATGGCGGCTATTCAATCGCATGATGGGTACAGGTATGGACCAGGCCTGCTCGTTCTTCAGCCTCCGGTTGCCGATGCAGCCAACGATACGTCCTCGGTGAGAAGGCGTTGTTGACTCGCGGTGAAAACCGTGTGTGCACGCTCGTTGATCAGGAGCGGAACATAGAGGGTCGCCGACGACTCACCGCTGGCGATGACTGCCCGTCCGTCGTGGTCCTCGAAGGTCAGTTCGATTGAGAGATCTTTCAGGCCAAAGGGGTAGTCGGCGAGCGTGATTCTCATTCCGAGGATCTGAAGCGTGTCGACGCGGAAGAAAATGTCGCCCTCGAGATGACGCGACGTCTTTTGGAGCGGAACGATTCTGATCTTGTGACTCGCCGTGCCCCTCCATGAGTCGAGCGCCTGATATCGGAAGCGATAATGTAGGTCGGCGTCTTTAGCGAAGAGACGGTATGCGGGTTCGATGCGCTGCGGATCGACACACTTTTCGAGGTCGACGGGCTTCCCGTCGAGCGTGCACTCGAGAACCTGATTGGTTGGATGTTCGCCGTGGTAGTCCCACACGTCGACCACGGCTTTTCGCGTGCGTCGCAGTTCGCCGTTTCCGCCGGCCAGGCTTCTCGTGATGATTTCTCGGCGCGAGAAGCTTCCGATATAGGATCGCTCAAACTTCCTTGCACCTTCGAGGATGCGAGCGAGGGTCTCCGCATTCGCGGATTCGTCGGTGGTGGCTGGCTCTGAGTGTGATGCCTGGGGCAGGCCAATCGAGAAAGCAAGTACACACATCCAAAGGGCAAAGGGTCGGGGCAAAATCATCATTCGGTATGACTACCTTTTTGGTCTAGTTCACTTGGGGACACCCACCGAGGCGAGCGTTCAAGCGCCTTCGAAGTCCTTGCAGATCCCGCCGTCAATCGTTTTGAATTCTTCAAGTGAAAGTCGGCCGTTGAAGCGGTAGATGTCCCAATAGACTGTACAGCGTTCTTTGCTGGTCTCGAATCGATCGTCATTGGCGATTTGTTCGAGAACAGTTTGGGTTGTCAGTGTTTCGGCTGACAAACGTAGTCCTCCGTCCGCTGGCGTGTCGAAGATGAGGAACTGCCCCGGATCGGCGCCCCAGTTCTTCCACTGCGGAAGATTGCCGTCACGACCGCGTCCGGGATCACCGGTGTACGCGAATTGTCCCCAATAGGACATCATTTGATCCGAGAGGATTCTCGCCGCGGGCCGACTTGATTCGGGAAAGATATTGTCTGTGACCGGCCCGAACGCGAGTCCGCCAAACACGAACGGAATCTCGAATGCATGGGCCGCACCCAGCAGCGGTGAGAGATCGAACCAGAGCATCTTGCCTTCTTCGTCCCAGTCGAAACGGTAGGCAAATGCTGGCGCGCGGCCGGCGCTTGTGATGGCGGCGGCTGCTTCATCGACACCGCGGGCCTTCCAGAACTTCGTTCCGTATTCGGCCGTGAGGTGGTACATGCGCTCGTTCTTGAACCAGAGCGGAATGATGCCGATGCGAGCCACGTCCTTCGAGCCGAAGGCCGCGAATAGTTTGACTTCGTCGCGGTTGGTGCCAAAGATGACCGGCACCGCGTTGTATGCGCCTAACGAAAACGACTCTCGCGGATCGAGTTTGGGGAGGACGACGCCATCTCGAATGAGTTTTGGCGTGTCGTACATGCCACCGAATCCGCCACCATAAAGTGATAAGAGTTCGGTCGGGGTCTTCCCTCGCAGGTAGTCGGAAACCTGCGTGGGGGTCCAGCTTGTGATGGTCTGCCGGCCAGTGTCTCGATCCGCAGCCGTTCCATCTGCGAGGAGCAGCGCGAGAAGAACCTCATTCGAGCTGTGCACATGCCCGGACTCGGTGTCGTCGATCCAATTCTGGGCTGCTTCCAATTTAATCAGATCGCCGCTGCCGCTCTGGACGATGGCCCGATGAAAAAGACCTGCGGCTCGGGGGGAGACAAGCATTGCGAAGGTGTCCGATCCGCCCGCAGACTCGCCAAAGACGGTCACGCGTTCGGGGTCACCACCGAAATCTGAAATGTGTTCCTGGACCCATTCGAGCGCGGCGATCGTATCGAGGGTTCCAAAATTACCCGACTGGTCTTCGGCTGTTGCGTTTGCGCCCGCGACCGCGTCATGGGCGAACCAACCGAATACACCAAGGCGATAATGAATCGTGACAACAATGACATCTTGGCTGACCGCGAGGCGGCTCGCGTCATAGAGCAGGGCGCTGCCGATGGAATTCCCACCTCCGTGAATCCAGAGCATGACGGGAAGTCGGTGACTTCCGGTCGGAGCGTTCTCGGGTGTGGAGGGTGGCGCGAAAACATTCAACGTTAGGCAGTCCTCGCTGCCTAGTGTGTCGGAATCCTCGAGGCCCTCCGAACGTCCGGCCGGTCCCGCGTACTGAATGCAGGGGGAGCCGAATTCCAGCGCCTCGAGTGTTCCTGCCCAGGCTTTGGCGCTGCGTGGCGCCCGCCACCGCAAGTCGCCGATCGGCGGTTGCGCAAAGGGGATGCCGCGCCAGACATGTGCGCCGTCCTCGCTGGTGAAACCCACGAGTTTCCCAACCGATAACTCTCGAGCACTCGATTCGTCGATCGACGGGCGCGACGGTGGCTCGTCTTGCCCGCAGGCGACAAGGGATGTGAGGAGAAGGAGTCCGAGCGCCCGGGTGCGGGCCTGAAGGCTTCGGAGGCCGCGACGAGGCGATGGCCGAGGATGAGAGCGGGATATATTCATGGGACGAATTGCACCTCGGGCTTCGAGCGCGGCGACGGGCGCGCCCGGGGCCAGCCGATTTGGAGAGAGAGAGAGAGCCAACAGATGAAGACTAGCGGCTGGGCTCAACTCGCCAAGGTGCTGAGGGACGCTGCACCCGCAGTTTTTGGAGGCCATCACGACGCCGTCCGAGAACGCCGTATCCCTGATCGAAGAGGCAGCCGTCTCCAATAGGCAAGAACGAAGAGCAGGACCTCGGTGACCGAGATTCGTTCCGTCTCCTCGCGTAATGGTTCGATGGCCGGCGCTTCTTCGGTATTCATGACTTCCTCACCAGGGAGCCCCAATTGGCTTGACTGGCTGCGATTCGCAAGCGCCGTGCGCGGTTACGGAAGGAGATCTGTAATCGATGATTCTACGGATGAAGTCGGATCAATCCTTCTTGAACGATCGAAGCGATCAGCCGTCCGTCTTCTGTGTAGACAAGTCCGCGGTTGAAGCCTCGGCCTCCCGAAGCCGAGGGGCTGTCCTGTACGAAGAGCAGCCACTCGTCTGCGCGGAAGCGATGATGAAACCAGATCGAATGATCGAGGCTGGCGGACTGAAATTTTGGGTTCATCCAGGTCACGCCATGGGGGAGCAGGCAGGTGTCGAGGAGGTTCATGTCCGAGGCATAAGCCAGGACGCATTGATGAATTCGGTCGTCGTCGGGCAGTTTCCCAGCGGCGCGAAGCCAGATTGCCAAATTCGGCGAAGTCTTTGCGGGCTCGATCGGGTCGCGAACTTCTACGGGCCGGACTTCGATCGCCTGAGGTGCGTCGAGCCATTGGCGATACTCGGAGGGAATCATGCGGCGAACTTTTTCGTTGAATTGATCGGGGTCCGGCGTGTCGTTAGGCGCTGGCATGTCGGGCATCGGGGTGTGGTGCTCGAAACCCGATTCTTCGACCTGGAAAGAGACCGCCATGCTGAAGATTGCGCGGCCGTGCTGGATGGCAACGACTCGGCGTGTGGTGAAGCTTCGGCCGTCTCTAATTCGGTCGACCTCATAGAGGATGGGAATCTTCGGATCACCGGGGCGCAGGAAGTCGCCCTTCAATGAATGGACGTGTCGGTCCTCGACGGTGCGATGGGCAGCGACCAGAGCCTGGCCCACGACCTGTCCGCCGAAGACCCTCTGGGATCTCTCCTGCGGACTTCGCCCGCGGAAAATATTGAGTTCGATTTCTTCGAGATCGAGTAAGTCGAGCAGCGATTCAAGTGCGGTGGTCAAAGGGAACTCCGAGGCTGGGGCGCGTCGGGGCGAACAGTACTCGATATTTCGCGAGATGATCGGATTCTGGGGTCAGCCGCGCAGCCGCAAAGCGCGTTCGGGAAATCCGGTGATCACGCCGTCGACTTCGACCGCTAACAGCGCGTCGATCGGCTGATCTGATTCGTCGAAATTAGTCCAGACGTTGAGGTTGAGGTCGTGATCGCGGGTCGCCTTCATGAAGGTTTCCTCGACCATCGAAACGTATGGATGACTCACGCGATGTCCATTCTCGACACGGATTTTGAGGACTTATTGGGCCGGACGGCGGCTGAGCACGAGAAGCGCGATGTCGGAATCTCGAACGCGGAGAAATGACTCCAGGCTATTGATCCGATTGCCGGCTTCCTCTGTTTCATGTCCAAAGATCAGCACGCCAAGCCGCGCTTGATGTGCTGCATGCCAACTCGCTTCAGGTCTTTGCGAAATCGCGAAGGGATATCAGGTTGTGGCGGGGGTTTGGCTCGTCACTGAATCAACGATCCCGCGATTATTGTCGGATTTCTTGAGTCGCCAAATGAAGGAATCGACAATGAAATGATGAAGGTTGATGGCTGCCACCGTCATCATCACGCTCGTGCCCGCGGCAACCCCCGCATAGATATAGGCACGGGGAAACCAGTCGAACAAAACGAAGCCCAGCGCGACGCTCGCACCGTAGAACCAAATCACATGATAGGCCACGCCGTGACGGTTCTCTGGCCGCGCCAACTGATCTTTGACATGGAAGATGATCACGATCGCGAGGTACTGGATGCCGTGAAAGATGGTGGCCCAGATGAAAGCCTTCATGGGTGGAAGAATGAACCACCAAATCCCATTCGTGAAGAGCATGAGCGCACCGATGAGTGGCATGGGTCGACTCTCGCTCCGCCAGATTCTCAAAAAAAGGAGCGGGACTGCCGCGAACGCAAAGCGAGGCATGTAGAACCGGAACTCATTTAGAACGGCGATGGCATCGGGACTCTTCAGCCATCCACCGAAGTCGAGCCAATGCAAGCCCCCGGCCGGGAAGAGCGTGAAGTTGTGGATGAAGGGCAACATGGCAACCCACCACAGCAGCCTTTTGTTGGCCGCGTTCAGAAGGCAGCCGGAGCGGTAGCAATACATCACCGTCAGGCCGTAGGCCTGTGCCGCATAGTGGTAGGGTGACCATGTGAAATAGATTGCTCTGAAATGCTTGCCGAAGGTGTCGACACTGAAGACACTAATGGTAATGACGGCCAGGAACATGAGCGGCAGCACCGTCTTCAGGAAGGGGAAGGATTGATGGCCATCCACACCGGGTTTCGTGTAAAGGCGAACGGTGGACGAAGCGAAATGTGCGCTGTTGCTGAAGAGGATGAAGTACTTGAAATCCCTCGTGCTCGAGAAAGGGGTCATCTGTGGATAGGTCGAGATGAACCAGACGACGATTAGACTGAGCGCTCCCCCGATCAAGAAATAGTCGAAAACCGGATGGACGAAGGTTCGACCAATCAGCGACGCAGAGATGGGTGTCGGTGGAATAATGGGGGAAGGCGATGCGTCAGCGTTTTGCATGGAGGCGGTCGGGGTATTGGGAGGCTCGGACATTGCGACTCTCGTACCGACGGTAGTTGGCGTAGTGCGGGGTTGGCCTGGATGTTAGTTGCCAAGTGAGTTGCAACCGCAATCTTGACATCGACTTGTGTATCCGTGGCGGCGAACGATGGCTGCGAATCGAAACGTCAAGAGCGCCGCGATTGATCGGGGCACTCGTTGGCGGTTGAGCAATCACGAACGAAGACAACTAGGCTTTCGTTCATAGCAGGAATAGGGGAGGGGCGCTATCAGATCAGGCAATTGCGAGCGATGTGGAGTGAACGACTTTGCTAAGAGCGACGTTCGTTTCCAGTCGCCTCACTTGACTGCAGTGAGGCCGCGTAGAGGAGCGCGAACCAGCCAATCACCGTCCAGCCCAATACGACCTTCGCCAATAGGAAAGCAACCGGCATGTCGAGTCCTCGTGCCGACGCGACGAGGAATGGAATTAGGTAAAGGACCATCAGAGTGAAGGGGGTGAGTCCAACATTTTTGATTCTCCAGATTGGCTCGTCGATCGGATCGGGTGTTTGTCCGCGTTGCCGAGGCCACGGCTCGTTGCAGGTGCCCTCGCTTCCCGTAGGGGAGTCGTCTTGGAAGCCGCGGATGAAGTCCATCGTGGTTGTTATCGAGGAGGCGAACTGAATGACCCGGTCGATGTTCACAACGCGCTCGCGTTCTGGTCGCTGATCTTCTTCTCTTCCGATCCATCGAGGCCGGCCCATGTCGTACGGAATCTCATGGTCGTGCGGGAAAAGCAGGCGAAAGTCGAATGGGGCGGATGGTCAGTAGTAACCAACCATTCGAGCGCGTGAACTGAGATGAGTTCTGCTATGCTGAATTCACCCCTCAAAAAGTGCGTAGTGACTTAGCGGTGCAACGTTGCCGTGTCGCGTTTCTCAGTCATGGGATCGTTTCATGAGGCAATGACGTCAATCCGCTTTTTCTTCTGCACGGGGTGGGTCATGACGAATCGCCGGTCCGATGCGATCTATTTTGCTCTTTTGATTGCCATCGCTGGGATCAGCTATCTCGCCGCCAATTGGTCGGTCGACGAAGCAGAGAGCCTGGCGCTTCCAGATTTCAAGCCGCTGCCGCTCAGCTTCGAAGTTCCCTTCGAACTGCCCTTTCATATCGTGAAATTCAAGACGGTGGTGCCCCGATCTCTCGCTCTTTCGAGCAACATGGAAAGAACGCTCCTCGAAGTTCGCGCATCGCTGCTCGAGAGCTCGAGAGTCGTGGAGATTCGCACGGAATCAACGCTCCTGGCAGCCGCGGAATAGCTCGTTTGCGCGCGAGCGATTCGTGACTAAGACCTCGCGTCTGGATCCACGACGCCCTGATTGACCTGCGCGCGATCCGCTGAGGCGCGAACGATGGGAACCTCGCTTTCGTCGAGATCCGGCATTCGAATCTTGCGTTCGAGCGCCGCCGCGATGTAGGGCGCAAGTTCGGCCGACTTCTTGGCTTCCCGCTCCTCTCGTCCCGCCGCAAATTGAGGGAGAACCGACCGCGCGAAGAGTTTGAGCGCGTCACAGATGGATTCATGCTGATTTCGGCCGGCTTGCTGCATCAAGATGATCTGGTCGACGCCCGACTGTTGCAGATCGGCGAAGTGTTGCGCCAGATCTTCGGGTGTACCGATTCCAGACGCCTGGCTGAACGGCGTTGAATCGTCGGCATTCGTCTGCTCTTGCTCCGACTGCGCGCGTGCGGCGCGCTCGGCTGAAAACTCCGCCCAAAGATTTGAATGCCCTGGTTTCGTATCGCGGGCGACTAACGCCTGCAGCGCGTAGCCGAAAAATTCGAAACCTTCCTGACCCCGGCGAATTGCTTCAGCACGGTCTTCATGGACCGAGAAGGCCGAGACGACAGCAATGTTGGCATTGACGCTATGTCCGAGGGGGACGCATTCTTCGCTCTTGATAATGTCGTAATAGATCTGACTCCAGGCCTTGGCTTCGTCTGGATCGACAAAGGAAAAGGCTAGGGCGCCGAGGCCGTTACGCGCGGCCACGCGGATCGTGTCTCGATTCGTACAGGCCATCCACATGGGCGGATGGGGTCTCTGAAGCGGCTTGGGAAGAACGTTTCGACAGGGCATCGAAAAGAACGCTCCCTCGTATCCGGGATAGGGCTCCATCACCATCATATTGGCGATTTGCTCAGCCGCTTCGAGGGACATGGCGCGCTTGTGTTTGGCGGGAATTCCAAATCCGCCGAGTTCGAGTCGCGTCGCACCTTCGCCAATGCCAAAATCCACACGTCCATCCGAAACGAGATCCAACGTCGCGATCGTCTCGGCCGTACGGGCGGGGTGGTTGTAGGCAGGGATGACCTGGCGAATCCCGTGGCCCAGGCGAATGCGTTCGGTTTTTCCGGCAGCGGCGGCGAGGAAGACTTCCGGCGCAGAGGAATGGGAATACTCCTCGAGAAAGTGATGCTCGACCTCCCAGGCGTAGTCGATGCCGAGTTCGTCGGCGAGAACGACTTGCTCCAGCGCCTCGCGGAATAACCTGTGCTCGTCCCCTTTATTCCAGGGCTTTGGGAGCTGTAACTCGTAGAAAACACCAAACCGCATTCTGACCTCCGTACCAATGAGCATAACGCGTGAAAACGACGCTGCGGCCAATAGGGTGGGGCAGGTTCGTCCATCGAAATTGCCCTTTGCTCGTCCGATCCGACAAAACCAAGACCCGGATGATCCCGCCGGGCCATCCAAGCCCAGCTATGCTTCGAGGGCGCGCAGGCCGCGCGCTGCCAACCATGCCGGACCATCGATTTCATCAACGGAAGTGGAGAAAACTTGCCGAATTTCGCCATGTGGGGGAAGGCGCTGACCGTCATGCCTCGAATCTCGAAGCAGGACTGGGACGGGCTCGACCTGATTTCCCGCTGGCTGATCGCCACGCGCTCCGCCGTCATCATCATGACGTTTACCTCTGCTGCGTTTGCTGGTGTGCTCGCCTACAAGGCCGATGCGTTTGATGGTCTGCTCTTCGGACTCGTGACTGTGGGGCTGTGTCTGGCGCACGCGACCAATAACCTGATCAACGATTTGACAGATCATTGGAAGGGCGTCGACAAAGACAATTATTTCCGAACGCAGTATGGGCCTCAGACTGTCGAAGATGGATTCTTGACCGTGCGACAACTGATGACCTACGCGGGGCTAACAGGCCTGGTCGCACTCGGAATCGGCTTCTATCTCGTTTTCATGTCGACGCGGGGTGATGTGACGCTTCTACTTCTCGCCTCGGGCGCTTTCTTCGTGCTCTTCTATACGTTCCCTCTGAAATATATTGGACTCGGTGAACCAGCGGTTTTGGTGGTTTGGGGACCTCTGATGGTTGGTGGTAGCTATTTCGTCATTACCGGGACCTGGAGTCAAGAAGTGGCTTTGGCGAGTCTCGCCTATGCGCTTGGGCCGACAGCGGTGTTATTCGGGAAGCACACCGACAAGTTGGATTTCGACAAGGTCAAAGGAATCCGGACGCTGCCTGTTCTTCTGGGTGAAAACCTCTCTCGCAAGCTGACGGTTGGTTTACTGCTCGCTCAATATCCGGTGATCGGATACCTCGTCTACAGCGGATTCTTTCACCCGATCATGCTCGTCACATTTGTGTCGGCGTTTTCACTCGGAAGGGTCTTTCAGGTTTTTTCGAAGCCGAGACCCGACGAAGCGCCGCCCGAATTACGAGAAGGAATCTGGCCGTTGTGGTTTGTCGGCGTCGCTTTTTGGTTTACGCGACGATACAGCTTCTTCTTTTTGCTCGGACTTGTCCTCGATCTCGGGCTCTCGAAGAGTGGTCTATTCAGCTGAGATACCTGCGTAGGGCAGGGCTTTCATTCGGCGAGCGATGTAGAAATGCGCAGGGCATGTGCGGGCGCGGGGGGCCAGGTCGTATCGAATTCGAGCTCGATCCCGTCTTCGTGATGGCGGCAGATCGCGTGCTCCCCGGTCGCTAAATGAACCACTTGTGTACCTGCGTCGACGTCGATGTCCATCAATACGAATTTCGAGTTCCCGGGTGTGTCCAAGAGGATTGCATAGAGGTGGTCACGGTTGGTGGTGAATCGCAGTTCAATCCCATCGCTTGTTTGACCCTCGGCTCTCTGCCACGGCCGGGTTCCGTAAATGGCCTCGCCGTTTTCAGCCAACCATTGGCCCATCATTTCGAGACGCTTCGTCTGGGGTTCGGGGATTCCAGCATCCTCGCCTCGAGGGCCGATGTTCAAGAGTAGGTTTCCGTTCTTCGAGACCGTGTCTATGAAGCTTCGGAGAAGGGCGTCTGGGTCCTCGTAATCCTCTTCGTGATGAGCGCGGTTGAAGCCAAAGGATGGGCTCATTCCTCGCGTCGCCTCCCATTTGCGCTTCGAGATCGTTTTGAAGCCCGTGTATTCCGGGGTTCGGAAGTCAAAGTGGGCCGGCTTCGGGGGAATCACGCCCTGGGAATCTTCACCACGAGCCGCTGCCCGGCGTATGGATCGATTGAGTAGGAAGTCGACGACGCGAATAATCGGTTTGAAGGAAAGTAGACGCATGATCCAGCTGCGATGCATCCAGCGATCATTCACGACGCCCTCCGGCACGGCTTCATAGTAGTCGCTCATGAGTCGGACCATTCGGTCTCGACCCGTTGGCCACGAAATGTCATTCCAGAGTACGCTCGGGCGAACGCGATCGATCAGTTCCCGAACCTGCGCTTCTGCATAGCGGGGATAGTCGCCGCGGGGCGTCGAGCCGATGAACTCGGCAAGTGTCTGAATCGGATGCCTGTTCCAGGACCAGTCGATCCCACCGGAGTAGTAAATGCCGAATCGGAGTCCGCGGGCGCGAACGGCGTCGGCGAGCTCTCCCACAATGTCACGCTGGCTCGTCCATTCGGAACGATTTGGATTCGGAACATCGCTTGGCCACAGGCAGTACCCGTCATGATGTTTGGTGACGAGGATGACGTATTTCGCGCCGGACCTTAGGAAGAGGTCGCTCCAGACATCCGGTCGCCAATGATCGAGTCCTGTCGAAAACGCTTGCCGGAAGTTCTCGTAAGGCTGACTTCCGTATTGTTGGGCGTGGAATTCGGCGGTTGGACTTCCCTTGACGCGCAGCGCGTTTTCATACCATTCGGTATACGGCGTCATGACGACGCCGCGGGCATAATGCTTGGCGAACGCGTCGGAAATGTGATCGAGATCGGCCGCGAAGCCGGGAACCGAAAAGAGGCCCCAATGAATGAAGATTCCAAACTTGGCGTCTTCGAACCAGTCGGGCACAACATGCTGTCGGAGAGAATCGAGGTCAGCCATGCTCTTCAGATCTTGTAGAGGGAGAAAATGAAACGCGAGAGATCGAGAACGTCGCGTGCGTGATAATCCGATTGAGGCCGGTCAGATTCGCTCGCGATCTTCCTGGCGCATGGTCTTCGTCAAGAAGAAGGTCCCGGAGGCGCGTGCGAGTACTTTGCCTTCCTCGTTCAGGACCTCCCCCTCCGCGTAGCCGAGGCTCTTGGTCAGCTCTTTCAATCGGCCCCGCACCGTTACGCGACCACTCTGAATCGGGCGGAAATAATTCACCTTGATCTCGACTGTCGCACATCCACGACCTTCGGGCAGGCCGTTGATGATCGACCGGCCAAGCGCGCTATCGAGAAGTGTAAAGAGGACGCCGCCATGAACGCGATTGGCGCGACTCATATGTCTTTGCGCCAAGTCGAGCTGTAGGGTGGCGGCACCGTCAATGATGCCGAGAGATTCTATGCCCATGTCTTCAGAGAATTCGGAGTGGCTCACGCCGCGAGTCTAGCGCGGAAATTCGCACTGAATTAGTATCGGCATAGTCAGTGCCAACCCGAAATACCGATATTCGGAACGGGATTGGTGCGCGCGCATCCACGTGCGCTTGACGCAGCCAGCTCACGCCCTGGACATAATCGTCGGGGTCTCGAACGTGGTCAAGAACTGAGTCGACGATGATCAGGAGAAGAACGATGAAAATTGCACAGTATCCGGAGCCCAGTCAGTTCGAGGAACTCATGAAGGGGCCGAAGGATACCAAGGTCGTGATGGTGAACCTGCTTTCATTCAAGGATCAGGCGGACGGCGGCAACGAAGGCATGAGCGGACTTGAATCCTATCGACTCTACGGCGACCAGATGAAGAAATTCGTTGAGTCGAAGGGAGGACGCTTTATCTGGAGCGGCCGTGTGGATTCGATGGTGATCGGCGAAAGCGATTCGGACTTCGACATGATTGCGTTGGTCGAGTATCCCAGCCGGGAAGCATTCGTCGAAATCGCATCAAGTGCTCATGTTCGGGAGATTGGGCAGGATCGTGCCAAGGGTTTGGCCGGTCAATGGTTGATCGCAACGACGGGCCAGGAAGTCGAGGGGGCATCCGACGATGCCTAGGGGAGGACAGCGACCGTCGAAATGATTCGAGAACTATTCGAAATTCTCGCGCCGACATTTCTGGCGGCTCTGTCTGGCTGGTTGTGGGTGAGGTCCGGGCGCCGTTTTGATCGCGAGATGATCGGTGATCTGATCATGTTGATTGGTGCCCCATGTCTCATCTTCTCTTCGCTCGTCAGTCTCGACGTTTCCGCGTCTGCGATGTTAGTGATGGCTCAAGCGGCCGTCACGTGCTTTGCAATCGTTGCGCTCATAGGCATTGTGGCCTTGCGAGTGCTGAAGCTCCCGGGCCATACGTTTCTTTCGCCCCTCGTCTTTGGGAATCAGGGAAATCTCGGTGTCCCGCTCTGTCTATTTGCTTTTGGCGCCGAGGGTCAGGCTCTTGCGCTGGTCTTCTTCACAATTGGCGCGACGCTTCAGTTCAGTGCCGGTCTTTTCATCTGGTCCGGCCGCTTCGATCCGAAGGAGCTGATCCGAAATCCGGTTGGCCTCGCCGCATTGGCCGCCGCGACTATGATCACCTTCGAGCTTCCCGTTCCGTCGGTCCTGACGAATACAACTCGTCTGCTGGGCGGATTCGCCATTCCGCTGATGCTGGTTGCGTTGGGCGTTGCCGTTGCTGAAATGAGGGTGACGGATCTACGTCGTAGCCTGTTGATGGCGTCGACCCGGTTAGGCGTCGGAGTCATCGTAGGCTTCACGATGGCCAATTGTTTTGACTTTACGGGAATTGCTCGGGGCGTATTGATCCTGCAATGTGCGATGCCCGCGGCGGTCTTCAATCACTTGCTCGCGCAGCGTTACGACCGTTCCCCCGAGCAGGTTGCGAGCATAGTCGTCGTATCGACTCTACTCACGGCCTTTGCCTTGCCATTTCTGTTGCCATTTATCGTCTGAGGCAATCGTCGCGCCTGAGATCAGTTTTCTAGCCGTTGTCGAGAGCGGACAAGCGTTCGCGAAATTCTTGAGTTGAATTGGTTCGTGGATAGGACTCATTGGGAATCGCAAGCCCAAGACCTTCACACAAGGGTTTCCAACCTGCGCCGAGCTCGAAGAGGATCAGCCGCTCAGCTGGCACCTCGGTTCGAACGGCTTCGTTATGCTCCTCATAACATTTGATGGCATGGGCGCGGTCGTCTGGGCGGCCGCCGAGAGCCTGATCGAAAATGAGTTCCCGGGTCATGAGCATGTTCTGACGGATCCATTGCGGCTCGGGTGGAGGCTCTCTCTGCATCGCTTGGTAGATCGTGTTCTCGAAACTCTTATACCAGGACGCGGAATCTCGATAGGAGAGCAAGATCTTGGCATCAGGGTTGGCCGTGGCGAGTTCTCGCCAGAATGCACAGCCCGGCCAATCGACGGTCGATCGATAATTGGCGAAGAGCATTTCCCAATCCGGCGTCTCGCCTCGAACTGCCGCCGCCCAAAGAGGCACGTGTTCTGGATTCTCGAAGAGTTCCACCATGTGGTAACAGGGGCCGACGCCGAGAAGATCGAGCGCAATCTTCAAACTTTGGGTTCCTGTCCGACCGAAACCGGCACCAATGACCTCGAAATTCATTTCTCCGCGATCTCCGTATTGAGTCCTTCTTTGGTTAGGTCGTCCCGAGCTTGTTCATCGTCTACGCGAGCATTGCGACGCCGTCGATAGATTTGGAAGGCGATGAATGCGGCGACTGCGATGCAGAGGGGAACCCAGGTCGAGGCGGTTTGTGCCATGAACCAGTCGAGGATTTCCGCACCGAAATAGGTCCAGACCGCGATCGCGGGAAAGAAGCCGATCGCAGTCCCCAAGATCGCCGTCGACGCGGGAACCCGTGATAGGCCGAGTGCCCAATGTGACGCGGGATTCAGGAAGAAAAAGAGACGAAACAAGATGACGGCGGTCAGTCCCTTTTCGGAGAGTCGATTGTCCCATTTCCGAAGGCGGACGGGCATTCGGCCTTCGACCCAGTCTCGACCGAAGTAGCGGGCGAAGGCAAAGCCGATCATGCCCGCGCCGGTCGCGCCCAGCCAGTTGACGAGGAGGGCGAGCCAGAAGGGCCAGACCGTTGCGGTGGCGAGAATGAAGACTGCGCCGGGTGCGCCGAAGGGTTCGAGGCAGGAGAAGAGCACCACGATGACAACGGGTCCCCACGGCCCGGCATCGATCAAGACTTCGCGCAAGCGGTCAGGCGCAATATATTGGTAGAGCCCGGAGAAGTATGCGAAGGCGGCGACGCCGAGAATCACAGAGATGAGGACGAGACGGTTTCGCATGGTGAGTGTTTCAGCGGACCTCGGTTGATGCGCGCGCGCGTTCGAGATGCTTCGCGATTGCGGAGAGCCATTGTGCGGGCGTCTCGATTTGTGGGCTGTGATGCGCGTCCTTCAAGATAACGAGTTCAGCGTTGGCGATCTGGTCCGCCATGCGTTGGCTGGGTTTTCGAAAGGCGGCGTCCTGGTCGCCGACCATTACCAGGGTCGGGCAAAGAATCTCACCTAGACGGTGCGTTACGCCCTCCTGTTTCATGATTTCGTTGAGCAGCGCGTCGAAGGCCATTGGATCCATGGCTTCAAGTTTGGTCCGTAGCCGATTCCAGTAGCGGTCAGTGCCCATCTCGAGGGCGGCGCGCTGGGCCGGCTCTGGAAGTCGATGTTGATTGGCGCGAAGCGCGCGTATGTTCCAGCTCGCGGGAAGCCGTCGGAATGCGAATTTGAGAATGCGTTCGGGCCAGCCCGGTCGGGTTCGGTGAGACGCGTCGGAGGTGTCCATGAGGACGAGGGAGTGGACGCGCTCCGGATGCTTGAGCACGAAGCGAAGGGCAATCATTCCGCCGAGTGAGTGGCCGAGCAGATCGCATTTCGAAATATTCAGAGCATCGAGAAAGCCGAGGAGGTCGAGGCAGAGCTGATCGAAATCATATCCCTGCCCGGGATTGGTCGTCCCGCCATGGCCGCGAAGGTCTGGAACAATCGTTTGACCCTGGGTGGCTACGTTGGTCAGTACGTCGGCGAAGTCGTCTCGTGATCCTGTGAAGCCATGGATCATGACGAATGGGCGTGCTCCCGCGCCCGCTTCGCTGTACGTGATGTCGAGGTCTCCAACTCGCACGGAGTCTGCGATCCGAACATCGTGTGCGGCCGAGTTGTTGGAATTTTCAGCCACCAAATTGGATCTCAGAGCCTCAACCCCGGCCTTCAGCCGCAAGCACGCCAGCCTGCGCGAGTTGATCGACTTCTTCGCCGGTGGCATCAAGCCAGCGCGTCAGGACTTCTCGATTGTGCTCGCCTCGGTAAGCAGCTGGCCCACGTACGCCACTCTGCGCGTCTGAATAGTGATAAGGAGATTGAACCACTGCTCGCGTTCCCTCACATCGGTCATCGATCTGCGAGAGGCTTCCGCGCGCTCGCGCGGTCGGCGAGGTAAACGCCTCGGCGTTGGACCGCACGTCGCCCCAAGCGAGGTTGACCTTGTCGAGTGCCGTGATGAGTCCGGCACGATCGGTGAACGATTGGTAGAACGTTGCGACTGCTTCCCTGCGCCCACGTATCTTTGCCTCGAGATCGGGCGCGCTGGGAGTCGGATCGGTGAGACCATGATGCTTCACAAGTAATTTCCAAATCATTCGAAAATCGCCGACGATCATGATCGGCCCACCGGGGGCGTCCCAGACTTCGCCACCGCCGCGAATGAGAGGGACTCCGTCGGTTGCAAAATTGGCGTAGTCGTCGGTGGCGAGCATGGTGTCGTGCATCGCGATGTCGATATGTTGGCCTCGACCCGTGCGCTGGCGCAAATGTAGTGCTGCGAGAATGCCAACGAGTCCATGCAGGCCCGCGTTCATGTCGGCGATCGAAAGAACGGGATCACTCGCTGCGCGGCCATCTTGATCGGCTTGCCGAGCGACGAATCCGACTTCTGCATGGAGTACTGAGGCATAAGCCGCTCGATGAGATTCGGGACCGTCCTGTCCGAACCCCGAGATGGATAGCATGATGAGCTCGGGATGATCCGCAGACAGATCCTTCCAGGAAAGCCCGTGCCGGGCCATGACATTCGGTCTGAAGTTCTCGATGACGATATCGGCCTTGGCAGCGAGTCGTCGCACGAGGCCGGTTGACCCGGGCTTCTCGAGATCGACACAGACACTCTGTTTGCCCGCGTTCTGCTGGGTGTAATAACCGGAAAGACCCGCGCGCACGTAGCCCCAGGCTCGAGTGACATCGCCTTCGGGCGGCTCGAGTTTGACGACCTCTGCGCCGAGGTCGCTGAGCATGCGCCCCGCGAATGGCCCAGCGAGAACTCGAGAGAAATCGAGAACACGAAGACCTTCAAGCGGAGACTCCATATTGTTGGGTCCTATTGGCTCGAGGCGGCGTCTTCAGAACGCACGCCATCAGGGTTGATAGTGGGTTTCGCCGTACCACGGAAGCTGAACTCCTCGGTCTCTATTTCTTCGAGTTCAATCTCCCCGCTTAACACCTTTCGCTTCCACTCTTGATGTTCCGGCTCCCGGGCGTGGAATTCCGGCATGACTTCTTCAGCGAAGATCTCGAGACTTTCGCAGATATCTTCATGAGTATTGCTGCCGGCCTGGTTCAAAAGAATGACTTGGTCGATATTGGAGGCTTCAAATTTTCGAAGCTTCTGTCGCAGGGTTTCAGGAGAGCCGACGAGTCCTGTTCGCTGCTGCTTCTGGCCAGCCGGCGTCTCTTTCCAGTCCAGATACTGTTCCCAGAGATTGACGCTGCCGGGGGCGACCGGTCCATGTTTCGAATAGAATCGCAGCGCGAACTGAAAGAAGGTCCAGCCGTCGGCTTTTCGCATCGCCTCTTCGTCATCTTTCGCGCACATGAACCCCGAGACCAAGGCGACGTTGGGATTCGCGGCGTAGTCGGTCAGTTTCTCCTGCCGCTTGACGAAGGCATTGTAGTAGGTGTTGACCCAGGCTCGTGCCGCGTCGGCGGAAACGAATTGGAAACCAAGGGCCCCCATTCCGCGTCGGCCGGCCATGTCGATGGTCTCGAGTTGTGAACACGCAACCCAGAGAGGAGGGTGGGGCTTCTGGTACGGCTTCGGAAGCACATTGCGAAGCGGGAAGTCGAAATACTCTCCGTGATACTCCCAGGCATCCTTGGTGAACATGGGAATGATCGCTTTGACCGCGTCCTCCCAGACTGCGCGCTTGTCACGGAAGCGGCGGTCGAAAGGGTGGAGCTCGGTGATTGAAGAGCCTTCTCCGATTCCCATTTCGACTCGGCCATTCGATAGCAGGTCGAGTGTACTCACCCGTTCGGCCACCCGGGCAGGATGGTTCGTTGTCAGCTGAATGATTCCATGGGCCAATCGAATTTGCTTGGTGCGCTGGCTTGCCGCGGCCAGAAAAACTTCGGGCGCCGAGGAATGGGAATATTCCTCGAGGAAATGATGCTCGACCTCCCAGGCGTAGTCGTAACCAAGCTTGTCCGCGAGTTCGATCTGTGTGAGCGAGTTCTGAAGCAGTTCATGCTCGGCACGTTCAGTCCAGGGACGGGGTAGTTGGTGCTCGTAGAAGATTCCAAATTTCATGTCATGAGTGTACGGCTTTTGAATGTGGATTTGAAAGTGGAATTTTGGAGTGAATTGGGAGTGAATTGGCGGAGATTATGCCTAGAATCGCAGGAGTTGATTAATAGAGGCGAGGTGAATGAATGAGTGATTTTCCGCTACCGAATAATTCGTCGGACCTGACGGGCCAGGTTGCCCTCGTGACCGGGACGACTTCGGGGTTGGGTTGGCGATTCGCTCAGGTGCTTGCGAAGGCTGGGGCCAGGGTGGCGCTGACCGGGCGTCGTGTTGAGCGCCTCGAAGAACTAGCAGAGATGATTCGGGCGGATGGTGGTGAGTGCGCCTGTTTTCGTCTGGACATGACGGACATGGCCAATGTGACGGAGGTAGTGGCGCAGGCCGAAAAGGCGCTCGGCCTGGTCACGATCCTTGTGAATAACGCCGGAATTCCCGACGCCCAGCGCGCGCATAAGATGGACCAGGATCTTATAGACGCTGTCTTCGATACGAATCTGCGTGGGCCGTATGTACTGTCCTGCGAGGTAGCAAGACGTTTGATCGAGGCCAAGCAGCCGGGGCGTATGGTGAATATCTCCTCGGTGGGAGGATTCAACTATGCGGGAGGAGGGGCCGCTCTCTATTCGATCACGAAGGCGGGAATCGCGCGCATGAGTGAAGTTCTCGCCGTCGAATGGGCGCGCTACCACATCAACGTCAATTGCATCGCGCCCGGCGCATTCTCCTCCGAGATGATGGACGGGATGATGGAGCGCATCGGCGAGTTCTATAAGCAGACGCCGCGACAGCGGCTCGGCCAGCCCGCGCAGCTCGACAGCACGCTGCTCTATCTCTGTGCGCCGTCCTCTGAATGCGTGACCGGGACGATCATCAAGGTCGATGACGGGCAGGGCTCGCGCTAGGCGGGTCGGCCATTGCCCTATTTGGCTTCGAGCGCACGAGCCCGCCGCGATGCTATTCGCGAGACGCCGACGTTCCCTGTCTGCCAGGTGACATTTAAGGTGACCCGGGAGAGCTTCCAGCCGTCGATCGTGCGCACGAGTTCGTTGATGTAATAGCCGCCGATCGTCCAGCGGTCGGCACCATTTTCGAGTTCATCGTCAGGCTCGCGTGCGATGAAATGCTCCGCCTGCATATTGGAGATGCAGGTGGCTTCATCCCCTCTGAGCTCGTGAACGTGATTTGTGCTGGTGTGTTGGGTTGCCTTGAAGCCTTTAAAGAGCCGCGCCGCGTCGCGGACCCACTCTTGCGCATCATAGGTCCCCACGCGAAGGCCGACCGATCGGAAGTCCATTTCGATCGTGTCCGTGAAGATGGATCTGAAGAGCTCCCATTCGCGACGATCGAGTCCGGTGGCGTAAGCGTGGACAACGTCGCTGATCGCGGCGCGATCCAGTAGGGCGGAGAGGTCGTTTGGTGCGGTCATGACGGAGGGCTCCCGATTTCGTCTTGATTACGGACTATCGACCTTCGGGTCGGTAGAGCTTGATGGGGCGATCGGCTGTAATCCATTCGCCCTGACGACTCCAGGGCCGGCCGGCGTAGGCGCCGCCATCGACCACCTGCGCATGGCCGGTGACCCATTCCGATTCGTCGCTGGCCAGCCAGAGTGCAGCGCGCGCGATGTCTTCCGGTTGGCCGACGCGACCCATCGCCTGGGTGCGGGCGAGCCCCTTGGCGAGCTTTTGGAGTGATTCGTCGCTCGCGCTCGCTCGCCCTGCTGCAAGCGGCGTGGCCACGATGCCAGGGCAGATGCAGTTCACCCGAATATTATGTTCTCCAAGTTCGAGGGCGACCGAGCGCGTGAGATGGATGACGGCGGCTTTGGCGACACTGTAGAGGTGGGGTGACTCGCCGGTCTTGAGCCCGGCAACCGACGCTGTGCTGATGATCGATCCACCACCACTCGCCCGCATTGCAGGCGCCGCATGTTTGATGCCGAGAAAAACGCCCTTCAACAATACGTCGAATGTGATATCGAATTCCTCGACCGTCGTGGTTTCGATCGATCCGAGAGCACCACCGAAACCAGCGTTGTTGTAGATGCAATCGAGTCGACCCCAACGCTTCATCACTTCATCGACGGCGGAGCGAACTTCCTCTTCTCGTGTGACATCGACACGCTGAAAGAGGGCTGCATCGCCCAGTTCCTTCGCCAGCGCTTCGCCGCGCTCGGTCTGCGCGTCGGCGATCAGAACGCGCGCACCTTCTTCGGCAAAGAGTCGAACGCTCGCGGCGCCAATTCCGCTCGCGCCTCCTGTGATGATGGCGGTCTTGCCCTTGAGTCGTTTCATGATTTCTCTCCGTCACGCGCGAGCCGGCATAGCAAGCGCTTCCCGTTCGAAGAAACGATAGACGCTTAAGCCTCGATCGTCTTCCAGCGTTCCCCACGAAATCGCCGGATCAAAAGAGTGGCTTTCATGGCATAGTCGCCGATCAGCGCGCACCAGACGAGTTGAAGGGGGGCTCCCAGCAGGACACCGGCGACGGCCGCGGGAATCAATCGCCCGAGAAAGAGGCCGATGAAGACGGTGAGCATGGGGTAGAAGGTGTCTCCGGCGCCACGCAGACTGCCACCGACGGCAAATTCAATTGCCATGAGTGGCTGAACGGCACCGAGGATCCAGATGAAGTCGATCGTCAGCTCGACCACCTCTAGATCATCCGAAAAGATCATGGCGAGGGGCCGCGCAAAAGCGAGGATCAAAAGGCCGATCAGGCTCATGCTGACAACAGCGCCTGTGGTGGCCTGCCAACCGGCGCGGCTGGCGGCTTCGGGAGAACCTTCGCCGAGGAATTGCCCAACGAGCGTGGTGGCAGCGGTTGAAAAACCGATGCCGGGAATAAAGGAGAGTGAAAGGATTTGGGCGCCGACATTATAGGCTGCGATCGCGGCGGTTCCATAAAGGCTCATGATGCGTTGAAAGCCCAGAAGTCCCACATGGAATAGCAATTGTTCAATTGCGGCCGGGTAGCCAATCATGAGGAGGCGAGTGCACAGCGCGCGATCGGGACGGAAGGAGCCGCCATAAGGCTTGATCACGAAGCGCCCGGCAAGCCATAGCCAGAAGAAGATCACGACCTGGGCAAACATCGCGATTGTCGACGCCATGGCAGCGCCGGCGACGCCGAGCGCGGGCGCGCCGAGGTTGCCATAGATCAACACCCAGTTGAGGCCGATATTCAGGACATTGACCACGAGACCTACATAGAGGGGTGTTCGAACATCTCCGGCGGCTCTCGAGGCGCCTCCGAACACGAAGGACAATGAGAAGGGCAGAGACCCCCAAAGCATCCAGTACATGTAGTCACCGCCCATCGAGACGACCGCGGGTTCGACTCCGTACAGGGCGATGACGGCATCGGTGAAAGGCAGTCCGATCAGGGTCGTTGCGATGGCCAACACCGTCGAGAGCAGAATGGCTTGCCTGAACGCGGCGTCACATCGGGAAAAGTCGCCGGCACCAACGGAGCGAGCGATCACCGCCGCGAGTCCCGTCGGCACGAGATTGGCGACGGCCTGAACCAGCCAATACACCTGTCCGCCGAGTCCCACGGCAGCCAGTGCTTCGGGGCCGAGCCCGCCCACCATCACGAAATCGGCGAATCGAACGAGGGTCTGCGCCCCGAATCCGACGATCGTCGGCCAGGCCAGTACCCACACGCGCAGAGAATTCCGGGCGGGTTCGTCGTCGGCCATCGGCCGCGGCGCGCCGCGGCGAAAGCGTGTCGGGTCGTTCGAGCTCATGGTGAAGTGGAGTGTGTTCCCGGGTCGTCGAGAGGTTGATGGGTGGGCGTACTCGGATGATGGAAGTGGCCCCCGCCCTTCGGTGCCGACTCCACCCAACCTTGCAACATCGCTGACCAGCGCGTCCACCCCGTCAGACGCTGGCATGACAAACTTTTTGGTTGTTTGAACGAATCAAATGGATCGATGCCTCGAATGGGCTGGCCTGCCAGGCTGAAAGGCTTCGACCTCAGGCCGATCGCGCCATCAAGTCATTGCCCTACTACGGTCAAGGTCGGTTTCGGTGACCACGTGCCGCCTGAATTGCGAGCGGCGGGCAGTTGGGCGAGACTGGTTCGGTGTCGCGCCGGATCCTCCTTCTATTTGTCTTACTCAACCTGTTAATCGGATGTGGCGACTCTGGCTCCGGGGCAGCGATGACCCCGCCCACTCCGGCAAACTCTATAGCCCTACCGGTAATACCTGAAGCAGCGGCGACACCCGGGACATCTGCGCACTTCGTTGGATCGAATAAATGCATTCGCTGCCACCCCGACGAGGGCCAGAAGTGGCGCGGTTCTCACCATGATCGGGCGATGGAAGAAGCGAACTCCGAGTCAGTGGAAGCTCGATTCGATGGTGCCGTAGTGCAGCATGCCGATCAGCTGTGGCGTTTCGTTCAGGACGAAGGGGACGATTCTTTCGTCATCGAGGTCGATTCGGAAGGTCAGCCGAAGGAACGCTTAACAGTCGCCTACACGTTTGGAGTCGAACCGCTTCAGCAATATCTTGTTACGCGTCCAGACGGTCGACTGCAGGCACCTCCGGTTGCCTGGGATACGCGACCGCGCGCACAGGGTGGGCAGCGATGGATCGACCTTCAGCCGGAGGGGGAACTGGTCGCGGCTCAGGATGATCCGCTTCACTGGGATCGTCTCGCCTATAACTGGAATAGCCAATGTGCGGCGTGTCATTCCACTCAACTTTCGAAAGGCTATGACGAGGCGACGAAGGCATTCGAGACGACGTGGGCCGAGATCGATGTGGGTTGCGAAGCCTGTCACGGTCCGGGTTCGGTTCATACGGCGGAGGTCGAAAGATCTTCTCCGGCCAGTGGTTTCGAGTTTTCCTTCGAGCCCTGGAGCGAATCGCTCTGGCACCGTGGCCCTCAAGATCAAATCGCGTTTCGCGCAATCCCGCGCACTCATGATCGGCAGCTCGATGTCTGCGCGCCATGTCATTCTCGAAGAACGCAGATCGCAACTGCGCCCGTCATCGGCGCCCCTTTTCTCGATGGATACCGGCCGCGGTTGCTCGATCCGGAATTGTATTTTCCGGATGGGCAGATTCGCGACGAAGTCTACGTCTGGGGTTCATTCCTGCAGAGTCGAATGTATGCGGCAGGTGTTCGATGCTCCGATTGTCATGATTCGCATTCACTTTCGCTTCGGCGTTCGGGCGTGAATCTCTGCACGGGCTGTCATGATCAAGACACTTATGCGAGCTCCGAACATCATGGGCACGTGAACGGGACGCCGGGGTCGCGATGTGTCGATTGTCATATGCCGGAACGCGTTTACATGAAAGTGGATGGGCGACGCGATCATTCGTTCCCGATTCCACGGCCGGAGAGGAAGCAGACGCTGCGTTCGCCGAATGCATGCCAGAACTGCCACGAAGACCGGGACGCCGATTGGGCAACGCGCAAGATCGCGAGCTGGCGAGCCGAAGACGACGTGCAGCGTCCGCACTGGACTGATCCCCTGGTCGCAGGAACATCCGGAAGGGCGGGCGGGGCGGAGTGGATCGAGATTGCCACGGATGCCAGTCTGACCCCAATTGCGCGCGCGAACGCTTGGGCGAGACTCGCTGAAGTGGAAGGGGCACAAGTGCCGGCTGCGCTGCTACGAGAGCGTTTGCGGGATGCTTCCGATCTCGAACGGATGGCGATGGTCGAAGTGATGCATCTGGTTTCGCCCGAGGCGCGCGTGTCTCTACTCCGGCCTTTATTGGAAGATCCTCGCCTCGCTGTCAGAATCGCAGCAGGGCTGGCGATGGCCCAACTGCCGCCCGCGATCCTGCGGCCCGTCGACCGTTCGATTCTTGCACGCGTGCTTCGGGAATATCGCGGGGCCCAGGACGTGAATGCGGAGCGCCCCGAAGCCCAGGTGAATCTCGGGATCCTCTCGGTGCAGGTCAGGGAGTTGGAGACAGCGCGCACCGCCTACCAGCGCGCGCTCGAACTGGCGCCGTATTTCGTTCCCGCCTACGTCAATCTGGCGGATCTCGAACGAATGCTGGGTGATGATGAGGCGTCTGTTGGATGGCTTAGGCAGGCGCTCACGTGGGCGCCCGACGAAGCCGTGATTCACTACGCGCTGGGCCTCGCGCTGCACAGGCTTGGTGCGGCCAAAGAGGCGCTGGTGGCACTGACTCGAGCCGCACAAACTGAACCGCGCCAGGCACGATTCATACTGGCATGGAGTCTCGCCTTGGATGCGAGTGGACAAAGATCCGAGGCTGTGGAGGGGCTGGGTCAGGCGATCGACACGGGTTATTCCGATGCCAGTCTCTTTCACGCGCTGGTGGCGATGCTGCGCGATGAAGGGGACGACGGGCAAGCGCGTCTGCGGGCCGAGCAATGGTTGACGGTGTGGCCAGCGGACACCCGCGCTCGCGCGCTCCTTCGAGAACTGGAGGGGCGCCGTTAGGCGATGCCGGATTGGCTGGCTTCGACGTGGTCGTGCAGTTCGATTTCGTGACGCTCTGCGGTGGTGAGGAATTCGTAGGACAGAAGATCGATGCGTGGATCTCGTCCGTCGTCGGGAACGATCGACATGCTGACCCAGGGTGAATCTCCGCAGCCCCCGGAGAGGACGACCAGGAGCTCGCAGCGATCCTTTCGGAAAACTTCGGACTGAAGCCGTTCGGTGAGCATTCGGCTAAAGCCACCAAATGACTCGATGAAGCACTCGCGCGCAGTCCGCATATCACCGGGGGCACCACAGATCGAAAAGTGCGTTCGATTGAATGTGTACTCCTTGTGCTCAATGTGGTTGCTCGCCTTGGCCTTTGACGACAAATCAATGATGGCCAGCGTCAGCGCATTCCGAAGCTCCTCGTCAAATGAAGCTTCGACGAATGAAGCGAAATCCGGCGAGATCTGGCCGATCATTTCAAGGTGGTAATCTAGGCATTGCCGAAAATCTCCGAGTTCGTCTGTGCGCAGAACGGATTCCATGGACTCGACGCCGGCGGCGTCTTCCTCAGGCCTCGGCAAGAGCGAAAGCGGTGCACGGCGAATCGCGCTGTCGCCCGGTTGACCATTATAAGCGGCTGCGCGCGCTTGCTCGGCGTCCTCGTCGCGCAGTCTCTGATCGAGACCGATGACTTCAGCATCCATCTTGGGCGTGGGGTCAGAGGACGCTATCGCACTCTTTTGAACGGCCTGCTTCACACCGGGAAAGGCCGGGCGGTCGGCGGCCGGGCCGACTTTTTTGTCGAGTGCGAGTTGGCTCTGCTTCCAGTCGGGTGGCGGCGAGGTGGGTGCCTTTAAGAAGGCCGTGGCGCCGACGGGGACGTAACCCGCCAACGTGAACATCAAGTCGACATCGGCGAGTCGGATATGGTCGCCGCCCTTGAGCTGAATTCTCTGTCCGGGTTCCAGACGTTTGTCGTCGAGCCGCGTGCCATTCGCACTGCGCCGGTCTTCCAGGTAGTAGCCGCCGTTCGCGAGTCCGATGATCGCATGCTCACTCGAGATCGTGTCGTCTTCGATGACGAGTGTGTTGTGTGGATCGCGTCCAATTCGTGTGACGCCGCGCGCAAGGGGGATGGCGGCACCGGATTCACCGAGATGGCCACCGACATCGAGAAGTTGAGCCGCTGGCGCACGGACCGCGATGCTCACGATTCGCCGCTGCCAGAGAAGCGCTCCGAAGCCTAGCAGGAGGGCGAGGGGGACCAATGCAAGGAGTCCGGCGCCGTCTTCCGCTGAACCCGTCTGGAGCCCAGAGGAGACCGTGGGTGGTTCGATTTCGGGAACGACCACATTCAGCGGCGTCGCATTCGCCAGTGCCGGTTGGATGGAATCGTCATCCTCGCCGATTCGTTTGAGGATATCATCAATGACGCTGGCGAGCCCCGCCGCTTCAAAGGCGCGGTAGTAGCCGGCATGGGTTCGCCGAGCCAATGCTTGCATCAGTTGGTAGTCGGCGGTTGGAGTGAAGGCGATTCCAAAGATCTGAATACCGGAAGCCGCGCTCTCGCCAGCAAGATCATCACGTAACCAGCGATCAGCTTCGAGATTGGCCTGGATATCACCGGTGTCGATCTTGCCGTCTGTGAGTAGGACGATCGCTCGGCGTGCACCTTCTTGACCGTTCTCTCGAAATTCATAGAGTGCTCGTTCGATGCCAGCAGGCGTGTTAGTCAGTTGTCCCGAGAAATTCAATTGATCGAGTGCGCGGGCGAGTACCCGGTTGGCAGTGCTCGACTCGACGTCGGCGATGTCTTTGATGTCGGTCAACTCGCGAACCAGACGTGCCTCGCGGTCAAAGAGGACGAGACCGATCCGTCCGTCGACGGACACGTCCCGCGCGAGAGCCGAAGCGAGATTCCTGACTGCTTCTCGTGTCAGGTAGTCGGGGTCGTGCTCACGCATGCTGCCAGAGTTATCGAGCACGAAAATGACTTCGACGAGATCCGCCGCTTTGGCTTCCGGGCCACCGCCCATTCCGACGACCGCAGAAATGAAGAACAAAAACGTCGCGATCGGGTTGGCGAGGCGGCGCGCGCTGGTCAAGCGGGATCTCCGCATGCTGCTATCTGTCATCGCTCGCTCCCGAGGCCTGATCGGGTTGGCATCCGTGAGGCCGCCCGATTTGGACTATTCCGAGTATAGGGGGCTCTCCAATAAATTTGGATTGACTCGGACCTTTGATGTTGTCGAGGTCCATGTATGCGTGGCGAACCGGCAACACGATGCCAATATCGACAAAGATCCTCAACAGTATGTGGCCGCCGGCTCGATTTTGGGTCTCGGTTCTTCGTGCCGGGCACGGGATTCGTTGCTGAAGGACGATTCCCTGTCTGCCCGCTGGTGTGGTAACCAAATCTTGTCGTGACGGCCGATTGGCGGGATAGAGGCCTGGGGGAAGTGATGGAAATGCTTTTGACTGGCGAAAATGCGATCGCATTGGCGACGTTAACGCTTTTAGAAATCGTGCTGGGAATGGACAACATCGTGTTCATCGCGATTCTGACACAGAAACTTCCGGCGCATCGGCAGGCCCAGGCGCGCCGAATCGGGCTCATCGGGGCGATGGGAATGCGGATCGCGCTGCTTCTGATGATCGGTTGGATGATGGGGCTGACTGCGACGCTCGTCACGATCTTCGAACACCCGATGAGTGGTCGCGATTTTATTCTACTAGGAGGGGGGATGTTTCTCGTCGGCAAGGCCACCTGGGAGATCCACGACAACCTCGAAGGCGAACGAATCGTCGGTCATGCGAAGGCTGCCAAATCTCTGTTCGCTGTCGTGATTCAGATCATGCTCCTGGATATTGTCTTTTCGCTCGACTCTGTCATCACTGCAGTCGGAGTGGCAAAGGAGTTGGCCGTGATGATTGCGGCGATCGTCGTGTCGGTCGTCGTCATGTTGATCTTTGCCGAACCCATCAGCCGCTTCATCGAAGAGCATCCCACAATGAAGATGCTGGCTCTCTCGTTCTTGATCCTGATTGGCGTCATGCTGGTCGCGGAAGGACTCGGACAGCATGTGAACAAGGGCTACATCTATTTTGCGATGGCCTTCGCGATTGCGGTTGAAGTCGTCAACATGGGCGTTCGCAAGCACGCGCCTTTGCGGCTCAAGGGCGCGTATGTCCGCCGGGACGACTACGGGGCCGACTCGAACATGGAATGAGCGCAGTGTTGTTGTCGGTTGTTTTGGCATAAGAACTGTCATAAGGTTTTCGGCAATTCAAACGTCCCCAGGAGAGAAGATATGGCACGTGAAGCAGTCGTCGTTGGAAGCGTCCGAACCGGCCTAGCCAAGGCACATCGTGGTTCCTTTAATATGACGGAGCCCGTCAACTACACGGCTCATGTCCTGCGTGAAGTCGTTGCCCAGCAACCGAATCTCGATCCGGCTGAAATCGAAGACGTCATCATTGGCTGTGGCAATCCTGAAGGATGCATGGGGCTCAACATGGCCCGGGTTGCCTCGATGGTTGCGGACATTCCGAAAACCGCGGCCGCAACAACGGTCAACCGATTCTGTTCGTCGGGTTCCCAGGCCATCATGATGGCCGCGAACGAGATCATTCTGGATGGCGCGGACGTGGCGATTGGCGGTGGTGTCGAGACCATTACGATGATGCAGGACGGGACGGCGAATACGACGCGGCTCGTGAACGCGACCGCGGTCGAGCGTTTTCCGGGTCTCTATTTCCCGATGGGTGTGACGGCGGAGGTCGTGGCGGAGCGCTACAAGATTTCGCGAGAGGATCAGGACGTCTACGCGGTTCAGAGTCAGCAGCGCTATGCCGCCGCCTATGACGCCGGCCATGTCGGGGAAGAAATCGTGCCTATGAAGGTCACTCGAAAGGTCACTCCGAAGGACGCCGACGCATACGAGGAGGATTTCACAGTCGAGAAGGATGAGTGCAATCGGCCGACGACGACCCTCGAGGGTCTCCAAAAGCTGAAGCCCGTCTTCAAGGAAGATGGCTCGGTCACCGCCGGCAATGCATCGCAACTCTCGGACGGCGCTTCGGCCACGCTCCTGATGTCAGCGGAACGAGCCAGCGCGCTCGGCATCGAACCAATGGGTTTCTATCGTGGGTCGGCGGTCGCAGGTTGTGGGCCGGAGGAGATGGGCATCGGCCCAGTCTTCGCCGTTCCGAAGCTTCTCGAGCGACACGGACTCACGATGGATGACATCGATATTGTCGAACTCAACGAGGCCTTCGCTTCCCAGTTGCTCTACTGCCAGCGCGAACTCGGAATTTCGGACGAGAAACTCAATCCGAGCGGCGGTTCGATCTCGATCGGTCATCCCTTCGGCATGACCGGATCGCGCATGACCGGGCTCTTGCTTCGACAGTTGAAGCGAACGGGTGGTCGCTACGGCATCGTGACGATGTGCATCGGCGGCGGGCAGGGCTTCGCATCGCTCTTCGAGGCGTGCTAGGCCGCATCGTCGAGGGAAAGCCATAACCTCAGTCAACTCCGCTTGCGCGCCGGGGCCGAGTGATCCTCGTACTTTGTGCTCGAGTACACGATCGTGTGGTTCGAGACGGGCTACACATCGCTCTCGGTCCGCTTCAGCGGTACGGATCCAAAGCGGGTCGGGGCTCATCGCGACGGCTGAGCAGCGATTGAGGGCATACGACCCAGTTGGGGTACGGCCCTATGCTGCCTAACACGACGTCGACAGGGTCCGCCGTCGTCACGAAGCCCCTCATCACCTGCATTGCCTGGTACAGGTGATGGAATCATCGCGGCAGTCCGCGTCGCATTCGACCGGGTTCGGGTGCCGAGCGCAGGACTCGATGCATTGCTCGTGTTGCGCTTGACAGGACTCAACACAGGCGTTCTCGTCCTGTGCCTGGGAGGTCGACCACCAGAAGGTCATCCCGAGAGCGATAAGCAGAGCCCCAACAGTCAATCGTAGTTTCATGATATTCTCCCGGTCGAGCGTTGATAAAGGAAGCACCGATCCAGCGGCACGGAATGGTCTTGCATTGAGTTCTCAATATAACCGATCAATCGGGTGGCGACCGGAACGGATAATCAATTCAGGCCTCCTTCCGAAAATTCGGCAAAGCAGACACGATTCAACCAGACTCTGCGCGAGGCGTCCCGCCGCGGCCTGGTAGACTTTAAGTTGAGTCCGCAGCGAAGAGCGATATTCGCGATGAGATCAACTCGGTCGAGACGTACGCCAACCTGGGGCCGTACCAAGAAGATGATGACTTCAGCGATTCGAATGATACGGCGCTTCGCAGACCGCGATTCGAGATCGACTGAAGGCGGGTCTCGTCACGGAGTTTGCCCGGGATTAAGCTGCTTCAGGCGACTCATAAGGGGGCTCTATGGATGGGGCCCGGGTCGTGTAGTCTAAATTATCGCCGCGGACATCAATCCCTCGCGCACAGAAATATCAAAGGATCCGAGCGAACCTCCTGGCGAATTCATGACTAACACATCGCCTGAGCGTGCGGTCCGCTCGAGCGGACCCGGTCCATGCATCACGCATCGCCTCCGAAAGCTGTCCAGCGGCTTTTACCTGGTCGCGACCTCGCGCCGTCACCGCAAGGGCCTCCCGGCCCACCAGGTAGAAAGGCCGGCGCACGTCTGGCAGCCCCGGCCAGCCTCTCCTGCTGCATTTCGCCGCATTTGGGCGCCGAAGCGAATCGGTTGGTGGGTCGCAATGCTATTCGCGACCGGGTCAATCCACTTCATGATCGGTCGAGGCCTTGAACGGGGACGTCGCGACAGCGCTCGCCGATGGACCAAATCCCTGGAAGTGGTTCGGCTGGCGGCCACGCAACCTCGGCTACCTCGCGTGTCTCGTTCAGCTGGCGGGGACGACGATCCTGTTCAATTTCAACACGGCGGACGCCATGTCCCCGGGGCTTTCGTGGCAGGAGCAGGACCTGCTGATCTGGACACCCAACATGATGGGCAGCGTATGCTTCCTGGTCGCCAGCGACATCGCCTACGCGGAGGTCTCCCATGGCGCCGGCTCCTTCGCACCAGATGCTCTTCTGGTCGACGCTGTGGACGGCGCTTGGTGCGTTCTGCTTCCTGGTGGGTGCCTACCGGCTGATTCCCGAAGTCTTCGATACCGATTGATGGTGGCTGCATCGCTTCGGAATCCTCCTGGTTGCTTGTCTCTCGTGAATTCATCAGCCGGAGAACGATCCATTGACAACAGACACACATTGCTGAGTGGAACGATAGAGAGATGAAACGCAGAGAGGCACCGAATGACCACGCGTGGCAGGATGCGAATTCGTCTGCCGGACAAGGCTGTACCGGCCACGCTGAACTTCATGACGCAGGTCCCGGAGTACAATACGCTGGACCATGAGTGAGGCCGCTTCCGTACCCGTCGCGTGACGCCTTTTGCACCGCCTTGTCGCGCCTTCTTTGGCTTCTTCGAACACGGCGTTGTCGGTGTTGTCGGCGTTGCCGGCGGTACCGGCGTGACTCTTCGAACTTCTCAACGGCTGTAGTCTACTCTCCGACGCTCTTCATCAACTCCTTCAATCGTTCGATGCCCGCCTCCCCATTCAGGATCAATGCGGCGTGATCCTTTCCGTCGGGATCTTCCTCGGCGTAGAGCACGAGCTGAAACGCCTGGGGACTCTTGTGTAGGAAGTAGAGCGCGATGTCGTCTGCGCTAAGGGTGACGTGTCCGGCCCGCATAGTGAGATCGAAGTCGATTCCGGCCTTGCCCTGGATCGCGCGGTAGATGACCTCGGTGCAGACCTGGCGGGTGGAGTCGGCGAAGTCGAAGCGAAAATCGTACTCCTCGCCCAGATACGAAAAGACCTCGATTAAGAAGGCCCGCCTCTCGCCCGCCGTCAGCTGGGGGCGCAGGACTAGCATGCGGTTGATATGTGTGTCCATGACGTGCGTCAGGTTGTTGAAAATTACCCCCTCCGCGACGGCCTCGATCATGTCCGCGGGCTTTCCGTCTTCAAGGCTCGTCTGGGCAATGTGGGCCGCCAGCCGGTCGCGTGCGTCGGGCGCCCAAGCGGGCACGGCATCGGGGCTCAGGCCAGCCTGCTCGCGTTGTGCCGGTGAACCGATGTAGGTGATGCCGTGCTTAAAGGCACCTGGAATGAAGACGTCGCTGGTGTAGCCGGCCGTATAGGTCAGGATCAGATCGCCCGGGCGCAGCAGCTCGTAAACGCGGGCCTTCTGTCCGTCAGAGAATCGGACCAGCCGCGCCGTTGGGCTCTTCAGCCGGCTGACGTTCTTGAAGAGGACCGAACGGGCAATATAGAGGCCGTTCTCGATCGATTCATCGGTCTTGTGGATCGGCTTCGGGGCCGTCGTACCTTTTCCGGCGAGGGCCGCTTTCATGCGTGCTTCCGCCTTAGTCTGAATCGCCAGATTGAGTTCGACGAGCTCGGCGTAGCCGGCATCCACAGCAGCCAGATGGGCCAGCTCCGAATCGGGGTCGGCCAACTCCGCCCGAGCCAGGGCTCCGGCCCGTCTCAATCGAAAGAGGCGCTCCGAAGTGATGCTCCCCGCCAGCTCGTAGTACCGATCGCGCGGGATTTCCATCCGATAGAAGGCCTCGTTCATTTTGGCGATCGCAACGGGATCATCTGCGAACTCCGCCACGACGAAGGCGGAGTGGCTCGCTAGGAGCAGACTCGCCTGACTGGAAAGCACGTAAGCATTGGCGTCGAGCACCGGATCGTTGAAGGAGTTCTGCATATTCTGGTAGGCCGCAGTGATCTCCCACAACGCCGAGTGGGCGGTGACGAAGCGAAAGAGCAGGCCCTCCATGCGATCGTTCTCGGACCCGGAGAAGTAGCCGCGCTTCACCCATTCGCCTTGCTCCAGTAGCTCTGCAAACTCACCGTCGAGTCGGTCGAGATGCGGGCGCAGGGTGCGGAGCGTCCGAACGTCGGCGTCGAGCTCAGATCGCAACGCTGTGGGGGTCTGGTACACCTTTCGCGGAGGCGGGCTGGAGCAGCTGCAGAGGCAGGCGCAGAGAATGACGAGCAAGGTCCCGGAAAGCCAACTGGTTGGAGACCCGCTGTCGTGGTGCTTCGTTTGCTTCACGGACTCGAACTCCCATGGCACCGTCGCAGGCCGAGATGACTGCAGGGAATCTACCCGTCGAATCTCGTGACCTCCGATGGACGTCGGTTTATGATTTCATGAATACTATACACGCCGCGTCCTATCCTATCGCGACAGCGAGGGGGCCAGTCTGTGCCGACCCGACAACCAAGGGAAGGTCAACCCAACTAAGGACTCGCCACGCCTCGGCCGTATTCGTGAGCCGGTTACCGGCCACGTCTGTGGTATTCTCAGCCGCACGTGTGATGTCGACTTCAGAGAATCTGCAATGACGGACTCGGATATTAATCCAAATGAGTGGGTCGCATGCGAATCGTGCGACCTGATGGTGCGCCTGCCCGAGCTGAGGGAGCGCGAAGAGTCGGAGTGCGCGCGCTGCGGTCAGGTTCTCGAGCGCAGCCAGCCCGACTCGCTCCGGCGGACCCTGGCCCTCTCGATTGCGTCGTTGCTGCTCTTCGTCGTCGCGCAGACGACCGTGTTCATGAGCTTCGAGCTTGACGGCCTCGTCCAGGATGCCTGGATCCTGACGGGGATCCGAGCCCTGTTTCTCGATGGCAAGTGGGCACTCGCGTCACTGATTCTTTTTACGGCGGTCGTGGCACCGCTGCTCTGGATCCTCTCGTTGCTCTACATCGTAGTGCCGCTTCGAGCGGGAAGGACGCCGCCCAGGATCGCGTCGGCAATGCGCTTCTGCGCCCTGGCCAAGAACTGGTCGATGCTCGAGGTATTCCTACTGGGCGTGCTCGTCACCTACGTCAAGCTGACCGGCGTAGCCAAGCTTGGAATCGGTCCAGGTGCTCTTAGCTTTGCCGCGCTGATGCTCGTCTCGACTTTGGCCGGAGTGAGCTTTGATGCCCGCCTCGTCTGGGGTCTCGTTTGGGATCGAAGCGGGGCGCGTTCATGAGTGAACGCGGGCTCAGTGCGGCGGCGGCGGGCTTTGCGCGCTGCGACGTCTGCGAGTCCCTGGTGCCCTGGCGGCGGGACATGCCTCCTGACAGCGAACGCTGTTGTCCACGCTGCGGCTCGGTCGTCCGACTGAGACGCCCGAACAGCATTGGTCGCACTTGGGCGCTGGTGCTCTCTGCCTACGTGATGTATGTGCCCGCAAATCTGTTCGCGATGACTGCCATCAGTCAGCTGGGGTCGACCGAACGCGACACCATTCTCGGAGGGGTTCGGGAGCTTCTCGCGGCCGGATGGTATCCCGTCGCGGTCCTGATCTTTATCGCGAGCATTACCGTTCCACTTGGCAAGTTGTTATGCCTGACCGGTCTGCTGATCTCGGTCCAGCGGCGTTCGCCCTGGCGTCCGCGCGACCGCACTGTGCTCTACCGCGTGGTCGAACAGATCGGTCGTTGGTCGATGCTCGACGTGTTCGTACTGACGCTGCTAATCGCACTCGTCCAGCTCGGCAGTCTGATGACAGTCGAAGTGGGTCGGGCCGGAACCTTTTTTGCATCGGTCGTGGTGCTGACCATCCTGGCAGCGAAGAGCTTCGACCCACGACTCATATGGGACGTGATGGAGGAAGAAAAATGACGACAACTGAATCTGGTGGACTGACGGGGCGCGACGCCGTGGTGAAAGCTCAGAGGCGATTTGAGTTGGTCTGGGTGATCCCGATCGTGGCTGCCGCGATCGGCGTCTACCTGGCGTTCGACGAGATCAACTCGCGAGGCCCGACGGTTACGATCACCTTCGAGACAGCGGAGGGACTCACCGCAGGCAAGACCAAGGTCCGGTTCCGAAGTGTGGATACCGGCACGGTCGAGTCGATCACGATCAGCGAAGATCTCTCCCACGTGGTCGTCACGTGCTCGATGCTAAAGACATCCCACAAGCACCTGACTGAGAATGCGCGTTTCTGGGTCGTGCGACCGCGCGTGGGCAGCGGTGGCATCTCCGGCCTCGGGACGATCGTCTCGGGCGCTTATATCGGGATGGATTTGGGCTCAAACGAAAAAGGTCAGGGCAGGGAGAATAAAGAGGGAGAGAAAAAGAAATTCGAACGCAAAGGGGCGCTGTACTTCGCCGGATTGGCAAGGCCGCCGATCGAATCGGAGGACTCCTCGGGACTCAGGGTCGTGCTCCGCGCCGAGGGGCTCAGTGGAATCGATGTTGGCTCGCCCCTACTGCATCGCCAGACCGAGGTGGGGTCCGTCGTGGGCCATCAGCTCACCAAAACCGGCGAGAGTGTAGAGATCGAAGTCTACGTACAGCCTGAGTTCAGCATGCTCGTCGGCTCGAATAGCCGTTTCTGGAATGCCAGCGGCGTCGCAGTCAAGGCGGGCATGGGTGGCATCGACATTCAGACTGAGTCGCTCACCGCACTCATCAGCGGGGGCATCGCCTTCGACACGCCGGGGAAAAGCGTGCCAAAGACGCTTGAGCACGGAGTGGAGTTCTGGCTTCACGACTCGCGCCCGAGTCTGGAGGAGAGCTATTTTCGGTACGGGGGCCTCGCGTTAATCGTAGAGGCACCGGAGCTCGGCAGCGTCAAAGTGGGCGATCGGGTCTACTACCGCGAGGAGCCGGTGGGTGCCGTGGTCAGCCATGGGCTTTCGGCCGACCACAGCCGAGTCCGGATGCATCTGAACATCCAGAACCGATACGCCTCATTGGTACGCAACAACTCGGAATTCTGGAACGCGAGCGGCATCAGCGCGAACTTGGGCCTCAAAGGCCTTCGCGTTCACACTGAATCGCTTGAGGCGCTGCTTTCCGGTGGCATCGCGTTTGCCACGCCCGATTCGGCCGGTGCTCAGGTGAAGGCCGGGTCGGTCTTCCAGCTGCACGCCGAGGCGAAGGAAAAATGGACAAAGTGGGCGGGCGCCGAAGGCGGAAAAAAGAAAACGGACGAGGGACTTCTCTCCCGCATCTTCCACCACCACGAAGACAAGACCGAGGAGGCGGCCGCGGCCGACCACGATCCGGAACAGCCACATCCCGCCGAGCACCCCAAGCATGGCTTCATGCATCGGCTCTTCCACCACGGGCATTAGTCGATTCGGGGCGACCGGCGACTTCGGGCGCCACACCTGATTCGATCATCGCGCAGATCGAGTTGTGTCGGAGCGAGTAGATCGTTCTCGTCTCCTTAACCCACACTCCCACACCCCGCGCGCCCAAGGTACCCGTTCTCCCCATTCATCCAGCTTCCGATTCGATGTACATCGCCTAACTCCTTGCGGTAAAGGGGCGCAGGGAATACTTGCGCGTTGGGATGGTCAGCCGTCTCTGATCGACTCTGCGCTACGTATTCGAGAAGCCCAAGGCGAAGAAGGTGTGGATGCAGTGGGATTGTCCGAGCTGATGCTGTGTTATTCAGTCGTTGCGTGGGATCCCCCACCTTTACATCGAAGCAGGCGACCCCGTCGACGTCGATGAAGTATCTGAGCTTCGCTTGTGCGATCTCGTTTAGAGGACAGCCTAGACTCAGCATCACTGCCGGGATCCAGAAGCGTTCGGCGTGATCTCCCGATGCCTCGATTCCTAGAACAGCCCTCCGCGACTTTGCTGCCTAGAGGGTCATATCGACCAACATGTGGATACGAATGCAGCAGGAGCGTTCTGTCGAGGTCCACATCGCGTTGAATAAGAGTCGATCCCGCAGAGCACTAATTGACCTCTAAAGACAGCCATAACCTCAGTAAATGCCGCTGGCGCGCCGGGGCTGTGTGATCCTCATAGCGTGTGCGCGAATGCACGATCGTATGGTTCGAGACGAACTGCATGTCGCCTGGTTTGAGCCACATGTCGAGATGGAATTCCGGCGACGCGGCGAGGGCGTCGTACCGATCCAGCAGACGAATGTGGGTTGCCGGAAGCGAGCCGATTTCTTCCAGCCGCTGCGCGGACCGGAAATACTCGCTGTGATAGAAAGTGCGAAGGACGCCATCCCTGCCGTAGCGGCAGGGCTGCAATAAGGCATGGCCTGGCTGGCCCGGTCGGTGCTCGCCTCTTAGATCAAGAGCAAAGCCGTCAAAGAGTGTTTCGGCCAACGCACTGTCTTCTTCGTAGAGTGCGTTCCAGATTGCAACGGAGCTGGCGATTCGACTCTGTCCTCCGCTCCGCGCGGTCTGGAGACAGAGGAGGCCAACCACGTCCGCGGCGTCACAATGAAAATTGATGTTGCTGGGGGTCCGGTATAGGCGAACGTTAGGCGAGTCGCTTTGCTCGCCGTAGTCCTTCACGTGGCCGAGTAGTTCGCCGTCGGGATTCTGGGCACCGGGCAGGCCCAGCTGATGACCAATGGCCCAGAATGCCAAAGCGCTTCGGGATTCACCCCAGGCTTGGACCGGAAGTCCCGAGACGAGGACAAATCCGCAGCCGTGCATTAGCCGAGACTGCCAATCCCGGCATTTTTGGGAGAGATGGGGGAGGTGAAGTCTGGACTGGGTGATCGACTCGAGTGGAATGTTTTCGATACGGAGTCGCGAAAGTTCTCGATCGAGTTCTTCGAGATCGGCGGGCTCGAGTTCGACATGCCAAGCGGATTGATGCTCACGCATGTCGGAGCCACGCCAAACCGCCGGGGACTCAATGGGCGCGCCAGGGAGCCCCGAATGGTCCCGTGTGAAGTAGTGAATAGATTGCTCGCGAAAACTGCGATAGGGCGAATCGCTCATGATTGAGATCGAATGCAATTATGATTCATGACGATGACCGGCCGAATGGAGGGATGTGTCGATCAGTCACGCCCGCGCAGGATCGAGAGAATTCGCCGAAGCGGTTCCGCTGCCCCCCACAAGAGTTGATCACCCACGGTAAAGGCGCCGAGGTAGTCATCGCCGAGGCGCAATTTTCGAATGCGTCCAATCGGGATGTCGAGGCTTCCTGTCACCGCGGCCGGTGAGAGTTTGGCGCGAGTGGACTCGATGTCGTTGTGCACAACGTGAACCCAACTGTTCGCGGCGTCGAGAATGCTCTCGACGTCTCGAATTGGAACATCGCTTCGGAGTTTGATTGTGAAGGCCTGGCTGTGGCAGCGCATAACTCCGATGCGAACACAGATTGAATCGATCGGGATCGGCGCGCTCGATCGCCCCAAGATCTTGTTTCCCTCGGAAAAGGCTTTCCATTCTTCGCGGGTGTCACCGGCTTCCATGCCTGTATCAATCCAGGGAATCAAACTCCCGGCCAATGGCACACCAATCTGGTCGACCGGGAAGCCCTCGTGCCGGAGTGTTTCGCTCACGCGGCGGTCGAGTGGTCCGATCCCGCCGTTCGGGTCGGCGAGTAGTGCACGACTCTCGTCACCGATCGTGGCCATCTGGCCGATCAGTTCGCGCATCTGTCGAGCGCCTCCGCCCGATGCGGCTTGATAGGTCATGCAGGTCATCCACTCGATCAAATCTTCCTTGAAGAGACCATCGAGGGCGAGGAGCATCAGGCTGACGGTGCAGTTGCCGCCAATGAAATTGCGGATTCCAGATTCGATTCCGGCGTCGATTACCGAGCGATTGACCGGATCGAGTGCGATCACGCTGTCTTCGTCCAGGCGCTTTTCCCGTGCGGCATCAATCCAATAGCCGGACCAGCCCTGCTCTCGAAGCTGTGGCAGTACCTGCTTGGTGTAGTCGCCACCTTGGCAAGTGATAATCGCGTCGTGTTGGCGCAATGAGGCGATGTCATAGGCATCGGCCAGCGGAGCCGATCCAGAACCCACGTCGGGGCCGGAATCGCCAACTTGGCTGGTCGTATAGAAGGTGGTCTGGATCCCCGCGAAATCGCCTTCGGCGCGCATGCGCTCGAGCAGTACGGTGCCCACCATCCCTCGCCAACCAATGATTGCGACTTGTTCAATTTTCATGATGGGACATTGATTAGCAAAATGAAAAAGATAGAGCGACTCCGATAGGCCGACCCATGTGAAACCAAATCGTGTCGAATTGGCACTGGTCGCCGAATAGATGCGTGCGATGACGGGCGTGTTGTGAAGCGGGGTAGTCGGGCCTACTGCTGGCATGTGGCCCCGCGGGTTGTACCCTCCCGCTCACTCGGGGACCAGCCGAGTTTAATTCACACGGAGTCGTGAACGTGCGGGGGAAATCTCTCCGACCGGCGACGCAAGATGGGGGTGTCACGTGGTTGGAATGCAGCACGCGTTAGGCGAAAGCGATAGTCATGCGGTCGGTCGGATTGAGCGCAGCGCGACTCCGTCGTGCTGGGGATTCTGGATGCATCGGTCGGCCGTGTTGGCTCTTGCCACGTTGGTTCTTGGTGGGACGGGTTGTGTTTCGCCGCGTGTCTTGAACATTGATGCCTATCAGGACGTTCCGATAAATCGAGTTGTGCCTTATCCGACCATGGAAGAGCTGGCGGATCGTGCGTTCGAGATCGTGATCGTAGACCGGCCGTCGCCAGGCATCGACGACCGCAGGCTCGAGACCGCGAGAGCGCAGATGCGCCGCGGTCTCGAGAAGATCTCGACGAATGCGGGCGCCGTGGTCATCGACCGCAAGCTTCAGGACCTGAGCGAGCAGCGAACGGAAGGAGCCCCTGCTGAATTGCCCGGGCGACGAAATGCGTCGGTGACGGACGCTGACTATGCCTTGGCTGCGCGATTCTCGGTCTATCGCTATTCCTCGACCTGGACCAAGCCCTCCAAGTTCCTTTGGCAATCCGAAAAACACGTTGCTGGCAAGCCGGGCCATTGTCTCCATCGGGTCGAAGTCGAGGTCGACGTGCAGGTCATCAAGATGGGGACCAACGACAATATCGAGCGGACCTTTGTTCTCGAGCATCAAGTCGAGCAAACGAACAAGGACCTTGATCCGGCATGTACTATTGCACCGGTGACGCTGAATGTCCTATTCGAAACAGTGCTCGACGATGTACTCGTCTGCTTGAAGCGACCTCTCAGCGCTCGCCTAGCACCGCGCGGCCACACTTCCGCCCATCGAAAAGCGCCAGAGGCCGAGCGTCATCTCTATCTCATCTCGCTTGGTTCGCGGCAGGGGATTCTGCCCGGTGACACCGTCGAAATTCGTCGTGAGCAGCGATCCCAGAGTCCGACCGGGGAGGAGGAACGCACCGAGCGCGTGCTCACACTTGGGCGAGTCAGCGATCAGGTCATGGCCGAATCTTCGTGGGTGGCCTTCGATCCGTCCAAGGTCGATGGTGAGATCCTCGATGGTGATGTCGTTCGCCCGCGCGACGATCAGAGTCTTTTGTCGAGTCTGTCCGGGCCGAACTGTGGCTCGATACTCGAGCAGAGGTGATCACGGTTTGACGTCTGCGATTATCGCGGTCCAGTCGACTACAGCTCGATCGAACTTTCAAGGATCTGGGCCGCTTCGGAATTCTCATGACGATCGTCCAAGGCCTGGCGGCGAGCACGCGCGGAATCAGCGCTCGAATTCCGCCAGCCAACGAGATCAATTTCGCAACCGTGTTGCCGCCGGGTTCGCGCAGCGAAAAGCTCGATCGAATGCGCGCGACGTAACGACTCACCAGCCCGGGTCTATTACCTCGGAGCGGATATCGATGCATACGTTGTCGTCATCCGCGTACTCCCCACTTCGAATGGAGAGCTTGGGCGTGATCAAATGTTGGCTGCAGTGCATTGATGAGTGCGACGAGATTGGCCACGCGATCTCGATCGTGGGCCACCCGCTGGAGTGCAAGCAGGCGACCGAGCGCGTTTGACTGGCGTCGCCTAATCGTCGATTGGCGTGGCCGGGGGCATCATTCAGTTCGAACGCGGAGTCGCGAATGAGACGTTGTCGGTCGATCTAAACTTCGACTCAGAAGAGTTTGTCGATTCCGATTGAACGCGTGGGATCCCAATTGCTGAACCGGGTTCCGAGTACGTGAGTTTCAATCACGTATTCAAGCTCTTCTGTACTTGTTCCGTAGACTTCCCGATAGACGCTGCGAAGCCGGCTCTCCACCGAAAGGGAGAGCCGAGCCGCGACGTCCGTGAGTGCATGGTGCGTCGCCTGTTTGAGGGATTTGCCGGATCCAAGGCCGACGCTCTTTGTGCGGTTTGCATGAATAGTACTGGTGAGAGTCCATGATGACGTCGATCCGAGACGAACCGCGCCAGGTTGTGCTGAAACATCGGGCCGCATGGCTTGAATACTGGGGCAGGGGGTGCAGCCGGTTTGTATCAGGACGAGGCAAAGCAGAATAAGTACGGGCATCGAGCGTGGTGCCCGGGACCGTCGCGAAGAGTGATGTCCGCGCTGGCATCGTTGGTGGGGCCTTGATGCCGCAGGATATCTCAAGGGTCGTTGGCATCGTGTCGGGCTGTTCGGCGGTGCGTCCGGGTCAGGGTGACGGCCTTATGAACGTCCGGACGCCTCATCCTTTAGCGCCATGCTCGCTGCGCGCTCATTTGCCATCGCCTCCGACATGCTATGTCGGGCACCGAAATGCAACGCACGCTTGGCATGACGCAGAACGATCGGGTCGATTTCCGCCATTTGTTGCGCCATTTCGATCGCTCGGGGAAGGACTTCGTCGCTTGCGACAGTAAGGTTCACGAGACCGATTTCGGCTGCCTCCACGCCAAGAATTTTCTTCCCGGTCAAAACGAGTTCCTGGGCCCGCGCCATACCGACGAGGTTGGGTAGAAGATGGGTCGATCCGAGGCCTGGCAGGATCCCCAACCGAGTAAACACAAAACCAAGCTTGGCATCTTTCGCCGCGACGCGGATGTCGCAGGGCATCACCATCGTCATGCCGACGCCAATCGCATGACCGTTGATCGCGGCGATCAGCGGTTTTGGGTATTCGAGCATCTCGAGGGGGAGTTTTTGTAAGAAGTCCTCCTCGCCAAGTCGCGGGCCACGGGATGCGTTTTCGCCTTGCTGGTGGGACTTGAGATGTTCGAGGTCGACACCGGCACAGAAGGCGCGACCCGCCCCGGTGAGAATGACGACGCGAATCGAATCGTCGTCTCGGAGCGTGCGGAGAACATGGGTGACCTCGTCGCCCATTTCGGTGGTATAGGCATTCAGCTTCTCGGGGCGATTGAGCGTGACGGTTGCGATGCCGTCGGTCTCTTCCAGGAGGACGCTCGTCAAACTCATTCAGACTGCTCCGTTTGTTTTGGAACTCGTGTCAGCGAGAATTGTCGCTGCAAGTTCCCGCAACTCGAATTTCAGGACCTTACCTGAGGCATTGCTCGGAAGTTCGGATACGACTTCGATGAATCGCGGCACTTTGAAGTTTGCCATGTGCTCGCGACTCCAGGCGATGAGTTCCGCCGAGTCGAGGAGGGCGCCGGGGTTGGGGATGACAAACGCCATCCCGACTTCACCCATTCTTTCGTCGGGTACGCCGATGACGGCGGCGGCAGCAACACCGGGATGGTCGAATAGATGGTTCTCGACCTCGGCCGGGTAGACGTTGAAGCCACCCATAATGAACATGTCCTTGATGCGATCGGTGATCTTGAGGTAGCCCTCGGCGTTCATCACGCCGATATCGCCGGTGTGTAACCAGCCACTGGAGTCGATGGCCTTCGCGGTTTCGGCCGGATCTTTGAAGTATCCCTGCATGACGTTGTATCCGCGTACCCAGACTTCGCCGGGCTCGCCACGCGAAACTTCCATTCCTTCGGAATCGACGCACAACACCTCCGTGTCGGGAATCGCGCAGCCATCGGAGTTTGCAATGACCTCCGGGTCGTCGCCTTGTTTACAGGCGGTCACTGTTCCGCAGCTCTCGGTGAGCCCGTAGGCCTTGATGACGGATTCGAAGCCGAGTTCGTTGCGCATACGACGAACGAGTTCGACCGGGGTTGGCGCGGCACCGGTGACCGCGAGGCGCAGAGATGACGTGTCGTATTGATCTCGCCCGGAGAAGCTGAGAAGGGATTGGTAGATCGCGGGTGGGCCGGGAAGAACGCTGATCCTTTCATTTTGAATCCGCTCGAGTACGGCGGCAACATCAAAGACCAGATGGGGGAGCGCTGTCGCGCCATGGATCAGACACGCCAGCCAGCCGGCCTTATAACCAAATGAGTGAAAGAAGGGCGCCACGATCAGATATCGGTCACCCGGTACGAGGCCGACATTCTGCCCCCACACATCGAAGACCTTGAGGTTCTGTCCGTGAGCTGTCATGACGGCTTTGGGGTTGCCTGTCGTGCCGGACGTAAACAAGAAGTCGGAGAGGTCTCCGGGCGCCACCTGGGCGGCTCGTTTTTCTGCATCCTTCGCTCGAACCGATTCGCCTTTCGAAAGGAAGGTCGACCATGTGAATCGCATTGGGCTTTCGCCCTCGCTCAGGTCTTCGCCATCGAGCTGGATGATGCATTGGAGATGGGTCAGATCCTGGCGCGCGATCTCCTCGGTGTAATTGACATCGAGGAAATTGCCAGCGGTGCACACGAACTTGGCCTCACTCTTTTCGAGGACATAACAGGCTTCGCTGGCCTTGAATCGAGTGTTTAGGGTGACAAGGATGGCCCCGGCGGATTGAAGCCCGAGCGCCGCGATGATCCATCGAGCACTATTGGGTGCCCAGATGCCCACGCGATCACCGGATTCAACGCCCAATGCCATGAAGGCCCGGGTCGCCTCCTCAACACAGGCTGCGAGCTGCTCGAAAGAGGTGGACTCACCATTTTCCTCGATTGCAGAGGAGCTTGGCCAGAGCTCGGCTGCCCGCCAGAGTGTGCGTGGGATCGTCATCGCATCCCAGACGAGCTTCTCCTTCAAGGATTCAGAGGACATTCACGAGGGCTCCGGGGATGAGGCGCGACATGACGGGGTACTCCGATCGAGTTTCGCGAACCATTCGACTTAGAGTCGCCCAAGCAAGGCGATCCCGCAGGCTGTTGGATGGCCGCCAATGTTATGCGAGAGCGCCAGCTTTCCGTCGATGTTGGGGATCTGCCGCTTGCCCGCCTGGCCTCGAAGCTGTAGAACGTTCTCGTAGATCATTCGCACGCCGGTGGCCCCGGTCGGATGTCCGAAGGTCTTTAGGCCGCCGTCAGTATTGACGGGAAGGCTGCCGCTGCGCTCAAAGGTTCCGTCCGCGATATGTTCTTTCGCGCTGCCCTTTTCACAGAACCCGAGGTCTTCGTAGGTCAGGAGTTCGGTCAAGGAAAAACAATCGTGGACTTGAGCGATGCCGATCTCTTCGGGGCAATTCGTGATTCCCGCCATTTCGTAAACATCGTCTCGCGCCCAGGCCGTCGGCTTCCAGGATAGGAAATCGTGATTTGGATCTTTCTGTGGATTTGGTCCCGAGCGAACAGTCACGCCTTTGATGGCAATTGGGTCGCTTGGATGTCGGCTCGCCAGATCGCTTCGGGAAAGCACGACGGCCGAAGCGCCATCGGTCTGTGCGGCCGAGTCATAGAGCCCGAAGGGCCAGGATATGATTCGAGCCTTGAAATAGTCTTCTTCGGTAATGGTCCGTTTCAGAAACGACTTGGGTGCAAGGCATCCGTTCGCGTGATTCTTGATCGCGATCTTGGCAAGATCCTGCCGGGTCGCTCCGTATTTCTTGAAATAGGTCGCCGCGGCGAGTGAAAACCAGCCCGCCGGGGTCTGTGGAAGATCTCGAACGCGGTCGACGACGACGGAAGGACCGGAAACGCCTCGATCCTTTGGCTTGTCGTAGCCCACCACCAGGACCCGATCGTAGAGTCCGGCTGCGATTGACAGCACGCCGAGGCGGATCAGGTCGGTTCCCGTCGCACAGTAATTCGTTGCGAAGGTGACGGGTTTGTTGAAAAGCTTGAGGGCGTCGGCGCACTCGTGAGGGCCTTTGTTCGAGTAGATCGATCCGGTGAAGACGGCATCAATTTCTTCTTGGGGCTTTTCGATTCCGGCGTCAGCGTAGGCTTCATAGGCGGCGTCAACGATCATGTCCGCCGCCGACTGATTCCAGTTCTCGCCGAACTGACAACAGCCGACGCCGACGATGGAGACCTTGTCTCGGATTGAGTCTTTCCTGGCCATCTCTTCTTCGCTTCCTAACCGTGCTCGATTTCAGGCCGAGGAATGCCCTTCCAATAATAATTCGGTCGGCCGCCGGATTCGTGAATGCGGCGGAAGACGAATTCCACTTCCTGGCCGATCTCGACATCCTTGGCTTCGATGTCGACGACCTGGAGGTGAATGCGGGCCCCAGCGACTTCGATGATCGTGACGATGGTTGGAGGATTGGGTGTCGGAAAGAAGTAGTCGAAGGTGTAGGTCACGATCTTTCCGATCTGGTCGGAAAGTCGCAAGGGATCGAATCGATCCTTCGAATAACAAGTTTCGCAGACTCGCTGTTTGGGAAATTGAACAGCCTGACAACTCTGGCACTGCTGGCCGAGAAAACTCAAGTCATCGTCGCGTTCCCGGAATAGAATCGTTGCCGAGAGCCCCGGGTTCGATCCAGCATCCCATTCCGTCGCAGTGAGTCCCTTGGCTTTCACGTAGTCGTCATATCGCGAAACGACTCGGCGGCGAGCCAGGTTCCAGGCGACGCCGCGACGCGTCTTTAGTGGGGAGATCTCTTTCGTGATCAAAAGGGCGGCGGCATTCGCGCCACTTCCGAAGTCGGCGAGCAGAAGACGTTCTCCGGGCTTCGCTGCTTCGAGGGCGGCAATCAGCAGCAGCGGTGCGGTGGCGGCACCCGCATGACCCAGTCTGCCAAAGAGATGAGGTTCGAGGGCATCTTGCTCAATCTTCGAAGATCGGGCGAGTGTGGCGTGAGAGCGGGCATCAGGGGTCGCGAGGACGACGCGATCGAATTCGTTGATGGAACATTCGCAGCGCACCAGCAATGATTCGATGGCGCGGGAAAGATTCGGCAGCACGGATTCCTGGAGGACGAAGCGATCCTCCCAGGAATGAACGTAATCATGGCCGGCCGGGCGCCAAACATCCGTGATCTCATCGGTCACGGCGGCGAAATGATCCAGGCTCGCGATCGCGGCACCATCAGAAATGAGAAGAGCTGCGGCACCGTCACCCAATTTCACTTCGAGCCCCGAGCCAGGCGCTGCGAGTCGGGCATCGCTCGCGATGACGAGTACCGTCTTCGCGGAGCCCGCGCGTACGGCGTCAAAGGCTGCGCTAAGGGCCGATGATCCGGCTCGTGTTGAACCCGTCTGATCCTCTGTCTGGATGTCTCGACCGAGATCGAGCGCGCGCGCCGCGAGCGCGGCGGATTGTTTCTCTGCAAAGGGCAGGGTCGTTGAGGCAAAGATGAGTTTGTCGATCTGATTTCGATCGAATCCTTCGAGACAGTGAACAGCGGCTGTGACGCCGAGCGTGATGGCGTCTTCGTCATGCCACGCCACGGATCTTTCGGGGTCGCCGTCGCTTGCGGGGCGACCCGCTATCACGCTGAAGGGCAATCGAGTCGGTGGAATATACGCGCCGTAGGAAATGATTCCGATCATCGCGCTCGGGGCCTTGAGTCTTTCGTGATTGGATTCAATCTCTTCATTGGGTCTCGACGAGCGTCTCGAGAATCGACGCGATTGTTTCGGCATGTTCGTCTCGGGTGCCGAAGCTGTTCTCGAGGACCCATGAGCGCTTCAAGTAGTAGTGGGCACTGACTTCCCAGGTGAAGCCCATCCCGCCATGCACCTGAATACAGCTCCGTGCATTGCGAATCGCGCTCTCGCCGGCGGTCACCTTTGCGGACGAGACGGCTCGCGCAACGTTTGCGACTTCGGGCGCGTCAAGGGTTGCGGCTGCGTTGTAGGCCCCTCCGCGCGCGGCTTCCTGTCGCACGAACATTTCAGCTAGCAGATGCTTCACCGCCTGAAAGCCTCCGATTGGTCGCCCAAATTGTTCTCGTCCTTTGGCGTACTCATTGGCCAGGTCGAGGGCGCCTTCGGCCAGCCCAAGCTGTTGGCCTGCGACCATGGCCGCGCCGACGAGTCTCATCTTTTGGGCTGCATTCGAATCGGCGATCTGCTCGCCTCTCGGTAGCTCCGGGATGTGATGGATGGGCGTGAGTGGATCGAGAGGAATGTCGGCTGGGATCGAGCGAATCGAAACCGGATCGAGTCGTTCGATGCCTTCCTTTCGGAGCACAAGGAGGACGTCGATGTGGTCAAGGTGTTCGGCGACAATGGGTTCCGGAGATCGACCAACATTGGTCCGGTCGTCGAGTAGATCTACGCCGCCGACGACAACTTCGCCGCTCTCGACACCTGGGACCAGGCCTGCTGCCAGATGGCTCCAGACCAGGGGACCCGGAACGAGTCGTCGTCCCAACTCCTCGAAGACCAGTACGGCATCCGAATAGCCCAGACCAATGCCGCCCTGATCCTCGGAGAGGCGAAGCCCGAACACGCCCATCTCCGCGAGTTCGCACCAGAGCGCCCGATCGAAGCCCTTGGATTTTCCGAGTTCAGGCAGACGTTCGTTCGAGACCTGACCCTCGCAGAAACTGCGAATGCCGGCTTGAAGCGCCTTCTGATCTTCTGTGGGCTGGAAGTCCAAATGTTCTCCTCGAGCTTTTTCGGATTCCGGAGTCGGGCCGGAAACGTAGTTACTCGGTGTTAGGCCATTTTAATTTGTTGTCGGTCGAGGTTCTTTCGGTAGGCCGAGGACGCGCTCGCCGATTATGTTTTTCTGGATCTGACTCGTTCCGGCGGCAATTGCGAGGGAGATTGCGTTGAAATGTCGTCCCAGGAAAAGGCTGGAAGGTCGATCCGCGAGATCCGTTCGCGAGAGTCCGGCGCGACCCAATAGCCGAATGCCGAGTTCGGTGATCCGCTGGTAGATGTCGGTGTAGTAGAGCTTGACGGCTGAAGATCCAACCCCGGGCACGCCCGATTCCCTGGATTGGCAGACGGATAATTTGACCATCGCCCAGAGCGATTCGAGTTCGCCCGAGAGATGCCCTATTTCGCCTCTCAGAGCGCGGTCGTCCCAGGCGCATCCGTCATTACTCGTGATGGTTTTCGCGGTGCGAATCAGATCCATGACAAAGGCTTGGAGATGGATCATGTCGCTGGCGAAGGCGGTGCCTCGTTCGAAGCGCAGCGTGACGTTCGTGACGCGCCAGCCGTCGTTCTCCTCACCAATTCGGTTGTTCACGGGAATCTGGACGTCTTCGAGAAAGACCTCGGAAAACTCTCCCTCGCCCTCGAGAGTCGGAAGCGGACGGATTTCGATGCCGGGAAGATCCATGGGCATGATCAGCCAGCTGATGCCGCGATGCTTGGGCGCTTCGGGATCGGTGCGTACGAGGAGTTCGCAATAGTCGGCGACCTGAGCAAAGGAGGTCCAAATCTTGTGGCCTGAGACAACGTAGTGTGCACTGTCGTCTGAATTCCCTCCGACCCGCTCGGCTTTCGTCTGGAGGCTGGCGAGGTCGGATCCGGCGACGGGTTCCGAGAATCCCTGGCACCAGACTTCTTCGCCCGAAAGAATGTTTTGGATGTGTCGGGCTTTCTGTTCGTCGCTGCCCTCGGCCATGATCGTTGGACCGCCATGCAGGACGCCGACAAAGTTGACACCGATGTACGGCGCGTTCGCCTTCGCGATTTCTTCGAAGTAGATCAATTGCTCGATCAGTGTCGCGTCGCGTCCGCCGTATTGCTTGGGCCAATTGATGCCCGCATAGCCCGCATCAAATAGCTTTCGCTGCCATCGCGTGTCGTAGTCGCGCCGCGCATCCCAATCGCTTGAGGCGGGCGATGTTCCGTGGGCGGGGACTTCGCTTGCCAACCATACGGCGAGTTCGCGCCGGAAGGACTGCTCGTGAGGCGTGTAGCGGAGATCCAATTTTGATCCTCTTGGCGTCCTGTCCTGTGGAAATGAGACGTCGAAATAGGCGGCGCCTTGGTGCACGATCAGGCTTGCGCCGGTTCGGTGCGTGACTCAATACGAGTCGCATCGTATCGAAATGCGAGAAGCTCGTCAAAGGCGAGAATTCGGTTTCCGACGCCTCCGGGAAGCCCCGGAGCCGGCCTGCTCGCCGCCTAGAAGCGGCCGATGTAATGCGAGAACGCGTCCATGAGAGGAAGCACGCACTCGCGGTTGGCGGAAGGAAGCCGCAGCACAGCCTCGGTGACACCCAAAGAGGCGTAGTACGTGAGTTTTTCATCGCTGGGTTCGATGCCCATCGGGACTAGGTGGAGCGACGTGTCGTCGCGGCCGGCCTCGCGGAAGAGACGGCGTAGCCTGTCGAGTTCCTGTCCCATGCCCGCGCCTCCGATGGGCATCCAGCCGTCGGCGTATTCGACGATTGCACCGAAGAGCTTTGGTCCGGCGGCCCCGCCAATCAGGGTGCGCGGGCGTGGCTGCTGAATGGGTTTGGGCCACTGGAAGGACGGCGTGAATTGTACGAATTCGCCGTCGAAGCGGGCAATGTCTTCGCTCCAGAGCGCTTGCATTGCGAGCATCGTTTCGCGAACCCGCTCACGTCGGCTAGCCACGTCGATGTCATGATTTTCCATTTCTTCGTGGTTCCAGCCGTATCCGATTCCGAAAACGAAGCGGCCCTGGCAGATCCAGTCGAGGGTCGCGATCTCTTTCGCGAAAGTAATCGGATCGTGTTGAGCGGGTAGGCCGATCCCTGTGCCCAGGAGAATCGAGTCAGTGGCACTCGCGGCGGCGGCCAAAGCGATATAGGGGTCGGGACTTCGGAAATACGGTGCTTCGAGTTCATCGGCCCCGCTTGGTGCGGGCGTGCGCCGACTCGCCGGGATATGCGTATGTTCGGGCAGATAGAGCGAATAGAAGCCGCGCGCCTCGGCTTCCCGAGCCACTTCGACAGGATGCATGGCCTGGTCCGTTGCCTGAATGGTGACACCGATCTTCATTGCTCTCACCTATTCTCTCACGTATAGACGCTCCCGTCGGCTTCGTCCAATGACGTCCCCGAACCGACCGGATCCCCCGGTCGACCAACGCCTTCAGATCTCATGGCTCGTCGACCTCGACTACGTTTGCATTTGACGCTCGGACGCTTACGTTAGAAGCTCTTCCGTGAAGCCTGGCCTATCGAGGAGTCTATCCCTTTGGCGACATCTCCGAAATTCGACGCGAGTTATGTTCTCGACGACCGCTATAGCCGGGAGTCTGGGCGAGTCTTCTTGACAGGTAATCAGGCGCTCGTTCGGCTTCCGCTGATGCAGCGACGTCGAGACCTGGCGGCGGGGCTGAATACGGCCGGCTTCATTTCGGGCTATCGCGGGTCGCCGTTAGGCACCCTCGACATGAACCTGTGGCAGGCAAAGGTCACACTCGACGAACACGAGATCCGTTTCGAACCGGGCCTGAATGAAGATCTGGCGGCGACCGCCGTCTGGGGTTCGCAGCAGTCGATGCTGCACGAAAATCCGCAATTCGATGGCGTATTCGGCATGTGGTATGGCAAAGGGCCGGGCGTCGATCGTGCCTGCGATGCGTTGAAACACGCGAATTACGCCGGAACTTCAGCGAATGGCGGCGTCCTCGCATTGATGGGAGACGATCCCGGAGCGAAATCCTCTTCGATCGCGCATCAGAGCGAGACCGCGATGATCCATTGTGGAATTCCCGTTATGAATCCGGCGACCGTGCAGGATTATCTAGATTTCGGCCTCTACGGTTGGGCGCTCTCGCGGTATTCCGGATCTTGGGTTGGCTTCAAATGCCTGACCGATACGGTCGAGAGTTCAGGGTCTGTTCTGGTTTCATCGGATCGCGCACGTATTGTTAGGCCCACTGATTTCGAGATGCCGCCCGGCGGTCTGCATATTTCTTGGGGAAATCTTCCGCTTCAGGTCGAGGCTCGAGTCTTCGAACAAAGGCTCGTTGCCGTCCGCGCGTTCGTCCGTGCCAATGGAATCGACCGGGTGGCCCTTGGCTCGGATCGTTCGGGGCCTCGTCGTCTCGGGATCGTTACGACTGGCAAGGCCTACGGCGATTTGAGGCAAGCGCTCGTCGATATTGGAATCGATGATACGAAGGCGCGCAGTCTTGGACTTTCGATCTATAAGGTCGGTGTGAGCTGGCCCCTCGAGTCGGAAGGCCTTCGTGAGTTCGCTTCGGGATTGGACAATCTTCTGGTCATTGAAGAGAAGAAGCCCATCATGGAAGAGCAGATCTCGAACCTGCTTTTCAATCTCAGTGATCGTCCGAGACTGTTCGGGAAACAGGATCTCGCGGGGCGCCCTCTGGTGCCTGGCATCGGAGAACTCACGCCACTCATCGTGGCAGGCGTTCTCCGCCATTGGATTGCCGATTTGACGGCGGAAGATGGCGATGCATCGTCGTGGCAGAGCGCACTGATTCCCGCTCCCGACCAGGCGACCGTGGCGGGGCCGAAAAGTGGTCTGATGCGTTTGCCTTCGTTCTGCTCGGGATGCCCGCACAACCGATCGACCGTCGTGCCGGAGGGCAGCGTCGCGTTAGGCGGAATCGGTTGTCACGGAATGGCGGTCTGGCTTCCGGAGAGGCGGACCTTGGCGGTGACCCAAATGGGAGGAGAGGGCGCCAATTGGATTGGCCAATCCCCCTTTTCGGGCGTCGATCACATTTTTCAGAACATGGGGGACGGCACGTATTTTCATTCGGGTCTGCTGGCCATTCGGGCTGCGATCGCTGCAAAGGTGAACATCACGTACAAGATCCTCGTGAATGGGGCCGTCGCCATGACGGGAGGACAGCCGATCGAGGGCGAGGACATGGCGGGTGAAATCACGACGCCGGAAATCGCTCGGCAACTGGCGGGGGAGGGTATCCGACGGATTGCCGTGCTTTCTGATGACGTCGAGAAGTATTCGATCGCCGCGTTTCCGGCTGGTGTGACGATTCATCATCGAAATGAGATCGATCGTGTTCAGAAGGAACTTCGACAGATCGGTGGCGTGACCGCGCTTCTCTATGACCAGACTTGCGCGGCGGAAGCGCGTCGACTGCGCAAACGCGGGCAGTTTCCCGATCCGGATCGTCGAGTTGTCATCAATGAATTGGTCTGTGAAGGATGTGGCGATTGCTCGGTCCAATCCAATTGCATTTCGATCGAACCGGTCGAAACCGAGTTCGGTCGAAAACGGCGCATCAATCAGTCCTCCTGCAACAAGGACTATTCATGTCTCGAAGGGTACTGCCCGAGCTTTGCGACGATTGTGGGTGGCCGACTCCGGAACGCTGTCGTCGATAATGATTCGGGCGTGCGCGGCGCACAAGAGAATCGACTCTTCGCCGAATTGCCGGATGCCCCGGTCGCTCGCCTCGATGAGCCCTTCAACATCTTTGTGGCCGGAATCGGGGGGACCGGTGTGATCACGGTGGGTGCGCTGATAGGAATGGCCGCGCATCTGGAAGGGAAGGGGACAACGCTTCTCGATGTGACGGGGTTGGCGCAGAAGAATGGTGCCGTCGCGAGTCATGTCCGGGTCTCGCGAGATTCGGGGGAACTCTACTCCACGCGGATCTCACCCGGCGCCGCGGATCTTCTCCTGGGATGCGACATCGTCGTCTCGACGGGTCAGGATGGGATGGAAAAGCTGTCTGGCACTCGAACTCGGGCAATTGTGAATACGCATGTTGCACCGCTGGCCGACTTCGCATCGAGCCCGGACATGGATTTTTCCTCGAAGGAGATGGAGTCTGCGCTGCTGGAACGGTTGGGCGGAGACCGGGTCGACCTGGTGGATGCAACGCGGATCGCCACGGAGGGATTAGGCGACGCCATCGCGGCGAATCTCTTTCTCGTCGGATTTGCGCTTCAGAAGGGCCTGATGCCCATCGGTCTGCCCGCGCTCGAAATGGCCATCGAGTTGAATGGGAAATCGATCGAGCTGAATCGACGAGCACTGGCGTGGGGACGGCTCGCTGCACACGACTGGAGTCGAGTGCAAAATCTGATCGATTCGCGTGGTTCGGCTTCATCGGGGGAAGGGGATGAGTCGATGCCTGGGCTCGATGAGATCATTGCGACGCGGTTTCAATTCTTGACGGACTATCAAGACGCTGCCTACGCCAAGCAATACGAAGCGTTCGTGGAGGCAGTCAGGGGGAGCGAAGAGGCATCCGGCGTTGTCGGCGCTCGCCTGGCTACTGCGGTTGCACGGAATTTGTTCAAGCTCATGGCTGTGAAGGATGAGTACGAAGTCATGCGCTTGTGGGCGGATGTCGGTTTCGAGAGACAACTGGATCATGAATTCGAGGGCGACTACAAGATTCAGTTTCACCTGGCGCCGCAGATGTTTTTCCCTCGAGATCCGGACACCGGGCGTGCGAGGAAGCTCACGCTGAGTCGTCGAGCGATGTCGATGTTGAAGCTGCTGCGGCACCTGAAATTTCTTCGAAATACACCCTTTGATCCTTTTAATCGCACGGCACATCGGCGTCGGGAATGGGGGCTCGTTGGCGAATACAAATTGGTGGTCGGTGAGATCTTGGAGGGCCTTTCGATGAGCAATCACGAACTGGCTCTCGAGCTTGCAGAAATCCCAGCGCAGATCAGGGGCTTCGACTCGGTGAAGGATGTTCAGCTCGCCGCGGCGAAGGAACGGGAGGCAATCTTGCTTCGTGACTTCCGAACCAGCGTTGCATGAGGCCGATCCAATCGATTCGAGCCGCCGGGGCGGTTGCCCCGGTCATCGATTCGTCGAACTGAAACGGGCTCGGGGGGCCGCCGATCGGCGACGAGATAGCCCCCCAGCCGGGGCCAGCTTTGGATTCCTTCGGGCCTGCCGCGCAGAGGTGCATTTGCGGCGTATCCACGCGGAAAGAATCGAATTTTCCTCCGCATTTCGGTCCGGAAAGCGAGCCGTTTTCTCTCGATTGGGGCAATCTCTGAAGGGACCTCGGGTGACATTCTCGAGCTCCCATAGGCGAGGCGTAGGCCACTCGTTGGCACTCGTTCCTGGCCGGATTGAATGACGGTTGTCTCGTAGGCTTGCAGCCGATGCTGGACTGAGACGATCGGGCGAAGCGAACAGTTTGATAGCGATGAGAGTCTGGGCTCGAGTCAGTCAAGAGCCAAGGCCTATCCAACACAGCAAAGGACGAAGAGAGTTAAGGACGATGTCGACCCCCATGACCGCCGCAGAAATGCGGAAGATTCTTGCCAGCCGAAAAATTCAGCGCGTTGTCGTACTCGGAGCCAACGGAACGATGGGCTTCGGAAGCGCCGCACTTTTTACAACAGCGGTTCCCGAAGTGACCTTCTTGGCACGGACGAAGGAAAAGGCGGAGGAAGGACTCGCCGCCGCTATCAAGCAGGTGCGTTCGCCGACCGTGGCCTCTCGCGCAACGACCGGCGACTACGACAATGACCTTGTCGCAGCCGTTGCGGGTGCAGACCTCGTCTTTGAAGCATTGACCGAAGACATGGCGATCAAGAAGGAAATCTTCGACAAGATCGAAGCCGCTCGCGGCGATGACTCGATCGTCGCGACAGTCACGTCGGGCCTGTCGATCAATTCGCTCTGCGAGGGACGAAGCGAGTCCTTCCGCAAGAATTTTCTGGGATTGCATTTCTTCAATCCGCCCAATGTCATCGTGGGAACCGAATTGATCGCGGGCAATGACACGGATCCAGCGATCGTCGACTTCATCGATGCGTTCTCGCAGCTTCGCCTCGGCCGAGAAATGGTGCGGACCTTCGATACGCCGGGTTTTGCGGGCAATCGCGTCGGCTTCAAGCTGATGAACGAATGTGCTCAACTGGCGGGCGAACGTGGACCGCTTCTCGTCGACAAGTTGGTCGGGCCCTATACCGGTCGAGCGATGACGCCGCTTGCGACGGTCGATCTGGTCGGGTGGGATATTCACCGTGCAATCGTGGATAACGTATACGCGAATACCAATGATGAAGCGCATGAAACGAACAAGCTTCCGGACTTCATGGCCAAGCTAATGGACAAGGGCGTGCTCGGTAACAAGGCGGGCGGTGGCTTCTTCAAGCGTGACGGGAAGAAGCGGCTGGTTCTCGACCCATCGACCGGTGACTACACGCCGGAGGAAGAAATCAAGCTTCCGGATCTCGCTTACATCGACGAAGTCTCCGCACTTCATCGGGACGGCCGCTACAAGGAAGGCATGGCTGTCTTCCTGAACGCAGAGGGCGAGTACGCGAAGATCGCTCGCGGTGTGATTGCCGGATATATCGCATACGCCTTCGAGCGGGTGGGCGAAGTGACCGAGACCATCGACGGGATTGACCGGATCATGGGCCTTGGCTTCAATGCGGCGCCACCCTCGGTGCTCGTTGACGCGTTCGGAGCGCAGGGCGTGGTGGACATGATCGGCGAGGCCGGTTTGGCTGTTCCCTCTGCATTGGCTGAGGCCGCCAAAACCGGGAAGCCCCCACGATTCTTTACGCATTCCCGGATTAACATCGGGCGATTCTTCGTCGCGGGCTGACGCTGACTTAGTCGTATTGCCGACGATCGAGTGTTTCGATTGCGGCCTGTTTTGAGAGATGAATCAGAGAAGTGAAAATGTGGCTCCACTCGGAGCCTTGCTGGAGGAGAAGGAAATGGCGGCTGGATCCGAAGTTTACATTCTCGGTGGGTACCAAACTGATTTTGCTCGTAACTGGACCAAGGAGAATAAGCATTTTTCCGCGCTCATGCGCGAGAGCGTGCATGGTGCTCTCGAAACCTGTGAGATCGCACCGGAAGAAGTCGAGAGTGCGCATGTCGGCAACTTCGCCGCCGAGCTCTACTGCATGCAGGGCCATCTGGGTGCGTTCTTCACGGAAACCGACCCGGCCTTTAGTGGCCTACCAACGGGGCGTCACGAAGCGGCTTGCGCTTCGGGTTCGATCGCACTGCTCGCGGCTTCGGCCGAAATCGAAGCCGGCCGATACGACCTTCAGGCGGTCGTGGGAATCGAACAGATGAAGACGGTGTCATCCGATGTCGGTGGATCGTATCTGGGAACCGCCGCCTGGTACGAACATGAAGCAGAAGGGATTGCGGCACCCTTCCCGAAGCTCTTCGGCAAGCTCGGTGACGAATACGACAAGCGCTACGGCCTGAATGACGAGCATCTGGCTGAGATTTCGAAGATCAACTACGCGAATGCCAAGCTGAATCCGAATGCGCAGACCCGAACCTGGTACATGAACAAGGAGCATGCGCTCACACACACAGACGACAATCCAGCGATTGGTGGTCGCGTTCGGATTTCAGATTGTTCACAGGTGACCGATGGCGCGGTGACGCTGTTTCTCGCCTCGCGTGAATACGCTGAAAAATGGGCCAGGGGAGTCGGTAAGAAGCTTTCGGAAATCCCGCGCATCAAGGGTTGGGGACATAACACGGCGCGACTCAAGTTTGCGGACAAGGTGGCGGAGAGCGCGAACGACCAGTTCGTCCTTCCCCATGTTCGAAGCACCATCGCTAGTGCGATGAAGCGGGCGGGAATCGATGGTGTCGATGGAATCGATGGCATCGAAACCCACGATTGCTTCACGACCTCGGAATACATGGCGATCGATCATTTCGGCATCACGGCGCCGGGCGAGTCCTGGAAGGCGGTCGAAGAAGGCTGGCTCGAGATCGACGGTAAGCACCCGATCAATCCGAGTGGCGGGCTGATTGGTGCAGGCCATCCGGTCGGCGCGACGGGCTGTCGCCAGGTCCTCGATTCGTACCTGCAGGTGACAAATCAGGCCGGCGCCTACCAGGTAGAAGGTGCGAAAAACTTCCAGACCTTGAATATCGGCGGTTCGGGGACCACGAGCGTATCCTTCGTCGTTGGGATCTGAGCCCCGGGGCGGCAAAACAGCGATCGGCGATCTTAATCCGGAGTACTCGACTCTTATCTGACGCTGTGTAATATATGGGCTACGAGGAACGCCATCGCTGGCCGATCTCATTGGCCCCTTGGGAGGGGGGTGGCCCTCGCTTGGCGTTCAAAGCTCTTGAACTCAAACCGAGTTCATCACTTTGGAGGCCAGCCCCATGCGATCACCCAATCTAGTGAAGTGCGTACCGACCCAATCCAAAGGTTCGATTGCTGTTTCGATCGCCGTTTCGAAGGTTGCATCGACGGCCGTCTTGCTGACATTGTTGGCGAGCATGTTGGTCATTAGTCTCGGCTGCGGTGGTGCGACATCCGGAGGGCCAGATGGCTCTTCCGCGAGTTCGGGCGGCGCGGAGGCTGCCAGAGCCCCAGAGGCGACTCGAGATGGTCTGATCAAGGTGGCCATGGACGGCTCAGGCGATCTCTTTCTTCGGCCCGATCACGGAATTGGCGGCTACGACGCAATCGTGATTGCGCCGGCCTTCGTGACTTATCGCCGAACCTCGGCGCGCCTCGATCCCGACGATGAAGAAGTTTATCTGGTCTCACTCGAACAGGCTTTGCTCGACGAAGCCAACTCCATCGGCGTGCCGATCGAGTACGAGATCGGCGAATGTGTGATCAAAATCGGGATCGGCTTTTTGAACGTTGATCTCGCGAAATCTGCGGCAGCGGAAGTGCTAGGTGAAATGATTCTTGTGATCGAGTACCAGGACTCCCTCAGCGGTGAATCCCTATTGCGTCTGATGGTGCCCAAAACGATTCTGCGCGAGTCGGGTGGAATGACGCGGGCCGAACACGTCAGTGCGAGTTTCGATCGAATGATCGATGAAGTGAATATCACGAATGCGCTGCGAAGTGCGACAGCGACGCCGTCCAAGCCACGTCCCGGCTGTGAGGGTCGATTGGTGAATGCCGGTCTTCCGAGCGGAGCGAACTAGCCATGCCGGTTCGCCGTAAATCGGTTGGTGGTCGGATCTCAAGCGACTGTCGGCGTCTAGGTATGGGGGCACGCCAATGACCACTGGACGCTCGGTCCTTGGATCGCGACGACGGATGAGATTAGTGATCCCCACCCGCTGGGCCTTCTGAGCAATCCACCCCAGATCCTCAAGGCCGGCGATGTCGTTCGTGTCGAAAATGACGGGATCGGCCAGATTGAGAATCCAATCATCGACGAACCGGACGGGTTCATCGCCTGATTCGCCCCACGCACAGAGCGTGCCCGCCTAGGAGAAGAACCATGATCAAAGTTCAAGACATTGCTTATGTGCGCTTTTCAGTACCGGATCTGGATCGAATGCAGCAGTTCGGCCTGGATTTCGGGTTGACGCTGACTGCGCGTGACAACGACGTGCTCTATCACCGCGGAAGTGATCCCTCGCCGTACGTGCATGTGACGGAGCAGGGCGACGCCGGATTTCTGGGGATGGCCTTCGAAGCGGCCTCGGCGGAGGATCTGGTCGCGGCTTCGCAGCTTGAGGGTGCTTCGCCGGTTCAGAAGATCGAGGCACCCGGCGGAGGCCAGCGGGTCTGCTGGACCGATCCTGACGGATATCGCATCGAGGTTGTTCATGGAAGAGAAGTGCTACGGGCTCTCGAAGTACCGACCGCCATCGGTGTGAACCGCGGCAGCGATCGCCAGCGCTTTGGCAAGGTTCATCGCCCGCCCTCTGGCGCCTCTTCGGTCAAGCGACTTGGGCACGCGGTTATACGAGTGGCCGATTTCCGACGAAGCGAAGAATGGTACAAGTCGCGGTTCGGTTTTCTGTCTTCGGATGAGGTCTATCTCGGTGAACCCGAGAACGTGATTACAGCCTTCATGCGCTGTGACCGAGGCGATGAATTCGCAGACCATCACACTCTGCTCTGCGTGGGTATTGGAGAGCCGGGCTTCGATCATGCGGCCTTCGAGGTCGAAGACGTTGACGCTGTCATGGCGGGTCACGATCATCTGGCACAAGCCGGTTACGAACATCATGCGGGCATCGGTCGCCATATCCTGGGAAGCCAGATCTTTGACTATTGGCGAGATCCCTGGGGCCATGTGGTTGAGCACTTTACCGACGGCGACATGCTCGATGCGAACACGAAGGTGACCCAGCACGATCCGGGTACGGCCCTTGGCACCTTGTGGGGTAGCTTCGCAGCGAACTAAGCGCTCAGTTTCAGGGAGAGGAAACCAGAATGGGACTCTACGAAAGCGATCATCCGGACGCTCCCAAAATGAAGGGATTACACTCTTCCCCGATCCGCCGCTTCGCCCCGCGGAAACGAAGGCCAGGGAGTCGATGAACGCGAGCATGACTTCCTCGTCTGTTTTTCAATCTGTGATGAAAGTTTTGTTGCACGAATTTATTTTTCGTCCCTTTCGCAACGTCGGAAAAGACGAGATCGCGCTCTTTGAAACCGCGCGTAACGATCCGACGCTCGTTGCCTAGCTGCGGGACTATGCCGAGAACGGGTCGGCCTGGGAGGATCGGGGTCGGGACGCGTACCTGGGACTCGAAGCTGGTTTGCAGGGACTCGACGATTCGCTCGCCGCAAGTGAGTGGCTTTCGGGAGATCGTTATGGGCTCGCGGACATTTCCTGGGTTGTGAACTATCACCGACTGACTCAGGCACAGGTTGATCTGACGAGCTGGCCTCGCTTTCTGGAATGGGGAATGCGCGCCACGAAGCGGCCGACGTTCGAAGCGGCTGTTCTGAACTACACCCATTAGAGGGGCAAATGACCTGGGAGGGATCGGTGAGTATCGAAAAATATGATGTCGCGATCGTTGGATACGGACCGGTGGGTGCTTTACTCGCTCTGGAACTCGCGGACTCCGATCTTCGAGTCGTGATCTTGGAACGTTCGTGCGAACCCGTTGAGCTTCCCCGAGCCGTTGGTCTCGATGGCGAGTCGGTGCGTGCGTTTCAACGCCTGGGTTTCGGCGATCTGGTTGCCGGGATTTGCCAGCCTCCGCGTGAAATCGATCAGGTCTTGTTTGCGAACTCTCGGCGAGAGCCGATTTTTGGCGCAACCATGCCAAAGGTCGGCGAGCACGGTTGGCGCGATGTGGCCTTCTTCGACCAGCCTGAACTCGAGGCACTCCTGCGCGAACTGGTTGCGAAAGACGATCGAATCGACGTGTTATTCGGACACGAAGTCAAGCAGATCGAGCAGGATAGAAACGGAGTCGAGCTGCAGAGCATGTGCCTTGACAATGGGACCGAGGTCCAACGCTTGGTCTCGTATGCCGTAGGATGTGATGGCGCATCGAGCTTCGTTCGGGAGCATCTCGGAATTGCATGGGAAAGTCTTGGCTACGACCAGGACTGGCTCGTCGTCGATGTCACTCAGGGCCCAGATGCGAATCTTCCGCTCGCGACGATGCAGGTCTGCGACCCGGAACGCCTCACGACGTATGTCTGCGTCAAGGACCCGAATCGCCGCTGGGAGTTTCAACTCCTCGAGGGTGAGACCCGAGAGGAGATGCTACGACCGGAGAAGATTCAGTCGTTGCTCGATCCGTGGACGGCGCGCGACAACTATGAGATTCGACGCGCCGCGGTCTATCAGTTTCACGCGGCGACGGCGGGTTGCTGGCAGGTGGGCCGGGTCTTTCTGGCCGGTGATGCCGCCCATCAGACGCCGCCGTTTCTGGGGCAGGGACTAAATGCGGGATTTCGGGATGCGGTGAATCTGGGTTGGAAAATTCCGATGGTGGAATCCGGGCTCTGTGATGCGCGTCTGCTCGAGACCTATCAGCGGGAACGCGACGCGCATGCCAAGGAGCTCGTGGAATGGGCGGTCGCGATCGGCCGGCTGATGGAGACCTTGGCCGCACGTGAGGCCGGAAAGCCAGACCCCTATCCGGCGGACGAGGGTTCGGGGTATGGCCAGCGGCGAACAGCGCCACCCCTGCGCGGCGGTGTCCTGATGATGGAGCAGTGCCGAGAAAAGACTGTGCCGATTGGATGCATGCTGCGACAGCCGTCGGTGCGAGGGGACGATGGTGCAGTCCATCGCCTGGATGAAGTCTTTGGCTCCAGCTTCACGGCCGTTGCGAGAAAGGCCAGCGATCTGGTTTTGGGACTTGAGGCCGAAGGGGTGCTCGAGCGGTTAGGCGGACGCGTGGTCTGTCTCGAGGACTTGGTAGTTGTCGAAGGTGAGTTGGATCGGGTTTTCGATACACATGCGGCACTGATATTGCGCCCAGATCGCTACATTTTTGGTGTCGTCGACGACGATTGGAATTTGGACGCTCTGGTGCTCGAGCTTGGAAGGAAAATGGCCCTCAAATGACGACGACCGCCAAAGTGGATCGGCACGATGCAGCTTGGCTAGGCCCTCCGATCGGGAGCGCAGTCATCGCTTTCGGGAATGGAGAGATCGTTTATGGGAATTCAGATTCGCCGCGCAGAGGTCTCCGACCTCGATGCAGTCATTCCGCTCTTTGACGCCTACCGGGTGTTCTACAAGAAATCGAGCGATCTGGCTGGCGTGAAAGCGTATCTTTCCGGGCGCTTCGCGTTAGGCGATGCCGTCATCTTACTGGCATTCCACGACGAGGATCCCGTAGTCGGCCCGCCGATCGGCTTTACACTGCTGTTGCCAACCTGGTCTTCGGTGGCGCTGGGCAGGGTTTTCACCTTGAACGATCTCTACGTGGTCGAAGAGGGGCGCAAAGCCGGGGCGGGGCGCGCGATGCTTGAGGCGGCCCATGAGCATGCACGTAGCGAGGGAGCGGTTCGAGTCTCTCTCAGGACGGCCGTTGACAATGAAACCGCTCAGCGTCTCTATCGCGCGGTCGGGTATCAGCGCGACGAAGTCTTCTCCGCCTTTGATTTCCATCTATAGGAACTTCTCGGGCACCGTCTACTAGACAGTCGGCGAGAGCCGTGCCTGATCCTCTATGCGGACGGCGTCGCAGGCGTATCAATAATTCCATTCATTTGGCGCCCCGGCGCTCTCTGTGACGCGTGCACTTGCACTTCGATCCGTGTCATCATTGCCTGATGCCAAATGATGTCGATTCTCAGGATGAGGCGGCCGTTCGATTTCCGCCGCCCTTTGTGCCCGTGATCGGGCTTGTCGCTGATGATGGCGGCCTTCGGTCTAGTGTTGCTCGCCAACGTCTGGGTCGTGGGACTCGCGTTCGTAACTTGGTGGACCATCTACATGGTTGCGATTCGACACGAAGAAGCCTACTTAACCCAGGAATTTGGCGGCGTGTATTACGACTACAAAACAACTGTTAGGCGATGGCTATAGGTAGGCGGGCAAGGCTCTCAGGAAGCCGACGCATGCCGCACGAGTTGTCCGGGCAGGATTCCCGTCGGCTTGCCATCCTCGCAAACGGATTGGCCGGCCACGAGCGTCATCCTGTATCCGTCGACACGCTGAACCAGGCGTTTTCCGCCCGCCGGGAGATCGAATAGGATCTCGGGCGGTCGTAACTGCATCGCCGACCAATCGATGAGGTTCAGGTCCGCACGTTTTCCGGGTTGGATGACGCCGCGATCCTCGAGGCCAATCAGCCGAGCGGTGTCCGCGGTTTGTCGCTTGACGAGCCATTCCAGTTCGAGTTTTTCGCCCCGGGTTCGGTCTCGACCAAAATGAAGCATGAGAAATGACGGAAAGCTTCCGTCACAGATCAGCCCACAATGGGCGCCCGCGTCTCCGAGACCCGGCACGGTATTGGGATCGAGGAGCATGTCGCGTGAGACATCGAGGTTGTAGTCGGTGTAGTTGAGGAAGGTTCGATAGAGCAGAGCGTGGCCCTCGTTCTTGAGAAGGAGGTCATAGACGAGGTCGCGGGGAGTGATGTCGTCCGCTTCGGCCCGAGCGGTCATGCTGTCCTCTGGCGCGGGTTCGTAGTCGGGCGGGTCGCCCAATTCAAAGATGCGTTCGAAGCGACAAGTCAATTCGGCGAGCCCCGGTGATATTTCGTCCGCCAGGATCTTGGCTTTTAGACTCGGGTCCCGCATCCGTTCGACGCGCTCCGACAGAGGCAAGGCCTCGATCCCCTTGTAGTGCCGGCTAGTCATGAATGGATGGAAGCTCGCTTGCAGCCCGAGCAGGAGTCCGATGGCCCGCGGAGGGACCTGTGCGGTCATGGGTAGTCCCTCGTTGACGGCCTCGCCGATGAGGTCGAGCAACCGTCGCCACTGGTTCGGCACGCGGTCATTCTGTGCAACGGAAATGGACATCGGCCGGCCCGAGACCTCGACCATTTCTCGCAACAGTGCAAATTCTTCATCGAGATGGGCGAAGTCAGCGACCATTTCGAAGACGCCCCGACCGCCTTCGCCGATCGCCTTTGCTATTCCGAGCATCTCCGCAGGGCTCGCTGTTAGGCTGGGCGTGTAGTCCCCGTCCTTGGTGCGATGATTTCGAGTCCGTGAGCTGGAGAAACCGACCGCGCCGGCCGCGATGGCCTCGCGCGCGAGTCTTCCCATGGTCTCGATTTCTTCGGTGGTGGGTTCGGTTTGATGGTCGGCCCCGCGTTCTCCCATCACGAAGGCGCGCAATGCACCGTGCGGAACCTGGGCGACGACGTCGATCGAAATGGAGCCTCGTTCGATCGAGTCCATGTATTCGGGGAAGCTTTCCCACTGCCATTGGATGCCTTCGGCGAGCGCTGTCCCGGGGATATCTTCGACACCCTCCATCAGGCTGATGAGCCAGTCATGTTGATCGGGGGCTGCGGGCGCGAAGCCAACTCCGCAATTTCCCATCACGACCGTCGTCACACCATGCCAGATCGACGGCGTTAGGTAGGGGTCCCAGGTGACCTGCCCGTCGTAGTGTGTATGAACGTCGACCCATCCTGGAGTGACCAGGAGTCCTTGAGCGTCGATTTCGTGGTCCGCTTGTTCGTCGGTTTCGCCGACTGTCACGATCTGGCCACCGCGGATGCCGATATCCGCCTGGAAGCGCGGCGCTCCAGTTCCATCGATGACGGTTCCACCTCGAATGATTAGATCGAGCATGTTGGATTCCTCCGTTTAGGCCAGTAGGTGAAGAATACAGAGCGTCGCGGGCTCTAATCAACTGATTTATGCTTCGACTTGGAATCAAGGGGCGAAACCGCCCAGCTCTGCTCTGAACGACAGTCGACACGCCTGACACGACCTACACGACTTACGAGACGGGGACCCGACTGATGAAGAATCCTGAAACCCTGGAAATAGCTGCCGAATGGAATTCAGCCGACGTCGCCGACGAATCGAGTTGGACCGAAATGCTCGCGCCGGTCGAGCTTGCCGAAATCGATCGCGCGCTTCGCCACGCCCTTGCGAAGAGTTCCGATGTCATGGATATCTCGAAGCAAGACTTTCCGCTCCCCACGTTCCAGTCGAGACTCAAGGCCATTGAAGGAGAATTGATCATTGGCCGTGGATTCGTGCGGCTGCGCGGAGTCGAGCGGGATCGATATAGCCGAGAAGAGATGGAGATGATCTATTGGGGCATCGGAATGCATCTCGGCGCTCCGTGGCCACAGAACCAATACGGGCATGTATTAGGAGATGTCACGGATCAGGGCGTTGATCCCGCGTCTCCGACGTCTCGCGGAAACGAGATCGGAAGCATCGGCCTTCCCTACCACTCGGACGGATCCGATCTGGTCGGCCTCATGTGTCTGCAACGACCAAAGAGTGGGGGCCTGTCGACAGTCGCGAATGCTCTCGCGATTCACAATGATCTGGTTCGAGAGAGTCCTGATCTCGCAGCGGAACTCTACAAGCCGCAGCCCTACGATTTTCGCGGAGCCGAGCCCGAGGGTGCTAGGCGATGGTACGAGATGCCCGTGTTCACGAGCTGGAATGGTCGCCTCTTCATTCGATATATCCGTCCCTATATCCTGGCCTCGCAGCGCTTAGAGGATGCGCCGCGGATTAGCGACCGAGCGGAGGAGGCCATGAGGCGAATGGACGAAATGACCCAGGACGAGAAGTACAACGTCTTCATGGAACTCCTGCCCGGTGATATGCAGTTCATCAACAACTATCACGTTCTGCATGCACGGACGGCCTACGAAGACGATCGCGAGGCGGGTCTGGTGCGTCATCTGAAGCGCTTGTGGCTCGCCACGGAGGTGTTGGCGGACCGTCCCCCGCAGTTTCAGAGAAATTTCAGCAGCGATTGGGAAAAGGCGCGGTCGGTCAGTCGGATCGATATCGACGGGACAGCTAAGGCGAGCTAATTCGTTGTCCTGGCAGATCTCGGACTGAAGCATCCGCCCGGATGAACGCACTGTGACCGAGCCCCTTTGCGAGTGAGCCCGGGCACCTTGTACTCAGACAGAAGAGTCAGGCAAGGTGGCTTGGGGTGCGCTTGAAAGAGCCCTGAATGACCCTCTACGCAGACCTGTTCAATGAGAGCCTGAGAGGCGGTAAGGGCGGCAGTCTGGGATTGCGACGTGGAGTTCAGGACACCATCGCAACAGTTAAACGCATTGACTCACGTCCCGTCGAGAAACTGTACGTCGTAGAGAAATTTAAACAAAATAACGCCCATCGCTCCGAGAAACAGGCCGCCGCTCACGTTCGGCGTTATAGCGCTGGCACTCAAAACGGCCAGCAGAACCAAGATAAAAGCAAGAATCATCTTAATCATAACTGATCACCTTCCCAAGAGATTGAGCGGCCATTGCTAGGTCGAAGTGCACTGGATACACGGTGGCTGCGACAGACGACCTGTACTGTTGATGTCTGGGAATATACTGTCAGTTCCAGGTTAAGAATTTGTGAAGCCGACCGGCAAAAGCCGGCGCAGAGCGGCGTTATGCAAAGAGAACGAGCGCGCGCGAATGCACAGGGAGTGGATTCCTTGGAAGGAATTGGCAGTCGTCGCATTTTCTTGAAGGCGCCGATTGGATTGGCGCGCTGGCTGGGAATCGTCATGGGGGACTTTGATCATGGAGTCCATATCCGCATTGGGTTAAGAGTTAACGGTATGGTGAAATAACACTAAGCTGAAATTCGAGGCGGATCCGATGGGTGGAGGAGGGCGCTATCACACTTACGAAGTCCAAACGACAAAGCCCCGAAACATCATCGACAGAGTCGAGACGTTCCGGGGCCAGGTCAGATCGGTTGAAGCAGCGCGCCAGATTCAGCGCGAATCGGCTCCGAGAATCAGCGTGCAGTACCTGATGGGATGTCCTTGAAGGGCTTTCCCTTATCGATGCGCGGCTCACCGGGCATTCCGAGCACTCGCTCGGAGATGATGTTGCGCAGGATTTCGTCGGTGCCGCCCGCCAGGCGAAGACCCGGCATCGCCATGTACGTTTGCTGCCAGGTGGGATCGCCCAGGCTGTCGTCGCCGGAGAGAACGCCCGCAGCGCCCTGTAGCTCCATACCGAAGGCGCCCATTTCGAGACCCATGATGGCGGCGACCAATTTCCCGATCGAAGCCTCCGGTCCTGGGGTTTGTCCCTGGGAGAGGGCGGAGAGTCCACGCTGCCCCGTGTACTTGAGCCCACTTCGCCGGACGGCGAAATCGGCGATCTTGCGACGCACGCCGCCGTCTTCGATGCCCGGTCGGCCATTGATCTCGACGTCTTGCGCCTGCTTGATCAGGTCCTTGATTCCAGCACCGCCACCGCCACCGGAGCCGATCGACGAACGCTCGTTCATCAAGGTCGTGATCGCGACACGCCAACCGTCGCCGACGGCGCCGAGTCGGTTCGTGTCCGGCGTTCGGACGTCGGTGAAGAAGACTTCATTGAAGCCGCTTGCGCCGTTCATCTGCTTGATCGGTCGAATGTCGATTCCGGGATCTTCCATGTCAACGATGAAGTAGGTGAGGCCGGCGTGCTTTGCGGCATTTGTGTCGGTCCGCGCCACCAGCATGCCCCATTTGCAGAACTGGGCACCCGTCGTCCAGATCTTTTGGCCGTTGATGACCCAGTCATCGCCTTCCTTCACCGCGCTGGTCTTGAGGCCGGCGAGGTCCGACCCAGCATCCGGCTCCGAGAAGAGCTGACACCAGACTTCATCACCCTTCACCATGCTAGGCAGGAAGCGTTCCTTCTGTTCGTCAGTGCCATGCGCCATGATCGTGGGCCCAAGCATTCCGTGTCCGATTCCGTAGATCGAAGGCGGAATATCGTAGCGACCCTCTTCCTGACCGAAGATCACTGATTCCATGGTGGTGGCATCCTGGCCGCCAAATTCCTTCGGCCAGCGAAGGCAGGCCCAGCCTTCTTTGGTCTTGTGCGCTTGCCAGGCCTTGGCCTTGGCGATGAGATCGCCCTCGGCTTCGTCGAGCATGTTGATTTTGGATGCATCCGGATCGCGCAAGGTGGCATTGGCGTCGAGCCAGGTACGGACCTTTGCGCGGTACGTGGCTTCTTCGGGTGAGTCGTTGAAATCCATGAGGTACTCCTCTTGCTGAATTAAGTGGTCGAGTTGCTCGGCTTTGGCCAGAGGCCTCTGCTAGGCCGCGTCCTCGATGAGTTGGGTGATGAGCTTCTCGCGCCATTCGGCAGTCGTGCCGATCGTATGGGCGAGGACCTTTGCTCGTCGGTAGAAGAGGTGGCAATCGTATTCCCAAGTGTAACCGACGCCTCCATGCATCTGGATCATGTCGACGACCATGTTTTCGAATGCGTCACCGGCACTGATCTTGGCGCTGGCGGCGGCAACGGCGAGTTCATCGTCGTTGTTCTCAAGTGCCCAGGCGGCCCAATAGCAATTGGAGCGTGCAAGCTCGCGGTCGGCGTAGAGATCAGCCATTCGATGCTTGAGGGATTGGAAGGACCCAATCGGCCGACCAAACGCGAAGCGGTTCATGACGAAGTCGAAGGTGATCTGGAAGGCGCGATCCGCGCCGCCCAATTGCTCGAAGGCCATGAGGACGGCGGCACGAGTCAGCACGTCTTGCGTGACCGTCCACCCCGAACCCGCATCTCCAAGCCGCGTGGCAGGCGCGTCGGTGAAGACGAGCTTGGCCTGGGGACGAGTGGCATCAATCGAGTTCAGTCGGGTGCGTGCCACACCGTCGCCATTGAGGTCGACGATGACCAGGGAATGACTACTGCCTTCCTTGGCCAGGACGATCGCGAAGTCGGCGATGTCGCCATCGGCAACCGGAAGCTTCGTTCCGGTGAGTTTGCCGTCTGCGAATGTCGCGCTTACCGAGCCTTCGGCCAGGGTCCCAGCCTTCTCGGTGGTGGCCAGGGTGCCAATCAGGTCTCCGCTGGCAATGCCGGTCAGGTACTGCTTCTTCTGATCGTCATTTCCGACCTGGGTGATGGCCTCCGCGGCGAGATAGACGGTCGAGCCGAAGGGAATCGGTGCGAGGGCCTGGCCGATCTCACCGGCGATCATGGCCAGTTCGAGGTAGCCGTAACCAGCACCACCATATTCTTCGGGGATTGCAACGCCGAGCCAACCGAGTTCGGCAACGCCCTTCCAGAGGGCCTGGCTGTGTCCGGCATCTGCTTCGAAGACTTCTCGAACATGGCTGAGCGAAGAGTTCTCCGTGAGGTAATCCCTCGCGGTGCTCTGGAGCAGTTTCTGCTCTTCGGAAAAATCAAAGTTCATCTTGAATTCCTTTCCATACGGGCAATCGGCGTTATGCCGTTTAATAGTTCGATCGACAGCAGTCGAACGAAGAGAATCAGGTCCCCGTCCATTTAGGGGCGCGCTTTTCAGCGAAGGCGCGTGGTCCTTCTTTGGCGTCGTTTGATGCAAAGAGTTCCCGAACGACCGGAGTCTGATGTTGCCAGAATTCCTCTTCTGTGCGACCGAAGGAGTCGGCAATCATCATCTTCGATGCGGCGACACTGAGTGGTGCGTTCTTGGCGATGCGCGTCGCGAGCGCAATGGCCTCGTCGACAGCGTGGCCGGGCTCAGCGATGCGCGCAACCATACCGTATTCCGCCGCCGCTTCGACGCTGATGGGATCACCCGTGAGCGCCATCTCCATTGCGACGCCGTAAGGCACCAACCGCGGTAATCGCATCAGTGCACCGCCGGCTGCGAAGAGTCCAACCCCGACTTCGGGAATTCCGAGCCGAACGCCTTTTGCGGCCACGAGGAGGTCGCAGCTGAGGGCGATTTCGAGGCCGCCGGCCAGGGCAAAGCCTTCGATGGCAGCGATCAGGGGTTTCTTTGCTCCGTTGCGCAGGAATTGGTCGAAGCCCTTGGGCGGACCCTCAGTGGCGAATGCCTTGAGATCCATCCCGGCGGAGAAACCACCGTCGGCACCGGTCAAAACACCGGCGGACAGTCCGTCGTCGGAGTCCAACTCCTCAATGGCCTTGATCAGAGCCGCCGCCAATGCGGAGTTGACGGAATTCTTGGCTTTTGGACGGTTGAGCGTAATGAGCAGGACGCGGTCGCGTCGCTCGGTCAGCACTTCATCGGCCATCATGACCTCCTCTCGTTTCTATGTTCTCGATGCTCTCGATTCCGAGGTTTCCCGGAATTCCTTCGATGAACTCCTGTGCGCCTATTTCGGGGGAAGTCGCACGCCACCATCTGCACGGACGACTTCGCCATTCATGTAGTCATTGGTCAAGAGTTCGAAGACCATCGAGGCGAGTTCGTCCGCGTATCCAAGTCGCTTGGGGAAGAGCACACTCTCACCGAGCTTTGCCTTGAATGCATCACTGGCTTCGCCGGTTCCGTAGATTGGTGTGTCGAATAGGCCGGGGGCGATCGTGTTCACGCGAATACCGATGGCAGCGAGATCACGTGCAATCGGCAGTGTCATTCCAACGACGCCACCCTTGGAGGCGGAGTACGCGCATTGTCCGATCTGTCCGTCAAAAGCTGCGACCGATGCCATGTTCACGATGGCGCCTCGCTGGCCCTGATCATCGAGTGGTTCCATCTTGGCCATCATGGCCGCCGCGAGTCGCAGACAATTAAAGGTGCCGATCAGGTTGACCTTCAGGACGAACTCGAAATTTTCGAGCTTGAAAGGGTCGCCCTTGCGGTCCACTGTTCGGCCGGCCGCGCCAATTCCTGCACCGTTGACCAGCGCACGGAGCGGAGCCAGCCCGACCGCGGTGTCGATGGCGACCGAAACCTGTTCGGCATTCGAGACATCGGCCTTGACGAATTCTCCGCCGATTTCGCTGGCGACCTTCTTTCCGGTTTCCTCGTTCATGTCGAGGATTACGCATTTGGCGCCGGCCGATGCAATACGACGGGCGCAGGCTTCGCCAAGTCCGGAACCGCCTCCGGTGATGATGGCTGAGGCGTTCGAAAAATCCATGTTAGTTCTCCTGCGTATAGGGTCAGAAAGGGCTCTAAAAGGGGCCTGGAGATCGGTCGGTCATGTCCTGATTCAGAATCTATGTTTCATCGTCCGCGAGCACGTGGCTCACATTCTGGCGAAGTTGATTGAGTAGGCGATTGAGTTCCCGCCGCTCCCTGCGTGAAATTCCCTCACGAAGTTCCGCGCGGAGTCGCTCGTCGATCTTGCCGACCTGTCGCGCGGCCTGTTGTCCGGAAGGTGTGATCGCGATGAGCCAGACGCGGCGATCTCTTGGGTTCGCTTTGCGCGCAACCCAGTCGCGACCTTCGAGAGAATCGACGAGCGAACCCATGGCTGCGCGACCGACGTGCATATGGCGCGCGAGATCAACCTGGGTGAGCGGCTCGGAACTCTGAGTGGCTTCCTGGAGGAACGCGAGCAGGATGGCTTCCGAAAGATTCAGGCCGAGTTCCGAAAGGCGCAGGTCGTAGGCGCGTCGGATTCCCCGGGCTGCCGACATCAAGGTTGATTCGGTCCGGAGCCAGGGCGGTGCATCGAGTTCATGCTTGGATGATTCGGGCATTCCGGAGGGCAGTCTCTTCGAATGGTGGCGATTCCGGGATCGATTTGGACGACTCGGGAATTGGTTTGGAGCCATACTATCCGGTGTCGTACTGTCTGTCTAGGGCGTGAATGCCGTCGAGAGTCCACCGAAATAGGCCGGGATCGTCGTCGCCAGCTCGGCTCGAGGCTCTGGCGAGGGCGGGGTGAAGGTGAGGAGACGCGAGGTCGAATTACTCGGGTGTGCCAAGCAGAGCCGCCATGGACGCGGGTGTGAAGTTCTTCGCCGTCGCTACCTGATAGGCCGGTCGCTCGGCGATTGCTGCCGAATACGCGCTGAGGGATTCAGGCGTCGGCACGTGGATGAAGCCGGCCCAATCGAGACATGTCTTGAGGAGTAGATCAGCGACGGTGAACGTGTCTCCCAGCAGAGAAGACTGATCGTCGCTTAGGCGGCGTTCGATTTCTTTAGTCGACCGAAGGAAGTACTCGCGGGCGGCGTCGACCGCCACAATCGATTCACCGTAGATTTCCGGCAGGCCCGCATGACGCCGAATAATGTAGAGCGGGGCGTCCATCTCCGTCATGATGAAGAAACAGAGTTCATCGTGACGTGCTCTTTCTTTCGTCCCGATCTTAGGGAGGAAGGATTGTATAGGACTGCGGTAGTGCTCCGCGAGGAAGAGCACGATGGCCGCGCTTTCGCCGATCATGAGATCGCCGTCCTCGTAGAGAGGGGTTTTCCCGCGCTTCGAGAGGGCCGTAAAATCCGAATCTTCCATGTTGCTAGTGCGGGTGATGATGTCTCGCGTCTCATATTCGAGACCCAACTCCGCCAACATCCAATGCGGGCGAAATGTTCGGGGGGTGCCGATGCCCCAGAGCCGTCGCCCGGTCGCAGCTTGCTTCATGTTGGATTCTCCGATTCTCGATTCGTGCGTTCTGTGTGAGCCCTCAGTCACGACGATCGGGGTCTCGAATAGTCTCGGGCAGCGTGTCGGGAAGCCCGGGTGCATCAAAGCGACCGTTGCCGTCGACGTCGACGAAGATCGGATTGGTAAAGGCGAAGGGCGTGTAGTCGGGAAGTGCGTCGCGATACAGACCTTCGGGCTTTCCCTCGACCTCGACTGTAACGAAGGCATCGCGCTCGAAGGCCAGGGGCAGGGTCGCGCTTTCTCCGGCCGAGATCGGTGCACGGTACACGAGTTCGCCGTTGACGTAAGCGCGCCATTCATCGACGGGGACCCAATCGGCGGCATCGACGGTGACCCTGAGCGTGCCGTTCGCTCCGGAATGAAGTTCGCCGAGGTCGGCATTGTCGAGGCGAACAGAAACGATAGGCCCGGTCGAGCCGAAAGCGCGGCCCGCTCCGAGCGCGTTCATGAATTCGGTCTGATCGAAACTTGCGATGGCATCCCCGGCGACCCGGACGTACGTCCGCGGTAGACCGACGATGGCGCCCAGGCGATGGGAGTCGCTGTTGGCGGCGCCGACGATTCTTTCGCCCTGCAGCATCATGGAAAACCAGTCTGCACGGGTGCGCCGGTAGCGAAGCAGACTTTCAGCATTCAAGAGCTCGATGCCGTGAAAGTCGAGGTCGCGAAGGCCATGCGCCGAATCGATTTCGAGCAGGGCCGCATTCGGCTTGCTCGTCAGGGGCTTGGTTGGGGCGAAGGGCTCGTCCATCGCGCCGAGATGACTGAAATAAGTGTCGTCTTCGGGAACCGGAATGTGGGAGCGTGGATGGTTCAGCTGGACGAAGGCGTCGGGCGCGATCTCTCGGATCTCCGCAAGGGTGTCCCGCAGACGTTGTCGTGCGAGGGAGGGGGCGCCGCTTCGGAATACGCCTTCGCGCGGCGTGACAGGGAAGGCGTTGAGGTGGGCCGAGCTATGGGGGGAATCTTCACCGCCGACAGCACTTGTGATTTCCATGCCCGTGATCGAAACCAACTCATCTGTTAGGTCACTGCGCATGATGGCTGGGGCAGGGTCGAAGATCCGGTCGTGTTCGGTTGCGACGAGTACTTCTGCGCCACTCGCTGCGAAGGCGATGATTTGTTTCCACTGCGGAAGGTTTGAGTCGAAGCTGATTCCGCTATGGACGTGAAGGTCCGCGGTGATCCAGCCCGGTGTATGAATAGCGCGGGGGAGTGGGCTCATTTCGAGCGACACTTCTTCGCCTGCCCGGACGTCGATCTCTGTCTCGTTGGCCTCGTATTCCGGGCCTCGAATCGCGATGACTCGGTAATGGCCGGGTGCCAGGAGAATGCGCTCGGGGTCGAGTGGACTGTTGGCCAGATTGAGAAAGGGCGCGTGAAGGCCGCTCGGGATGAGAGAGTCACCTACGCGGAAGCCGAGAAGATCGTCTCCGAAGATCGCGGGACCGGAGCCGTCTTTGTTCAGGAAGATCAGACGACCGATGAATGCGTCGGGAAGTCGTACCCAGCCCGGTGAACCCAGAGTGATGGCTGGGATTGATTGGACCTGGGCATCCGGGGCGGCCGACAGCTCGACACTAAATTGAAAGGACTGCTCACGTTTCCCGGTTCCGATGGCGCGACCGCGATACTCGCCGACCGGGAGTCGAAGCTGGAAGGATCCGTCGGGATCAGGTCTGATCTCGCTGACCGGGGCACCCGAGGCAAGATTGAGATGGATGCGTGCGGTGGCATCGTCGATCTCGCCATGAACGATGGGTGCATCCGGCCAGATTTGATCAGTAATTGAGGCGACATCCGCACGTTCGCCGACCCAGATCCGAGACTCATCTCGGAGAATGGATTTACCCTTCAGATTCATGAAGGGGAGCTGCATGAACTGGAAGAGTCCCGGCGGTTTGTTGCGACGCTTGAACCAGAGTGGCTTTGTCAGCGAGTTCAGAAGCGTGAAATGGTGTCCCGTCACGCCGAAAGATGCGAGGATTTTGGGCTGGTAATTGGAAGATCCGCCTAACGTGGTCGAAATACGTTCGAGCCCATAACTGATAGGCGGCATTTCGTCGCCGCCCACCAGAACCGTAAGGTCGGAGGAAGCGAGCGCCTTCATCAGCGAAGACGAGGACGTTCCCGAGGAGGGCGGGTACACGAACCCCAGCGAGCGCTCGAGGTTGCTGCGTAACATCGAGAATGCAGGAGTCTGTCCAGATGGATGGAGTACAACCGATCCGATCGAATAGAGGCGGTCGCCGTCCCCGACGCGTTTCGCTTCGACGGAAACCGAGAGGGCGGTGGGTGTCACGAGATCGAGCGCGTAGGTGGTTGTGATTTCGATTCCGAGGGCGAGCGCACGGGTCTGGATCCAGGCACGTTGGTCATCGGTCCCCGATAGGACCTGCTTCACCTGCGCGATCTGCGACATAGAGAGATTCAGAATCGGTTGGAGGACAGTCCATTGATCGTTCATCGCATCGCAATGACCGAGATCGATGAGTACACCACCCTGCGGCGCGATGGCGCTCATGTGATTGGGGTCGGAGACGGCGGCGCAGATCTTGCCGTTACTGATGAACCAATCGCCAATTCCGGCGATCGCGTCCGGGCCACCGACCTGGTGGGAGGCGAAGTTCTCCGCCGTAATTCTCTCTGCGAGGAGTTCCGCGGAGGCTGGATGAGACATGGCACTCAGCAATGCGGTCATGGCGACCATCGCGCAGAGGGTCTTTTGGAGAGCCTTGGCCAGCGGTCGGCACAGCGGGGTCTTTAAGGGGTGATTTAGGGTTCGCATGGTCGGTGGGCCTCAGTCGGTGGGTCGGGTCGATCGCGTCGTCGTTGGAGTCTCGGTGGTTTAGCATTTTCGAGGCCGCGTCGTGGTGTTACGCTCCGTTCGCGAGCAATTTTAGAAGGAATGGTCGGATGGAAATATCAGGCAAGAACATCGTCGTCACCGGTGGCGCAAACGGAATCGGACGCGCGCTCTGTGAGCGTTTTGCGAAAGAAGGGGCCGCGCGGATCACCGTAGTCGATCTCGACGAAGCGAATGCAGCGAAGGTCGCCGAGTCGGTGGGTGGCAAATCCTTTCGTGTCGATGTCGGCAGTCGCCCGGAAATCGAGGCCCTGGTCAAAGAGGTCGAGTCCACGGCGGGACCCATCGATCTCTTCGTCTCGAACGCCGGTATCGCGACGGCGGGTGGCCCCGAAGTCGATGTCGAAGCTTGGCAGCGGATCTGGGACATCAATGTGATGGCCCACGTAAACGCGGCGAATGCCGTCTTGCCCTCGATGCTCGAACGCGGCGACGGATATCTGCTGAATACCTGTTCCGCCGCGGGCCTGTTGTCACAAATTGGTTCGGCGCCCTATGCCGTGACGAAGCATGCGGCGGTGGCTTTCGCCGAATGGCTTTCGATCACCTATGGCAATCGAGGTATCAAGGTCTCGGTGCTATGTCCCCAGGCGGTACGCACGAATATGACGGCGGGGCTCGAAAACGGTGGCGTGGCCGGAGTCGATGGCATGATCGAGCCGGACGAACTAGCCGAGGTGACTTTGGCCGGTATCGAGTCCGAGGAGTTTCTGATTCTTCCCCATGAAATCGTGCGCAAATACTATCAGCGCAAGGGCGCAGACATCGATCGCTGGCTCGCTGGCATGAGGCGTCTCGCGGATCAGTACACGGACCCGATCTAATGGCCGCTCCATCGTCCTATCGTCCCACCACGCTTCATTCGGAATAGTGGGAAAGGTTAGGCCGAGCGCTTTACCCGCGCTTCGAGCGAGCCCTGCGCCCAATCCCGATGGGGCGGAAACTGGGTCTTCTGTTGGACGGAGTCTGGTGCGGAGCGTGTTGGTCAGATCAAGAACTTGATTGCGACGTGTGTTCTTCACGAGATCAACCCCTAGTCTATCTCGTCGACGTCTAATCGCTTACCCTTGCACGCAAAAGTGGACTCACATGGGGAAGCTAGGGACTGCCATGCTCGACACGCGCATCCTTGCTTGCCGGGCCGACCGGCATGAAGGTGGGCGGCGTTTCTGCGCTTCTTGACGAGCCATCTGAGTCTGATCAGACGCAGAAGGAAGGCTAGGGCGAGTCCTACTTCTTGAGTGAAGCTCGTTCTTTCTCTACCAAGAAATTGACCACCGCCAACATCTCGGCCCTTCCACCCGCCCGCATAGGATCGATCCGATATTTACCGTTGACGACGATTTGCGGCACGCTGGCAAGATTGTAGCTCTTGACCAGTGTTTCGGATTGTTTGACTTGGCTCGTTACGGCAGTTGATTTGAATGCCTTGGAAAAGGCTGCTTTATCAACACCGTATTTCGCAAAGAAATTAGCCAGATCCATTTCGTTGTTTAATTTCTTTTGCACCACCACGACCGCGGTAAACAGAGGAAGATGGATTTGTTCGACAACATCCAATTGCTGAGCGACATAAAATGCGCGTGCAAATAGTTTCATCGGATCGTTCCATACTGCTGGGAAATTCCAGAAATCGACATCACTGACTTGCTGCTCTCTCCATTCCGCAAGCGCTGGCTCGATGTTTAAGCAGTACGGACAGCCATAGGCAAAGGCTTCTACCACTTCGACTTTGCTGCTGTCGCGGGTCACGATCGGCTTGTCTAGAACAACATAATGTTGTCCTTCGATAAAGTTCTGAGGCGCCATCGCGTCGCCGCCTTGCCGCGTCGCCGATAGAACGACGATATCTATCTCAGGGACATCTTGAAAACGATCCGTCTTTATTGTCGTTACCTTACCCACGTCGCGCATGACGTCGAAGCCCTGTGTGATTTTTCCAAAGACCGTATACCCTGCTCTGTCACCGACAGCGTCGAGGCTCACATTGTGTTTGAGGTTGATAAAGAACTGTGAGGTTGCGCTGCCTGGATCGCTTTTTCGGGCCATGGAGATGCTCGCGGGTGTATTTTTCAGTCCGTTATTCGATTCGTTTTCGATAGAAGCAAGGGGTTGCTTTGGTTTCATGCCAGTTTCGAAGCCGCCCCCTTGAACGACGAATCTTGAGATCACACGATGAAATATGGTGTTGTCGTAAAAGCCCTGGTCGACATAAGCGAGAAAATTGGCCACGGTTATCGGCGCTTTTCCCGGATAGAGCTCGACTGTAAATGAACCCATTGTGGTCTCGAAGATGACTTCAACTGCCTGGGCATCTCCTACTGGAATCTCTTGTGCGGCTTGTGCATTCGCTGCTGCGGCAAACACGCCTTGTACAAGAATTGCGGTCAAAATAGTAAGTGCGATTCGATTGAGCTTCATGATGATGACTATTTCCCATTTTCTAAATGCTTACTTGGCAGCGACGTTGATAGACACAGTTTGCTTCTTGCCTGATTTAAAGGTGAGTGCGAGGTCCACTTTTTGCCCGGTGGTCAAGTGTCGCCGGGGCTTCTTCAGCATCAGGTGCATGCCGCCTGGCTTGAACTGAACTTGACCTTTGGCCGGTATCACCAGGTCAGTGATCTCGCTCATCTCCATGAAGCCATCAACCATGGCCATCTCATGCACTTCGATCTTCTCGGATGCCTCACTTTCGACTTTGACCAGCGTTACGTTTCCGGCGTCGACGTTGATTAGGGTCATGTAGCCTGGTGTGCCCTGAGTTTTTCGGAGTCGGATTACTGGACTCACGCTGCGGTTTCTCTTCCGTTTTGCAGTTCATACTCGACCGGCGTCATCATGCCAAGCGCGGAGTGTCGGCGCTGTCGATTGTGGAATATCTCCAGGTATTCGAAGATCGCACTCGAGAGTTCGACGCGGGTCTTCCAGCGTTTTCTATCGAGTAACTCCACTTGCATTCGACTCCAGAACGATCGAAGATCAAACGAAGAACGATGCAACGAAGAAAGAAGGAGTACCTGGCCCAGAAAGCGGCTTAGGCCGAGAGCCGTCCTTGTCCGAAATGTTTTGACGACCTACATTCGCCGTGGCGCTGAAGTGATCCGAGAATACGACGCTGGGCACTCATCCACCAATTCGACTCGGCAGGGACATGGATTTCGAATGAGTGGGATGACCGATTCATCGACCGACGAGCCCGGCTTTCGCCTGCTGACTGCGGCGCTCGTGTTGATGCTCCTGCTGCAGTTGCTGAGGCTGGGTGGACAGTGGAATTCATTGGCGTTGTCGGTGGTGGGTGCGATCGTTCTGGCCGCCGGCTTCTGGCGAGTGAATCGGCATCCGCTGGCATTCTGGACTGCATTATTGCTGCTGTTTCTAGCGGTCGGCGGTGGCTGGCTGATCTCTGAACAAGGCAGCTCCGATGTGGTCGGCTCGCCTTTTCGTGCGCCATTCCTTCTTTTTGTAGCGGCCTCCGTTCTGCGCCAGGTCTTGAATTCGAAACGTGTCACCGAAGACACGCTGCTCGGGTCTGTCTGCGCCTATATTCTGCTGGGTCTTGCGTTCGGTAGCGCGTATGAAGCAGTCGAGTTCTTCTCGCCGGGTGCGATCGCGGGGATCGATGCGAATGCTGCCGGAAGGGTCTTTTCAACGGTCACCTATTTCAGCTTCGTTACGCTCACGACTCTCGGTTACGGGGATCTGTACCCCGTCCATCCTTTCTGCCAGTCATTGGCAATCGTCGAGTCCGTCGTCGGGGTGTTGTTCCCATCCTTGATCGTGGCGCGGATCATTGGCATCCAGGCAGCCGAGGGCCCGAGGTCCTTCAGTCAGCGCGAATCAAAGTGGACTCGCGAGGCGCTGGTCGCTCGAATTCTCTTCGTCTTCTTGCCCGTCGCCGTTCTTGTTCTCCCATGGGCGCGACAGACTTCCTGGGGCAGTATCGTGGTCGGGGGGATGTTCTGGTTGATGGTGATCGCAGGCGTCAACTTTGTCTCCGGGCGTCGCGTCGTGCTCGTCGTGGTCGTGAGTCTTGCGGTCGTGGCCGAAGGCCTGCGTATCGTCGCGGAAGACTTCGTAGTCGTCTCGGTCATTTTTGAAGTAGTGCTCATCACTCTGATCGTAGGGCGGATGAGTCTGTGGTGTTTCCGTCAGCGTCGTGCGACAACGAGCGTGATTCTCTCGGCCGCATGTATCTATTGGCTGATCGGCATCGGCTTTGCGCAAGTCTACGAATTGGTCAATAAACTCGTCCCGGGTGCAATCGTCGGCTCGGGACAGCACCCGCTCGGTAAGATGCTCTATTTCAGTTTTATGACCCTCACGACCACGGGCTATGGCGACTTCACGCCCGCCATCGGATTGACTCGAACACTGGCCTCCCTCGAAGCGTTTGTGGGGATCTTCTATCCGTCGATCGTGATCGCTAAATTGGTTTCACTCTATGGTGTTCGCGAATGACCGCGTGTCGCGACAGGTGAAGATCTGTCGCTGAATTTGGATTAAGGGTTGGAAGGACTCGGCGAGTCTTCCGACCGCGGGCACTGGCCAGACACGCCCGCCGCTCACGACGCAGCGCTACGAGCGACTCCTTCCATTGTCCCTTGGGGTGGCGTTCGATCATCGGGTCCGTAGAGCAGAGCGCTGGGCGGTTCGAGCGGCTTTCAAAAAGGCCAACTCAGAGGCTGGTACCAGTATCGCGGGGCCGGCCACGTCGCTGTGCCCCTGCGGAAATCGGGTCCACCCTCCTGATTGATCGTGTAATATGAAAGCAACTCCAACTCCTTACATGGAGGAATAGAAGAGGAAATTGGCGCGCCTCGACTCCCGCCATCAAAAGCATCGAAGAATTCCCCGCTTCGTCCCAGCGATTATCACTTTCGCAATTCTTGTTCTCGTCGGCTCATCTGCGACGGCGCAATTCGGAAGACAAAACCCTGGAGGCCAGAATGGCCTGCGGCCAATTGGGCGTGCTAGCCAACCCTCCAAGGGCGAAGCCCGGGATATTGCGCGCAGTCACTTACAGCGCAACCGCCGCGCCCTGGGCTTTTCCGTGGGCGATCTCGACGGGTTCGTCTTGCGCCAGCAACATCGAAGTGCGAAGAGCGGATTGACCCACCTTTATTTCCGCCAACAGATCGACGGCATCGATGTAGAAGGTGCGGACCTGGTTTCCGCCATCGACAGCGAGGGTCGCTTGCTCAGCCAGGGTGACCGCTTGGTGCGCGGCTTACGTGGGCGCATCGAGACGCGACGTCCAGCTCTCAGTGCCGACGCTGCCTTGCTCGCTGCGGCGACGGAACTCGGATTAGCCCCCCCCGCGTCCCTTGAAATTCGCAGCACTAGGGGCGGCATCACAGCTGAAGTCGTCTTCGAGCCCTCGGGTATTTCACGTGACGAGATTCCCGCGAAGCTTTCCTTCGTCGTCACCGATACCGGCGCGATTCGCATCGCCTGGAATGTCGTGATCCGAACTCCCGACGGTCGTCATTGGTGGAATCTATTCGTTGATGCCGAGACCGGCACCATCGTTGAACGTCAGGATTGGATTGCACGTGATTCCTACAACGTCTTTTCCCCGCCTCTCCCTAGCCCCGACGAAGGTTCCCGCAGCCTCGAGATCAACCCCGCCAACGCGACCGCCTCTCCTTTCGGCTGGCACGACACCAACGAAGTCGCGGGTGCAGAATTCACCGATACGCGGGGGAATAACGTACACGCCCAGGAGGACACCGACGGGAACGATACAGGGGGCGTGCGCCCGGATGGCGGCGGATCCCTCGTATTCGACTTCCCCGTCAACAGCACCCTGCATCCGAGCAGCTATCAGTCCGCCGCTGTCGCCAACCTTTTTTACTGGAATAACTACCTACACGACGTGCTCTACCAATACGGTTTCGATGAAGCTGCAGGGAATTTCCAAGAGAATAACTACGGTAACGGGGGCTCTGCAGGCGACCCCGTTCAAGCCGACGCCCAGGACGGCTCCGATATCAACAACGCACAATTCGGCACGCCCCCGGATGGATTCGATCCGCGCATGGAGATGTTTTTATTTACTCAGCTGCCAGCGCCGTCCCTCCAAATCCTGACACCGGCGGGCATCGCAGGATTTTACGCCACCAGTAGCGGAGCCTTCGGCGCAGGTACTTTGGGCCTGACCGATAGCGTGATCCTGGCACTCGACGCCGCTGATGGCCCGGGCCCGTCTACGACCGACGCATGCTCCGCCCTCACCAACGCCGGCGCCGTAGCGGGAAACATCGCGATCGCAGATCGCGGCAGTTGTTTATTCATCGTGAAGGTTGCGAACGTTCAGGCAGCGGGTGCAATCGGAATCATCATCGCCAACAACGCGGGAGACGCTCTCGTCAACATGGGGGGAACCGAGCCTTCCCTCGTTATTCCGGCGCTCTTCGTTGGACAGAGCGACGGAACCACCATTAAGAATCAGCTCGGTGCCGGTGTCACCGCCACGATGATCACAGCGGCGCCACGGGGCTCTTCCTTTGACAACGGCATCCTCGCCCACGAGTACGGACACGGTCTCAGCAACCGCCTAACCGGGGGAGCCATGAACGTCAGTTGTCTAAACAACACCCAATCGATGGGCATGGGAGAGGGGTGGAGCGATTGGCTCGCTCTGATGGTGACTGCCGAGAATAGCGACAGCGCAATCGTCCCCGTGCCCATAGGTACCTATGCCCTGGGGCAGCCGACCACCGGGCCGGGTCTTCGCAATCATCCCTATAGTCGAGATCTCACCCTGAGCCCCTTGACCCTTGCGGACATCGTGACCCTCGACCAACCCCATGGCGTTGGCGAAGTGTGGGCGAGCGCCCTTTGGGACCTCTACTGGAATCTCCTCGATTACTACGGTTTCGACGCCGACCTCTACGCTGGAACCGGAGGCAATAATCTCCTCTTTCAACTCGTCCTCGATGCGATGAAGATCCAGGCTTGCAATCCGACTTTTCTACAAGCTCGCGACGCGCTCCTCCTGGCCGACGCGAACGCCAACGCTGGAGCGAATGAATGTTTGATATGGGAGGCCTTTGCACGCCGCGGAATCGGCTTCAGTGCAACCAGCGGATCGTCTTCGACAACAACGGTCTCTGAAGCCTTCGACGAGCCCACCACATGCCAGAATGAATGCGGAAACAGCACGCTTCAGCCTGGAGAACAATGTGACGACGGCGGCGCTGCCTTCTTCGACGGCTGTGCGGCGAACTGCCGCAGTGAAAGCCTACTCCCGGCATTCACCGGCATAGCAAGCGGCGGAACCGTGACCGCGACGATCGACGGCGTCGTCGTGCAGATCACAACAACGCCGGGACAGTCTGCCAACTCCATTGCAGCTGCACTCGCAGCCGCCATCAACGCCAACACGGCATTGGCGGCGTTGAACGACATCTCTGCAGCCCAGACGAACCAGGTCGTGATCACGGGCATCCTGGATTCGCTCATCATCAACGACTCCGGATTGAACCCGGCGCCCGTCCCTTTGCTAGGACTCGCGTCTCGCGGACTCCTCGTCTTGACGCTATTCGGCCTGGTTGCCGGAAGGATGCGGTCAGGTTGCTCCCGTGGTTGCTGATCCAGCTTCAGCGCTCCACCTCCGTCCGTGAATGCCGGTGACGGATAGGCAGAAAACTTCCTATTCCCTCACCAGGAAAATGGAATGTTAGGCGATTAAGGTCGGCGGCGAATTCGTGATGCGGAAGAGTGTGGCATAGAGAACCGGTACGACCCCAAGCGTAAGCAGTGTGCCCACGCCGAGCCCAAAGGCGATTACCACTGACATCCCGAACCAAAGAGACCCCCAAAGAACATCAGGGGCATCAAGCCCAAGATCGTCGTCAGCGTGGTCATCAAGATCGGACGCAGACGCTGAGCGGCGGCTTCAATGATCGCATCGTGTTCCGTTAATCCGGCGAGCGTCTGGGTTTCGATACGATCGATCAGGAAATCATATAGGGCGAGAAGTTCGTGATGTACTGCGGAGCGGCCAACCGAGACCCCCGCGTATTCGCTCAGCCGGAGGTCTTCGACATTGCACGCAAGCCGAACCCGCACATCGCCTTCGGTACCGGCACGCATTCCTGCATGGGCAGCCACATCGCAAAGCTGTTGCGCTGTCTGGAACGTCTTTATCTGCCCGAATCTGATGTTGTTGCAGCGGGGTCTCCGTCGAGTGCTTTTGCTGTACCGCCGGTGTTCGCTGATTCCCGTGATTGTGCCATGCTAATCGGGATGACAAACCCCTTCCGGAATCCACACGCGGGCCAGCCTTTCGACGGAGGAGTTGATTTCGCCGTCGCGCTCGAAGACGTCAGCGTACCTGCGCTGCTCTGTTCGCTCGTTCACATGACCGGCGACCCCTCTTGGATCCGTAGCGAGCGCCGCCCACGAATGGCGGCCGTCTCATTCTTGCAGAGCGAGATGCCTGATGACGAGCTCGCCGGCGTTCGAGCAGAGGCCCTGGCTGCAATCGAGACTTATAGTGAGGGGGGTTGCCAACCGCGCGACTTGCCGAGAGGAATCCTCGTCGAAATGATGGAATTCCTGGCCTGCAACCCTTTGTCGACCCGAATGAGAGATCTCTTCTTTTTCGACCTCCAGCTTGAGGGGAGGGATACCGCCGCGATCACGTGGGGCCACGAAATTGAAGAATCTGTGAAGTGCGATTCTTCGGTCGTCGTGATCGGCGCGGGCATGGCCGGTATACAGGCCGGGATTCGTCTGGCGCAGGCGGGGCTGCCCTTCACGATCGTTGAGAAAAATCAGGGACCCGGCGGCACTTGGTGGGAGAATCGCTATCCCGGTGCGCGAGTCGACGTCGCGAGCCACCAATACTGTTATGCGTTCGAGCCCGCCGACCACTGGAGCGAGTACTACTGCCAGCATCCCGAGCTGCGCGCATATTTCACGAACGTGCTCGACAAGCACGAACTCCGGCCACATTGTCGCTTCGAGACGGAAGTGGTCGGCGCGATGTGGGACGAGGGGACCGCGCGTTGGAGTGTCCGAATCCGAACGAGCGAAGGTAAGATCGAAGAACTCGACGCGCGTTTCGTTATCTCTGCAGTCGGTTCTCTCAACATTCCGAACCTTCCTGAAATCGAAGGCATGGACCGCTTCCAGGGCGAATCCTTTCACTCGACGCGGTGGCCGGAGGACTTCGACCATTCAGGGAAACGCTTTGCGTTACTCGGCGCCGGCGCGAGTGGATTTCAAATTGCACCCACTATCGCGGATGAGGTGGAGTGCCTCTCGATTTTTCAGCGAACGGCGCAGTGGGTCATGCCCAACTCTATGTATCACACGAAAGTGCCGCCGGGTGAGACCTGGGCTATGCGACATTTACCCTTTTATGCGCGGTGGCTTCGATTCATGATGACCTACCCTGGGATCGGGTCTGGCATTGAGTCCTTTCGAATCGACCCGACGCACAAAGATCCCAGCAACCGTTCAGTCAACGCGGCCAACGCCGCTGGACGCGACTATCTACTCGCATTTTTGCACACCCAGCTCGAGGGCCGACCGGACCTGATCGAGAAGGTCCTTCCGAGCTACCCGACCTTCGGCAAGCGTGTGCTGCAGGATGATGGCAGCTGGTTCCAGTGCCTCAGGAAATCCAACGTCGAACTCGTTCGGACGGGCATCAAGCGGATCGTTCCAGAGGGCATTGAGACGACCGATGGCACGACTCATCCCGTCGACGTGATTTGTTATGCGACGGGCTTTAAACACAACCAATTCGTTGCCTTCGACATGATCGGCCGAGGCGGGACATCGCTACATGCTCAATGGGGTGACGAGCCATCTGCGTATCTGGGCATCACCGCCCCTAAGTTCCCGAACGTGTTCTTTTGCTACGGGCCGGGAACCAATCTGGCCCATAGCGCTGGTCTCTTCTTCCACTCCGAGTACCAGACGATGCACGCTATGCAGGCCATTCACAGAGTTCTCGCGGCGGACGCGCGGTCGATCGAAGTACGACAGGACGTCCACGACCGTTATGTCGATCGACTGGTGCAAGAGATCTCTGCTCTCGTTTGGGCCCACCCGACCATTCAGCACAGCCACTACAAGAATCCGAACGGAAGGGTCTACACTTTGTCGCCGTGGCCTATCGATGAGTATTGGGAAATGACCCGTGAGCTCGACCCGAAGAATTATTTGGTCGAGTAGTTTGGCTGCATTGGGGCGTGGCCCTGTACGAAAAGTGTACTCAATGGAGGAAGCTAGTCTTTCTCCGGGAGTTTAAAATGTCAAATGAGAAGAAGATGCGAAGGCGGTCACCGAAGAGCTTAAAGCTGAGACCGTGAAGCGGCTGAAGTGCGGCTGAAGTAAAGCGATCGTTCAAAGGCCGGTATTGCTATGGAGCTAGGCATCAGCGCGAAGTCGATTGGTGAGTGGGTTCGGAAGGCGGCCTAAGAAGAAACCTCAAACTGTCTCTTAGCGAAGAGCGGTTCCCGTCGGGAATATTTGACGACAACACAATGGATTTATGCATACAACGTGGAGCGACGCCATGGGTCGCTCAGCGGTCGTTGGGCCGAAATGTTATTTGAACAATGAGAACAACAGCAGAGGCAGGCCGCTTGAGGGTCAAGCGAAATCGCTAACTAAACGGCTGGCTGGTACCGGTTCTTTGGCCATGCATGCCAGAGGCGAAATCAGTCCTTCTCATACGAGGCGTGATCGAATTCCAACGCCGTCGCGTTCTCGTTCACAATGCGGACCACATCTGCTTCGACGTCTTCCCCCAGTTTCACATGAACTCAACTCGTTGGGCGGAAGTTTTGTCTCGAAATTGCGTACGTCGCGATCAGCATCAACGAGACGCAAAGCATAACCAGCATGATAGCCGATGCGCTCGGCGCGGCGGGAGCGGATGGCCCGCCAGAAGCGTCGACGGTGCCCGTATCGCCCGCATAATTCTTCGGCGAATTCGTACCCGACCCGGTGGTGCTATCGAACGAATCGAGACCATTCGTCGGTACCGGCCCAAATGCGAAACTATCCACGCCTGCGAACGAGACTGTGTCACCGCCTGTGTTGAAGAACGGCACATTTGCGGGTGGAATGATCACATCGGGCGTAGGCGCACCCGGTAGAGCTGCAAAGCCAGCTGTCGCGATGAGATAGCTTTTTCCATTAGTCGGGCCCGTGACCGTTCCATTCGCCCATGAGAATGAATGCGCGGTGCTCGAAAGCGAACCGTTACCGACACCGACTTCCGCGCCCGTAGTACCGAGATCCAGGAGTTCGACGTATTGGATGGTTCCGTCCGAGTTGCTGAACACTTCGACGACGTCCCAAGTGTGAATTCCGGCTGTCGCGCTCGCCGCGAGAAAAAATACGGCGCAGCCGAAGAAGAACGCTACGAATGGCATCGAATGAAAGGAAGGTTCAAATTTTCTCATAGTGGATCAGCTTCCGTGTATGTCACTTGGGAGTGTAATTTTCAGTTCGAATTGACTATGCATGAAAATTTCACAGATGTGCGAGAATAATTATCCCTGCAGGGCAAATGATCGGCTGGTGGACGTGTCGTGGCTGGGATTCGTTCGCGGGAGCTCAGGCCGAGCGGCGGAGTTGCGCGCGAACCTGCAGGAGATGCGGGCCGAGGGCCTCGATGATCATCGTCAAGAACTCGGGAGACATCGCATGCCGGCGGATCTTGAATACTGTGCCCCTAGTGCGGCGGATGAGCCATCGGTTCCTGGCGGAAGCGGTGTCGCATCGATTTCGCGATCTGAGCCACCTCGATCGGATCGTTCTGGCTGTCGAAAACGGCGAGGCGGAAGCAGCTGCTCAGGCGGCGGAGGAGCGATCGAGAATGATGGCCGCTGGAATTTTCGCCAACGCACCGTCGTCGGTCCGAATTGGAAGCACATGAAACTTCGCGTCTGGGGGGTATGCAGAGCTGGGATCTTGCTCACTGTCTTTGTGCTCCTTTTCGTCGGGTGCGGTCGCGACGACGAAGCGTCCGCGGTAGCGGAAGAGGGGGCACGACCGACAAGCGGAGTCCGTCCAAGTTCGCCGAGGGTCGTCACCCTATCTCCGCAAGCAACACGGTTCGTGATCGAGATCGGCGCGCGGCATCAACTCGTTGGCATCGATTCTGACTCACGATCTCTGTTAGGCCTCGACTCGGTCTCGATCGTGGACCTCGAAAGCTTGCACGAAATCGCTCCCGATCTGGTGCTTGTTCCGAGGCTTCCATCCGCTGAAGAAACAATCCGCGATCTGCAATCCGAAGGCATACGTCTTGTCGAATTTACGCCTCACGACATGGAAGACGTGTACGGGCTATGCCGTGGGCTCGGCGCCGAACTGGTCGGCGTCATGGCAGCCACATTATTCGAACGCGGAATATCTCGACCGATGGCGATCCTTGCCGGACGATCTCCGCCGATGGGGAGACCACGCATCGTGGCTCTCGTCGGCATCGATCCGCCGGAGCTGGCCGGCGGTCATAGCTTCGAAACGGATCTGATTGAAGTCGTTGGCGGTTCGAGCGCAACGCATGGCGGCGAGGACACGAGAATTAAGTACACGCCTGCTCTACTGCGCGAACTCGGGCCCGATCTCGTACTCGTGACGACGAGCCTTCCGGCAACCGAGGCTGAGGTCGAGCGCGCCCGTGCGGTCATTCCGGACCAATTTCAAGTCGCATTTTTCGACTTCGAGCGCGACAGATTCTGGCTACGACAACCTGTGAAAGATGCAGAACGGCTTCGTGTATTGCTCTTGTCGTCGGGTCTCGACCTTGGCTGGTGATGATCGGCTTTCTGCGAGAGCTCAGTCGTCACCGCGAAGTAAGCGTCCATTTCAGGTCGTTCTTTCTGCCTGATTTTATCATCGCTACATCTCCTCTCTCGCGGAGGGGGCCGAAACGCCCGGTGGGGTCGCGGTCCTTCCGTCCGTATCGGCCGGATCATCGTCGCAGAGGCGGCTATCAGCGGGCAGGCGGTACGGGCTTCACGCAGCCAGCGCGACAGATCAACTAAAGGCGGCAACTCCCCCGGCACAGGGCGCACCCTGGATTCACAGGGTTAGACTTGCTGGCACCTTCCCGAGAGCATTGATGTATGAGGCTATCCGGGTCACCGTCCGCAAGAATTCGGTCCCGCGATACTTGTTTACGACTCGCTCGAATCCAAGAGCGACTTGACTGTCAGGAGAAGTGATTGGCTCCGGTAGGGCTTCTGGATGAAGCCATCGTAGGCAGTGTTCCAGCCCTCCAGCTCCTCCAGCGCCTCTTCGGGGTGGCCACTCGATATGATGATTGGCAGCTCGGCCCGCGTCTTTCTCAACCGCGACCATGTTTCGACTCCACTGAGCCCCGGCATTCCGAGATCCAAGATCACGAGGTGGAGTGCCGGTCCGATTTCTTCCACCGCAGCAAGCGCCTGTTCTCCATCCGCAGCGACATGAACATTGAATCCGACTGCAGCGAGATGCTTCGTCAGAACGGCGCGAATTTGCGCTTCGTCGTCGACAACGAGTACGTCCCTATTCGCAAAACCTCCTGAATGCACAGGGGAGCCGGTTTTCTTCGACACGTGGCGAGAGCCCTCTTGAACCGGCAGCAGAAAGGTGAACGTGCTTCCTACCCCCAGCTCCGTCTCGATTCTGAGCTGCCCTTCGTGGCTATCGAGGATGCCACGTGTGGCCGCCAGCCCGAGCCCGCGCCCGGCGAACTTCGTGGTAAAAAAGGGGTCGAAGATCTTCCCCAGTGTTGCGATATCCATTCCCGCCCCATTGTCGCAAACCGTGACATGGACCACGTCACCGGAGATCTGTCCATGTTCGATGGATGCACATGCGTCACTCATCGGCCCGGGGGGACCGATCCCTGTGCTGATTTCGATTGTGCCTCTCGCGTCGCCAATGGCCTCGGCTGCGTTCGTGACCAAGTTCATCAACACCTGACGAAGCTGCGCGGACCCGCCGCGAATGAGCGGGAGCTCGTCCTCTAGGCGGAAGT